>Ga0179593_1667347_pt1 | contig 13209 bp, 10 predicted proteins | sample CZODoug2_1_08_16_FD_185931 | JGI IMG/M metagenome (GOLD analysis project Ga0179593, IMG submission 185931) | Vadose zone soil fungal communities from Angelo Coast Range Reserve, California, USA - CZODoug2_1_08_16fungal (PacBio error correction) | ecosystem: Environmental > Terrestrial > Soil >... | reverse complement strand
CCCAAGACTTCCTATTCTTTGCGGGGTTAGAGGGCGTTACCCTCCTTCTGCAATTTCCTTCATCCTTCCCCAGTAGAGATCAGAGGTAAATTTCTCCCTGATCCCCCTCAATTATCCTACTGAATTTATGACCTATTGTCCCAACTATTAGATGCAACCTTTGTATTCCTTCCCTGACCTCCCAACTCTGAAAGAGATCTAACCTTTTGCACGCTTCCCTCTTCCCCCGTGTCCTGCAATAGTCTTTCTGGCAGTCCCCCCCGCGGCACGCATATAGGATTTTTTTTTTTCAGGCTATTCGAAAGTCTTCCGACAGATACACGAGGAGAAGATAGAAGGTATTTCCCTGACTTTTATCTCGGAAGTATTTTTACTTCTGTTTTCCGATCGATTCCAAGGATGCGCTTTGTCATCTTTCTTCACCAAGTTTCGCTCTATTTGCCCCCGTCCCTCAGATTCTTTTCTTTTCTTGAGCTCCCAAGAGTTCTCCATCACGATACTCTAATAAGGAATCCGCTCCCCCCTTGTCCACGCAGTCTTTCGCATCATTCTTTCTCCCGTTCTACTCTCCTCTAGATCTTAAGGAGTCACGTGAGCCCCTTTTTCTTAGAATCCTATTTGCTCCAAGTTAGTCTTTCGAAAGACCGCAGATCTTCTCTCCCCCCGCAGTTGCGACGTTCCGTACGAAGATAGCTCCCTCATATATAGCACACTTCGACTTCGCTCCCCTGAAAGCCTTTTCACGCCTCGGCCGGCCTTTCCAAGTCAGCTCCTCCCGATCCCTTATTTCTCCTTTTTCTCCTCGGCCCTTGAGATTGGCCAGTCGCTCTCTAGGTCTTTCCTGTGTTTGAGACTCTCTATTCCCCCGCCTCTAAATCCCCTGTAGCCCCCCCCCCTCTTCCGTCCTCCTCGTGACCCTGTAGGCTCGATCCTAGGATCCTGGGAAGTGATCCCAGGTTCACCTCGCCTCTGTGCGAACGAGCTCCCTTTCTCCCCTTCCCTCTCCCTCGAAGATTCCAAATAAACCTCGGGGTGTTTCCCCCTTTGGTGCGCCGCACGGTCCTTGCCCCCCAAAGATCCATCCTTCTCTGTCGAGATTGCCTCCTCACTATAGCGTCTTTCCGCCGTAGTGTCCTAAAATGCGCTCCGCCGGCATCCTCCCTTCCGAGTCCGCCGCTTTAGCCTCTCTTTTACAGTAGCCTGCTTCCGCAGCGGACCCGGTTCCCCCGAGCTACCAGATTCCTCTTCCTCCTGTGAGGATTCTTTCATTTCAATTTCCTGCATCTAGACTATAACGGAAGCCGTATCTCCTCGTTCCCTATGTCCCCTCCTTCTGCTGGGGTTGGACGAGGTCTATTCGCTCGTCTCCGTGCTGGACTCCCTAAGAGTCGAACGAGTCAGTCATTTCAGCCTATTCCCCCCCCCAATATTACAGGAGGAACTTACTCCCCCCTACATAGACAAATGCGTGACGATTCTTAGCTCGCAGCTTTTTCTGTCGCCATAGTTACTTATTTTGTTTTCGAGCCCTGACGCCCGGTTGTACCCGACTATGGACTTAATACAATCTCGAAGGTATAGGTCTCTCACATTACCCCCCCCCTAATAATCCCTTTTCTTTTCTCAGGAGATAGAAATTCCCCCTCAGCCTCGTTTGTGTTAATTAGAATGAGATTGTAGAGCGTCATGTTGATACTGATTTTGAGTCCATGCGCACGGCGTTCAAAGGCCCATCGCGTCGAAGCCGGAAGTAAAACCCCGTCCCCCCCTTCGGGCCTTCCCCCTCTTTCTTCTTTCTTTTGAAGTTCTGTTCTCACCAGATAACCTCTAACGGCGCCGCGCCCCGCCTAGTCTCTGTTGAGACGCTGAAGAGACTCGGGGTGACCTCCCTTTTCCCCGAGAGATCGGACCCCTAACGGTCGAGTCCTTACCCGCAATCCAGTCCGTGATCTTCTTCGTGGAGACTCTCCGGGAACGACCTGTGCCCTCCCGCTCCTCGCTGATGAAATGAATATTTCCCAGTTCCCCCCAGTATTTGATAATGTTTCCCCTCTTACTGCCTTTCGTAATCGTAGCCGAGGGCCAGCTCCAGAGCATGGAAGTTTCTCCCATCCCTCCCTTCTTTAGCCCCCCTTTGAAGATCCTCCCCCGCCCAGCCTTAATCTTATGTTGAAGCCGGCACACTTCCTGAGGTAGTTCTCTCTCTTTGAGCGAACGTTTCCCCTTCTTTTTCCCTCGGAGTCCCGCGTAGGGGTGAAAATCTGACTCCTTAAGCCCCCCTCCTCCTTTAGAAAGAATTTTCGCGTCTGTAAGCTGAGGTTGGGACCCTTGCCGTCGATGCAAGCGTCTTTCGGTCCCTTTTTTAGGTAGTTAACGTTTTTTTTGCACACGAGATAGCCCCCTTCCCCCGTGGCTCCCTTCTTGACCTCCTAAGCTTTTCCATGCCTTTCCATATAGGCGTCCCGACGTTACGGAGCGTCCCTGTACCTTCCGACGCGTCCTTTTTCCTTTCATGCTGTCGAGGATACCTCTCCTAGTTCCCCCTTCCTTTTTTCCTTCTCCTCCCTATCCTTAAATTAGCTTGCGCCCCCTGTCCTTTTCGGATTTCCTAGAAGCCCTTCCCGGTTCCCGTCTTACATTCCCTTAGATTGTTACTCCTCACTTTTAGCACCAATCTTTTTATGTCTCCTTATTTCAGACGGACTGGGCGCGCTACCCTCATCGAGAACTCCGGGTTTTTCTTGTATTTTTGGTCGTTTACAGATGCACTGTTCTGCGGGACCTGCTTCTTTCTTTGCAGGCGCCTTTCGAGCACCTTCGTCGTTTCGTGCTCTGCTAGAATCGGTGTTGCAGTTCAGCTGGTGACGCCTTTCCAAATTGTTAAAAGAAGTCCCCCATCCCTACCTTTTCGTCCCTGGCCCCAGACGTCCTCCGTTCTCTCGAGTACTAGATTAAGACGATGTTGATGCACCTTCCGTGACTGACCCGAGAAGAGCTTCCTCTATTTTAGAAGAACCGACCCCCCTCCTCTTAACCGTATCTCGATCAAACTCCTCCTTCCGGCCTTGTTTTTCTCTCGATCCGTAAGCCCTATTTCTGATTCGTGGAAAACAATGACTGAAGTAGTCTCTCCGTCCTACCCTCTCCGTAAACCAGATTCAGCCAACAGCTTCTTCTATATTTCGACCCTATGTTCGCCTCTTAGGTTGATCATTACGTTTTGCATAACCTCTCTCTTCCCTTTTTCAGTTAACCATTCTTCCCCCCACGTTCACGATGCTAGGACATCCGCGTTGCCTCCTCGACTTGCTTTTCAGGTCCGATTCCCCCCCAATTTCCTGCACGTCCCTTCTTCGTCTGTATTTTCCCGTGACCACGCGCTCGTCCCCCGGCTGTGGGTTCCCTTTCCGCCTCCCCTGTCCCCTGGTACCTGAGCGGCACTCTGCTCGACGCATCCCTGGTGGTTTTTCTCTAGTAGGGTCTCAAAAGCTTCTTTCCCTTTCTTTCCGCCGCCCACGGAAGGTCTACTACAAGTCTCATCGTTCTCTTCTATCGCGCCGCGAATTTCCTTTTGTGATTCCGCTCTGAAGGGAGACTTTCGTCCCTCTTACGGGAGGATCCCCCCGAAGATCTCTCCCTCCTGTGAGGTAGTAACGCCATCCTCGGCGTCGGCCACTTTTAATAGATGACTTTTGAATCCTTTCCCTGGAGTCCCCTCGACCTTCCGAGTCTCACCGAGGCTCCCAGGATGGGATCTCGGGACTGACTCAGTTTTGAAAGACCCCCTCTCCTTGAGCCTCCCTTTATCCCTCGCCAGAATTTTCCTTGCTCACCGGCAAGGTTTTAACGATCCCAATCCTGCTACTGCCGAAGCATTTTTTGATTAGAGAAGAGTCTCTTCGTTTTTCCCCGACCCGCGCCGTACGCATTATCTCGAACTGGCTTCTCGCATCTTTGAGGAACACCCCACGGACCACTTCTCTTTTAATTTCCCTACAATTTTCCTGATCGCGCTTTCCGCGAGTCAGGATTAGAGGAGAGGATTGAACTATGTATGTCTCCTCTCCATTCTTCTCCTCGAGGTTTTTTTTCCACCCTCTATTTAGCCGAGAGGATCTAGTATGCCAATTTTTGACCGACGCTGGACGTTTGTACCCCCTAATGTCTTGTTTCACCCTTCTCTCGTAGAGGAGTCGACATTCCTCTTGCCCTTTCCTATTCGCCGCCGGGCAGCATAGTAGCCTCTGCTTCCATGATCACGACGCCTTCGATTAATCTTCTCGATGAATTCACCCGCTTTCCCAGAACCTCCCTCTCATTCTTCTTTGCTTTTTTTTTTCTTTGCTTTTTCTCCCTTCTTCCCGGCCCCCCAGGAGAACTTCCGTCTATCGTTCGGCCACCCCCTTTCTGACAGGATCTTTGGTTCCTTTCTCAGTTTCTGCTGCGAAGTAAAGGTCTCCTGCCCTCTTCCTTTTGCCGACATGACGCCGACACGCTAGGGATCTGCGTACCCCTCCCTGCAGACCCAACCGTGCAGTAATCCACGGAGCCGAGGGACGCGCCACGTCTTCACCGAGCCTTTCCCTTGTTTTAGAGACGTAGAATTTTTTCAAATACTTCTCCCTATACAAGGGCTCGCGACTCCATTTCTTCCCCAGTGGTCTATTCCGGATTTCACGAGCTCTTTCGACAGATGGTCCTCATCGGGACTAGCACTCCTTCGAGCCCAGCTTTGAGATCTGAGCGCCCTTTCAGAGACTCTAGACTCTCCCCTAACTCTCTGAACTCTTCGTCTTTTACCAGGACTTGCAGGGGTCCCCTTCCGATTAGAGCCCCGCATTGTCTCAAGGAGAAGAAGACTCGATCATACCCATAGTACTTTTCTCTTGACCCCTCGGACTTTTCCGGTGCGCCATGCATGGTGGACTGTCTCTTCCTTTTCCCGGGAGGACCCGAAGTGACTTTCCGCTACTAGGACGTCTCTTCTGGACACCTTACGGTCTCCCTATCAGTTTCACAGGTTGATGCGCCTCAAACTCTTCTCTTTCCCATTGCCCCGATCGACCGGCCATTTGGTCCTCCACTTTGATGGCCCCGAAGATGGCGGGGCGTTCGAGGGCTTGCACGGTCAACAGGAGTCCCCTCACCGACCTTGATTTCAACTTCGCCCTTAATATGAAACTTCTCCTCGAAGGCCTCCGTCTCTCGGTCTCAGATCACGGTTTCCCTTAGGTCTAACCACTTTTTTTGGTTTGACTTTCCTTTTCGAAACCCCCGATCGTCTTCCTATATCGGCTGTGTATTCGCGGTCCTCTGCTTGCCGCCCCTTCCCACTTTTCACTTCCGCCCTGGCTTCTCTTCGGTCCTCTCCCTAAAGTCACGTCGGTGCGAGCCGATTTCGCTCTCTTTGACGCGAGCTTCGTCCTTTCCCAACCGCTTTCCCTGATGATCCTTCTGACGTTAACACGCGTTTCCCCAGTCATCTTCTTTTTGTTTTCTGTTCCCCCCTATAGCCAATCCCCTACGGAGTACTTCCATGCGTGCGCTCTCTACGATTCTTTCTTTTTCCCCCTTCCCCCCCCGGCGTCGGGTTTTGGTGGAGAAGTTTCGCTCGCGGACGGTCGTTCGGCTCTCGCGTTTCTCGGTTTCGGCACTTTAACTTGCTTCGCGTCATTGGAAGCGTTGACCTCGCAGCTCTCGTCCTACCAGGTCCCCCTCCGGCCTCAATGGATGCTTTTCATCCTTATGACGCGCCGTCTCTGCCGACCCGCCTAACGACGGTCGCCCTTATCCCGTGAAGATGCCTCTCCCCTCCGTGGGACCTCAGGTTTTCGGACATTCTTGAGTCTCTCTGCCGCCCGTTGAAGAACTCGAAAGGGCCGCTTCTTCTTGTACGAAGACCCCTCCCCCGTCTCCCCCGGTCCATTCGTCTATAAGACCAGCGGGGCGGAGTGAGGACGGGCTTGTGCTATGGAGAGTTACCTCTCCCTCAGTCGCGTTCCTTTTCCTTCGATTTTCGAGAGAGATTTAGACGATACGACCACGTGAGCGTCTCATCTTTAGCTATTCTTTTCAATAACCGTTTGTTTTTGGATATCTCCACATCTTGCGATGCTCTCGCGCAGGTGGATCTATTCTCTTTCAATGTTCTCTTTTTTTCATCGCCTAGAGTAGTACCTCTACGGAGAACCATAGTAAAGCTCATCTTCCCCCCTTTTTCTTGATAAGAATTGGAACCTCCGCCTACCGAGACTGCGGACCGTATTAGCTCTTTTCCCTACCCTTGACCTTCGGCAGAACTATTTGATCCCTCCAACAGGTCCCGGAGAAATCATTGTTCACCCGGCGCCCACGCTTTGCTTTATACGGTCTTCGCGTCGTGATTCACCGTCTCGCGCGAAATCGCTCAGAGAAGGATCTCTTCGATGAGTGGTTCAGCTTTCCCATTCGATTCTTTTAGTCATTCGAGCCTTTCTCTGCTTTTTTCTCTTCCAGTCGTCCCTTTCCTATCTCAGGGCCACCAGTTCTAGAGGTGAAGTTCGTTCCTCGCTTTCTGATCCTCACTCTTCCAGACCTAGCCTCATCTGCATACCGCTCCACTGGCCGACGTCTATTGTAACCTCACTCCTCTGACCCCCTGCGATCCTACCTTCCTCCTTTTCCTGAGAAGTGCTTCGGGCGAGTCGACCGCCCGGATTCGATCAGTCTTCTCTTACCCTTCGTCCCGAAGCCGATTCAGCAGCTTTTCTCGGATCCCGGTCGACGCTATGCACGAAGAGACCTCGATCGCCCCTCGCGATTTCATTTATCTCCGCGTCTCCCCCTGTCCAGACAGGAAAGCTCGTGAAGATCCCCCTCGTTGTTTTAGCAGCGGTCCCCTCCGGATAGCCCGGAGCCGAGAGCGTTTTTTTCCGGTTTGATAGACTGTCCTTCTCTCAGCGCGAAACCGGTACTTTAATTTCGCCCTCAATCCTCTCCTCTTAGGCCTGAGTGCGGACTTGTTGACCCGTAGCGGCTCAAGGGCAGTTTTCAGGGCTCGCATGTTTCTCTTTTGTTATTTTTCTGCCCTCGCTAAACGCCAAATGCGAATCTTCTGCCCACTTCCCATTCCTTGAGCCGCACGCGGCCTCCCATAGAGAAGGCTGACCTCCTCCCTCATGCGCCAGACCCTTTTATAAGGCCTCTCATAGGTGTGCCGCAAGAAGGACGACTCAAGACCTTAATTACTCGGTCCCCTTCCCGATCTAGAGCGATCTCCTAAGCTTTCAAGCGGACCGGCGGTAATCCCTTTTCAAAGATCAATTCGCTCCGCTTCGCATGTCCAGGAGGTCGGCTCTTCCGTATGATTTGAAGCGCCGAACGTCCGCAGGTAATTTAATCTCGAACCTCCTGCATCGTTCTTCTTCTTTTCCTTCTAGCCTCGACTCGTCGCTCTACTAAGAGTCAGAATTAGAGTCAGTGCTCATCTTAGTAAATCTTCATTTTCGTCCCGCTCGTCTTTTCTCCGTCATCTACCCAACCCCTTCGTAGCGCGCGCCCTTGTAGAGGGCGCTTACCCTTGTCTTTCTTGATCCCCCACGACGTCTTTTTCCGATGTTGCGTCATCCCCCAAGAGAGGGCCGGGCTCTCCTTCCTTTGGGTTCGCTCTCCATCTTTTTTGCCTCTTGCCGCCCCTAATCGCCGTGTCTCCTCTTTTTCCCTAGGGACTTGCCTTGTCCTCCTTGTCGAGTCGGCGGCATCGCGCGCGCCCGAGTCCAACCCCTCCTTCTCGCAGAGCCCCCACCCTCAACCCACCCCATCTTTTCCCAGCGACTTTTTCCGCGGCCTTCCTTAGAGAATATACCACCCCACCAAACAAAACCCATCGCTCCGGCCCGAAACCCGCAACTCTGACAACAAAGAAACCCACCGACCAACAAAAAAAAGCAGTCACCTCCCCCCCCAAAAGCACCAACAGACACACAAACACCACCAAAACAACCCAATTTTATGGGCCCTCCACCCACACGAAGACGATCGAACCCCACCCACCCACCCCCTCCGAGCACAACACACAAAACACACACCCCAAAAAAACACACAAACTCAGCAATTCCCCCACACACAAAACCCACACCAAACACACAACCAACCTACGTGATCCCAGTTCCCCTACCGAGGAAAGTAGTCCCTCATGACTCGTCAGGGGGCCCCCCCTCCCCCCCGGAAAGGAATTCCGCGGCCGCCCCTAGGATGAATCCACCCCAGACGACCTGAGGACTCCCCTTCCCTTTTTACCTCTTGATCAGTCGCATCATGAGGCCTGTTCTTTAGACCTCGGGCAGATCCAGCCGCCTCGGCGAAGCAGAGGCCAAGAATGCTCCTCCAGCACGTCGCGCGCGAGTCTTCTCGACCAGTACTCGCTCTTTTTAGCCGGGAGCACCATCGAGGTAGTTTCTTAGTCTCAGGCGAGCGCCATGCGCTCGGCCTGAAGGACCGTGTTCTCTCTTCTTTTTTTAATCCTGACTTCAGATATCTTGCGCACTGCTCGCGTAGTAGGGAGAGATTGTATCGGCCAAATTCACGTCCCACTGCTCCAGCACTCCCGTGAGGTACTGATCGCTACGTTGAAATCCTTGTCAACGACTCCTCAAGATCTAGGCCATAAGGTTTTGATGCCGGTCTCAGACCCCCCCATCTCTTGTTCCTGACTCCCCGAGGAAGAAGTCGTCTTCGCCCTACGCAGACGCAGATACCCTGTTTCGCTATTATAATGGATTTCGACAGGACTTCGGTAACCACTCTCCCGCTGCTCGAACATCATTCCTCTTGGCTCTTTTCAGCTCCTTTTGCTATTTCGACTTCTTTCCCTGCCTCCTGTTAGCCCGGCGGACAGCGCTTAGTATAGCCCCTCGACCTTTCGTTAGCCACCCAGATGGTTTGCTTTCCGGTGCCGCTCTTGGATATACGGCTGCTCGTACACGCAGCCGAGAAGGCCTTTTCCCGCTCCCCCGGGCTGGCAGATCACCGAAAGCTTCGAGTTCCCGCTTCCCCTCCTATTTCGGGCCTTCCCTCTGCGTCGAGCCTAGTCGATCCGCGAGCAGCGAGCCCAATCCGGTTGTATTTTTCGATCATGTGTCACGACCCCTTTTTTTAGCCTTCGTTATTCGTCGCACCCCTCGATGTCTTTCAGATAGTCGTAGACGGACGCGTTGACGCCCTTCACGTTCCTGTGCCTCCTATAGTTCGCGAGTCCCGTCGGCGGCCGCCGTCTTCGGCCCGTTCCGTTCTCTCGCTTTCTCCTCCTCTGTTGAGAGATATCTGCATTGACCCGATGGCGCGGTGCCTCCCACACGACTGCCTTCTCGCATCGTCCTCGTCAATGTTCCCCTCCCCCCGCCGTCTCCTTGCCTCCTTCCCCCGCCGTCGACGAGTTCCTGGACTCAACCTCCGAACTCGCCCCCTTCCCGCTTTTTTCCCGTCCTGACTTCGTCTTGCACACACCGTTCTAGCTGTCGTTCCTTTCTTCAGCTCAAGACATGATAGGGCCTCAGTATGACTGCCCGCCTCGCAGGACCCGTTCTCGGCTGTCTTGCCTTATTTCACGACCACTGCCCCGGCGTTGATCAACCGATCTCATCTAGGTTGTCAAGTGTCCGCGTATCAAAGAGCCAATCCTTTTTTCGATTTTGAAACAATCGGTGTCCAGCCCCACGCTTTTTCTTTGATATCACCCAATAGGACATAGTGTCCTCCTTCCCCCCCGTCCCCTTCTTCTACTCCAAAGAGCCCTCTCGTCCCCCCTTTATCTTGCTCGTCTCCGCGAAGGGCCCTGATCGCTTAGCCTCTGAGAGTGCTTCTCCGAGCTTTTCTTCCGGGCCTTTCCTCCGAATTAGCTTAGGTATTGTGCCCGACCAGCCTTTCCCAGTCTTCCCCTACCTTGACAATTTCGTCTGAAGGCCGAGGAGCATTTCTTCAAAGGCCTCTTCTGGCCGCGGTTCGGGCTGCTTCTCTTTTTTCACCGACTTTTCCCCTTAACTTTTCGAGAGGCCGATCCTTCCCCCCGAACGTGCTGCTCGGTGCATCGGACCCTTCGGGTAACAGCGGTCCCCTTCCCCCAGCTTTCTTTTTTAAGATCTGACGAGTCGATTCTTCGGGAGTCTTCGGACCGCGCTCGGAACACGTCTCCCTTTTTAGCTTGCAAGTTCTTTCTTTTTTCCGAGAAACCTTGCGAACTTCTATTGTGCCGCAGTCTTTTCCTCGTCCTTTCCTTTTCTTAGAGAGTGCTGCCTCGTCTTTTTTAGGGCGGTGCCGCTTTTGCGCTCCGGCGTTTCGCGCTGCGCCACTCCTTTTACTTTTTCTTACGTCCGTCTGACTTGTAGATCGACCATGCTCACCTATGCTACACGTTTGCTTGCTACGCGCTCGGATACCTCATATATCTAAGATAAGAGCGATTTCTGAGTCCATGAAATTTTTATTCCCTTTGAAGTTCCCAGCCAGAATTCCCTCCCCTCTATTCGGACCCACGGACGATTCTTTGACTCGTTCTTCCTTTTCCTTTTTTCTTTACATCACACCCGATGCCGTCTCGCTCCCCGCATCATGATTCTGCGCCCGTGGCCTCTTTGAGAGATTCCAGGGCCTGGCCTGCCCTCGAGAACTTTTCGTAGTACTAATCCTCTCTGACTGACGGTGGTTGTTGAACTCCCCCGCGCGCTCTCGAGCCGTGTCCCCTACCTTGTAGCCAAATTCCAAGAGATTAACTTCCCTCCCCTGCCTCCGACCAAGGCGAGTCTTTTTGAGAGAGCCGTTCTGTCGCTGGAGAGTTCGAAACGACAATTGTCCTTCTCTTCCCTCCTTACCCCCCTCCCTATAGATTGATTTAGAAAGTAGGTAACCCCTATCCGGTTTTTCCTCGCCCGAAATCCATCAATCTCTTCCCCATCTTCCCCTTTTCTGCGAGCCCCCGAAATCTCCCATTTATGTGAAGCCCCTCTCGCTTTTTATTTCAACCCTTTCTTCGGATCCTATGAGAAAGTTACTCTTCGATCCAGATCACGAAAACCTTTGTCGACTCGCACCAATCCCGACCTCCCTATGCTCCGGTCTTTTTTTCTGATCCCCCTTAAAGGAGCTGGAATCTTAAAGTAGTCGATCTCCTTGATCTCCATTCTTTCTTTTTTCGTGAGACGAAGAAGAGGATCGCAATCTCTTTGAATCTGATACCGCCCGTTCTCTCTCAGGGGATGTGTGGTCCTCTACCTTTCAGCCGGGGCTGCCCCCGCTTCGAGCGCGAGGCCTTTTGACTTCCCACCTGGCTATCAGGAACAGGTATCGTCATCCCTCGTCGCCTCCTGCTCGCCGTGCGCAATTGCATTTTTCCCCCCCCTCCGAAGATCATCGTTCCTGGTTCTTGGTTTTTACGCCTGAGAAAACATTCTCCTCCCTGATTTTTTGCTCACTTCTTCGGCACGGCTTCAAATTTCCCCTTTCCGGCTACTTGCTGCTCTCTTATCAGACGGTCCCATTCAGTAGACCCCCTTGGTTCATTTGATTCTGTTTGCGTCGTTCTTGACCTCCACCCCGCAAAGCTACGCCCCCTCCTAGAGCCCTTTTCTCTCCATCTGACGAGCAGTTGCACCTTCCTGAAGACGTGGACCCCCCACCCCCGAGAGAGGGAGTTTGCGATGCATGTTCTTGGCTCGGGAAGAGGTCGTTTTTGCTTCGCTGCCCCCCCCTCTAATCTAGGCTCCTTTTTTTTGTTCCTCTCAGTCGATCGTGGCTTTGCGCTCGCGCTCTTCTCGTCTAGCTGCCTCTGCTGGGGCGAACAAACGCGCTTTCCCCCTCTCGGGAGAGTTCTGAATCCCTTACGGTCACACCGCTTGCTGCCGTCGTTCTCGATGCGTCCTGGATGCTTTTGCGACAATAGATGAGCCCGTGGCGAGGCCTGTGATAGACCTTTTTCTGCCCTTACGGTGCCTATTTCCCCCGGATCGATCTCCGACGAGGCTTTCCGGTCACCTGGTGGACTCAGCTCTTCGTAATCGATTTTTCTTTCAAGAGCTCCCCTGCCTCCCCCTCTCACTTGGAAACGCGCGTCTTTACGGACAAGTCCGATCTCTCCCCTCCCCTATTATGAGTAGCCTTCGGTGCATCCCCCCCGGTTCGCCCCTCTCTAATAGACGCACGTCTCAATATATACGTTTGACCTCCCACGACCTTCGACCAAGGAAACGTTCGGTTGCGTTCCCCCCATAGTTGTGAACGTTTTCCGAAGCGTCCAGTCCCGATCGATTGGGGGTTTCCCCGAAGACGACTTTCGGCACTTCGAGGTCGTCTTTTTCAGTTCATCAAGTTCTCCCTTCTGATCGAGGCTTACGTGGTGTGAGTTTCGCTTCTCGAGCGCTACTTACGAGGACCTTTTCGAGCGCGCGACCCGCCCCAGTGCGCCGCTCCTTTCCGAGAGATCGTGCGGATCTCCTCTCTTTTCCCTCATCCAGTTTTTAGATCCTCTCTGAGCCCCCTCTGCGATCTCGCAAGTGTCCGCGTCTACCGCAGGATCAGCCACTCTCGTCGTCGCTCGGCCGAGCCCGAGTTTTAAAAAGATTAACTTCCTCTCTTCCCCCGCTTCACGCCTCTGTGTCAAAGAAGACGACCATGAGCCCCTGCTGGAGAGTGAACACTCCCCTCGACCCTTGAGTCGTCTTCTGGGGCGATTATCAGCAAAAGAGTGTAAGGCCACATCGTTTTGGGGTGTCCGGGTAAACCAGCCCCCTATCATACCCTTATTACCTTATTAGATCGGCGACCAGTCGCGAATCGACCAGCGCCGGGTTTTCGGCTTGGATGGCCTCCATTAGAGCTAGAGTTTCATTCTCGTAAGAGAGCTCGTCCTGTTACAAGGATTAGTGATCCCTCTGACCAACGTTTCTCTTGCCCCAGGCGCTCCGTCATCGTAGTACGATATGAGACGAGGTCCTGTACCCGAGATAGTCCCCCCTGTCATAAGCCTGCTTCTTTTCTCAGAAGGAGACCCCTCCCATAATAATAGGCAGAAGAGAGATTTCTTTTTAACTTTCTCCGGTTAAGTGCGATTCTTTTTTGCACCCTCCGATTTGCCAGGACCTCGCCCCCTCCCTTTCGACCCCAGCAGCCGATCCGATCTCTCGAACGCGTTGTTCCTCCTCTCGTGACCCCTTGTGACTTCCGAGCCCGGCGACCCCCCCC
>Ga0179593_1552311_pt1 | contig 13209 bp, 19 predicted proteins | sample CZODoug2_1_08_16_FD_185931 | JGI IMG/M metagenome (GOLD analysis project Ga0179593, IMG submission 185931) | Vadose zone soil fungal communities from Angelo Coast Range Reserve, California, USA - CZODoug2_1_08_16fungal (PacBio error correction) | ecosystem: Environmental > Terrestrial > Soil >... | reverse complement strand
TCTAGTGCCATTCCAGATGTCCCCTTTTTTTTTTGCCCCCTCCTATTTGGATTTTAAGTGACCCGTCGTTGGGGGTGGTCAATGGGCACGGACTGTGAACTTTCCCGTTTTCTTGCGCCTTCTTTTTTTGACTTTTTTCCCCCCCCTTGTCTCCGCCTTAAGTTTTTGGACCCTTTGCAGGTTTTTTTTTCTTCTGGGCCTCCTTTGGTTTTCCTTTCCCGAAATTGCCACCTTTCTCCAAGTTTCCGTGAAAGCTTCCCAAATGGAAGTCTATCTTTTTCGATGGCTTTGGAGTAATTGCGAACCCCCCATTTCCTTTCTTTTGGACGGTCTCTTGAGCTTATCCTTTTCTGATGGATTTTTTCCCCCCCCTCCAGACTCTTTGATTACCCCCTCTTCGGAGCACCCATCCATATGGCGGGCGGATCCCCTTCTGCGCCATATGTCACCAAACCTCTAGCGTAGCCGGTGCACCCCTTTCCCTTTTTCCCCCCCGTTGCGCGTGTCACCACTCCCCCTTTCTCCCCTTCAGATGACTGCCCCGCTCTTCGGAGGAACATCTATCAGATGATGCTGGCGACGGCCTTTTCCCTGGTTCCTTTCCTCATGCAGGACACACGACCCCTTTTTTTCTCTACACCCCATCCTTTAGACTGCCTGCAGGCGGACCTGCTTTGACGATTTCTTTCCTTGAACATGAGTTGGACTCTTCCTTTTTTTTTTTTTTGTTCTTTGCTTTCCAACTGGCCCTGTCCTGGTCATCCCACGCTGTTAACGTTGATACCCCCCCGGTATGTTTTTTCTTACGAAGTCCACGCTTCCCACCTGCTTTTTTTGCCTTTTTCACTCCCCCCCATCCCGGGCATGGTACTTTCCTCCTGCGATGGTTTTTTACTTTCGTTGTCACAGAGCTTTCTGACAATCTTTTTTCCCCCCTTTTGCACCTCCCCCTTTTTAATATTTCTCTTGCCGCAGTGGTGCCGGACCCCCCGTCTTGACGGCGCCCTTCTCAAAGTTCCAACTCTTCCAGAAAAATGGTTCTGTCTTTTTGATTCTGCTGGTGTTGAGGTCCTCCGCCGCGTTTTGCGTGAATAATTTCTCTTTCCCGATGTTCCCCTTGTCAAGGGCCCCCTTTTTTTCCTTTCCCCCACAAACCACCGGTCACGATGCCCCCCTATCTGCTCCCCCTCCTACGGGGCGCATCCCCCTTTAACTTCTCACAGATTTTCCCTGTCCCGGGCTTCCTGCTGGGCGCGACATTCCGCCCGCCCCTTCTTTTGGCCGGAGGTTTGTGAAAGTTCATGTAGGGTTCCGGGGATTGACGCCTTGCTTTTTCCCTCTTTCCCCCCTGGATTCCCCCCTTTCTTTTTTTCTTTTTTTCCTTTTTCGCATTGAAGCCGTTCCACTTTTCCACTAGATTCTCCCCTTTTATGGATAGCGATGATTTTGTAAATCAGCCTGAGGCGAGTACCCCCCCCTTTTTTTCCCCGGATTGTCCCCCCCCGGATAATTCTTGGTTTCGCTTTCCTTCCCTCATCCGGCGAGTTTTGAGTGAACCTCCCTTCCGGACTCCTCCCCCTTTTTTTTTTCTTTCTGATGGAGATGTTTCCCCCGTTTGCGGAGTGTCCCTCTTCTGCACGCGAGCGTCTTAATTATAAGCCCCAAATCGTCCTGTAGTTCCCCCTTGCGCCCTAACCAAATTTTTTTTTCTTGGTTTTGCCCAAATCATATCAACCGCGCAGATCCCCCCCTCCGCGCGAAGACCCCCTTTCTTTCCTTTGCGCGCGCACATTTGACTTCACAAGCTTCTTCAAGGTGCTGGCGCGCGCCGCAAGTACTTTCCCTTCGGTTACCCCGCCCTTTTTTTTTTTTTTTGTGCTGATCTATCCCGCGCAGAAGCTGTGGTTTTTTTTGGAGTTTTTTCCTCTTGTACCCGCGTCTTTCAAAGCCGACGTTCGCGTTCCCTCCCCCGTTTTATTCGCGACCCCGAACTGTTTGCCGCAGAAGGCCATTGTTTTTATTCACGAAGACCCCCCCTTTTCAGGCGCGCTAGTAGTGCTTTTTTTAATCGTATCCGGCTTCTGCGTCGACAGTGTTTCCCTTGCTGGGTTAGTGATTCTGGCAGGATGGCAGGTTCATCCCCTGCGGTTTAGCGATCGTCTTTGGGCGCTGACGGTCTTTTTTCTTTTCCTCCCCCCCCTTTCCCCTTGTTGTTGTTGAGTCTTCTGCCCCTTCCCCCCAGTCTCCAGTCCCCTCTTTTTCCCTGCGACCACCCAATTTCGTGTCCCATCCTTGTCTTTATTTTTTGGTGGCCCTCCACTTCGCTCGGCCTCCGGATACGATTTCTCTACGAGCAGACCTTTCATTCTTGTTTTGCCACCCGCCTTCCCCCCCTGCGGACATCGTTTTTTTTGAATCCCCTGTCAGCTAATAGAACGGCTTTTCCAGAGCGGTACCGTCCCCCTTTTCACAATCTACCTTTTTTCCCTTTCCCCCCCCCCAGCCTCCCCGCTTTCCCTCCCTCACGGTCATCTCCCGAATTATCTTTTGTAAGAGATGGAGTTTTTTTGGGCCCGCCTTCCCCCTTTCGCTTGCCTTTTTTTTCTGTTTCCCGACTCCCCCTTTTGCCGTGCGAGTTTTCCGTCTGAAGCCCCCCTTTGAATATGTGCGCTTTTTTTTCCAAAACCTTTTTTTCCCCCCCCTTTTGTATAAGTTCAATGTGCTTAGCTATTTTCTCATACGCCCTTCCCTCTGACCTCTTTTTTTTTTTTCCCCCCCCGTTGTGACACCACAGCCCATAGCCCTTCAGCGCTTCTTCCGCCTTTGTGTATGAGCCCCCTTTTGCGCCGGGTTCAAGAAATACGCAATTTTCTTTTTTGACAATCCCTCCTCCCTTTCCTTTTCACTAGCCTCCCGGCTTTTCTTTCAATCGCTCATTCCCTGAACCTCGCGACTTGCCGTCCGTTAGTGAAACGTTTTTTCCCCCTTCTGTAGAAACTATTCATTTTCGGTTTTACTTCGTCTTTCCCCCATCCGTGTAAACCTCTTCCAACAGCACCCCTTTTCACCTCGACGCACTTATTCGACTTGCTTTTCCCCCTCATTTTTCGCGCCTGTCTGTAATTCCTCCCCCCGTTCTTTTTATACTGGGATGAGAAAAGGTTCCGTTCGAAGAGAGTTTGACCCCCTAATCTTGGCGGGTTTTTTTTCCCAGCAAGTTGTTTCGAATCCCCCCAATAGTTGAGTTTCGCACCCGTCCACCTCAGTTTCCTACACAGCAGACATTTTTAACATGTTCTGTTTCCCCCTTCTCTGTCTTTTTTGAGACTTTTTTCTCCTCCGGCCGTGTAAGTCATCTTCAGAAATATTAACTGTGGTCCTTCACCTTTTTCCCCCCCCCCTCTCCGCCGCTCATGTTTTTTTTCCCCCCAAGAAGTAAAACCCCATAGCCTTCCCCAGGGGGGGGGGGTTTTTTTTTTTTTGGCCCCCCCCACCACACAGTTTTTTTCTTTTGGGACCCCCCCCTTTAGGGGGGGTGTTTTCTTTCCCCAAACATTGTTTTTTTTTTTTTTTTTAGGTTGAAAAACCCCCCCCCCCCCTGGATTCTCCCTCGTGGAAGCGTTTTTGCTAATGCCCCCTTTCTCCTGCTCCAAAGAGTGTTTTTTTCCCCCAGAAGATGACCCTTAGTGCAGCCTGTTACACCCAATCCCTACCCCCCCATCGATTGTTCCTCTCAAGTCGGTCTTTCCCTCGGAATGCGTCTCGCCTCTGGACTCTGAGTCTTCCTCCCCCTTGATAGATTTTTACTGCATCTGCTTTTTCACCAGGTCCAGAGTACCTTTCCCCCTCTTGATTTTTCTCGATTTTTGCCTCTAGTCTTTTTTTTTTTCCCCTCATTCCGACTCCATTTTGTCGTTCCTGTTCCTGCAAATGGAACCCCGCTTCAGGCTGGAACCTAGCCAATTTTTTTTTTTTTCGCCGCACCGCTCTACCCGATCCTGTCCTCCAGTAATTTTTTCCGAGTTTCTTTTCGGTCCACCCCCCTCACAAAGGGACCTTCTAGCTCAAGATAATTCCCATTTAAATGATTTTTTTTTTTTTTTTCCTCACCTTCCTCCCCCATCGTCTTTTAGGACCTTTTTGAGCTTTTTTTCCTTCCCCCTTCCATAATTTTCTTCTATGTAAGATAAAGGACTTTAAGCGGGGCCCCCACAAGACCTTTCTTTTTCCCCCCCCAGTAAGATCTAGTGGCTTATATGTTCCTTACACAATAAGTAGCGTTAAAGTCCTTTTGTCCTGGACCCCGCCAGCTCACGAACCAAGCCCCTCCCTTCCTCAGCGCTTTTCCGCATCTTTCCTTTTTCCCTTATCTCTTCCTCCTTTTTTTTTTTCGTTGTTTTGTTTGAAGAGAGTCTCGATCCCCCTTTCTTTTCCCCCCCTCCCGATTGAAGCGTCGGTTTTCTTTTTTCCCCTTTTTTCTGAAACAGCTTGCTTGGTCCATTTCCCCAAGGATGGAACTCACGGACTTGCTTTCCGGGACGGATCTTGGATCCAGTTGGCTTCCTTGAAAACCCCTCTTCTTTTGGGTCTCCTCGCCCCATTCCGGGACCCTTCCAGTGAGAACCCTGCCCCAACTGGAGAATACTTTCCCCTTCGGCCAAGCGTAGTCCCCTTTTTCCAATGTTTCTCTTTTTCGATGGCCGGGGGATTTCAGGACATTTTCCCCCTTCTTTTTTTCCCTAATTTATGGCCTATTGGATTCCCCCCCCCCCGTTCCCTTCTTGATTTCTTCACGAAAGACTCTTGAATTACCCTCGTTGAGCCCCCCCCCTGAGCTTGGAGGAGTCCGCTTTCTCGCTTTGACCCCCCTTTGCTAGACGTTTCAGGAAGAAGGTGCTTTTCGTGCGCGTGGTTTTGTCAAACCTTTTTCCCTCCCTCCCCCCATTCGTTTTTTGAACCTGTCTGTGGATCCTCTGTTCCAGCACATCCCTATCCAAGATGATTTTGCGACGGATCTGGTCTGGTTTTTGCGAGACAGTCTCCTTCCACAACTCCTCCCCAATTTCGGATTTCTCGTCACTTGGTCCCCCTCGATTTTGCAGCAGGGCGTTTCTGTGACGCTTGTTTGACTCGGACCCCTCCCGATGGCTGAGTTCTTGTTGCCTTTCCCCCTTTTTCCTATTTTCCAGCAAACGTCTCTTTCCGTTATATGATAACAGGTCTATGGACGCAGAAGACTCCCCCCGAAAAACTTCCCCGCCATATTCTGCGCCAATTTTTCTTGGGTGCCCCCCCGGCTTTGCATGGGGCTCTGGTTTACGGCTTGTTTTTTTTTTTTTTTGTTGATGCCCCCTCTTTTTTATATCGGGTGCCAAGTTCATTGGGGGACCCCCTTTATTTTTTTCATATTTCTTTCTTCCTCGGTTTTTTCCAACGCGGAGGCTCCCTTTCTCAAAGAAAGAAACCGTCCGAGCCTTCCCCCCCCCCCCCTTTTTTAAGTTTTTTGGAAACATTTTCGACTTTGGTGGTCTCTTCCTCCTCGGTGCTTCCGTTAATTGGTGCGCTCCCTTTCTCGCGCGGCAATGGGTACCCTTGCTTGGAAACCCCACAAACCGTAAGTCAGCTTTTTATAACCTTTTCCTTTCCGTTGGTCTCCCCATTCCCCCCTATACCATGACATTTTTCTGAAAGGGGAAGATGGGCCCGCGTATTCCTGCGCAAGACAAGTCCCTTTTCTTTTTGCGGAGGTGTGGCCTTGACCCAGTTCTTAGGGTTACCCTGATTTCTTTCCCCTCACTTCAGTACCATTAAACGTCCTCTCGCGTTTCTGCAGTATTTTTCTTAAGTTCCCCCCCAATCTTCGTCCCCCCCCCTCCTCCCCGGCTGTTCTGGTCTTCTTCCCCTTTGACTCAATCATCGTGAGCCCGAGTAACCGCCACAGTCGTGCTGGATTGTTTCTTTCCTTTTGGCTCTTTCTTGTCCCAACCTTCCTGAATCCAGATTCGGAACCTCCCTAGAGGGCTGATGGGCGTCATACTTTCCCGTGCGGGTGCAACGCCCTGCACTGCCCCGCTTTTTTTCCCCATCCGCATATCACAAAATTTCCCACTACCCCTTTTCTAACCAAAGTTTTTTTTCCAACCGCCCCAACCGCGCCTGACTCCCGACGCTCGGAAGAAGATTTGTGCGCTCCTCCCCCATTCCCTTCCCCCCCCCAATTTGCTTTTTTTTTGCGCCGCCAGAAAGAAGGGACGCCCTTTCCAGAATTAATTTTTTCCCTTTTTTTACTTCCGCGCGAACTCGCGTCTGGTTTTTTCTTTTTCACGCCTGTTTACCGCCTCTTTGTAACGCTTCCTTTCTTTCAATCTTAACCGTTTTTTTTCCCCCTGACGCCCAACTTTTCACTGCCTCCATAGGGCCGCCTTATGCATCAAGAAGGCCTGACTCGTAGCTGCGAATTTCGGAGGCGCCTGCTCTTTTTTTTTACTTTTGTGCGATGAACAGTTTACGATAAACTTTTTTTTCCATCGTAATACCCACCTTTTTTTCCGTTTTGTCGAGAGGAGCTTTGTTGCCTTTCTTTTTCCCCTTTATATCTTTTTTTTTCCTCCCCTGTTGTTGTTGTTTTGCTTCCTCGATGCCAGAAGCCTTCCCTTTTTTTTTTTTTCCCCCCTTCTCGCCCCCCTACTTAGGTTCCCCCTTTCTCCTCTTTCTTTTCCTCCCCCCGGGGGTCCGCGTCTTCAGAGAAGGCGCCTCCGGATTACGATTTGCTGCCCCCCTACCGCGCCTTTTTTTTTGTCTTCGTGGATAATTCCGTTTTCCAGGCTTCCCTGCGGTGAATCCCTTTTTTTTTTTTTTTTTTTTTTTTTTGCTGAAGTCTTTTTCAATAGAACTTCGCTTTTCCCCCCCAGCGACGGTCTCCCCTTTGTCCCCCCCCCCAACTCTCCGCCCCCTGCACTTTTCCTCGTCTCTATACTCCCTCGCATTATTAGGCTTGTCAGCCTCTTTTCCCTTCTTGCGGCTCTACGCCCTTTTTTTCACCCTGCAGGAACCGCCTTTTTTTTCTTACTGTTGCGCCACGAGCCGTTTCGTCGGCGTCTTGCCCTTATTTTTTTTCCCCCCTCTTTTCAAACAATACCACCCTTTTTATAAGCAAATGTGCTCCTCTTTGTCTATGAGACTTTTTCCCCTTCCCCTCAAGTCGCGTGCAGGACCCTTTACGCCCTGTCCCTTCTTCGCCTTCTTCCCTTTTCTCAGTAGTTGTTCTGTTGACCACTCCGCGCGCAGGTCCCAAGACAATAACCGTCCCCCCTCCCTTGTGCCAATCCGCCGCCCTGTTTTGCACCCTTTTTTCCTCGATTGCTTCCTTACCATCAACCCTTTTTTCAATATTGGCACGCGATTTTTCCGGAGTGAACCACGGCTCTTTTCCCCTGCTAACTGCTTCCGTTGAATTTCCCAGGTTTTATGCGACCCTTTTTCCCATTCCGTTTTTCCCTTATGACCAGACACTTAACCTCCGGCCTGCCCGGAGACGGACTTCCGCGTCTTAGCGTCCCGTGGCCAGAACCAGTTTCCTTTGAGTCCTGCCCTTGATGCGCCCCTGTCTTTTTCGCAGAGAGTTTGCCCCTTGCATCTTGAGGTTTTTTTTTTTCCCCAGAATCCCCTTGCTCGCCAATTTGTTCCCTCCCCCCGTTGGTCGTCCTCACCATCGCATAGTATCCGTCCCATGTTTATGAAGCGCGTTTCTTTGTTTTTTTTTTCCCCCTCCTGTGTTCCTCCCCTTTTTTTTTTTACATATTACCTTCCCCCCCCCCCCCCCCCACTTTTAGATATATCCGACCCTCCTTTTCCCTTTCACCACGCCTCCCCCCATCGAAAAGCCTTTTTTTTTTCCCCTTCCCCGGCCCTTTTTTCCCTTGGGTTTTTAATTCTTCGTGTTCTCTTCTTTCTGCGTCAATTTCCCCTAACGTATCAAGATACCGTTACCCCCTTTGGGACCAGACGCCTCCCAACTCCCCTGCAGAGTCCCCCAACCCCCCTCATAACTCTCAAGAGTACCCCTCGCTGTCAGAATTCCCCCTGAGGTTTCCCTTTCCTTTTTTTCCGCTCCATTTCCTTAGATTACCGTTTCCGCATTTTGAACCCCGTGAACCGATAATTCCATGCACATAATCTTTTTTTTCCCGTCTTTTGCCTATAAGACTTCTTACATCTTTCAGAATTTTTCCATCCTTTTTAATTTTTTTCCACGAGAAACTTTTACAACATGCTGCTGAACTCTTTTTCCTGGGTGGTCCTTTCCCTCCCCCCCCGGCGATAAGGCGTCACCCCCACCTGGCTTTCCCTCGTTTTTAATCCGAGTCTTTTCTGGTTTTCCTTCCATCCGACAGGTTCACTGAACTATCTCCTTTCCCCGAATCCCCATAAATTTTTTTGATTTCTGAAATTTCCTGCCCCCCCTTAGGGAAAGCTCCCACATTGTATGTTGACGAAACTTTTATTCTATCCAGGGTACTGCGTTTTTTCCCGTCTGTGCCTCGGAGACCCCCCCCAATGTCCCGTTTCCCCATCAGCTTAGTTGCCCACACCGTGTTTTCTTACGATAAGTCACCGCGCAATACGTATCTTCCAGTACTTTTTCCCCCTTTTTTTGTACACCAGAACGCCTTTTAACTTTTGAACCTTTGCCCTTATTCGCTTCTAATCTTTCCCTTTCTTAATCTCGATCTCTATCTTTTCCCCCCCCTACTCCGTTTTGTTGTTTCTCCTTCCCTCTGCGATTCTTTTCCCCCTCCTTTCCTCTTTTTCTTTAAAGCTCCTTTTTCTCGTATTTTTAGTGAACAGCGTGGGGTACATGGCACCTTCATGGGAACTCTACTTTTTTGGCTCACCATGGAAGTCCCCCTTTTCATTTCCGGGGTTTTTCTTCCTCCTAATCCTTGTTGGAAAACTATTTTTTGGCTTGTGGGTCCCTTTTCCCCGCGGCCATCCGTTGTTGACAGAACGAAGGTTTTTTTTGATCAATCGATTTACGTCCCCCCCGCGCATCCATGGAGTTCCTGTTTGAGCGGGGGGATTTTTTCCCTCTTCAATAATTTATTGGACGTTTATTGAGCATTCCCGTCGTATTCTAAAAGGACTTCGCTTCATCCAGCTTCGCGAGCCCCCCATCCATATGGCTTTTTCGCGCGGTGCTTTCCCCCCCAACCCCCGTGTTAGCCGTTTTTGGTTTTAGTCCCCCTTTTCTATCCTTCCAGTTGAGCGTTGTAAAACCAGACAATCCCCTTTTTTTTTCTGAAGATGCTGCAGCTTTATTCGGATCGGCCCCCCTTCCTTATCAAGGATGCTTGCTATTTGGCGTGACGTCTGGCCCTGGTGGCTTTTTTTTTCCAGGACACAATCTCTTAGTTTCTTTTTCTACTCCCAATGTGTCTCAGAAATTTGCCCTCCCTCCTTGAAAGGTTTGCCTGATCGGGAAGCGGAACATTTATTTGGATTGAGGATTTTTTTTTTTTGAACTTCTCTGTTCCTGTACCCCACTGCTGTTGAAATTTCTTCTTAAAGGTATTTGATGGACGCCCCCGAATTCACCTTCAACAGATTCCACTCCATCTTCCCTTCTTTTTTTTCCACCGTGCCCCCCCCCTGGGAAAGGGGCATGGGATCCTGGGGATGTCTGTTTACGGACTTTTTTATGACCCCCCTCGCTTTCGGTCATATCTTCTGGGTTTTTTCCCGACCCTTTTTTTTTTGGTCAACCAAGGCCACTGTGCATTTTAATCTTTATCTTTGCCGTGGGTTTTCCTTGACACTGCGATTCCGTTTCTTTCCCCCCCCCTTTTTCCTCCTCTTTTTGACAATTAAAACTTTTTTTTTCAGATTATGCTTTTTGAGTACGACTCCCCCGGGGCCTTGGATGGCTTTTGCTTCCCACTTAGGCGCCTTCAGGGTACCCGGCTGGGTCAAAAACCCCCCCCCGCCCTATGCCGCAAAATTTTCCTCCGGTTCGTCCTTCCTTTTACTTCTCCCCAGACTTGTCGTGGGACGAGCTTGGGTCGACCATCGCCGAAGCCCTTTCCTCCGTTCTGGAGTTCCTTGTGAAAGTTTTCGGTTTCATTTGTTCGGGTTTTTCGGATGACGCCTTGACCGTCCTTTCATGGAATTTCTTCCATCCTTAGTCGTTCTGCCCCTACTGTTTGTCCCCACTTCGTCGTTTTTGCCCATCGATTTTCGGGATATCTTTTCATCAATCAGCCTTTTTTCTTGACTGTACACCTGTCTTCAGGTATTGTCACCTATACGGTCCCTTCTGCGTGCTTTTTCCAATACACCCTCACTTCTGAAAGCAGCCGATTTTTCTGAGGCTGATGGGCTGGGTTTTCCCCCCTTTTTTTTTTTTGCAAAGAGTGCACTTAGCCGTATTAAATAATTGTTTTTAACCAAATCGCCTTGTCCCCAAATTGCTTATTAACAAAGGTGTCCTTTTTTCCCCCCCCAAGCTAATCTAACCTTCGCAGACCTGTCCTGTCCTAGAACGTCACTTCTGTTCGTCGAATGACTAACAAAAGGCGTTCGCCTTTATGGCTGGGTAGGCAGAGCGTCCAAGCCTTTCCTCCATCCGTCCCCTGACTCCTTCCCGGGGAAGGGACGTTTGAGTATTTCCCCTCCTTTCCTCCTTTCTTTGTTTCTTTGGAGAGTTTTGCCTGGTTTCCTAGCCTGGAAAGCCCTTTTCTCTTCCCCATATTTAAAGTTCATTCCTTTGTTTAACTGACAAGACAGAGCCTTCTCCCTTGGATTGAGAACCTTTTGGAATAAATCGATTCCCTGGGCCTTTTTTTGTGAGTGTTTCGTATTCCCCCTCATTTTTTATAGGCTCCTTGCGAGACCTTTTGAGATTTCACCGGCTGGAGCCCTACCTGCAGTGATTGGACATTGAAGTCCCCTAAGAGTAGGTTTTCCCTCTGAGCGGGATTTTTTTTTTCTTCTGCTTCCCTTCTTCCTTCCTTTTTCCTCACTCATACGTTTGTTTTTTTGATATCTTTCCTTTACTTCCCCCCATCAGATAGCCTCCCCCCCATATTCGGGTGTATGACCCGATCCCATAAGCAGGTCCTCTCCCCTGCCGGGTGGCTCCTCCCCCCCCCCCTTGGGCTCATGTGGAGCATCCGTACTGATTGCTCCCCCTCCTACTCCCATTTTCCTTCTTGATGAATCCCCCCCCCCTCACGATAGCTTTCTTCCCCCCTGACCGTTCGTTGGCGCGTTTTTCGAACCCTTGTAAGATTCCCTAACGGTCTATTTAAGCGCCCCCACCCCCCCCACGCCTCACCCTCTCGCAGTCGCGAGTGATTCAAACGAGTATGAGGGGGTAACTATGGAGTAACTTCTTCTTCCGCGCCGAAAGCCCCCCTTCCGGTTCAGTTAATTTGCTTACGCAAAGAACCTTCCGTCTAAGTCGTCCTTTTTTTTAGCTCTGCGCCCGTGTTGTATGTGCGCTTTTCAACACCAATTCCTTTTTTCCCAACCATTTGCTACATTGTATTTTTTTTTTTATTCTTCTCCCTTTCGCAGGTCCCCCCCCCTCTTTTCAACACCGCAACTTTTTCAACACAGAACATCATCACTTTCTTTCCGCGGCGATTCCGAATTTTTTTTTCGGTTTATGCCCAAATAGACTCCCAAAGGACTTCATTGATTCCCCCCTTCCAGCCGCCTTTTTTCCCAGTTAATAGACCTCCCCGGCTTTTATTGAGGCCATCCTCTCCAGAACCGCCCCTCTATTTGGCCTTCCGTACGGACACTTCCCCTTTCTTTCCCCCCCTGAATGCTTTCTGTTTTTTTCTTTTTCCATGACTTCTGTCCAGGCGTCACCGTTCCCCCCGACATGACCCCCCTTTCAACTTTTCCTCACGGGAGCCTATGATTTTCCCCCCCTCCACCCTCTCTTTTTCGGGAAGCAAACCTTTGCCGTGATCATAAATGGATGCGACTTGGATGCCTTTCGCAGCCCTCTTGAGGGTTGTGTACCCCCCCCCTGTACCCTTGGCTTCCTTCTTCTAAATAGTGAGTGAACACAATTCCGCACCCCGCGGGATTCTCCCCAACCAGCAGAATCTCATCCTTTTTACCCCCCTTTTTTTGCGTTTTTTTTTCTTGAGACGTTCGTTAGAAGGGTCCCCCCCCGTCAAGCGGTCCGCCCCTTACAACGTCGTGCCCCCTTTTCCACCCCCCCCCCATCTTATCCAGTTTCTGTTTCACAACGAAGTTTTCCCCCCCCCATCGCCAGACCCAGGGTCCCTCCCATGCCCGGGCCCTTGTCCAGCTCCAAATTGACTCGAAGATTTTCTTCCTTTTTTTTTCTGCTGTCCCTTGGCCCCCTTAAAGGGTACCCTTTAACAGGATAACCCCCCGGGTTAACAGGCTTTTTCCTTCACCCGGATGAACTGAAGTGCACCAAAAATTACTCACCCCCTATGTTATACCCTGCAAATCCCTAGCCCATGCGGCCTAGTTAGCGCGTCCTTTTCCCGCTGAGAGAATTCATCTCCCCCTTTGACTCGATCTTCATTTCTGCTTAGACACCACTTCCACTTTGTTTCCCCCCCTTCATTCATTATATAGATGTGCCTTCCTCCTGAATAAGATGACCCATCTTAAGCATTTCCTCATTATGTAGGGTGTTTTTCTTACCCACACCTTGTCCCCCCCCCCCCAACTTCCAGGTGACCCAAAATGGTTGCATCTTTCCTGCCCCCGCGCGCCTCCATATGGATTCTCGCCCCGGTACTGCAGTCTCTTCCTCACTCGCTTTTGAACTGAATATAAGGTCCCTTCCCCCCGACTAAAAGTCCCACCCTATAAATTATTGCCCCCCTGTTCGCATTCCTCCCCCCCCCCCCCCCCTTTGCCCCGATAGCCCTCCCTTATTGCCCCCTTTTACCTTCATTCATGTTTACTGTCCGTCAGATCCGGATGGCCCGCAGAACCACACTTTTTCCCCCCCTCCCTCGTTTCCTTTTCTCTTGATTCTCACACCGGTTTCCAATTGGTCTACTTCCCTTTTTTCATCCGTAGAGTTTTCTTGCAAAAAACCCCCCCCCCCCCCCCCCTTTTGGGGGGGGGGGGTTACCCCGCCCGCGTTTCCAAAAAGAAACCCCTCTTTTCCCTCCTGCCGCTTTCCGGACCTATTTTTGTCCCCCTCCCTCC
>Ga0179593_1417500_pt1 | contig 13209 bp, 17 predicted proteins | sample CZODoug2_1_08_16_FD_185931 | JGI IMG/M metagenome (GOLD analysis project Ga0179593, IMG submission 185931) | Vadose zone soil fungal communities from Angelo Coast Range Reserve, California, USA - CZODoug2_1_08_16fungal (PacBio error correction) | ecosystem: Environmental > Terrestrial > Soil >... | reverse complement strand
CTTCCGCCCTCTCGGTGCTGTGCGTCCCTGGGTTACTTTTCTTTTTTCTTCCTTTTTCCTTTTTCCTTTTGTTTGTCAATCTTACATTCTGGACCCGAAAATGAGAATTGGCACCACTCCCTTTTTGTAGCGTCCTTTTTTTTTCATTGACTGCATGCTGCCTATTCATATTCCCCCTTTCCTCAGTCCTCCCCCCCCTTCCAAAAGTGCCTCCCCCTTGCGGCCGCTTGTTTCCTGACTTTTTCGTGCTGCTCTTTGTGGCTCGGATTCTTTGTGTGACTCTTCACTACAGGCCCCTTTCCCCCCCGTTTCCCGCCTAGTCCCTGTTTCCCCCAGGACACCCCCTTCGGAGTTCAGAAGGGCACGTTTCCTCGTACGGATCCCCCTTTTTATCGTGGACGTATGTTAGAGGAGGCTACTAGTTTTTCCAAAAGATTTTCCATTCCCCTCTCCTACAGAAACGGTTCGGACCTTCCAGTACGCCCCTTTCCCCCCCCCAAGTCTTCTCCCCCGAATCCAGGCATAGTCCTCTTCGTTCCTGGATGGAGGACTCCCAGTTGGGCAGTGTTTACGTAACCCCTCTTCCCCTTTTTCTGAGACGCACCACTTTTTCCGTCTTTTTTATCCGGGCTTACGTTTTTACTTTTTGTTGCCTTCCCGACATTGGGACTCTGATCCTCCCTGGGTTCCGCGTTTTTTTTCACTGGTCCCTTAATTTTAAGCTACAGATTATGTAACGTGTTTTACCATTGGTTCCTTGCTTTTTCTTTTTTTGGGGCCCAGGCCTATCGTCCCCTTTCCGGAGCCTTTTGTGGATTTTTTCTAGTTTACCCCTTCTGCACGGGACCTTTTTCCTGTCAACCCCTTCGGCCGAACCAGACTTCACCGCCGGCCGCCTAGTCAACTTCGTAGCGGCACGGCCTTTTTTTCTCTTTTTTTTGACGGTTTGGACTTTCCCACCCCCAGGGCACTATTCAGGCGATCTCCTTGATGGGGCTCGGGTGCATTTTTAGTCCCCCCGCGGTGGGCTCGATTTTTTTTTCTGTTGTTTTCCCACGTCCTTGGTTCTCGTCCCCCACGATGCCCTTTCTAAGTTTTGCTGTCCTTCCCGTAAAGGCGACGAGCCCTTTTTTTTTTTTTTTACGCCCCTGACCCTTGTCACGACTCCCCCTCGATGAGGTCCCTCCTAAGGGAAGCGGGCGATTTTTCCGACCAATCGGACTCACTCTGCCCCAGTGCTTCATCCTGAGGTTTGACCCCTCCCCCTTTTTTCCTTAGGTATTTTCCCACTAGGGCCTTCCTTTACACGATTGGACCGTAGATGGGCATGAGTTTGGCCTTTCCCGAGTCTTTTTTGGTATTTTCGGGTCCTTCGGCTCAATACAGCCCCCGCTTTTCTCTTCCCCCCGCGACGTTGTCGACCATGTGTGGATGTCCCGCGTGAAACAGTGTTCTTTTTCTCTTTCTTTCTTTCTGCGTCGTCGGCGTCCTTGTCCTTTCCTTCCCGTGTCAGTTGGCTGTAACCGGCTCTTCGCGAGAAATCCCTCCCCATGACCCTTACTCTTTTCCCCGACGTGTTGAGACAATCTTTGGTGGCAGTCGTTCAGATATGGTGGTTGTTCTCTACTCATTGCCGGACCGGCCCCACTTTTTTTCTTAGACTGTCTTAACCTTGTCTTCTTTTAATCTTTTGAAAGGACTACCCCGTAAGCTTGCTGGGTCCGACATTCCAGGTATGTCGGTATTCCCCCCCCCCTCTTTTGTTACGCCCTTCCTCAGGTGATGGGATCCTTAATGATTTTAAGGATGTGGCAGCTTGGCTTTGGCCTTCGGATCAGATACTCCGGTTTTTCTTCCATTCCCGGGCGTCCTTCATTTCTTTTCGCCGGCTCGTTGGGCATTGATTCAGGCTCTTCCCCTTTTTCACCCCCCATCTTGGTACTTTCCTTGTCGAGCATGTCCCTCTCCTTGGAGGACGCGATGTGCCCCCACTTCCCTTTCCTTAGGCGGCGGGAGACCCCCTTTCCCCTTTCCCCTCTAATTTGGGTTCATTGCCCCCATTCGTAGATGGATGATGTGTATGAGTGGCGACGTCGACCCTCGTCCGTCGATTTGAATCTGGTTTCATCAGTTCTTTTTTTAACTCGGATTAACTCACTCGTCGTTGCCCCATTTGGTTCCCCGCGAAGTTTTTTCCCCTTTTTCTCGCCGGAAGATCTTTTTAACTCGATGTCCTCCGTCTTCTCTTTGTGACATGATGTCGATGTGGGGACTTCTCCTTTTCTCCTTTTTCCCTTCTAGGCTGGACTAATGAGTTTAGGTTCGGTTCGACTTCTTACTCCCCAGTCCTGATAAGTGGGGGCGAGGGAGGATCTGGCTTTTTTGCTTGATGGATCTGGAAGATATTGCTTTTTCAGTTCTCAAATCTTTTGGTCTCTTGTTGCCCGCCTTTTCTTTTCCCTCTCCTGATTTTTTTAGTTCGCTCAACTGTACCCACCCCCCAGTAATTCCGGCCCCCAAGGGCATGCAGGCAGTAGGTCCTTTCCCTTTTTCCTTTTGCTTTTCCCCCCCCCTGCCCCGTTTTTGCGAGGACTGTTTTTTTCTTCCTTGCGAGCCTTCGAGCGGGATTTCCCCCTGGGACTTTCCCCTTGTTTTCTTTCCTTTTGATGTGAATCCCCTTTGACTCCGTCTTCCCTTCCCAAGGACGTTTCGTGGAAAACTCTGGAGGTTCGGTTTTTGAGGCGTAAGGGTGCTTCCTTACCCGAGTCCCTCACTTTTGAACTTGCGAGGAGGCGGTTGCATGATCCCTGCGGATTTGCTTGATTTCCTGAGTTTCAATCCCCCATTATTTGTTTTTGGTGTTTTGAGAGCTCCAGGGCCCCTCTTTTGACTTTTCCTATCAACGGCCGAGGCCGCCTCGCCAACGCCAAAAAGGCCCTTCTTTTAGGACTGAAAGACGATCACCCGAACCGCTCTTTCCCCACCTGAGATTTTATCGAACCCTACAAGTGATTTTCTGGGGGATTGTTTGCCTTTCCTCCAAGACCTACCCTCACCTGGTATTCACAATAATGTCAACTGAGTGGACCATTCACCTTAATCACGCTCCCCCCATGCTTTGAATATTCCCTTTGAAAACTTCCCCAGGAAACCTTTCCTCGGGGAAGACAGACGAGGGGGGTTCCCACCCCTTTTTTTCATTACCTGGAATGGTGGTCAGTGATTCCTTGTTTTGTGTTTTTTTTCTTTTTTGAGGCGACGCCCATGCTCGCGACCGTCGGAACCAAAACCCTTTTTTTAATTCCCCAACCAAGGACGAGAAGTTTGTCTGTCTGCGACCCTCCCCAATAGATCATGCCCCGGGGGACCCCTTTTAGCACCACTTTCCTCTGCCCCGCCCTGGCGGCTTTCTTTTCGCATTTCTTCGTGCCAGATAAGGGGGAAGGTGGCCCCTCCAGAGCCGGGCAACTCCCCTTTTTTCCCAAGGGAAAGGGTAAATCTTTTGCCCAATGACCTTTTCCAACCCACCCCTTTTTCCCACCTTATCTTGTCCCCGACCCTCGATCAAAATCTACTCGAGACCCCCCCCCACCCAATTTGGACACTCCTCTATCGGCTCGCAGCCACTTCTTTTCCCCTCCCAGCACGGGTAAGAGGGCCCCCCAATGCCAACGTGTACGCGTTTATTCTCTTTTTCGTTTTTGCACATCTTGGACAACAGAATAAGTAAGCTCGAGGGTCTGAGCCAACCTCAGTGCACATCCACCTCCCCCCTTTTTTTTTTTTCTTCCCATTTTGGCAAGTACCACAGAAAAGATTACCCGGTGGTACCCGTCTACCCTCCGCCCGGGTATGTCATTATGGTAAGTTGAACCGCTCGTAAGGTGCTCGCAACCCCGGTCCCCCCCGACCCTCCCCCCCCCAAAGTCTGGTCGTTTATTAGGGAAGGATTCCCTTTCATTTCCCCCGATATCTTCCCCTGAAGGACCCTTCTTTTTTTTTTCCCTTTGCCCACTCCCCCTTTATGAGTGATCTGTACGAAGGCGACAGCCTTTTCCTTTACCATCCCGGAACCACACTTCCCCCGTTCAGGATTAGTCTCTTTTTTTGTCTTTTCTTGTTGCTGCCACTCACAAGATCTCCTTCCCCCCCCCCAGTGCGTTTTGCGTACGTCCCCCCGTTGACTCCCCCCCCTTTTTTTTTTTAATGCGACCCCCCATTGACCTTCCGGCGGCCTCTCGACCCCAAACAGTTTCCCACGCTGAGAAGATGTATCGGGATCACCCTAATGAAACCCTTTGCTCTTCTTCTGCAATTTTTTTCTTTCATTTTGGACCAGACATTCGTCCCGCAACCCCGCCCCCCCCCCGGACAGTCCGCTCCTGACGCGGGATTCGTCGCGTCCCCCCCCTTTTCCCCCCCCATCATCCCCCCACCTGGACCGTTTTTCCACCACTTTTTTTTTTCAGTTCCCCCTCCCTTCGCCGTAGGACGTTGTGTCAGAAACCCCCTTTTTTCGGGGTGTTTTGATTGCGCTTTTGATGAATTCTCCCCGAAATCCCACCTCTTATGTCGTGCAAACCCAACCTTTTCCCTCCCCCCGACGATCCCCCCCCCTTTTTCCGTTTGACTTTTCCCCGCTGTTTCCTTCCCCCTTTCTGGAGGTTTTTTCGGACGATTTTTGGACTCCTGGCCTGGCTCAGTTTATGTTGGAGATCTGGGCGATCCGCAAGATTATTTACACTTTTGCCTTCAATCCCTATGGAATTCGGTCACTTTGTCTTATACCGTTCCACTGATTTCCCCTTTTTTTTTTTCCTTTCCCCGGCCGTGGAAGTACATGCTTACCCCTCTGATTGCGGTGGACGCAGCAACATTTTTCCACTTCCCACAACAACTCCCCCCCTTCAACCCATCGAGGGCCGCCTTAGAAGGATTTCCTGTATGCACCCTGCCTCCCTCTGGCTTCTCAGGTTTTCTGTTTGTTTGGACCCTTCAGCACCAGGGGAACATCTCCTTTCAGCCCATCCGAAAATTTCCCTTTCCCTGGACGAATTTTCCTTTCCCCCTCCTTCCTCCCCAACTTTTTTTTGCCGTGAAAAGCCTGGGGCACGGGCGCCCGGTTTTTCCCCCCACAGGTAAACTTGTTAACCTCTCCACCCCTGGCAAAGGCACTTCGGCGACGGATGTCTTCCGATTCCCCGGCGCCTCTCAAGGAACTCTCCGGCAAATCCCCTTTGTTATTTCTGCATCCGAGGAGTTTTCAGCGCACTTGAGTTCTTCTGGTTTCCTTTCCCACAGTCGTAATCGCGGCTAGATGTCCCACCCATTTTTCTTTTTCCCTTCCCCCCCCCCCCCACAAGACAAGGCGTCTACCTGTTTCCCCCGGGCCCTTGTTTTCCTCCCCCAAATGCCCTGGTGATGCATTTTTCAGCACCGGTGTCCCCCCCCGACGTTGGAAACTATGGGGGCGGCCAGTGACCTTCTTTCGTGGTTTTTTTCTTACTGCCTGGCCTCCTACAGGTGCTATTCTCTTTTTTTTTTGGACCTTGCTGTCCTGGACGAGTTCCGGAGCCCTTCTTTTCTCAAAGCGGTTCCCCCTCTCCCGTCGTGTCCATATCCGTCCGCTTAGTGCAACCACCTTCCCTTTCTTCCCCTGTTCCGTATTCTTTTGGGCCTTCCCTTGGGTTTTGCAGGTTGGATTTGAAATTCATGCCAGCCCTCCGAGAATTGATCCCTGCAAAATTCCCTCATTGCCCCACCCTTTTTTAAGAATAGTCTTTTTTCTTGGGTAGGGGACTGTTTTTGCGTCGGAGAGTCCCTTTTTTTTCCCTTAAGAGTTTCCGAGGAGGTAGGGATGCTTTTTTAAGATTTTTTGATGCTCCTTTCCCACTCCCCCAGCTCTCCCCAGAGTTTTTTGTGGCCAGCATTTTGTCCCTCTTTTTTTTTAATGCTTCTTTTCCGTCCGCTTCTTTTTTGGTACCCTTTCCCCCTGTGCCCTGAAATAGAAGTAAGAAAAAGTCACGACCTCACCCCGATCATGGGCGGAATCTCCCCCTTTCTTCTTTCCCCCCCGTTTGGTGTTTTTGAGAGATACCCTCTCTGTTGTGACTGTTTGTCCTTTTTTTCCCTTAATTTCTCCCTTGTTTTTTTTTGAATGGGAGTTTTTCGAGAAGGCTGTCTGCAAATTCTACATACGTACCCGATCACACGATGCCTCAGGCTTCCTTTTTTTCCTGTCATTTTCCAGGACAAATTTACCGCTCCCTCCTCGTCGTTGCATCACCCCCACTATCCAAGGGCCACAACCGTTCTTCCTCCGTTTGTCCCCCCCCTACTTTTTTTTTATCCCTGCTCGGAGTCTGGATTACTACACCTTTAGGGCCCCCTTGTTTCCCACACTTCCCGTTTGAAAGTTTCCGGTAAAACTTAGGGGTTTGTTCACTGAAGGGGGTTCGTTACGTGGAACCGTCGTTTCCGGTTCTCCTGCCCCTTTTCCTCCTTTTTTATCCTTCCCCCAGGAATTTTTTCCGCTAGGAACTTTTCGTTTTCCCCAGACCTTTTACCACCCCCTGCTCTACAGTTTTTAGGCGGGGCAGCGGCCGTTTTAAGGTTTCGCACCTCCATCTTCTCCCCCTTTTTCCTCCCCCTGAATAGTACTTTTTTTCCTTGCTGGCTTTACGCCTAGGTACCCCTTCGGTAACCCCCGCGGGCAAGGGGAGGTTCAGCTCGGCCGTCTGCCCACGAAGGACGTTGTTTTACCCTCCCCAGGAGAGTTCCTCACTTGTCTCCCCGTTTTTTATTTACTCGTTTGAATCGATTTCGCGCGGAACCACCCCTCCTCGTGATCACACCGAAGTGCCTCTTTCCCCCCCCCCACCATCTTTCTTCCTTGGACGTTACTTTTTCGTCTGGCTGTTCTCGATCGTCGGGCCGGCGCTTTTGGCCATATTCTCTTTACGATGGACTTGAATTTTTTCCCCCCGACTCATTCCTCTCTTCCCCCTTTTTTTTTTTTAAGGCTGGAACATCGTTTCCCCGTGGCGAGGAATTTTCGGCATGAACGCGGCAAGGGACGTCCCCACCCGTTTTAACTCGTCCTGATTTCTCCTTCGCCGGGGAGGCTGTGAATCAAGTTACCGGCCGAAGGTCCGGCTCTCTTTTTCCTGTTATTGTTTTTTTTTTTGGACCTTGCTTTCGTCCTCACTCTCCGCATCGAAGGGCTGTTATTTTCTCGATGAAGAGGCGGGCCCCCGGAACTTGTTGCGCTCCCCTCCTTGGTGCCATCAAATTCTCTCCCATAATCCCTCTCTTTTGAACACTTTCAGCCCACTAGCCTCCTTCAAGCACTGATTCTACGGAACGTAGGGGGCCCGAGGGGGCCTTTTTTTCTTTCCAGTGTCCTTTCTTTGAGTTTTTTGAACTTCTGTTGTATTTTCGGCTTGATTGTAGTTTGTTAGATTTCTAAAGGACCCACCCCCCGACCGACCTGCTTTCTTACCTTTAGTCTAAAACCTTTTTATGCTTTTCTTTTTTAACCATGCATTTTATTCTGTATGTTGAATTGACCTTCTCGGCGCTTGCTCTGCCTTCCCCCATTGGCTCCCTTTGCGTTTTCTCTGACCTGCCGTAGGAAATGGGTCATCCTTCCATTTCCTTATTGACGAAGCCCCCTAGTCGGAGGGGAATTTGTTTTTTTTGTGGGGTGGTCTTTTGAAGTGCCACGTTAAGGCCCCTGATTTTTGACCGATACCCTTTACCGTCGTCCTTGGACAAGTTCCGGCGCCGCGCTTGGTATTACCCCCCCAGACTTTCTTGTTCTTTTTAGCCCCGATTTCCCTCAGTTCTCCCCACCCTATCTTTTTGGCCATTGTTCCGGGCGATGTGCCCAGGACTTTTTTCTCCCGTCCCCCCTCAGACGGTCCCCCTCAACTTTGACCTCTTCTTTTGGCCGATTTTCTGCTCCGGATCGGGCAGATGCTTGTGGCTTTCCCGATTCATTTTTCAATCTTTTTTCCTTTTACTTGTTGTCCCCCCTTTACTTAGAACGCGGCGAAGCTGGCCTTATCCGTCTTGGGGTTCTTCTGTTAAGCCTTGCTTCAACTGTGCTTTTCAGTCCCCCCTAAGGTCCCCTGTCTGGTGAGGATTTTTTTCCCGGCGACTTCCTCCCAGTGCGATGAACTTGGTTAATCGGGGCTTTCCCCCAAGGGTGTTCGGAAGGACCGGTATTGTTTCGTTGGCCTTTTTTTTGCCCCCTTGACGGTGCTGACCCTGCTGCACGAAGACTCCTTCCTCTTTTAATCTCGTTTCCTTTTTTCTTGGACATCGATTTCTTATGTTTCTTTCCCTTTTTCCTGGTATGTAGCCTTGCCTGTCGGTTTTTTTCTTCCTTTTTCGCGGTTGGCCGACTAGTTTTCAAGTTCCCCTCCTCTTTCCCCCCCGGGTCGGGCGGTCGTTTTCCGTTTTTTCTCTCTCTATACTTGATGGTTGGCAGGGAACTCGTAGTTGGCTCTTCCGGGACGTGTTTGGCGTCATCGTCCTTTCCTATCCAATCCCCCCACCCACAATGATATAGGCCCTCTGGAATACCGGGGTCTTCTGTTGGTCATATTTCGTTTCATACCCGGCCTTTCTTGGTTCCAGGCCTGTCTTTTAGGAGCGCTTATGCTCTTTCCCTTGGTGCCGCGTCAGTTTTTTTCTTCGGCATTCGTTTTGTAGACCTTTGAGGAGGAACGGTTACTTTACCCTTTTCCCCCCGACCGGGTTCCCCCCATGCCATTTTTTGGTTTACGTTCGCCCCGGTGCAGTTTGCGGTTTTAGGTTGTGTATTCTTTCCCTTGGACACTAACCCCGAATTTTTCCTTTTTCCTGAGAAAACCCGGATTTTGATATGATCCAAAGATGATTTTTTTTTTTTTTGGTTGAAATTCTTTTTACATACCCCTTTCCTTGTTGTTGTTTGTTTACAGTTTTCGATTACCTTATGAACCCACCATACTCTGTTCCAGATCCAGACCAGTAGGCCTCCCCCACTCCCCCCCAGGATTAGGCCGGTAAGATCACCTTTCTTGCCCACCTAGTCTTTCACATATTTTCAAACCCCCCCCGTATTGGTTCGTGTGTTGTCGGAGGTATGACCGTCCGACCCCACAGTAGCATCCGGCTTTTTGTCCCCCCGTTCCTTCAATCTGTCCCCCCCCCCCATCGCCTAACGAAAACGGCCTTAGGTACCCCCTTTTGTGCCGCCGGGTGAGTATCCCCCCCTCTTTAGCCCTCCTCCCTTGATGCCTTTTTGTGGTCAGACTATTCCCTCTTTTTCCCTTTTTGATGGGTTTTTGTTTGTCTTTTGGTTTGATCGACCCTTCCCCCCCGACCCCTTTAAGCTTTTCCCCCCCCCTTTATCGCCGCCAAAGGGGAGAATTGGTCCTCCCCCCCCTCCCCATCCATATCATATCACCCCCTCTTTTGGGAGGAGTTTTTTCAGTATACTCACGGTCTTCAACCCCCCCCTTTTCGTCGTGATTAACCCCCGAGTCCCCGACCCACCCCCCCCTCTACGGCGACTTCCCTTTCCCCCCCTCTCCGGTTTCCCCCCCATCTTACCCCTGGCCCCCCGAATTTCTCCATTTCTAGTCCAAGCCACCCCCGTATTCTATTTAACCGCCTTTCTCTCCGGTTTTTTCTTCGTCCCTTTGTCGAAGTCGTCCCCCCCCACCTTTTGTTCAGCGTTGCACCCCTCCCAACGGTTGGACCTTCGTCTTCTCTCCTTTGTGATCCCCGTAGTCCCCCCCCAAGGTCTCTTCACTCGCCGATGGGAGGGATTTCGTGTCCCCCCCCAACCTTCTTAAGCAGACAACCCTCGAATCATCTCTTTTCTTTTTACGGCTGTCCTTCGCATTGGTCCACCCCTGTCTTCCCGATGTCCGCGACTATCTTTGCTATGTCCCTTTTTAGCTTCCCGACTTTGACCCATTCTCCGCCCCCTTCCACCCCAAAAGACCCCCTATGTTTTTTTTGGATAGCGGATGAGCTTCCGTCTCAAAGATAACGGCGAAGTTGAAAGGTATTTTTTTCCACCTCCCATCCCATTCAAATACTTCGGCCCGTTAATGTGTATTTGTCGTGGGGACCCCCCCCTTAATGGGCCCCTCCCCTTTGCGATGTGTTTTCAATTTCCGTTCCCCCCATTTTTTACCCATCGTCACCTGCTCCTGGACTCCTTGTCTCCCGCACATTTGTCTTTCCCCCCCATTTGGTTCTTTTTCCGTTTCCCGTCCGCAATGTTTCGGGTCTAGAAAACTGCATTCACTTTTTCCTATCGTAACCCCCCATTTTCCTTTTGATGCTCGCTACCTTCCAAGTATAGAGCGGGGACCCCCCCTGGTTTACTTCGTTCCCGTTTCGTCCAACTGCCAACTTTTTCGGTCCACACTGTTTTGTTGACGTTTGTGCACCCCGGCTTCCTGACGGTCCTCCAAAACAGGTTTTTTACTGAGTTTTTTTTTTTTGGTCAGCCCCATTGTTCGACCCCCCGTTAAGAGAAAAGTCAATCAATTCGTCTTCTGGGAATTTGCGTCCGATGAAGTCCCCAAGAGCCCCTCCACTACCCTGCTCCCGCACCGATTCAACCAAAAATTTTCACGAAGCAATTTCTTTTGCCTCACTGACCCCCGGCGTTGTTAAGGGGTTTTTCCCTCTTTGCATTTTTTTTTCCCTTTTTTCCGAGATCTGCTGATTTTTTCCCCGCCCCCTTTCCCCAATTGAGTGCTTCCCGGGAAGTTGTCAAGGTCCTCAACAATTCCCGCTCGACGTCCCCCTCGGTAAGTACCTCTTTCGTCCCCGGGCCGTGAGGACCGGCCCCGAGCACACCCCAAATTGACCCAGGAAACTCTAGAAGAACCTAGCCTTTGGTCCTTTGCCGTTAAGCCTACTCCGGCTCGATCAGGTCAGTTCCCCCTTTTTTTTTTTCTTTTCCTTTCCCCCCCCAGGACCGTTATTTCATGCATACAAATGAACAAATGTGCCGCCCCCTCGCCTTTCCTCCCGTCTCCTAGTTGAGACTGGGTTTTGAGGCGGGCGCAATAGCTAAAACTTTCTGCACTTTCAAAGGGATTCAGAAGTCCCGGTTCGAGCCCGGGAACCAAACGCATAGCCCCCTTCCGTTCGAGGTTCAGAAGCTTGAGGCCTTGTCCCCCCTTCAAATGTATCTTTTCAAGTAGATTTCCGGCGTGTTTTTCCTCCTCGTTACAGAGTTTCGTTCCAAACGGGTAGTGTATCCTCCCGTTATTAAAACGTAGCTGTTGCCAGCTTCCCGGCCCTCCTCCCTGCGACGTTTTAAAAGGCCCCTTTTGCCCGTCTTCTTAAGAAAGCCGGCAACGACGTTCGGGTGCCCCCGCCGCAGGTTTTTTCGGGGGGGAACTCTTTGGTTCTTTTTTGTGGGCGTGGTCTCTTCCTTACTACCCCCCGTTTCCTTTGGAGAGAGGTTTAAAAAAAGGTCTGGTCCGAACGGTGCCGGCGTTTCCTCCCCCCCCTTTTTACCATTTCAGTAGGTCACGACACCGTCCCGTCGCTTCTCACCCGTTCCCCATGTAGTCTCTTTTCTTGTCACCCCGAATTTTTCCTTCCCACTGGGATTTCCCGTTTCTTGTCCCCTGGATTGTCAGGTTGTTTATTTGGAAGGATCCCCCCCTCCGAGCGCTACCCCCATCACGACTTTTCTTTGTCACCCCCCCCCTCCTTACCTTGAAGACTCTTTAAGGCCTTTGCCTTCGGGCAGTTGCTGCTTAGGGAGAATTTCGGCCTTTAATTTTCTCCCCTGCCATTCCCCTCGCTCCCGGTGGAAGTTTTGTGTGAATTTTTTTTCAGTTTTCCGATTTCTCTTGAGCCCCCCCCCCCTTGATCGAACGTTTTTTATCAATTCCCCCTTTTTGCGAATCCTTCAACGACTTCCAATGGTACCCCCTAACTCTTTCTTTTTTGAGGTATCGATATTCCTCCTCCCCCCTCTCCCTTTTGTTGTTGTTGATAGCTCCTCCCCCTCTCGGTGGGGTTGAGGATACCTTATTATTGCGCGTCCTGGCTCCCGTTTCACTCCATTTTCGGTCCCTTTCTCCCTTTCTTTTTCCATTTTCAAATGATCCCCCACTGTGAGTTCCCAACGCCGGGGGATTTCATGGTGGTTCATTGGGAATGCGGTTCCTTCCCCCTATTTACCCGGACATCGACATCACCTCCTATCCCCAGGTTTTAATACCCCCCCCCTCTCGGTTCGGGCCCGCGTACCCTCCTTACGTTGCGGTCCCTTTCTTTCTTGCTGGGATTTTATTTTACTACCCCCACCCCCCTTGTTTTCTTTTTCCCTTTCCAAATTTCCCCATAGCACAGTTGGGAAGGAAAATGGTCGTTCCCCTCCTGGTTTTCCCCGATTTTTGATTCCTTGACTTCCTGCGCCCTTTTAAATTTTTTTGTATCCCCGGGCAGATGCGCTCCTTCAAAGTGAGCCTCTTACCCTCTCTTTTCCTCTCCCCGTTTGTGGGACGCCTGCAGGTAAGAACAACTGAAATCCTCCACCGCCTCCCTTTCCGTCCGAGTATCCCGGTTTCTTGGACGACCCCCCTCCCTCTTGGCAAGTGTCCATCCCCCCCCTGCTTACAGGGCGTTGCGCTGCCGTCTGGCCTTCACAGGACGTGTCAGAGCCGGGGAGATGCCTTTATTTTTTGTTTTAAGACTGGACATCCCCCTCGGACCTTCCTCCCCCTTTCCCCTCTCTTTGAATCCAGGAGACAAAATCCTTATGGACTTTGATTCCTTCATTCATTTAGGCTCTTGGAAGTTTTCTGTTCTGGGGTTTGGACCAGCGGTGCTCGGTGAAGAGGCCGGTCCCTGGCTGAACACTTTCCGAAGGCCTTTTCCTGATCCCCGGTGGAGACGAACCTTCGTAGCGGTTTCTTCATTAAGGATGAAGGGCTGTCTTTCAGTAAACTCCCCCCTATGAACTGGGATGGATCGTCTGGAGGGGTTTTCCTGGTTTTTGACTAATTATTCACGGTCGTCGGTTTTTTGGCTATTTTTTTTTTGAAGTTTGTTTTGACATTTTCGTGGTGTGCGTCCTCCCCTCGAGGAACTTAGTTTGTAATTCCCCCCTTTCTGCCCAGGCTGTCGATCCCTGCCGTTCCCTCGCCTTGTTGCCCGAGCACCTCCCCATTAAGT
>Ga0179593_1333100_pt1 | contig 13209 bp, 9 predicted proteins | sample CZODoug2_1_08_16_FD_185931 | JGI IMG/M metagenome (GOLD analysis project Ga0179593, IMG submission 185931) | Vadose zone soil fungal communities from Angelo Coast Range Reserve, California, USA - CZODoug2_1_08_16fungal (PacBio error correction) | ecosystem: Environmental > Terrestrial > Soil >... | reverse complement strand
TTTTTTCGGTCGAGTCGTGACTTTAAGTTCAAACCCAGGTCTTTATCCTCTTTTTTTGCCCCGATGATTCGTCGGCTCCTCCTCCCTCCGAGTGAACTCGAGTCGTTCTGCCCCAAGCCCTTTTTACCCACCGTCAGAAAAAGAACTGATCCTTACAGGCCGAGGTATCATCCGTCACGGCCTCCTCGACATTTCTCCTTGTCGGTGAGTCGAGAATATCCTTTTCTTACCGTCAATCTCAATGTTTTGTATGCCCTGCTGAACTACTCCTTCGTCGTCCCCTCAGTACACCTCAGGATTGGGAACCTTCTAGGAAATATTTTCCTTTTCCTTGCCCCGCGCGTCCTCCCCCTCTCTCACCCGAGCCACTTCTAGGACGTCTGCCTGAACTGCGTATTGAATTTCAGCATATACAGTAGGCTGATTCGAAAGCCCTACTCTTCTTTCCACGACGGCCTTCCCTGTTCCCCCCCTCGCCCTTTCCGTTTAGACCTCTGACGCTCTTTTCTCTCCCCTCATGCGAAATCGTAACATACCTGGCGTGTGACCTGCGATTTTCCAGCCCCACACGTTAATTTCCCCAGACGACGACCATGATCCACGTTTCCCTTCGCGGGTTGGCACTTTTCCTTTTCCCACGTTATTCGAGATGCACCACGATAGGCCCGCGCGGTCTTTCTTTTTCTTTTGACGCCCCATCAAAATGTTGAGGGTTTTTTTTTTCTTTGACCCCAGGCGTATGTCCTCCTGGCCACTTCTCCCTTCCCACGAAGTCTTGCTCTCCTTTTTGAAAAAATCTTCTCCCAATCCGTCTGTTTTTTTTAAGCAGTCTTTCATTGTCCTTGCGTCTTTTATCTTCCCTCTGCCGAATTTTCGATCCGATAGTTCAAGCAGATGCGTCAGTGGCGCGCCCTGAGTTATTCTCTTCTCGTCCCCCTTCTACTCTGCGCAAGATTTCTCCACGCCTCCCCCCAAGCCTTTCCCTCTCCCCCCCTTTCCTCGAGGGTTCCCCCCAATGAAACTCCGCTTTTTCATGATGTCCTTCTGAGGATTAGTGGCTTTCTCCTGCGAAGGAAAGACCCCTTCCCCTGCCCCCATACCCCCTCTTCCTTTACTGATCGCCCAACTCCGCGGGCATTCCCGACTGAAGAAACCTGCCTCTATAAGTTTGTTTCTTCGCCCCGTTGAGGCGTATTCTTTTCGCCATTACTGACAGCTCGCTAGCTCCACCCGGACCAGGGCTCTTCCCTCTGAATCTGACCTACACTCTCCGTGATCTTGCAATTCACGTCGCTGACGGTCGCGTTCGTAAGATTTTGCTCTCCGCGTCGTTTTCCTAGCTTATTCAACTAGCCCCCGATCAGCCCTACCAATATTCGTCCTTTTTTTTTCAGGACTTTTTCGCTTTTTTCGTAGTCCTTTCCTTTTCGGGCTCTAATCCTTGGAACCGGATTCGCATATTGTCTTCCTCATCCCACTGCTCCCTGCAACCGATTCCCGACATGTTCGTTTTCACGACTCCATCAATTTTACCACCTGACGTCTACGCTGAGGAAATAGGCCGCGCCCTGGAGTCCCTATTTTCCTTGTCGCGACCTGGAGTTCCCCCAACCCACCCTTCCTCCTAAACCGGTGTGATTCCCCCTTTTTTCCCTTTTCCTTTTTCACTCGCGACCCTGTCCCTTTCCCCCTTTCTAGAGTCGACCGTATTAGTTGCGCCTTTTGTCGGCTTCTTTTAGCTTCTTTCCTCCCCTCCCACCATTTCTCGATATCAGAGCTTCTTCGGATATCCATTGTTTTTTGCCCCCCTCCTACGGCGATACGGATTTTTATTTAAGTCAGGGGCATCCCAGGTCTTACTCCCTTTCTTCTCTTGATTTACTCTCCTTCTCCTCCTCGTTTTTTCGAGATCCGCCTTTAAATGGCCTCCTCCAGGATCCCCCCCCAGATTTATTCCTTCCTTCCGGGCCCGTTCACCCAGTTCAACGAAGCAAAACCTCCCTTTCATAGAAGTAGCAACTCCGTCGATTAGATAGAATGTTTGCAGCCTAGCCCCCCTTCGCAAGAACGGCGCCCACCCTAGTTCCCCATTCCTCCTAGCTATCCCTAAAGTAATTTCTATGTCTTCCCCCCCTTCGTTCGAATTAGAAGCAATTTTCCTGATATTAGTTCCCCTCCCCGGAGCTTTGAACTTTTTTCACGCGGTTAAGAAGGGATCTCCCAGTAGAAGATTCTCACGGACCTTGCATTTGAAAAGTCTAATGGCTTTCTCTATTGCCCCTTTAAACAGCTCCGCACCTTCTTTAATCGCTGACCATCGTACCCGACGACCGACCTGACAATCTCAACTACCGGCGTTCAGGTTCGAGACTTCAGTCCCCCCCCTTTCTCCGACATATTATAGCGTCTTGATAGGACCTAGTCCTCAGTCTCCGTTACGAAGCGACGCTGGCTCCGCGCAGTAAGGCCTTTTACTCATTCAGCAGTTGCAATTATTCCTGAAATATCCTCCTCCTTGTAGGGATCTTTTCTGGGACTTGCTCCCGAGTTAACCGGTGCCCGCGATGAGCGAGGTTTGTTTCCCATTTTTTGTGCCTTTCCGTGTCACCGACTGATATTTGACGGCTTACCTATTACTGTTCTGCTGTCCTCCTCTCCTGAGTAGTGTCTGGAGATGCCTTCTTTCTGTTTTTGGGCCGTCTGTTTCTCTCGTTGAGTCGGCGAGAGACCCCAAACTCCGAAGACAGCCGCCCACGTTTCGCTTGCAACCCCGCCTTTCTTTTCCTTAATTACTAAGATTTATGTTTGTCTTGCTGTGTCTGCTTCGGTCTCCCTTCCGACATAAGATCGAGACGTTCCCCTTCCCCTCCTTGCTTCAATAGCGTTTTACTCGATGGCGCGCCCAAAGGCGCATTGTCTTTTCCCGAGCTTTGAGCCAAGCACCTTCTTGCCTCTGAATGATAGAGAAAGGCGAACTCATTTCACCTCTCATTGTCTTCCAGATCTCTTTGTTCTTGAGGGGTTCAACAATAGGCCAAAGCGGAACTGACGTATGACGGTCAAGTTTTCCTGCATGGCCCTCCCAATACCCCCCGGTAAACCCGCAGTTTTTCTGTAGACGCGCTCCCGCAACATTTGCTCACGATCCTCGGTTTCTCCATGTAGTAAAAATAGCGTTTCGACCCCCCGCTCTTCTTTTAAGGGGGCGCTTTCCCGATCCTGAAATCTTTTCCCTAGGTCCAGGCCCTGTTCCCCCTTTTGAGTCGGGTTCACGGTGGAGCTTTCCCCCCCCGCGTTGTCTTTCCTTGTAATCTGAGCACGTGACCGCCTTTCTTTCCGTTCCTCTCTTGCCTTGAGCGAGTCTCCTCGAATTAGTAGGAGAGAACCCTTCATTACTAGTTCTTTGGATTGGCCATAGGATTTCTTTTTTCAGACGACTCGCCAGTCGGAGGAAGCTGCCCTCCGAGCCCCGTCGTCTTTTCCCTCCCCCCTTTTCATTACCTCGTGCGTGCGCCTCTCAACATCTAACGCCATCGATTTGGCTTGCCCTATCCACGGCCTTCGATAAAAATAGTCCACTGTCTCCTCACGGCTGCGTTTTCTTCCCCCCCTCGATTTCGATCATTTTGGAATGGTTTTCACTCGGAGGGACTTTGATACCCGCGAGTCTCCCCTTCCTGAGGAGCGCGCCAGAGCTTGAAGAGCCGACTTCACCCCGGTTTTTTCTAGTCATCTCCTCCACGCCTTACCTTCTTCTCTCTTATAATCACTCCCCCAGGTCGATCTCATGTCGCGTCGTAGATTTCCATTTTTCCTTCCTCTGGCAAAAACTGTTGATTCTTTAGGATTGCGCGCTCGCGCGCCGCGTGAGTTAGTTCTCGTATCGCGTGCCCCGCGTCAGCCCCCTCCCCCCCTGAGAACCCCCATCCCCTTAAGAGAAATGCGGTTCGGCAGACGCTTTTCCTTCCTCCTGATTTCTTGTCTCTTCAAGCTGCCGTGCCCTGGCGGCCTCTCTGCTTTGTGATATGGAGCGCCGCCTGCCCGGTCAAGGCAGAGCAGCTATGGTCAAACCCCCTTATGGACTTCTGTTTTATTAGATTAGGCCGTGCGCTGAGATCCCGATTCAAAGCGCCCTTTCCTTGGCTTGCAATTGCTCTGATTGGTTTCTCGTCTTTTTTCTGTTTCTTTTTTTTTTTTTTGCTAGCATTCTTAACTCCCCTACCCCGTTGCCGATCAACGGACCCGAGTGAGCATAATCACTCTATTTCTCCCGCCCTCTCCAAGAGCTCCTCAGGGAATCTGGGCTGCAATCCTTGCCAAGATTTGGTCCCCGCTCCTTCAACGCTCCCCGTCCATGTTCGGACTCTCCCATTCTCCTTTTACGAGCTCAGAACGCGCTCCTTCTTCTTAGTTTGGCCTCAAAATGTGGGCTCTTTAACAGTATGATTGGGCAGCTTCTTAATCTCCCCTTCCGTTTCCAACCCTTCCGTAATCTTTGGTGCCCAAAAATTGGCCATAGGGGCCCTTCTTTTCTTTTTTAACTTTGACGCAGCGTCCGAGGCGCCTCTGGTTTTTATCCTCCTTCTTTTCTTACTTCTCGCCCCCCTCTCGTTCAAAAGCAGCGTACGTTTTTCATTTAAGTCGCTTTTCGAGGATTAGAACTTCTGAAGTAGTCGCTTCTTTTCGTCAGAGACTCCCAATCACGCCCGCGCATTTCCCATCTCACTGACTTCTAAACATGAAATGTTTTCGAATCTGTTCTTGCTGTATCTTTTTTGTGGCGCTTGCCGAATCGAGTCTTTCCCACGGTCCCCCCCCTCCCCCAGCTCAGGCGACTATCTACCCAAATTTGGAAGCCTGCCCCGAACCGCTTCAGAAGACATACAGTTTTTTTTTTTTCCGTCCCTGCTTATTCTTCCCCCCCGAGCCTCCGTCTGATACGCACCCTCCCCTCCTCTTGTTCCCTTGTAGAACAACTTCTACAAGCTCTTTTTTTTTTTTAGTGCTCCCGCACGTGCCGACCCTTTTCCTTTCCGTCTTCCGCTTTTTCGTCGCCGCGGGCGTCTTTCCTTACTTAGTTTTTCCCCTAGACGATTTATAATAGGTGCATTGGGGACTTCGTCGCGCCCTTCCGCCGGTCATCGTTTTGGTCGAGCCAATCTTTTCCAGATCTCGAATTCTGCGACTATGGCCCCTCCGTGAACCAGGCACCCCTCCAAGAAGATTTTGCAGGCTTGTGCGCTTTTCAATGTTATAGTCTTATGGCCCGCTCTTATACCTCTTTCCGAGCGACCTGGATGGTTCCTCCTTAGAATTTGTCGACTCACTCGCATTAGAGCAGGCAAATTCCGAGCTCTATGACTGCTGCCGTTTTCTTCTTTCCGCGTTTCCCGGCCAATCCAAATCGATATCGCCCTTGCTCTCTTACGGGATGTTGGTTTTTTCCTAAAAGTCAGATCCGGTACTCTCCGTTTAGCTTTAAATCCGTTCTTTCTTCTCGGACTTTCTCACCTGATCTCTCTCTTCTCCCCCTCGTTTCGAGATCCCTGCCCCCCTCCCGCGACCGCCTTGGACAACATGGCTCGTATGTTCTTTTGTCGGGGTTCTTGTCCCAAGTGCACCCCATCCTTTAAACCCCCACCCGTCAAGAATAGCAGCTCGGAGATCTCTCTCTTTTGTCTTTTTCTCGAACTCAGCCGCTTTTTTTGTTGTTTGACCTTCGATTTCTTCTACAGTAGCTATAAGTGAGTAATGTTTTTTTTTATGCCTTTGTGAAGACTTTCTCCTTTACCTTTTCGAATTCGGTCTTCCCCCCCCCCCGCGGTGCTTGGCCGACGCTCGCTCCAGTCCCAAAGCCCCTGGCCCGATGCCGTTGCTCGATTGGTTGATCGTAGTTCACTTCAGATTCCCCTTTCTGGGACACTTTAATCCTTGATCCTCTACACGACTGACCGGCATTCCCTGTTTTTTAGTCGCCCAGTTCCTGAATTATAGCGGCGTCCTGGAGGCGTTCAAAATTAGTCAAAGTTTATATTTGACCTCTTCGACGCAAACTTACGCCGACCTTCCCATTGTAATGCGTTCAAATTGTCCTAGACCCGCTTTGTTTTTTTTTTCTGGTTTCTGTGCTTTAGCCCCTTTTCCCCCCAGTGGAGGCCGCTCGAGTTATGTCAGTAGGGTTTTTCGACATAGAGGACAGTCGCTTTTTTTTCCCCCCCTTTCCTTCTTTTGCAGTCACAGATTGCCGCAGGTTTTTTCCCTTTTCCTCCCAGAGGAGTCTTTTTTTCTATTCTTTGCTTTTTTGAGGGTGTTTTTCTTTTCCTTGTATGCTGCCTTCCCGGTCGAGCTCCCCGAAAGCCCTTTTTTTACCCAGTTTGCATCCCCCCCTGTTGACCAGAGTCTATACCCACGTTTCATTTTGCTCCCCTCCTCTCTTTCTTTGCTTCTATGGCGCGTTTTCTGTGCTTGATTTTCTTTCCCGAACACTTCTTCTTCTGCTCTGCCTTTCCATCCGCCTTTTTTCGCGCTTGAGAGCCACGCGTTTCGAAGTCCCCCCTCGCTTGCCCGCGTCCAGGCAAGCTGCTTGGACAACCATGGAATCCCTAATGTCGCCTCTCGCTGTTTCACCTCTCTTGCCTCCCATGAGGCTCTTTTCACCAAATATCCTAGTTTCACCCTGTGACTACTTCACTGGACAGCCTTGCTCGCGCCCCGGCCCAAGTACGTATTTAAGAGTTAAAAGTTTTTTTCCGACTGCGCACGTCTTTAGATTGAAGCCCGATCGCAGGAGGCTTTTCCACTTTCGAGTGTGAGATGCTTTCCCCCCCGCTGCCCCTTGTTGTATCATTTTGAGCTTTTGCGCGCCAACCTATTTCGACAATCCTGCCCCCTGTTTCTTTCTTGAACAAGGTTCCTCTGGATATGTTAATGGCGCGTTCTTTCTTCACTTCTCTTTTTTTACGAGAACCCCTTATCCTCGCCCGGGGAGGACCGTGCTTTTTTACTCGATTTTTTTTCAATGTACTAGTCCCAACTATTCCTTTTTCTAAGAGACCCCCCCCAGAGCACGAGCAACCCCCGCATATACCCAACCAACAACAACTTGAAGTCCCCTTGGCCCTCTTATCCCCGGTTTTCTCACTGCGACTGTGCCTGAGCCCTCTTTCAATACAGTCTTCCCTTTTTATTCTTTCATCCCCCGGTTCACTGGTCCTTTTTGGGTGTGACGCCGAGGAGAGTCCCCCAGACCAAGTACATGTTCACCTCGAGTGTCCCTCCGCCCTGCCGGAGTCCTCCTCCCCCCCTTCTTAAAAGTGCGAAGTCGGCCTCTTCCGTTTGTTGAACGCTGCGCCTGCCCTTTTCTTGGGCCCCTGTTTCCTTCCTGGGTTTTCGACGGAGTTATTTTAAGAGCCCCTCTCCACTGTTGCCGATTCCTTTTCCCCTTTAAGCTTTCCCGAGCTACCCATTTTTTTTACGATCGTTCCTCCTCCATCAAGACCCGTCGTTCCCTTGCTATTATCCTCACTGTTGTGTTTTTTTTTTTGATACGCATCGCTATATAATGTCTAGTTTTTGATGGAAGCCGTGGAACCACCCCTTTTTGATACACTCTTTACAGCTTGATGTAGATGGAGACTCCCTTATCATCGTGATTACTCCTCTCCCCCCCAGGACTCAAGTTCCCCCCCGAATTCCAAGTCCCATGTAAGTCTCCCTTTTCCTCTCGCTTGTTTTAAGAGTCGGCCCCATATGTTAGACTGTCCTCAGTTTTTCTCATCCTTTTCGACTGGAGGAAGTGCTCGATCCTTCGTCATGGGCAGGAGAGAGTTCAACATAGGCAGGTCTCAAGCCCTACTATAGTCAGGTACCCTTCCCGTCTCCTGTTCCACCCCTTTTCCGCTTGGGGCCGCGTTGCGCGTCGTCCGTATAGATCCCCGAGATCGTCTTTATGCTTACCTTGTTCTCGGCCTCTCCCCGTATTTTTCGATAGTATGCCTTTTCGTCATCCTTTGCCTCCGTGTTTTTTCAACTAGCTGTGAGCTACAACCTCTTCTCTCCACCGCCATCGACTTCCCATCTTACCTGGGTTTGAGGCCTCTGCCCTTTTGCGGTCTCCGCCGTCTCACTCAACGACCCCTCCTTTCCGCACTGTGATTTTGAAGCTGTCTCCGTCGGCGCCCTCTTCCCTGGCTCTTGCCTCCTCGTAAGAGACCTTCTTCCAAAGTTGCGGGACAAGTCGCTTTTCTGAGAATAGGCCCCTTACATTTCCGCCTACGGCATTCCTGGTCCTCGAGAAATCGGCTCCCCACTGCTTTGACCCTATCCCCCTGGCGCATTTTCTCTGATCATTTCCCTTTCTCAGGTCCGGAGTCTGCTTTTTTCCCTTGAATTTAATGCACTCCTTTTTTCGTCTCTCTCCCCAAGAGTTCTCTCAGGCGTGAAGCATTTAGTCGTTTTTTTTTGCCGACATAGACTCAGCAGAATGTTTTGGTCTTCCCCCCCATCCAACCAATCCTTTTTGCACTAGACGCTTTTAAATTTGGCTTATTGTTAGCTGTCGTCCCCTTATTCCCTCAGGCCAGGAAAGGAAAACAGTCCCCCCCTCTCAGCCCCCGATCTTCCCCCCCCCTCGGGATCGGGCGGCACTGTCCTGCCCCCTGCGGCCCCCTTTTCCCCTAGATCAGTCCCTTTTCCCCCTTCTACAGGCCTTCTTATTCGGCCAGAAAGAGATGACATCTCCGTCTATTTTCCGTCCCCCATAAAGAAGGCGTCCTGCTTTGAGGACCCTACCCGAGATCGGGATAGTCGATCCCCAAGCCCGTTCTCTTTGGCGGCGTCTTTTTTCTTGAAGTGAGACTTTGCTCTTTCTCCTACTGACCCCCTCTCACGCCTTTCATCTGTCGCACCTTTTTGTTTACGTCCGGTAGCTCCCTTACGCCTTTAAAGTTTCAGGTAGGTGCCATCATTTACCCCCTCTTTTTCTTTTTCTGTTGAACTTTTTTTAGTCCGTTGCTTTGACTTTTTTTCCCTTCCACAGATCCTCCCTGATTTTTCTTTCAATCCTTTTTTTCCAGGCCTGAGCCCTTTTTTCGGAGAATGGTGAGATTTCGGCCCTCTCTCTCGGGATTACTCCGAGGACACTGGATGGGCCCCCTATCCTACCTTAAACCCGTCTTACTCCCAGAAGAAGAGCAGGAACTTGTCCCCCCAGTCGAGCTGCGATCCGTCATCGTTTCGCCTGTTTCTTCAGGGATTGACTTTGCCGGCAAATTAAAAACCTCTCGTATCGAGCTCTTTTCCGAGTTCTCTTTTTTCTGGTTTTTTTCAAGAAATAAGAAAGTCCTTCCCCTTCTTCCTCTAAGTGTTGCAATCCGGTTCTTCTCTTTCTTCTTCTTTCGATGACATTGATTTTTCTTTTTTTTTCCTCCTCTCCTTCGAGAGATCCCCTGTTCGCGAATTACTGCGCGCTGGATTCCGCTCTTCATGAATGTAAGGATACTATGTCAGTCCTCCCCCCCACTAAAGTGGAATGTAGTCGATAGTATGTTTGTATTTTTGGCCTGCCCCTCCTGAATATCCTCACCTAACTTCTCAACCTGGAAATATCGATTCGCTCTACGGTTACCAAGGTCATTGCTTTTTTTTTCTGTCGTATCCCACAAGATCTTTCCTCCCGTTCCAATATGACACAGGTCTCTTCGTCGTCCGAGTCCTATCTCTTCGTTAAGTAGAGCGACTGGCTCACGGCCTTTTAACCTGCGGTCGTATTCCCTTTATTAATGAAAAAATGTAGTCTAAATCTTTCAATCCCCCGTTTCCCATTTCTTACCTCCGACAGGACCTGCCCTTCCCTTACAAGGGCGAGCCGTACTTGCTCCTATTATGCTTTTGGAGTTTCCTAGTCAAGTGGTTCTCCTCTCTCTAGCAAAACAAGCATTTTCCCCTTCTAGTGCAATGTTATAGGACTATCCGCCTTCTTTAGGGGGAGGCTCTCGGCGGGACCTCTTGATGCACGGGGTCTTTTCCGGCTCGAGAGCTTTCCTTCCTCTTTGGAGAATTCCCGCCTTGAACGTTCTCCCGGAACATGGATTTCTTTGACCTGCTCCCTTTTGTCTTTCATGGCCGAAAAGCTTTTTAGGTCGATGCGGTTTTGGGCACTTTCTGGTCTCTTGTTTTCTCTGCTTCCTATACCTTTTTGAAGTTTACAATCCCCTAAAACCGTCTATTGAAATTCTTTCCGGTTAATCCCCTCCTCGTTAGTCACGTCTATGGAGATTCTTGCTTCCGGCGTCGCTCAGTCCCCTCATATAGTCGAGCGGACGATCTTCCCATCACTTGCTGCTTTCCGCCTAGGCTTGGCTTCACTCCGCTGGCGCTCAGCGTCAGGAACCTCTTCTTTCCTACTACAATGAGTCTCTACCTTAGAACAACCTCTAGGAGCAGATTTTTTCAAACAATCTCTATAAAAAGAGGCCTCTGTATGCCAGGGACAAGTAAGGCCGCTAGCCTTTTCTTTTTTTACCCCCTACGGTCCTTCCCCTCCCCTTTTTCTGAGGAGAAGACTCACTATCCTGCTCGATCATAAGAGGATCCTCGTCCCATAGTAATCACTTCTGTGCCGATGACCCCCCCAAGTCCCCTGGAAGTTTCAACTGGCGGAGCGGCTTCTCCAATTTAAGATTCTTCCCAGAGGAAATATGGATCTCGGGCGCCTGGCGGTCGGAGCTTCCCTGAGCTGATATGACTTTGATCCCCAGTTTGTGACCCGATCCGGTCTTTTCCGTGACGGCTCTGCGGAGATGAGAAGCCTACTTCTGTGAATAGCCTATCCTATCCACGTCTACGCCTCTAAGGGAGCGTTTCCTCGTTTTTCTCCAGCCGCGCCTTCCCCCTTTAGGCGCAAATCAAGACTACTTCGATCCTCGGTGTCAATTCTTCTTGCATGACCGCCGCTTCGCGCGCCGTCCCCTCCAAGTATCAAGGACCACTCCAGATTTCCCCTCTAGTCCACGACTCCTGCCCCGGAGAGGACACCTTCGCCCCAACGGTGTCTTCGGATTCTCCATGACCGAGCTTGACATCTTCTCAATTTGTCATGGTATTTTTTGGGTGGATCCCCGGCCCCTTCGGGCTAAGTCATTACGAGACAAGCGGCCTCTCCGGGACTTCGCTTCTCAAAGCCGGGGGCGATCACGAGGAGTATCGTTTCCATTACTAAACCGTCTCCCTTCTTTCTATTTTTTCAATTTTGTTTTTGACTCTTGCTCTTTTTACTCGACTGCGTCTGACTGAACCACTGATCCAAACATTCTTTCTGGGCCTCTTCTGCGGAGAGATATCCAGCTCGCCTATGCTCGTGCTATCTCCGCTTTAGACCCTCCGCATTTATCCCCCCAAGCACAGTCACTGGATACCATGAGAGCCGGTCATGTCCCGCGTAACGGCTCCTTTTTTCCTTGTACGTTGCTCCTATAATGACTGAATTGAGCGTCTGTTTTTCTTGATCCTTTCAATGTTTGAGTCGTCTTTTCCCGCCTCTTCGTCCTACCGCATCTATTATAAATTTTCGACTTCCGTGGAAACGTCTTGAAATTGTCTTTTCCGGCCTTTCGTCGTCGATCAGATACAAGAGCCGTCCCTTCTTCCTAAGCTTGTTCTCAACGTTCTCTCCTGCCCTTTTTCTGATTTTTACCGGCATCGCTTAGACGCACGGCCCCAATTTGCTCGTCTCAACACGGGCTTGCGTCATAATGCAAGACTTTTTTTCTTTTCTTTCCCTCTGCCATTTATCCATGGTCTTTTCCCTTTTTTTTCCCTTGAGTACTGGGACAGAAGGTGCGCGCCTCGCCAGCTGATCCAAGTCCTAGCTGCTGAATTCCCGTTCTGTTGATTTCTTGATGATTCTCCCGCCCTCGGATTAGCCGCTGAAGGCTCTTGCTTATCTTCGCCGCATTCAACTGGGGCGGGCTTCAACCGGCTTTTTGGCTCTTTTTCCTTTCTACCTTTTCCGTCATTCCGCGGTCGATCTGTTGACCACCAAAAAACAATTTCCTTGCCCTGCTGCCTAGTCATTTGAACTCGTTTTCCCCGGCGCATCTTTCAGTAATCCGTTCCAATAATTGATTGCATGGAGCGCTCCTCTTCTTTCAATCCCTAAGAGACGCGTGCTCCCGTTTTTCGCGATGGATTTCTCCGTTCGACTCTGAATCTCGCTTTCTTTTTTCTTTCTAGCCGCCGCACGCCGCATTCCTCGAAACTTCGATGTATTTTCTCAAAATTGACCTATTTGTCCCTTCCCTGACCCCCCCCTTTCACCGTTTGTCTTCTCTTCTTTTTGTTGCCTATCGCGTTCCTAAGGTCTTCCTCAGACCCCGTTCCCCCCCAAAAGCCACCCCCGCTCAGGCGACGCCCCCACCTACGGGGGGGATCGGGGCCATGCCTTCCATGCAGACCCCCGGCCGGCATCGTTCCCTCCTCCTCTCATGTCGTTGTCTGCGACCGTTAAGCGTATCCATCCGAGACACCCGCTCCGGCTCGATCTTGCACCATTCTTTTGCGGAGGGGCCCTTAGACCCTCTCCTTCCCCCCCTCACCAGGTTAATTTACCTTCTAATGAAACGGCGTCCTTCCGCTTTCCGTTCCGTTCCGCTGGCGCGTGCCCTTCCCTTTAATAGCACCCCCTCCAGAGCACGACTACAATATGTCGCAAATTTTTTTCTTTCCTTTTCGTCCTCCCCCTCCTACGGTAGTTTGCAGTTCGGTATCGCTTAATCATGGTTTCATTCATTAGAAGGACTGTTCCTCCCTTTTTTTCCTTGAAAGCTGAATCCAGGCCCTCCTAACCCTCCTTATCTTTTCACTACGCACCCCAGCGATTGCGCTGGAGTATCTTCTTTTCGGCCCCCCCCGCGCAGGAGAGAGTCATCTATCGACCTGGACTCTTCAGAATATCACATTTTTCTCTTGAGTTTTCTGACGACAGCTGCTGAAAGAGCATAGTTGAAAAAGTCTTCAGTAGTCTCTCGAGATGGTCTCGTTTGCGCAGTGAGTCGGATTCTCGTCCGGACCAACCACCCATATCCCCGATCAGCTCGCCGCTTTCTTTTCGGTCGTTGGGATGCGGTGATCCCACGGAATATTCCTCATACGGAACCATGTCTGCCCTTTGAAATGGTGCCCTGCAATACGGTCGCTCTTCATTCGCTGACA
>Ga0179593_1510130_pt1 | contig 13210 bp, 13 predicted proteins | sample CZODoug2_1_08_16_FD_185931 | JGI IMG/M metagenome (GOLD analysis project Ga0179593, IMG submission 185931) | Vadose zone soil fungal communities from Angelo Coast Range Reserve, California, USA - CZODoug2_1_08_16fungal (PacBio error correction) | ecosystem: Environmental > Terrestrial > Soil >... | reverse complement strand
CCGTGCTTACGGTAAACTTCTCTTCTCTTTCTTGGTTTCAGACTATTGCCTTTCAAGCCCATGTGTCCCGCGGACGTCCGGTTACAGAAATGCGCAAGGCCTATTGAACGCGGTCTTTCCCCCCTGCCTTCCCTTCATGGAGTTCCTGGAACGTCTTACCGATCTTTCCGTCCGCCGTGCTTACACCGCTCGATGCCTTTTCTCGCGATAATTTGTTTTTTATACCCCCAATAGAGATTTTTTACATTTAGTTTTTTTCTCTGAAGCCTTGCGACTCTGAGCACTTGATGGTCCCCCTTTTTTCTCTCCTCCTCCATTTCTTTGCGAGCCTTCAATTTTTTCTCACGTCATTCCTCTTCACTGGGTGGTGCTGTGTTTCGGAGGTCTAAATAATGCACCGTTCCAAAGCCATTTTCGACGCTTCCCTGATCTTCGACCGAAGGAGATGCCAACCACATCCATTCGAGACCCGATTCCTTTTTTCTGCGCACCTGGCCCCCTTCCTCCCGTTCAGTACCCGCTATTTTATTCTATTTTGCTAATTGTTCGTGGCCGCGATACTCGTCCATTTTTCCATAGATGATTCTCCTTCCTCGTTTTATCCCGATTTTCCCCTCCAATGTCCCGCACTGCGCGTACAGTGCTCCTTGCGCTTCTCGTGCTTTTCTTTCCCCCTCGAGCAAGCAATCAGAGTTCCTGCTTCTTGACGACCTTTCTATCCCCGACGTCCCCCACTCACTACTTGGATTTGCACCAGTCCTTGGTGCTTCCCGGTTCTTCCCCTTTTGATGTTTTGTTTTAAGTTTTCTTGACTTTTGGAGTTCTTGTTTTTCTTCCATAAGCTGATCGCGCGTTTCGTCCTCCTTTGTCAACGAACGGCTCACCTTCTTAAGACGTTTTGGTCTCGGCGTTCATTTTTCCCTGTCGATGGCAAACAAATTATTGCTTATGTAGAAGAAATAGGTCCTTCCGCCCGATTCATCATGCTCTCTCCCCCCTCTCCTCACCAATTTCGCTTGCCAATGCTATTTTTTTCGCCCTCCCTTTTAATAATAACCAGCCTTGAATGTAGAAGGTTGTTTGTTATTTCTCTCTGGCCGCTCACTGCCCAGAAGATCGGACTCTTCCGTCGACAACACCGAATCTGCGATTGTTTCTCAGTTTTTTCTGGTCGTGAAGCGAATGCGGCCGGTAGCTCCCTATTTTTTGAGTCATCTCCAGTTACACCCCCAACCCTCCCCCCTTTCCCTCGCCGCCACGGCTGTGGTGTCCTCTAGCGCCGCCTTCCCTGGCGAAGACATCTGGTACACCCCTCTGGAGTCCCTATTTTGGTAGCGTCAGGGACCTTCTGAAGATGTTTTCTTGAGCAGCAAATTTTTTTTTGACTCTGTTCGATTTCCAACACTTCCACCTATTGAAACCATTCCCTTATCTCGAACACGGGACCCTAGATAACCTCTTTGCCTTTTTTCCCTTTCGACCTGCTCTCTCTGGTGTTTGATTGGACGGCCTTCCCCCCCCCCCTCTATCACTATGCACTTTATAGCACACACCCAGGCCGGAATGGACTTCAGTTTTTTCGGCCGCTGGGGTTTTGAACACATTTCCCTTTCCTTTGTCCTTGCTGTCTCCTCCATTTGCGGCCGGTTTATCGCCTTGTATCCCCGCTTATCCGGCCTATCTTCTTCTCTGTACCATTCCAAACCTCTATGTTGGTTGGTGGGTTTCTGCTAAAGCTACCTGATTCCTCTAGGTGGCTCTAACCCCCCCTTAATAAAAAGTCCCTCCTTCCCTTTTGACTTCTTTCCCTCCTGCCTGTTGGATACCCCCTCCACGAGTCTCAACTTTGCTCCGCCTGGGCCTTCTTTTGCCATTCAGAAGGCAGGTGTACTTTTTGACGCTAGTTTTCCCACCCCCCCCCCCTTCTTTTTCTTCCGCGGGTGTTTAAAGGATTAGTAATAAATACCCCATCTCATTTCCTCACCCATAGGATCTGGCTAACGACCCTTCTGGAATTTAGCACCGTTCTCTTTAGAATCTTAAGACTTCGGTACAGGTATGACGTGTTCTTTTATTTTTTGATAGAAATTTTTTTACTTCAGTTCGTCGGAGGAGGCGATGCGGAATTGCTGTTATTATTCCTACCGTGCCCGCCGTCGCGGAGGACTTCTTCGTCCTTCTCTTACTTCTTTCCCTCGCACTTGCCCGGCTGCTGGTCGGGTTTTTTTCCAGTGGTTTTCATTCGAATGTCCTTCGCCAGCCGGACTTGCTGTCTATCCCCCTTTTAGTTTGAGTTGAACCTTAGAGACTAAACCTCCCTTGTGGTTGAATCCATAGGGCATCTCGTTTGGCCAGCGGACAGACCCTGCAGGCGTTTGATTTGCGTTTTTAAACCCAATTTTATTTAGACGGGTGAACCTTTTTCGAATCGCACGTGCGCCCGCAGACGCAGCCCTTCCCCCTGGACTTTTGGATGTGTTGTTTTTGCGCACACAATTTATTGTCCCCAATTTTCCAGGTTGCTCGCCCCTTTTTGTTGGAGTTTTTTTTGATGTGTCCTCTCCATGCAAATCCTGCCATTGATACTCCCTTCTGAGTTTAATTCTTCATGTTTTTTTCTACTCCGATCGTGTTCATTTCCCAGTTTTTTCTTTTTTTTCGCTAATGTCGTAGATTTTTTGTTGGGGTTTGTTTCTTGCCTCTCTTTTTTCGTGAGAACAGACCCCTTTCTCTTCCGCCCGCGAACGTCACCCCTTTGGTCCCCCTACCCGATTCCGCACGCCCCTAAGACAAAACTGATTGATTTAAGCGGGTGCTTAGCGTCTTTTACGAAGTCGCTCTAATTTACCTGAACCATCCAATCGAGGACCTTCCTTCCTTTCCAAAGACCGTGAGGAAGAAACTCATCTCTTAACTAGGGGTAGCCCCTTTATCTTCCCTCTCCCCCTTTTGCTAGAGATCGGGGCTGTGGCCTCCCCCAGTACTGAGTGCTGGGAGGCACCTGGTATTCACCCTGCGTGGTCACTTATTGACCTTTCTCTCCTTTTGCTTTTTCCCAGTGCGGCTTTGTCGTTCGTTCCCTGAGTTTTTCACCGACGTACTTGCTGTAAAGTTTTCTTTTTTTTTGGATTGATTTCCGTGCGTCACCCTTTTTTCCTCTGGAGCCGGACACCCTCTCTTTGCCTCCCTTGCCGATGGGTCTTCCGCACGTCGGAATACTGAAAGCCTCCCACCTCCCCGATGCCCCTCATTTTCTCATTTCCCAGAAGTTTGTAGAGAGTCCCCTTCCCTTTTCCGGCCGTTCTTATCAGTTTACTGCTTCTTCTTGAAGTGTTAGAGCATCCCACGAATGGAAATTTCCGCCCATCTTACCTCACCGCCCCCGCATTTTGTGAATTTCTTTCCAATTGGGTTCATGGGGCATTCTCCTGGTTCCCGCGTCCGACACAACGCGCATCTCCCCCCAAAACTCCCAAGCCGTGACTCGGCTGTCGCGCGGTCATCCTCCCGTTCCTTACCAATCCCACCGCCGATCTAGGACGCATTCAACATAACGCCCCTTTTCCCTTTCTCTTTTTTCCACGGATTTCCCACGCCACTCCCACTTTTCGAAACAAGACGGTCGCATTCCGCTTTCCCGGTTCCACGCTGCTGTTTGGCCTTTCGCAAGTCCTTTTTGCCCTTTTCCTACAGAGCCGATCATGAACCTCTTTTGAAGCAATCCGGCACCGGTGTCTGCTTCAGGATGTTCGGTCAGGAGGCCCCTCTTCCCTGGCGACGGTGCCGATTTCTTCCTCACATTCGCATCTCCCGCCTCCCGGACCTGAAACCGTCCCTCTTTTACTCTCGTGCTCCGCGCAATAACGGAAAATTGAACGATAAATAAGACGTAAGTCCACCTCTCTCTCCGGTCCCCGTCTTTTGTTAAGCTTTTTCGCATTAATTCGACTCTCGTCCCCGCTAGTGCCCAGTGTAGAATACTACCCCCTATTAGACATACGGTATATGTCTGAACCAGCCCAGGTCTTTTTTTGATGAAGGTACCTCAATCCCTTTGCTCCCTTGCGCTGGATCTTGTTTTTTGATACCCCCCCCCAGGCCTGCGGCCATCCAGTCCGTACGGCCCCAGGCCCCTCCGTGAGGGTCACCAGATGAGGAGGTTTTCCGCTCCCCCGATATCTTCTCCTTTTAGAGGTCCCCTCCTCTCCCCCCCCAACCGCCATCGTTTTGTATGGTGATCATTAAATTCCCCCTCCCTCGTGTTTCCAATGGACAAATTGGAGCCGGCATTGAGGACGGATCCCGGACCCACGTCCGTAGATGTAGTTGACACCCCCTCTTCGACTGCCGTCCTGGTTTCGTTCCGAGATATTCGCTTCCTCTTTCTCGACATTTTGTACGGCCTGCTCCTACTTTTTTCGAGCCTTCACCGAGCTCTCCTGTCCCGCCGTTTGGGATCTGAGAGTGCGCAGTGCTCGGCGCAGGTTATTTTCTTTCTCATAGTTTGTGTTCCCCCTAAAGCCCTTGCACAGACCACTGTTTTCTGTCTGCCTTCCCCACCTTACATGCCTTTTACCCCAAAAAAAAAAAAAAAAATTTTGTTCCTTCCCCCTCGGAGACCATTCTTGCCCCCTCTTTTCTTCTTAGATTGAGGTCCAGCAATCCAGTCCACAGACGTTGTCCTACTTTCTTGTTTTGTTTACTTCCACTTACTCCCTCCCGTCGGCACAAGTTTTTCCGGCCACAGTAGCCTTTCCCTTCCCTCCCTTGCGCGTCTTCCTCCCCTTTCCCCTATTTAGTGTTATTTAGGAGGACTTCGCCCTTACTCCCTCGGCCGTGCGGGGGCTCCTATACCCCGTTGCGACCATGTCAAGGCTGGCATCCCTCTTTTTCCCCCCTTAGGAACCTTGATGTCGATGGAATCGGCGATTTTCGCCTCTGATGATCGTCCCTCTTCTTGTAGTTCTTTCTCACATCTCCCGCTGTTGGCCAATTTCGTTTCTATCGAGAAGCACGTTGAATTTTCCTCAGTTCGGTCACCCCCCCCAAGGATTACTGCCCCACGTTCTCTCGCTTTCTTTCTCAATAACGCTGACGAGGAAATAGACTTCCTCACAACCCCATCCCAGAACACTTTCCCTCCCCCTAGGACCACCAGTGCTTAGAGCGTCGCCACGCGTTTTTTTTCCTCTGGAGGTGATAGAAACCCTTTTTTATCATTTACCTTCCCCCCTCCTCACTGGGATTGCGGGGCGGTTGTTTTTCCAAGAATGCATCAAGATTTGCCCGCGGCCACTATCCCCCCACGATTCCCCACCGTTACGTCTTCCCGACTATGCAAGTTCTCCCAAGTCTCCTGGAGATCATCTCGAATGGGAATTGCCGGATCTCGCCCCGGCCCCTTCTCCCGAGTGACTCCCCACAGACATTCCCCAACGTTGCTGACAGCGCTCCCTCGTGGCCAGAACGGTTGGCGCGCCGTTTTTTTTTCTTTTTTTGATCTCCCGATCCTCTCGGGCGAAAATAGGCTTGTTTCTTTCCCCTTTTTATGTCGACACCGTCCCGCGAGGAGCCCCCCCCCGCTTTTGCTAATTGATTGGACAGGATCCGCTTTCTTTACTCGCCTTTAGGGCAGTCTTGCCAAGATATTTTTCACAGCCATATGATTCCGCAGGGAACTTTTTTGCCTTCGATTCCCCAGATCAACCAGACGTTCCTCTTTTTAAGTCCCCGAGCCTTTTTTGTAGCTGCGGCCCTCCCTTCCTCTCTCGTCTTGCTTTTCCCGATTACAGGTATATAGAAATCCCTTTTTCGTAAAACGGTCCTTTCGTTGTCTCCCTTCCTGTTCTTTTTTTTTCGCTTCCTTTTTCTGAGTCCCGAATACGGTATCGATTGGTCCCCAGGGATTTGACTCGTACTGTGCTCCCCCCCATCGACATATCCGCGGCCTTTTGACAGAACCTTTTCCCTTTTCGCATTAGATATATTTCTCCTACTCCTCTGTTGTTTCGAGAGACCTCAAGGCGCCGTTTCTTCCCGGTTTTCCCCTTCAGAGGATATGGCTGTCGTTTTTTTTTTCCCATGAAAGCTCTTAGTCTTTTTTCGCGGTCCGTTTCCTTACCGCCGTCGATCCTATATCCTTCACCCCGGTGGCGGTTACACCTCAGACCAAGGACGTTCTCTCCCAAGACATTGAGTTGTCCGAGATGAAAGTATTACCTTGTCGCCGCTGAGCACCTCTGCTCGGCCTCCAGTGCGCGATACCCGAAAGGCGGTTTCTCCCGTCTCCGGAAATTTCCTTTTTGGGCTGGAGCCTTCGCGATTGCGGAATACATATTGTGGTCCCATTTTTTTCTCTCTGATGACGCCCTAGTATATTCTGTCAAGAAGAATTCCCCCCCCAAGTCCCCCGTTTTTTTTTTTGTACAGGCTTCCCCTGTTGCGAATTTCAGCAACTTCAAACTTTCCCTTTTTCTGACTTCAGTCCCTGCGACTCGCCCTTTCAGCGCCCCCCCACATGCAACGGGTGAGCGAAGCTTGTTTTCCCTTTCGGATCAGCAGGAAGCAAGTTTGTTAGAGCTCTTATGTACTCTGGCCTACTTTGTCGTGGTGCGACTAAGTACGCCATCCCGTCGAGATTGCGTTTTTTCTCCCTTGCCTTCTTCCCCTTCCTTCTTTTGTACACGTTCGTGCCGCTCCGTGATTGTCCTGAGTTTTTTTCCACTCCCCCCTCCTCTCCCAAGAAGCGTGCGGTGCCTTTCACCTCCCGATCCCCGCGCCACCATGATCCTTCTTGGCGTTCGACGTTTGAATTATGGTGGGACTCCGTTCTTCACGTCTTTCTTTGTGTTTTGAAGGACGTTTTTTAGTGCTGAGGATTGCGACCGAAAGCTCTTCTCCCCTTGTGACTTGGTCGCCCTTTGTACCGAATGCTGACGGAGCCTTCCCTTTTTCCGGGATTCTCTACCTTCTGCCACCCGCGTGCTATGTTCGACGCCCTCCTTCCTTTCGACGATCTGAAGATCGCTGCAATCTGCAATCCGCTCCATACTCACCCCCGCTTTCTTTTTCTTCCCCACGTTGAACACTAATGAAAGACTTTTGTCGACCGTGTTTCTCGGCGTGCGCGAAGCCCCCCCCCCCTCCCTTCGTCGGGATTTTTTGCAAGACCATTCGCATGGCTGCAGGCTGTCTGGCTTCCCAATGCTTCCTGTGGTACAGACTTCTGGCACGATGTTTCGGTTCCTTTTTCCCCTTCAGTACAAAAAGAATTTTTATAAGGACCTCGACTCCAAGGATGGGTTTCCGGCCTGGAAGAGGCAGGCGCATCCTCCTCCCTTGCAACCCCTTTTATCCCTATGTCCTTCTCCCCAGGGAAGGCATGGGTTTCCCTTACGAGAAGCAACGGTGCTGGTCGGATTTTCATTTGTGAAACACAACGTACACCCATGAATACTAACCTGTCTACGACCACGTCGCACTTTTTCCTCTCCACAAGAGGCGTTTTTCGTCCCAGCAGTCCTTTCTCGTTGTCGCCCTCCTTGTTGAGAGCCCGGCCGAAACCCTCCTCTCCCCAGCCGAATTATATCGCACGCCCCCCTTTTCTCCTGACGGGCAGTGCTTGGCCCCCCCTGCTGTTGGGTCCCCCCTTTCTACGGGACGTCCTCTTTTCCCGGTCCCTCATGATGCGGTACGAACTGCTACTCAGTCAGGGATTTTGATCACATCCCACACCCCGCTTCTTTTGGGACTGATCCCCTTACTCGAACTGGGGTTTTTTCCCCTCCATCCCCTCCTTTTTTTCTGCCTGGTTGTAATGGGCTATGGCCGCAGCTGGTTTTGATTCCCAAGCTTTAGTGGTTTTATGGGCCCCCATGCAGCAGGACACATTTTTTCTTTTGCCTCTCTTCAAAAACCCTTGATTCAGCGGGTGTTCCCTTCTCTTATTCCTGGCCTTTCCACTTTCCCCCCCTGGGCGTTCGCGCGGTAAATCCCAACTTTTTTCTTTTTCCTAATCGATTTCGTACGGGATATGCATGATCGTTGAAGTTACCCTTCTTTCTCGTTTTTTAGAGCGGTTGCTTACAGCGTGATCCTCCTTTAGTCTGATTTTTGATTTTAAGTGCTTGAGGAGAGCATACTTTCCTTTTACTTCGGCGTTATTTTTCTCAGGGTGCGTCTGAATCTTGCTCGCCCCCTCCTTTCCCTCTTGAGGGAGGTGAAGGTTTTTTTTATTTTAGCTTCCCGGCCCCTTCTTCTAAGGAACTGATCCCCCCCCCCCCCTGTACTCTGTACCGCGGACCTTCAGATAGAAACCTTCTCTTTTGAATAAATGTGTGGGCGTTGCTATAGTGGTCAAGTGGACCTAACTGTTCCAAGTCTTCTGCGTTTCCAACAGGGCGAGCGCTTGACACTTTCCTTTCACGCTGTCTTTGGACCGCCCAGTGCCACTGCTTGCCTTTTTTTTTCGTCCGTGTGCGGACCGGCTCAACATTAGATTGCCCCCCCTCCCTTTTTCTTCAAACGTCTGGTGGGGTCTTGGGCTCTGTGCGTCTCCTTCTGCTCCTCCTATGTAAATCATGCACTCAGACTGATTGTCCTTTCTCTCCCTTTGTCTCGCTACTCCGATGCTGTTGGTCTTTCCTTTTTCGTTCTCGCGCCCAGGCGTTTTCTGTGATGAACACGACTGCGAGGTAGTGTCCCTCGTCTTCTACTTCCCTGAGCACTTGTCTCCACGCCCCGAAGCCCCCCCTCTTCTTTCCCGCGGGTGTTTCTTAAGCTGTCTTTGACCGCTGGTCGCCTCTTGAACTACGTCCAAAACCCTTCTTCCCGAGACACTTTTCAATGCCCCTTTTTTACCGTATTTCATCATCAAGCTCCCAGTGAACTTTGTCTTCTCCTCTCCCCTCATCCTATATTCCCTTTTTTTGTTGTTTGAGAGAGATATCTTTCTCCCTAGTTTCTTTGAGCTCCTTTGAGGTCCCCCCGACTGGTCTTACTACGGCGCGTTTTTTAAATTATGCCCCCTTTTAGTTCCTTTTGAATGTGCATTGCGCCTTCTCTGCCTCCTTCTGGTCACTAACTTCTTCCTCAGATGTGAAAGACAATAGGGTTTGATGTCGGGGCGGCGTGACTCTAGTTCCCGATGGAGAACAGAACATCCTCTTTTTCTCGGGTATAAGAGTTTTTTCCACCTTCCATTTCAGAGAGCACGATCGCCGAATTCTGCTTTATCCACCTCTTTGATTGCAAAATTTTTAGCGAGAGGACCCCAAGTATCTCTTCTTTTCCCCGAGTGGCGTTTCCCCTTTGTCCAGGATTTCCTTACTTGAGCAGAAAGAAACGAAGCCCATCCTTCCCCAGAAACCCCGGGTGAAGAGTCCCCCCTTTTCCGTCGGTTTTCAAAGACTTTGGTCCCCCACCCCATCTTCCCTAGCAAAGTAAAGCCTTTTTTTTTTGCTCCCCTTATCGGGCATTACGTGCGATTTCCCCTTTTCAACCATTGCGCGCCTGTCATCCCTTTTTTAATAGACTTGACTCGTCCGGGCCCCCCACCGATATACCTGCAATTCCCTTGAAAAAAAGCCTCCTTTTTCTGCTGAGGCCAATTCCCGGGTCACCGTAGCCGCTGGTGGGATAGTCGCAGTTTTTCCGGACGTTACCCAGCGTCCCGATAAAACAAGGTACCTTTCCCCTCATCCTCGGGTACTTCCTCCTGAAGAGCTGCCTAGCTCCTTAGCCGCTTCGACGCCCGGCGGAATGACTCCCCTCTCGTTAATCCCGAAATTACTCTCTCGCCTCCTCCGACCGGTTTGCCATTAAGTCCACGTGGTAGTCTTTTCCTCACCTCTCTTCCCCTCTCCCCTTGTAACGGCAACGATCCTACCCTCTTTACGACCCATAGATTGCTACGCCCTTACGACAGGTTTCTGACGTTTTCCCTACAGACCATAATTTGAACTCCTGAGATCCAAAGATCTCTCCTTTCTGAACCCAACCCTCTTCCTCCCCATCCTGTTATAGTAATAATAAGTTTCTTTCTGCTTTTTGGTCTTCCCGCAAATCATGATTTTAACTTGCGAGAAGGTGGTTGATCCAATCATCGAGGCCATCATTAACAATCTTAATCCCTTTTTGAGGGCACTGTCTGGGTCCCCTTTCTCATCCCCTTGATTTTAGATTTTTTTCTCATCCCCCCACAAACTCAACCTCGGTATGGATGGTGCCAGCCCCCCTCCTCTCTCTTCGGGATAGCTTGGGAATTTCTTTTTTTTTTTTTTACCCGTCTGGCGACCCCTGAGCATTTGTCTTTTTCCTTCAAGAGTCTGATGTAGTTTACCACCCCTCTGGCAGAACCGCTTCCTTCCCTTCTCTTGTTTCGTTGAGTCCTCCCCTCCAGTCTTGATCGATTTCTGGTTGTAGGACTCTCGCCAACTTTCTCTTGCCCCAGCTTATCTCCGCGGTCAGTCAGCCTTCTTTGTCTTCGTCTGAAGTGCCGCCCCCTTTCTCTGAAGAAGTTGAATGTATCCATGATATGGGAGTTTTTTTCCTGAAAGACTAAAGACCCTCCAAAGTTTCTGATTCAAGGCCTTCCCCCCCACCACTTCCCTTCCGGCGACAACCTCCTCGACATCCCTTTCCTCCTTTCCTTTGACCGTATCCGCTGTTCCTCTACCAAGGCCGTTATTTTGGGCTATTTGACGGGTTGTAATGTTTGAAAGATCCTTCCCCGGTTCCCAAGGTTCCCTCCCCCTCTTCACCGTCGCCTTTTAACGTAAAGAATTTCGCGTCTCGCTTTTTAGTTCGGTTTTTTATTTTGCTTCCCCCTCCCCCGACTTCTGATGGTTCTTGTGATCGGACCTCTACGCTTTTTTTAAGGGGACCTTCCCTTTGGACTTGGCTTCCCCCTTTCTCGGAACACTCTGATCTGTTCCCGACGGTATGCTTTTCGATTGGTTCTCTCTTTATGATATGGAGCCAAGAGTTTCGTCGCCATTTTTAATCACGCTGTTTGGCCGCCGGTAGGATCCCCCTCGTAAGCGAGAACAATCTTTGACTCCTCCCTTTCCTTTCCCACCCCAAGGCTACGAAAAGATTTGACGCTTCACCATACTTAAGCCAGAGGCACTTCGACGGACTTCCCCCCCATCCAGCCTTTTTAAAGGAACTCTCCCCCCAAATACAATTCTGTTTCGTCGTCTCGCCAATAGTCCCTTCTTTGTGCGAGTATTCACATGTTCCTTTCAAAATAGCACGCAGCTTGATGTAGCGCGACGGGCAACGTCTTCCGCACCTGAGCACTTAGCACCTTCACTCTCCCTTACGACCTTTTCCGATGTGAAAGGGTGCTACCCAGCGAGGCGGATTTCCCCGCTTTATGACGTGAGGCCCCTGCGCTCAGCGCCCCACACTAACCCGCCATAGAGGAAAGGTCCTAACCTGAGTAAGTTTCCAACGTCTTTTCTTACTCTCTTTTGTTCTGACCCGCACAGCGTCGCGACTACGTTTTTCTGTGGGGAGCTTAATTTCTCGTCGCCTTGTCCAATCCCTTCGCTTTGAAAGTTGCTATTCTTTTATCACTCCTTCCGTAGTACCGCCCCCCCCTCCTTTAAGTCCTAATCTTCAGGAGAACTCAGATTCTCTCTTCCTCTTCCCCCCCCCCCCTTAGTCCTTTCCCTCCCCCACCTTATCTTTTTCCCCCCTCAAGATGCTCCTCTTCATTTAGCATCTTCCCTCATCAACCCCTGTATTAATCGCTGTCTCAATGCCATCATGCTTTTTTCGCTCTCCTCCCTATTGAATAGTCGCCCTTTCTTTTCTTCAGCTGAGAAATGCAACTCCCGGTCAGCCCCCCCGGTCCTTTCCTGGTTCGCTCACTTCCTGGGACTTGAGGGTGATCCCCTCCTGCTTAATATAGGATGGCGCCTATGCGTTTTTTTTTTTGGTTGTGTTGGTCCCTTCTTCCTGGCATACAGATAGTATTTCCCAACCCCCTTCTCCCCATCTCCTCCTTCTTTTTACTGACCCGCACGGAGACTTTATTCCCATCTCTCTTCTTCCCCTCTTTGTTTTTGCCTCGACTTCCGCCCGTTTCCTTTTCCAAATTCCCGAGTATATGGCGATGGTGTTGTACAACCTATGGGACCCCCAAGGACCTCTTTCCCCCCTCCATTTCTCCAGCCGAGAGGAAAGGGTTTTCGGCCACCGCATTCCTTCAAGGGCTGAAGTTTTTTTGACGTTGACTTAAACAGATCTTGACCTCTCTTTACTTTTCCTAAGCTGCCAGATGAATAGATGCTCTTTCGCTCTTTATTTACCCCTGCTTTCCTTTTTCATCTCGAGGACGGATTTCTTGTTTGAGCTGTGAATTTTTTTGATAGACGATTCGATTGAATATTGCATTTTCCATCTTGGAGAGATCCCGCCATTGCTCCTCCCTCTCCATCCTGTCCTTCCTCATTACAATTTTCAACGGCGGCTTCTCTAGCTTCCTTTTACCCTTTCCTCTACCTTTTCAACTTTCTTTATTCGCGCTTCCTGATCCTTTTTCACTCGCTAGAGTCCCCATTCCCGGCTCTCCTTTACGACGGTTGCTTGCTCCCTTCTTCTCATCGTTACAGTTTTTTTTGCAATTTGTTTACTCTTTCTATGCTTTGGTAGTTTCTCCCATCTGACTCCTTCTCCTCCCCTAGATGATCTAATGCTACTTGGTTTATAACCCCTGAAAACTGTCGTTAATGGGCGCTTAAAGTGCCTTTCCCTCTGCTCTTTTCTTGCCTTTTGACCCCACCCAACCCGAGTCCCGCCAAAGTTCGGGTTCCTTCATTCCCGCTCCTCCTCCCCCCAGAAATCTATTTCTAGCGCCCCCCAGAATTCTGTGGTGTTAAGTTTTCTTTAACAAGTATGGAGGTTTTTTTAATTCCCCTTCTCTTTCCCCTTTTTCCGTCTTGATTCTAAATGGAAAGGAGATTGAGCTTTGACCTTCTCTTTTTCGTGACCCTAACGGTTCAACGGCGACGTATCAGGAGCGATTACTTGATCTTTACAAACACTTCGGATGTCTGTTCTACTCCCTCGCTATGAGACGATCATCAACTCTCCCCGCTCCATCGCAAGAGACGACGTCCCAAGTATTTTTTCCCGCTCCTTCAGTAATCTCCAGCCTGTTCTTTTTTTTTGATCCGGGAGCCCCTCGCCTCAAGAATTGCTT
>Ga0179593_1426469_pt1 | contig 13210 bp, 22 predicted proteins | sample CZODoug2_1_08_16_FD_185931 | JGI IMG/M metagenome (GOLD analysis project Ga0179593, IMG submission 185931) | Vadose zone soil fungal communities from Angelo Coast Range Reserve, California, USA - CZODoug2_1_08_16fungal (PacBio error correction) | ecosystem: Environmental > Terrestrial > Soil >... | reverse complement strand
CTGGAAGTACCTTCATTTTGTTTCCCATTTTTTGGATAGCTGTGTTGGTACCCCCTCTTAGTTCTTACCTGGAGTCTGGTCCCTTGTTTCTTTTCTTGTCCCCCCTTTTGCCCCATTCCTTAGCTGGACTATTGGCGACCTTTTGTCTTTTTGTTCTCAAAAGCAAGGATGGAGTAAAGAATCTCTCTTTCCACGTCTTTCCCCCCGGTCCTCGCTTTGCTTTCCCTTTTTTCACCCCCCCCGCATCCATCCCGAATTTAACTAGATGGGAATCTCCCCCTTCCTGCGACTAGCCACTCTTTTCTCATGTAGGTTTTTCGTTCGTACTTCCCTTTCATTCGATTTGTTTTTTGTCAACATGCACTGTCTACTTGAATGACTTTCTTACCTTCTTGCGACCACTGGTGACCCCTCTCTTTCCTTTTTCGTTTTAATGTATCTTTCAGTTGGCTTTCTGATTTTAAGATCCCGAGTATGGTGAGCTTTTCTCTAAGTTGCCGTTTTTGTGTCTTCTCTTTTCGCTCATTTTTGCCGAACATAGTGCTTCCTGGGTTAGGGGTTTTTTTTTTGAATCTTGACTTTTTCTCCTTTCCAACTTGTCCTGCTCTTATCACCCCTTTTTCCTTTTTTTTTTTTCATTGGTTCCCCAAAATAGGTACTGTTTCCATAGATCCCCCTTCAATTCCCCCCCCTCTGGCTTTTTCTCCGCCTTTAAATGAGAAACTTTCCCCCTTTTCCTACCCAAAGAGAAGATGTGCCCCTCTGTAAAATTTTTTTGCGCTTTCCAAAAACGTTTTCTTCCTTCCCTTTATTCTCTCAAGTTTCCGCTTGACGCTCAGAACGAACAAGCGTAGCTCCTTTTTTCAGGCGACGTCTCTATTATGGTGTCAAATATAAGTCTTTTTTTTTCCATTCCCCCCTCTTTGAATTTAGCCACTACGGTAGGTTATTTTACCCCTTTCCTTTTTTCTTCCCCTGATTTTTCGTGAATTGAGGTAGGGGAGGACGTTTTTTTTCTTTTGGTTTCCTTCTTTCCCCATCCAACATTCATAATTCCCCCCCCCTTGCTACACCGAGATTATTTCCCACCCCCCCCTTAGGAGTAAGTCTCCCCTCCAACGTATCATCATGCCATGAAGTCTTGGGTTAACAACCTTCCTTTTGGTTTCTCAAGGGGGGCCTGATTTCCTCAAGAGAAAGGCCGAACATTACCTTCCTTTAAACCACCCCATCTTTTCCTTTCTCGACATTCCTTCCCTCAACCTTCTTCCTTTTTCCCCTTCACTTCCATCCCTGGATCCCCTGAGAACTTACACCCCCTAACTTTTTCTCCCCCTTTCCCCCTGTCATGCTCTTTTTTTCCCCTACACTCATGACTCCTTTCAAGGGCAATTCTTTTGCAAACGCATCTCTTCAGTCTTGATGCCGGGGGTTAGTTCGATACCCCCCAGATTTCCCTGTGTTCCTTTGGCCCCACACCACTCCCCACACCTTCTTTGAATTCATCTTACAGTGACTCTTCTTGAAGCCGCCCAGCCGAACTCTCTTGTCCACTTAAACCTTTCCTTATTTACCCCATCTTCTTCCCCTCACTCGTTTTTTTTTTGCTATCCGATTAGTACCCTCTGAGGTTTTCTCGCCAGAGGCGCTTTTTCCTCTGCGTCTCCCATTACTTACTTTTGGGCCTTGTCTTGCAACATATGGACCCTCTGTCAAAAACCTCATCTTGGGATCTCTTTTTTTATGATCTCCAAGTTTCGCACTTTTTATTTCTTTTCCCCCCCCGCGTTTCTTTCCCTGATGGGTTTCATGTGGGGGGAGTTCCTTGGTAAGAGATCCTCACTTTCCGTCGAGAGACAGTTATTAGTAGGATTAAGTATTTTCTTTTTCCCCCTTCTTTTGATACACCCCGTATTACATTTTTTCCCGGTTCCCTTTCTCTGTGTCCGTTTCTTTCCCCTGGTTTTTTTCCACGCGTTTTTCTTAACCTTACACGTCAGTCGACTGTCTTCACCGCTTTTTCCTAAGTCCTCCCCATAAATCCATAAATGTTTTTTCCCCTCAGGAGGCATAATATTGTTTGCGCTTCTTTCCCTTTATGTCTCTCGAGCTCGCTGTGTTTTTGATGCCTTCTTCGAGGGTTGTTGATTTTGAGAGCCAAAAAACTCTCCCACTCACCTTTCCTCCCCCCACCTTTAGAACTTCTTGTCCATTCCTCCTTTTTTTTGACCCCTACTCCGGTTTTTGTCTTCGCAAGCCTTTAGATTTATCCCCCTTAAACTCTTCCCCCCATCCCTCTCCGACGTTATTTCTGCATTATGTTTGCTGGCTCGATACTGGGGACGTTCAATCCCCCCCTTTTTTCTTTTGACGTGACCCTTCCTATTTTCGTACATTTTTTTGGCTTTCTTTTACCACATGTTCCTCCCAATTACGATCCATCCACATCTTTTTTTTCTTCGCTTGTTAAAACTGTCTCATATTTTTCCTTCCTACACCCTATCATGTGACGAGGGCCCTTGTCATTCGGGAATTTCATTCCCGCCTCTCGTATTCCACTGCCGACCAGCCGATTTTTCTTTCCGTAGATCTTTTTTTTTCTTCTCTGTGGCAAATTCAAGTATTCTCAACGTTTCTTTTCAGCCCCCCTTTCCCCCTTCTTACAAACACATCCACCACTCCTCTCCATCCCCTTCCCCCCCACTCCCCCAAATTCCTGTCTTTCTTTTCTCCTGTTTCCCCTTTTTTTTTCCTAATGCTTTTCCCGGCAGTTCAAGAACACCCACTGGCTTCCTCACTACATCTACGACCCCCCTTGCCTCCCTCAAATCTTTTTTTCCTTCTTTTTTACCCCCCCCCCATCGTTTCTCTCTCTGGAGTACTTTCCTTCTTCACCCTTTTCCTGTTCGATTTTTCCTGATGCGGTGTTCAATCTTATGTGGTCCCCTTTGCAACAGCGTTGTTTCGTTACCTTTCTCCTTATCCCGACCCACTTGTCTCCAGGAAACACCCCGACTCCATAGTCAAGCTGGACTTTCTTTTCCTATTGGCGACTGAACGTTGGACAGAAAGTCCTCTCCCTCCGCACTATCCTTAGACTACTCATGTTTGTGGCTCCCTTCTTCCCCAACCAAATTTTTTCTTTCTTCAGTCTCTATAGTTTTCTTCTCTGTGAGAGAGATATGGACTTTATCTTTTTCAGTACAACCCCCCCCCCTGGTTGTGATTGTCTTTTAACCAATGATGGTAATTGCCTCCTATTTCCTCTTTCTGTTTCTTTAAACCTGTAAGTGCCTCCTTTTTTTCTCAGTGGACTATGTCTTCTTTTGTAAGGATTCTCCCCAGATAGTATGTACTTTTTCCTCTCCGGTTCGTCAGTATATCCGCCTCCCCCAATAACCCAGCTCACTCCTTTCCTTTCACTAATGGTGAACGTTCTCTTCAATTCCTCTCTTACTCTGCTCCCCTATCCTTCAACCCTCTCTCTTCTGATTTGTCTCTTTTCTGAGCCCTTCTTCCTTTCCGAGTTCTGTAACCCAGTTGTAGCTTTTCCTTTTCTAAACTCCCCCTTCGGTTTCCTTTTGGTGTGACTGGTATCTGGAGTTGCTCCCTTCTTTTGGGATTTTTTTCTTCCCCTTTTTTATTTTGAGCTGAATCCCGTTTTCCCGTTTCCCCCAGAAGGTCTGTTTGTTGTCTCTACGTGGGTCCCCTCCCCGTGCTTCTGGCTTCAGTTTTTTCTTGAAGACGTTCCTTTTTTAATTAACTGCGCCTTCCGGCCTGATGCCCTCATATCTCTGTTAATTGGGGCAACTGCACCCTCCTTCTTCAGTCATTTTCCCCATCGATTCCCTGGAATTTTTTGGATGGTTTCTCCGTCCTAAAAGCTTTACCTTCTTACCTCCAAACGAGCGCACTATGCCCTCACCTCCGTTTTTTGCCTTCCGTTCAAAAAAACTTTTTTTCGGACACACGTCCCTTCTATCTTTCCCAACCATTGCCCACGAGATAGGGGAGGACGCCTTCTTATGGTGACAAATCTAATCAGGCTCTCATCCCTTCCTTTGAATTTTGAAAAAATCATCTTTCATGGCCCGTCTTTTCCGTCCCCTGATATTGTCATTGAGTTTAGGTTCGTAGTTTTTTTTTCCCGTTGTTTGCTTTCTCGCCCAAGCCTTCTCCCCCCACATACGTCCTCCTTCATCTTAGAACCCCTCGTACCCCCTGCCCTATCGTCATGTCACTATTACCGCGTTCTCTTCAATTCCCGGAGGTGTCACAAAATATGTTGCTTTCACTTTTTCCTCGGTGATGAGCACACTGCCCCCTTTACCCTTTTGTTAACCCCACATCGGCGCACCTCTCTCCGTTTCCCTGAACTTCTAACTCTTCCCAAAATGTGAATACGGAGTTTTCTCTCTCTCCATCTTTTTCTTCAACCATGCGACATTAACTTCCCCATCCTCCTTCCCTCAACCCTTTCCTTCTTTCTCCACCTCCTTAATTCCCTCCTGTCAGTCTGGTGAAAAGTCAATCTCCCGCAACTCCCGGATGCTGTGTATCTGTGAGATCCCCACTATTTCGCTGATTTTGTTTGCCACGTACCAATTCTTTTCCTCCTTTGCTATTTACTTCCTCCGACTTTATAAAATCTTATATGCTTAAACTTTTATTTCCCCCTATCTCTTTTCTCTCCCTCCGTTGTTTTTGTTTGCTTCTCTCAAACAAATGCTATAGTATCCCCTCGTGCGCTGGTCAGTCTGCCCTTTCCCTTCTTCATCTTTGTAGTAGCTGTCTACACTATTCATCTTCCCCCATCATCATTGGGGATCTACTCCCCCCCGTCCCCCTCTGACTTTCTTGTTCACTTTTGATTCCCCCTTTTCGTCAGGATGAGTTTCTTTTCTTAAGTTTCTGAGGTGCTCTCCTTTAGTCGTAGTCTGCATGGTACAATCAATTCTGTCTCCTGATCCCCCCTCTCTTTCATTTGTTTACCCATAATAGTTTAGCTGTTTTCCCTTTTTTCTTCTACTTTGTGGGTTCGGGAAAAGTTGTTTTTTTTTTCTTCCACCCCTGGTCATTTTCCTCTTTTGCGTTTTAAATCCCCCCTAGCCCCCATCACTGCCCCCCCCCTTTTTTTTAACGCATGCATTATTCAGCGGATCTAAGTTTTGTAATGGTTTATTTTCCTTTTTTTTCGAGTTGAGCTCGAGGGCTCTGGTTTTTTAGCTGCCTGCCTCGATCTGGGTGGGAATTCTGTTTTTTTTTTTGAGAGCCCACTTCTCCCTTCTCCCAGCAATTCCACTCTCACTACCTTTTTTGGACCAGGTACCATCCCCTTCCTTTTTCTTTTCGAAAATTCACCGGTTTTGTGGATTACCCCATTCCTTCTTCCATTTGCCCATGTCCGATCAGTTCCCCCCCCCATAATGCGACTCTCTTTTCTGCTGAGTCCCGTGGTGACCTGCTTTGTCTCTTCTCATCCATCCCGTTTACTTGACGAAATTCCCCACGACTTGAATTCCCCCTAGAAAAATTCGCTGGACCCCCTGTTGAATTGCCTTTTCTTTTTCACAGGACGGTATCCCACTAGTAACTTCCCTATTGAAATATTCCTTTTCCCAATTTTTGCATTTTCCCCCACCACAAGATTACTGTGACTCTTCTTCCCCCTAGGCAAGTTTAATGAAAACCATTCCCGCAGGGATTTTCACCTACTTGACGCCCAGATCACTCTTCCTCCCCCCCGTTTATGATTCAATAGACCTTTCACGGCAGTTTTTTCCCCACCCTTCCTATCCCTTTTCAGACTCCCCTGAAAAATTTCTTCCCACCGCAATCCTCTCAGTTTCCCCTCCAAAATTTCCCGTCTTGGAGTATCCCTTTTTCTTTCCTTTTTTCCAGAACTCTATTTCCGTTCTTTCCCGAACCTTAAACCTCCATTCCTAGACACAATTTTTTTACCCCCATTGAGTCCCCTCCAACTTTTTAGTCGCTCTGAGTACGTGCCCTTTCTCCCCCATATAAGTTCCGCTCCGTCATTGGCGTGGGTCCTTGTCCTCTTCTACTGATCCCCAATTCCCTTCAGGACCTTGGAGACGTACGTGGTCCTCCCTCATTTAACCTCAAGTAGCTGTTCTTTCTCCCAGTAACACCAACCTTCCCTACATAGTCAGCTGTTTAGTTTCCCTCTCTGGGCTACTCGGCGTCCTGGCCTTTTGGCACAGACAAGATCCCCCAAAGCCATGCCTCGTTTACTATGCAAATTCTCCTTCTTTTTTCGCTGATACACTCCCCCCCCCCCCCGGTTTTTTTCCATTGACGTAGTAATCCAGATCTTCTTCTCCTCCTCGGGTGTTTTTTTTTCTTTCTCGATTTTTTCGTTATCCGTCATGGTTGAAAAACCCCATTTCTTTTGTGTAGTGTAGTCCCACCCCCCTTCTTGAGGAATTGAATCGGGGCGTTCCCTTTCTTTCGGATTTTCTTCTCCACTTCAGTGCTGTCCTTTTCCCCTCCTTCTATGGAGGGGACCTTTTTTTGTTAAGGAGTACATTCACCCCGCAAGTCGTCTTTACACAGTCACTTCCACGTTCCTCCCCCCCTTCCCTCCTATTTGCGCGGGACGTCCTTCCCTTGATAACCCCCCCCACGCATCACTCCTGAAACGGACAAATTAGATGGTGTCCTCCCAGTCCTTCCATTACTCGGCCCCCCAACTTTTTTTACTAATGGGACCCTTCTTTTTTTGACAGGATGTCTACTTCTCCTGTGCTGCGCCACTTCCTCATTGTGAACCGCTCTTTAACCCCTTTTGTTTTTTTTCCCATGGAGATAAAACTCCAAGATTTCCCTTTAGTTTTGGATCTTGAGCTGGCGGATTTTTTTTTGACTTTAAGATAAGGTTTTTAGGGGATTCCCCCCCCTACCTTTGCTATTAGTATATGGACTGCGTAGAGTGTAGTCCAGTGTTTTCACCCCCTCGTGCTTCTTGCTGTAATTTTTTTTACCTTCCAGACTTCAGATGTTACTACCTTTGACCTTTATTCATTATCAACCTCAGTTTAACACCTCTTTCTTTTCATTTTTTTTCCCCCTGCCAAAACTTAGGTCATCCGTTTCCCCCCTTTCTCTTTTCCAGGTCAACTTTTATCTGTGTTCCTCCGTTCCCCTTTTACCGCGAAACGACCCCCCTTTTTCCTAAGCCCCCAAGGACGATGTTATACTCATTTAACCTTCCCCCCTTTTCTTTTTTTTTTAAATTAAAAAAAAGGAGGGATGTTCTGAGCACGTCCGATTGAACAACTTCCTCCTTCAGAAACGATTTTTTCCCCTCTACTCACACTTGACGTTCTACGCTTTGTTGTGATCCCCCTCTTCTTTTTTCTTTCTTTCTACCAGCACAAACTGATTCTCCATGCTCTCAAATCGGGTTACTTTTTTTGTTTCTTTTTTGTCTGTTTTTCTAGGATCACCTTCTTTCGTAGGCCTTTCGATCATTTTCCTGGTTAGGGCGTAGTTTCCGCCTTTTTTCGCCAGAACACCTATCTTCCCCCCCCCCCATCGCCGCTCTAATATTCCTCACCCTCTGCTACACTCGAAAAAATGCTCCTCGTATGCGCCCACACCTTCATCTCATATGCCATTGCAGGAAGGTTGTACAATGAAGTTACTTTTTTTGGCTGGCCCGGGGGAAGGCGTTTCTCGAAGTCGACATGACAGTGCCTTTCCCCCCCACCCAACTCTTCCCCTTTACTCAGTTTTTCCCAGCTTCCCCCCCCCTAACACTATTCATTGTCCCCAAATTTGAATAATTTTTTGAATAGAGAGCCGTCCTGGATTTACTGCGCCACTCATTAATCCTACTACACCTGTCTATTCCCTCCCCCTTTTCATTCACTAGGACCCCTACACCTTAATCCTCCCACATGTTCCCACGCTTGGCTTTAAACCTCCTCTCAGACACATTCGAGAGAGGTTTTTCCCGGCTTTTGAGTACAAAAGATGATGATGTTTTTTTCCCCCTTGGCACATAGGTTGTCCTACCCCGATCTGCTCTTTCTGATACTTCTCATCCCTTTCTGCCGCGACTATATGGCTACTCCACCTAGTTACTATCTTTTCATCCTTGTTTTTTTTTTCGAGAGCTAGTACTAATTGAGCTTCTTCGCCATGTGTAGGTCGCTGGAGACAGGATTCCAAATCAGCCACCTGACTCTTCTGGCTCTCGTGGACGAAAATATTTCCTCTTCCCCCCCCTTTCATGCCTTCTTTTGTCCCCCCTAACTAACAGCATTTTCTCGTTTTTTTCTTGACTCATTCTCGTGCGGTCCTGATGTCCAGTGACTGAGTTTTTTTTTTCTGTCCGGGAAGAGCAGTAAAAGTTGTCTGTCCTTTGTTAGTTTTTAGTAGCTTGATTATAACCTTCCCTTTTCCATCCAGTCTGTCTCCCCGTCCTCACCTCCTATACTGTTTCAAGGAAGTCTATTAGCTTTTTATCTTTGATCTGAGAAGTGTTTGTCATCTTTTCGTGTTGGTTAACCTTACACTTATGTGTCGAATTGCTTCAAATCCTTCCCCCTTGACTTCCCCGAACCCCTCCCTCCCAACCGCAGTGTTGGGAACCAGCCTCCATTTTGAATTAATTGCATCTACCGTTTGTCCATTTGCTGTCCCTGGTGGCCTTTTGTTTACCGTTGGATCGCGTGGGCGCTGAAGCTCGAATTTTGTGGCCTGTCTAGGTTTATTTTGGCTACTCTCAAAAACTGATACCATCCCCTCACCTCCCCCCCCCAATGCCCTATAAACCTTTGTTCCTCCCGCACATCCGGTTCCCCTTTCCTTTTTCACTTGTTTCGAAAATCACTCATGTTTGTTTTTTGGTAATCATTGAATGATTAGATTTGATCCCCGCCGATAACGTATCCTCCCCCTAACTTTCTCGCTCTTCGTTTGGAATGAGCCTGTGTGGGGCTTTTCTCTAAGTGTGACTTCCCCTTCCTTTTTTAAGTTGATCCATCCCCCCCGATTTTAGGCAGTCCCCTGATCTTTTGTGCTGATTAATTTGGCAACGTTGCTTACAGGTCTAATCCCCCTCTTTTTTTTTAATTTCCTTTTCTCTCTTTGAACCATGCTGAATCCTATTCGTTGCCCCATTACACACCCCATCTATGCACTGAGGTTTTCTAATTCCTCCATGCATCCAAGTTTCAGTCAAAGTTTTCCTTTGATTTACCCCCCTGACCCCAGACCCCGATGTTCTTAAAACGTATCCATCGCGGCATTCCCCCCTCTTTCCTTCTTTTAAGCTCCCTACCCCATCTTCTTTTAAACCACAATCCGCCAGGCTCAAGATACCCTTTCCCCCAACTTCCCGTCGAGCTTTCCTCCATTGTTCTCTCCCACGTTTACAGAACTGCAAGGAAGCTTCAGGGCTCAGCCACTGCCCTCTTTACTTCCCCTTGCTGCCCCCTCATGTTTTCCCATTCCCCATTTTTCTAGTCGCTCGAGTAATGATTATTCCCCTCTACTGTTCATCTTTATCTTTTTTGAGCGTGGTTATTTGTCCTCGCTACTTCGCACAATCCGAGGATTTCGATGTGGACTTTTTTTGCTGTACACCTCATTAAGCTTTGCTTGTACCCCCCCCCAACAAAAACGTTCCCCTCTTCCCTTTTTTTAGGAAGTATATTGTTATAATCTTTCTCCCTGCCGTGGACAGAAGTCAACCTGCCGTCGAGAGTCCCTCTTCACCATTCTTCTTCCCTTCAAATCCCTTTTCGACTTCTACCTAGCCACAACACAACTGTGTTTCCATGCGGATACCCTTACCAAGCTTTTTCTCCCCCCCCTCTTTTTTTTGTTGCGATTTTGAAGTTTATCCGTAGGTTATTCTTTTGGGTGTGGATTCGTCTTCCCTCCCAATGGCTTTGCTTTGAATTGATAGGGGGGAATTCTTCTTTCTGTCTCCCTCTTCCCACCCTCCCAGTGACGCATGATATAGACCATAACTGACCGCTTCCCTAGTTGGACTTGTCTTTTGAGTTCCCCTCCTTTTTCCTTCTTCTGTTCCACCCAAGGTCACGTTTTCTTCTTCAAGGTCCTCATTTTTTTGTCCTTTTCTCTTTTCAAACCCACGCATCCTTCCCTTCATAGGAAAACCTATGATGGTGTTTTCTTTTTTCCTCCCTTCATAGCCAACGATTTGGCTCATTGGCAACCATTGATTTTGTCTGTCTTTTCATTCCCGACTCTGCCCATTTCAGCCCTTCCTCCCCTTTTGACAAAGGAGATCCCCCCCTCCAAGACGGTTCCGGAGTGTGACGGATATTTTGTCTTTCTTCTTGGGCTTTTTCCTCTCCCTAATTTTTTCGTTTCAGCTGACACAACTTTCCGTTGAGTGAGTGGCCACAGCCGCGCTGGTCTGACTTTCCTTTATTGGGGAAAAGAACATCCTTTTTTTTAGTCAGTGGGTTACCACCCGGTGGTCTCCTTCTCTCTTGTTTGATGAAACTGCCTTACATTACGGAATTCCTTTCAATGCTTCAGGAGTCACATACATCTGGTGTGTAATTGGTTCCCCTCAAAAATTAGGAGTCCTCTTTTTACCCCACGAGAAATCTCCTTTACCTCTTTTGGTCATTCCCTTCACCTGTCTGGAACGTTATTCCTACCCCTCGCCCTTTCTATAATGCCTTAACCTCCTTTGTGTTGGAATTTCGTCACCCACAAAATGCCGGATTGAATTATCCTCTATCCCTTCCGTTTTACCTTTAACGCAATTCGTTCTTATATTTTTTGGGTCCCGAACTTTTTTTGAGTGGTACCAATCTACTCTTCTTGTTACTCCCCCCTATTGCATTTTCTCCCCGGTTAGAATGGGAATTTTTTCATGTCTGCAATTCGTTTGTCTTGGCAATTGCGGTTAGGTGGAGCTTTTCCTTTTTTTCCAAGACTTCCTCAACATACTTTCCCCCAACCCCCTCTCCTCTCACTTCCCCCTCACTTCTATATTCCACTCTTACAACATGCGCGTACCAGCGCCACCCAAAGATTCCTCCTTTGTTTCATATGCAATGGCATGGGACCCCAATGCAGTTAGGTTCATGAGTGGCTTCTTCAGGTGGGGAAGGCCAGGGAAAGCAAGTTCCATGACCGTGTAATGTTACCCCCCCCCCCAACCCCTTTCCCCTCCCCCTTCCCGTTCAACGGACACAGCTACCCCTATTAATTGCCCCAACATCCCTTTCTTCTGGTTTCTATCGAGACCTATTCTTCCCCTTCCAGTTCACTTCTCTCTATTCCTTCTCTTCCACCCTTATGCTCTTCCAGCGGGACCCCTCCCCCCCATTTCTGCCCCCATCATGGCACTGCCTCTTTTGTGGAAAAGAAGATCCCGCAACTTTCTCGCGGCTTATGTTCTATCCAAATGATGATCTTTTTTTTTCATATGGTACGTACATCTCCTTTTTCCCCCCCATAGCATGTCGATTTTTCCTTTTTCTTTACGCTGTCCCCTGCGCCTATGTACTCCCCCTTCATAGGTTCCTCTCTCTTCCTCCGCCCTTTGTTGTTGCTATATCTTCTAATGAAGGTTTATTAGTTTCCTAGAGGAGATGGGACCGCTTCAATTTCCTCATCTCTGTGATTCATAGATACTTACTACCATATTGGCCCCTAGGCCCATCATTCATGGCTCTCCCGCCACACCCAGTCTCGAAGGCTTCTGGATATTCTTCAAGTGCGGCACTTATGGGCAGTGAATGAGGGTGGAGGGGTCTTTTTCAATTTCTCCAGCCCTTGTTACTGGTTTGCGTAGTAGATTCCTTTTTCGTCGTGGTATCCAGTCGTCCGCTATTCCAACTTCTTTCCCCCCTTTGGTTCGGACCCTTTGCTTTAGATGGTGTCCGTTGCGATACTTGTGTTCGTTGGAACTATTGGTTCTGTTGTTTAAACTTACACGTCATGTTCGTCGCTTTCACCGAAACCCTTCTTCTCCCCTCAGCCATAACTGGAATTTGTTCAAGCCTGCCATTGCATATCGAGTATCTCCGTTTTTTTACTGATCTCGGCGGCCTTTTGTTTCGCGGAGCTCGCTGCTTTTCTATGCAAGAGCGGCGGTGTGTTTGCATTCCCTCGGTTCTTGGGGCTATTTCTCTCCCCACCCCTTCCTCCAATCCGCCCCTAACCGAAATTTCCCCCCCATCAACCTCCTGCCCCACAGAGGTACCCATTCCCACCCTTGTTCCCTCCCCTTTTTTTTCCCCTTTTTTGCTGGTAGACAATTTTATTAGATTTGATTGCGCTCACGTTTCTCCATCCTAAATCTTCCCTCGTCGTTTGCGAGCCGGTTTGGTTCTTCTTTTCCTATGTCCTAAATCCATCAGTTTTCCAAATGTTTAAGTCCATTCAACGATTTTACGCATACAAACGTCTTTCTTTATTTGGGGCTGTTAGGAAAACATTTGGTAACCCTGTTCTTTTCCGTCCTTCCCTCCACCTCTGTGTAAATTTCCTCTCCGATGACCCCCTCTTTCTGACTCCTAGTGTGCCCCCCCAACTTCCCCCACCATCATTTTTCCCCTGATGCTTTATAATTTCGGTTGAAGTTTCATCAGACAGCTTCCTTTCCCCCCTTCTGCCCAGAAGGAACGATGTTCTTCCCCTTCGATCGAAAATATCCACTTGCTTTGTTCCCAATTACTCCACGGTCTTTCTTCCATAAAAAACTCTTGCAAAATCCACAATCCCGATAAGATTCCACTTCCCCCCCGTCTTGGAGTTTATATCACTTTTTTTTTAAAGTGGTTACAGAGTTTCAGCGATCGGGTCTTCCTACCCCCTGAATTTCCTGACAGTTCTAAGTCCACCCTGTTCCCATTACCAAATCGTGTTCCGTCTTCGTTCCTCTCCTCTTTTTCCCCTAATGTTCCGATTCCTGTCATTGTGGCGTTTCTTTTCCTTCACTGGTCTCTGACTTCGTTCCAACCGTTTGTGAGTCTCCGTGTTGACCGTATACCCCTTTCCCCTCCGTACTTTTGATTCCCTCCAGTCCACCAACGCCTCCCATAGTCCCTCCGCTTTATCTCCTCCTGTTTTCCTTCCTTTTTCCCTAGATCCATCCCACTCCCTCTGCGAGTACAATTATCCCCAGTACAGTCCTAATCCATTGTTCACACTATCCCACCCCAACTGTGTTCAGGACTGATTCACTTCC
>Ga0179593_1695646_pt1 | contig 13211 bp, 16 predicted proteins | sample CZODoug2_1_08_16_FD_185931 | JGI IMG/M metagenome (GOLD analysis project Ga0179593, IMG submission 185931) | Vadose zone soil fungal communities from Angelo Coast Range Reserve, California, USA - CZODoug2_1_08_16fungal (PacBio error correction) | ecosystem: Environmental > Terrestrial > Soil >... | reverse complement strand
CCATATTGCAGCCATGATAGAATGAATTGGAGTGTCCTGACTCATCGGATTGAATTTTGAGGATTAGTACCTTTCCCAACCGTTCCCCTTTTGACTGATTCCTACACTTCTTTTTAACCCCCAGTTTAAGTAAGGTCCTTTCTTAGGGGAAAGCGTGTGGCGTCGGCAAGGATCCTCCTCTTGCGAGTGCAAGTGCTTAAAGAGGCCAGGGGATTCGGCTAATTGATTTCCTTCGGTGACGCCACTCTTTCCGACCCTTTTCTATTTCTCTCCACCCCCCCCCCCCCCCCCAACACCCCCCCCCCCACACCCCCCCCCCACACCAAAACCCCAAAAACCCCCAAAACCCACGACCCACACACACCCCCCCCCCCCCCCACCCCCCCCCCCCCCCACCCCCCCCCCCCCCCCCCCCCCCCCCCCCCCACCCACCCCCCCCCCACCCCCCCCCAACCCCCACACACACCACCCACCCCCCCCCCCCCCCCCCCCCCCCCCACCCCCCAGTCCTCGGCCGTTCCTCCTCCAAATTGGCCAATATGGAATAGAATGCTGCCCTGCAGCGAGCGCTAGACGGCCCGTTTTTGCGTGCCAAACCCCTCGCTTTTTCCCCTCCCTGATTCTCCTTTATGCCCTTGCGTTCCTTGGTGCCAGCATCAGCGCTTTGTTTTTTCCCAGGGTCTGACGCCACAAAGCGTTCTCCACCGTGCTAATCCCCTCCTCCTCGTCTTACTTGCTTCACCCTCTTAAGGCCCCTGGCATCATGGAACCGTGTCAGATGGTGAGTCCGGTATTTAATGAGCGTTTCTTAGATTCTTTACCCCACGCGGGCAATCCCTCCCAAACCTTTTCCCTTAGGCAACTGCCTGGCGACCAGGACATTGCCGGATTCGTAAATGACCAATTTTGAATTTAGGAAAAGGTTTCCCCCTTTTTCTTACTGCCCCCTCTTCTTCTTTTGTGCTCTTCCCCCCTCCCTATCTCTGATGCCGCTTGCTTTGAAGGACACCATAAGCTAGTGAACGCGCTCTTTTACACGGAAAGGCTGTTTCCCTCAATTTCCCCCTCCTCTAGTTTTTTTTCCTTTTCCTTGGGAGCCCTCTTTTCCAAGGGTACCCGATCAGCGGCTCCTTCGTCCAGAATGGGGGTATGCGACGCGCGGCGGCCCCAACGTCGCAATGCGCAATCTTCCTCCGTCTCCCTATCTCCTCCCTATGTTTCCCCCCCACCTTTAAGCCTTTGCGTTACTGTCAGCGGCCCTTATATGAAGGAAAGTTCGCGGCTGAATTTCCAGTCAAGCTTCGAACGTTTCTCTTCTCCCCCTCGAGCCATCCAGGACCTCTTACCCCTCTTTTCTCCTTCTCAGATTCTCGAGATAATTTCAAAATTTGTTCGGAGGGGATCCCGGGATGACTTCCGCACTTCACGATCTGTCCCCCCTCCCCCACAACAAAACCTCCCCCCTTGGGTACGGTTTTTTTAGGAGAAAGTTGGAGCAACGTTCTCGGGCGAAATTCGTGTGCTCCATACCAATACCCTTCCCCCCCCCCCCCCCACCCCCCCCCCCCCCCCCCCCCCCCACCCCCCCCTTACACCACATGAGGGTATGTCTTTTGAAAGGTTGACTTTTTCGTGAACCCGTACCCTCCCTGAACGTGGCTACCCTCTGAGCTCATTCATAGCCCTCTTTCTCATTGCGTCCCCAAAGTGATGATTCCCTCACAGCGTCGCGGATATTGAACGTTCAATTGAGGTGCCCCTCCGCCTTTGTTTCTCAGTTTCCGATAAGAGGTATTTCCTGGCCGATTTAATTTCAGGAATGGGTCAGGAGTTACAGAGTCTAAGCGGTTCTTTTTTCCTCCTTCACTTCCTCCTTCCCCCTTCGGTGCTTTCCCCACAAAAACCCCCCCAAGCGGTGAGCACGGCTAAGGTTTCCTACACGACCCTTTTGCACGATAGCTTTTCCTTTTCCTATTGCTCCGTTGTTTTTTTCTTCCTTCCAAGAAGGATAGTTAAACTGCTTTCTTAAAAGATGATCTGTTCCAAAAAGGATTCTGTCCTGGTTCTTCTTCCACCCGGCCTTCCCTTCCCTTGTCCTTCCCCCCCAGACCCTGTATGGTAGAAGGATTCTTTGGTAGTCTCATCCCCCCTCCCCCTTGCCGTCCTCCTTTTCCACCCCTTCCCTCCCCCCTTCCTTCCCATCTTGGCTTAATACTCGACGACCGTCCTTTTTGACTTGTTAACGGCGCCTTTTGAAACCCAAACCGCAATCCAATCAAGCTTGACGCGGCCCCTCCCTCCCTTCTCTTGGATCGAGCACGCCACCCCTTTCGCTCTCCCTCTTTTTTGGGATTCTCACCCAGGGACCGCGCTCACGCGTACATATATGCACTTGCCTTTTATGCCGTGTGATCGCGAGGTTACGGCGAAAACACGAACTACAATTTTTTGATCAAGCATTGCCTCCGTCCCGGTCCCACTGTTTTTGGCTTCCTCACCCCCCGGACTCGCTTGCCTCCTCGTCCATGACTGTGCTGCTGAACTGTAAGAAGAAATTTATCCGAACGGTGGATCTCTCCTCCCCGCCCCCCCCCCTTTCGCCGCGAAAATCGGCGACCTTCTTGGTTTCGTTGTCCTTGTGATCGCGATGTCTACTTTTCCCGTTAATAACGGAGTATGAGAACGGCTTGCACCTACCACCTTTTTTTGCCGGACCTAGTTCTACATTTTTTATGAACCACTGAAATGTGCCGACTGCATCCATTCTTGAAAGAGAGGCTGGTGCCTGGACGATTGTCCCCCCTCCGGCCTGTGTCGCTTGACCCAATCTCCTGGCTTTGATTTCCCTTCTTCGTTTCCAACCTCGCTTTGATCCCTTCCTTTTCCCTCAAAAAAATTACCGCTAGATGCGTAGAATTGGCCCTAAGACCCGCGGCCTTAGACCCCCCGGTCTTTTTACGCTTCAACTTCTTGAGTTTTGTTCTTTTTCCAAAAGCAGCGGTCATAGTGGAAACCATTTTTAGGTGATCTCCCCCCCCCCATTCAAGTCTCTTTTGATTTCCCGCGTTCGTTTTAGTAAGACCGTTCTTCCAGGTTCCATTCTTGAAAGAAGGCCGGGTCCTGTGGGTACCGATTTTTTCCTGCGTTTTTTTTTGATTGCCGCCTTCCCCCCCTGACACTTCTCCTCACCTCCAAGGGTCTCGTTTGAACTCACGAGGGGCAAAACTTCTTTGATGCAGACGTCTCTTTCTCCCTGATTCAGCCTTGCCATCCCTCTCCCTTTCTTCCCCCCGGCCCCCCCTTCCTCCTCTCGTTTTGCTTTCAATCCCTCTGAACCAAAGGAAGAGCTTTCTTCAAAAGGTGAGCGAACTTTTTTTGTCAGAACATGCTCCTCCCCCTTTTTCCTTTTACCCCTCTTAGTGTTTTCCCGCCTGCACCTGGAGTTTGACCTCTTTTCCCCAATAATAGCGATGGGCAGGGAGGTCCGGATAGTATGACCAGGTGGTAGTAGCGTTGCAACCTCCTCCGCGTTCTGACCTTGAGTCTCTCTTTCCGAGAAGTCTTTTTTTTAACGCCTCCCTCAATCAGTAGTGGCGAAGATCCAGGGAATACGGAGATAACGCGACCATCCCCAATATTTGCGCCGTGCCGTTCGCCCCTCTTCCAATACGTTCCTCCCATTTCTCCCTTCCTGACGCCTTCCCCTCTTGGATTTCCAAGACGCGGTGAATAGCACGGCGAAGGTTATCTAAGCTCCCCGCCCAACCCCTCCCGTTATCGTTTTTTGACTCCAATGTGCAATTTCCCCCAACTTTCGTTTCCTCCCTTTATATTTTTTCTCCAACAAGAGCTTGATAGAATGGTCTACAACAGTCCCGTGGTGGCAATGTAGCGTCTTCCCGCTTCTGTCTGGTTCCCTGATGGCCCTTTTTCGTGGTGATCTTTGCCCCACCGGTATCCACGGGTATAGGCTCCAAATAGGTTGTCCCCAGTTTTGCTGGTTTTCTTCCGACAGCGGACTTTCATATTGCTCGGCCCCCTTCAACAGGTTTTTCCTCCCAGTTCCCGCTTATCCACACGATTCCCTCTTGAAACCAGAAGTGCCTCCCAAACATGGACCCCGCCCTTGAGCGTGTTACCCAATATAACAGCGCGATGGCGCTTTCTTATTCCGCCCCTTGACACGCAAGAAGCACCCCCCCTTTCGTCCCCCCCCTCATTTTTTTTAGCTAGTAGACTCCCTTGTTTTCTTTCGTGTACGCTTGTAATAATCAAGAGACATCGGCTTAGGGGCAGGGCTCCCCTTATTTCATCGTGGTTCCTTCTTTGTGCAAGAGGACACCTTTTCTACTCCTTCTTGTTTTTCCGTCTTCCCCCCTCCTATTCGGATCCCAAATCACCGCAGTTTCAAGAAGCATGACTTGGACCCCGAGGGTTTCTCCGATTCGCGGTTTGTAACACTTTCCCCCCCCCCTTGAACTCCCCCCCTTTAACCTCTTTCATGCCTCATTTCGTTCTCCCTTTTCCACGTCCTTTTCGTCCCCCATGGTCTGCTCCTCGCGGTCTTTCTTTCAAGAGAAAAAAGATTACCCTTGACTGAATTGCGCTCTCTCCTCCCCATCTAGCGGGAAATGCAAACGTGCCTTTTCCCTTTGCGAAGTTTCTTCTTTTTTTCCTGATTTTCTTTCCCCTTCAGTAGTTTTTCCCTCCTCTGTGTGTGTTTGCGTCAGGCCCAGAGTGAAACTGAGAATTGCTCGACGAGAGCGTTCGTCCCGGACGGCCGCTGCTTCCCTTCTGAATTTCTTCTCCAGTTTTTCTTCTTCTTTTGGATGTTGTCCCCCACGAACGAGGCGATCTCGACCTTGAGATCTCGTTCTCTTCAATGGATATGCTCCGTTTTCCAACTCTCCCCCCATCTGTTCCTATACCTCGCCTCATCCCCCTTTGATTACTAAGACCCGTAGGGCGGCTTCTCTGCAAAATACTATTTTAAACAGCAAAGAATTGATGCTTTGGTTGCCCGACAAAAAAGTTTATCTCCTTGTGCCCCAGCCTCATCGCTCCTTTTCCTCGCACTGGCACCAAATTTCATAGTTCGGAATGGCAGCTTAAGCTCGCGCTCGGCGTCACCCCGCTTGCCTCCTCCCCGTCCTATTTTTTTCCCTAATCCCCCTTGTTCCCCAGTTTGAGGTAAACGATCCCCCTTCATGAGCGGTAGAGCCTGACACGGCCGATATTGCCCTTCAACCCCCCTCTTAACATCTGCCGTCTTCGCCGACCTTTCTCCTTCCTTTCAGCCTTCTAAATGGGTTTTCCTACTTTTCTTCGCAAGGACAGATAGTGCCCTTGCTACATGGATGATCCTTTGAGCTCCCACCAAATGTTGATCCTTCTTTTTAAGTCCCCCTTTTCATTCCTTTTCCTACCCTTGTTCCGCAATTTGAGTGGTATACTTGAAAGGCTTTTGGCTCCTAAGCATCTAGCCCAGTTTACTTGCGGTCTTCACAGGTTATCAACTCTGCGTTCCCCCTCCCTCACTCTCAGGTCATTCCCTCTTCGTCCGTCGGGAAGAGTACGAGGGCAGGCAAGAAACGGCTTTTTTTGCATTTTCCCCTGCAGCTCCTCTATCTTAGCCTCCTGTCTTTTCCTTCGTGGGTCTCGCCAGCCTCCTCTATTTCCGGTCCAGTAATGGCTTCTGCCATTTGCCTACGCATTTTTTGGTGGATCGACCACGTCTATCGCGATAAACTCGCCCCGGTGAATCCCCCCCTTCCCTTGCCCTCTCTCTTCCCACGACCCCCCTTTTTTTTTATACCGGCTTCGGACGATGAGCAGCACAGTTTAAGAAGAGGCAGCCATCTTTACACCAAACCCACACTCCTTTTCTTCCTTCTGGCCGACAATTTCACTATGGTAGGGGCGAATTATTTTTTGCCGCGCAATCGCCTCCCGCTTGCCTTCACTTTTGGTCCAGCTCTTTACGATTCCTCTTTGGTTGGAGGCGCAACCTTATCCCTCTGATCGATTTCCCGTTATAGATCCTTGTCTTTCTCGCGAAGGATTTCTATTGATAGAGTTAGTTAAATTTCTTTTCATTCGCGAGCCCGTTTTGGCCAAGCTATTCTCTTTTTCTCGCAGTCTATTCCAAGGATTTCATTCGGTTGTAAGATTCCGGCCCCTTCGCCCTTTTTCTTTATGAATTCCCTCAGAGAAGGGATAACCGAGCCTTTTTCGGACACGATGCTCGATTCCTACCCTGGTCACGGCCTTTTTGAACTTCTCATCCTTTTTTTCCGGCCGCGGTTTCCTTTTTCTGAATCTTTTTCCTCCGTTGTTTTAGAGATCCATACGACTGTAGGACAACGTGCCGTCCCCGATGATAGGCCCAAAGGCGTTATTCGTGTGCTTTCTTTTCCCTTCTCCCCGCTCCCCCCGTGTGCACCTTCCCTGGACGTTTCCTCTTCATCCACCCCCCCTTACATAGCGTTTTTTAAAGAAGGATGGAACTTCACCAGGCCCTCCGCTCTGGTAATCGGCAGACACTCCTTCCCTTCTTTTTCCTCTCGAACCTTTCAATTTTTTGTAATTTTCCACCATTTCCCTTTCTACGAGTGCCAAGAAGGGACGCGCACTTGCCCCCTGATAATAGGATCTTTCTATTGTTTTTGTGGTTCACCTTTCCTCCTCCCCCTGTTCGTTACAATATATGCTCCCCTCCAAGTCCAGTCTCCCTCTCTTGTGGCTCCCCCTCAGGTACCTCCTCCTTTTTAGAAAAGTTGGGCCTCCGGACAGTACCCCCGGTTTGGGTTTTGAAGATTGACCGTTTGATATAGTCGCACCCGGTTCTTTTCCTTTCCCAGGTCACCTCCTTTCCCCCCGAGCCTCCCTTTTTTTCGCGTTCCTTTTTTTTCCTCCCAAGAGAGTTAGGGAAACTAAGGGACTTTTTCTTCCGTTGTCCTTGGCTCTATTTTCGGCTTTTCGTTATCCCCCCCCTTCCCCGTTTTGTGCCCCTTCGACTCGCTCACTCTCCCCTCTTGCAAGGCCTCTTTCTCTCTTTTTCAGCATGCGCTTATGTCCAAGAACTGGAAGAAAGATTCCCCAGGAGGCAAGAGAGGACTACTTGCTGCCCCCCTGTCCTTTTCGTTTTGGCCAGGACCCTTCCCAATAGCGCCCCTCTCTTGGTTTAAATTCTCTTTGACGAAATCAAATGATCGAAAGGGACAGATTTCCCTTTTCACCCGCCAGCCGTCCCCCCTAAAGTATCCTGACCCCCAAGACCCTTTCGTGAACACCTTTCATGGTGATTTTTTTTTCTCTGATGGATGTTTTTTCCCCCCGCGCCTAATTTCTCGTTGATCTCACCACCCAATAAATTTTAGAAGTAAATGGAGAAAGTGATCCGACCCTTACTCAACTGTTTCCCTCCCCCAGTCCTGGCTGACCCTCTCCTGAAATTAAAGGTTTTTCTCCCCCTAGTTGCTCCTCTTCGATGTTAATTCCCTTTTTTCTCGGATTGAACAGCGCTTCTTTAGGAATGTGAGCCCAGTAATTCGGTCTCTTGTGCCCTCCCCAAGCTGGTCCTTTTAGATTTCTTCTCAGGATTTCAACACATAAGTTTTTCAGAGACGGGCATGATTTATGTCGCTCCCCTCTTAATCCTTGACCAACCCGTTTTGCCTTCAAGTAACGTCCCACAGGAAGCTTGATGGGCTTTTTTCACTTTTTTTTCGTCCCACCGAAACACTATACCTTCTTGACACCCCTCTTCGTTTTTCCTTCTTCTCCTGCACCGAAGTTTCCCTGGAGGGAGCTCAGGAAAATCTCGTCTGATCTTATTGCCTGACTGTTCCAGGGTTCGCCCGTTTTCGGTGCATCATCGTCCCCTTATTTTTTTCCCAAGGTACTCCCCTTTCTTATTTGCGTGGCCAAACGAGCAGCCCCCAGTAGACGAATGGTTCCATCCTATTCATCCGTTCCCCCGCCCCCTTCACCTCAGTCCCCCATGCCGCCGTGTTTCCAGATCTTTTCCCCCTCTGAGTTCCTATTCCCGAATGGTTCTCCACGAGGCCACAAAAGCGGAGGTCATTGAAACGATGTTATTCCCCCCGCGTCCCCCCGACCTCCCCCCCCCCTTCCCTAAAACATCCTTTCTCTTCTTGAAGACCCAGGGAAATGACCCAAACACATGGGCTGCAAAGGAGCGTGGTGGCCGGTTGGCGAGTGAAACCCATCCCCTCCTCCTCATGGGCGGGCCCTCCGCTCCCCCTCCGGTCCTCCCTTTTCTGATGGTCTCATTCTTTCCGGGGGAGTTCACGGGTGAGTGAGACTTTTTTTTGATGACAAACAGTTTTCTGGTATCGTGCCGAAACACTCGGTTCCCCCCTTTCTTCTTCTGCTGATTCTTTGGTCTCCCTCCCCTATGAACTTCCCCTCCCCCTCGGCTAAGCCGCCCACAGGAGGAAAACATTTCGGAAAACGTTAGCGCATAACGATTCCCCAAAACATGTTAAACTCAAATGAGACAGTTTCTAATTTTTTTTTCTCCCGCCCCCATACCTCCGTCGAGTGCGCTTCTCTTTCTTCCTGTCTGACACGCCCCCTTTTTGATAACCCCCCCCCTATATTCTCTTCTTTTTTTCCCTAAAAGGTGGTGTGTTGAGACTTCTTTAGATGTGTAAGACAAGTTTGTTTTTCTGATATCATTCTCCGAGCCTCCTGGCTCTTCTCCGGTCCACCTTATCCAAACCTTATTGGCCCCCCTTTTCCCTGTTGCACCCCTCCCCTGTGACTTTCCTTTTCGGGTGAAGTTAAGGAATGTTGAGAGGAGCATTTAAGATGGAATGATGAATTTTCCTAACCACAAAATAATCAGCTCCGGCTTTGTACCCCTGCCAGCCCCTTTCTCTTGATACTTTCCCCCCCCCAACACTCCTTTCCCCCTGACCCTCTCCTTCAAGACAAGCCGAGCGAAATAGGGAACATGTCTTCACCCTAATGTTGAGCGCTATTTTTTTTTCACTCCCAGATCAGGAGGTCTTTTGCCTCTCCAAACTTCCCCCCCTGCAGAATTCCCGCCCTGGTGACTCCCTTTTTTGCTAGAATTTTCTTGCTTGCAGAAGGACACTTGTTTGAGAAGGTTGAGTAGTTTTGTACCACGTTCTCCCCTTCTTTGGATTATGCCTTTGTTTTTTTCCTAGTGTGTTTCTTCCCTCTCCAAGGCACTATTTCCTTACCGGATGGAAGACTTCTCCGTAAGGCAAGGATGGGCAGCCGAGTGATAGAAAGATGTCCGTCCCTGCCCCCCTTCATGGAAGATTTCCGCTTTTCCCTTTCCCCCCTTCGTTCTTAAAATGGCTATTAGACCTCGTGACTGCGCAGCTGATAATATTTTTTGTGTTCCCATTGCCCCTGCAGACTATTCCGAGTCCTCCTGAGAGATTGCCCTCCAGACCTTCCCCTTTTCCGTCTCCCCCCCTTTGAGTTTTCCCTTTTTCTCCTTTTGATGAGCATGGTCCTTTTACTAACAAAAGGTAGCGTCTTGTGAAGCATCCTTCTGGGCGTTATTGACGTCCCCACCCCTTGCATAGTAGGCCCTTTTTTTTTCCTCTCCCGCTCCTTTTTCTTGCCGCTCTTTTCCCTCTTTTGACATTCCTTTTTCCTTTCTTTCAATCAGAAACGTTCCCAAAGCTTGGTGAGTTTAAACTTTTTGCCTATTCGTTCTTGCCTTCCCTTTTCCCTCGGCAGAGCGGCCATCTCACCCCTCCCCTCAGGCACTCCTGTAGCCCTCCGCGCCCACAGCGACCTTGCCGGTGAGTCACCATGAACATGAATATTCTCCAACTTCTCGTGATAACTGCTCCCTCGGCTCCTTGCTGGGTTTTTTCGATTTATACGGAATGACTCTCTTTTTTAAAACCCCCCCTTCCTTTTTTTTCCTCGCTCGAATTCCAGTTGGTATAAGGAAGGTCCTTTGTGTGTCTTTAAGGGCCTTCCTTCTTTTTTGATTTTTTTTCCTGCTACAGGGGATTTTCCTGCGATTCAGTGGAATTTTCCTGCCGATCAGTTCTTTCCCTATCTTGGCCCAAGTTCTTTTTCTTGCCAAAATAAACTTCAGAATGGAGTCCGTCATCTTCTCCTATCTCTTTTGAGTGGCCTTTTTTCTGTTCCCAATGCTTCAGTAGTCTAGGCCTTCCCCGTAATGGAGGATTTAATTTTTAGAATTCGAAGGTCCTCTACTTTGTCAAGCATCGAGCCCATTCCCTGACAACTTAAGACCCCCCTTACCCTCTTCCCCCCCTTCTCGTCTCCTCTTCAAATCACCTTTCGTGAGAGGTTTAAAGGGCTTCAGGACCTTTTGAAGAAGCAACGTCGTGCCAGCCCCTTCTCCGTTTTTTTCCTCCCCAAACAACCCCACTGGCCTTTTCCCCTCCTGGTATTTCTACTTGTGTTCGGTCCCTAGGACTATATAACAGCAACCTTGATGCCCATAATCACGAGTGACCGTCTCCCTCTGGGTGAGGCCCGCCCACCCCCTCCCCTGATTTTAAGATTCCTGCTATCAAGTTTTTTCAAAGTGAGAAGATCAATGTTAAGAGTAGAAGGCTCTTTGTTGCCCCCTTTTAGGCCTCTTTTCTTTTCAGCAAGTGCACTTTTTCCAAGCTTCTTTTTAGCAGGTTCTCTTGTGATTCATTCTTGAGGAATGTTCACGAGTTCAAAAAAGGACTCACCCCTGGTCTCGTTAGGTTTTGTTGGATTTCTTCCCCTCGTGGGTTTCCCCTCTTGTGCTTTTTACACTCTGCGTGGGCTTATTTTTGAAGAGTTAATCAAAGAACATGCGCAAGTTGTTGAAGATTGGATTTTCAGTTTAATAGCTTCTTGAATCTCTCCTTACTACTCAGTGTGTTGTGTACCCCAGACTTCCCTTTTTTTCCGTCCCCTTCCCACCCCGGAGTTTTCCTTTTTGAAAGTGCTTCCAAGAGAGTGTTTTTAAAAAGCACCTTTTGTTCAGCTCGGTCAGCTTCCCCCTAAAACCCCCCTTCACCTCTCCCTTTCCCATCTGGACCCCTTCCCCCCACAGGTCTCCTACCCGGAAATCTTTTTCTGAATAAGTACGTCCCTCGAACCGAAAGGGGAGTTTCCCCTGGGCCCTTCAGCAACCGATTTAACCCCCTACTTTTCCTCTGACTTACCTATTGGATATTCCTTTACCAATGCTCATCTAGGAGCTCATAGTTCTTCTCTACCGGTCCACCCCCTTTCCCTGCGACCGTCCGTAAAATATAATATTCTACGTCCCTTCTTCTCTTCTCGATTTTCCCCCTCTTATAAAACTTTTCTCCCCCTACCATCTTTGAGCACCGTTTTGAGCCTCCCGGCAGTCCAAGGTCTTGTGTTCGGTTAAAGGTGCTGATGCTGGTTCCTCTTCCCATGCGGTGCTTCTTCCCAGAGGTCCTCCAAGCCCCCCCCTTTTCCCCCCCCCCCCCCCTATAACGGTTTTTTTGCTCGAAGAAAAAGAGAGGCCTATAAAGTCGCTTTCGCGGTGATTCTTGTGGTTTCTTTTATTCGCCCCCATGGCACGCTCTCCCTGGGCTCCCTTCTCTGTCAATGGAAGAAGAATTAAGCGCAAGACTGTTTCACCCTTTTAAGCTGCTGCTTCGCCCCCCCCCCCCCTTCATAAACTGCGTCATGGAGTCCCTTTAATATCGGAGCTCCGGAAGATGCTTAGTTCCCCTTGTACGTTCTCTTGCCCAGCGCTTTGAACCTGACTTTCTTTTTTAAATGACGGTTCCGACATTTCCCTGATTCCCGATTAAAATCCCTGAAGACGAAAAAAATTCATACGACCTATTCTTCTTTCATTGCCCTCCTTCCAAGCCTTTCGGCCCAACCCCTTCATTTTCGAGGACTTAAACTTCCCTGGGGTGGAAGGCCCCTCAGCGGATCCGCCAAGGTTTTTGATCTCACACCAATCAAGTAGCCGTCCCAAGGGCAAGTTATTTCCCTTTTTGAAATCCCTTCCCTTTATTAACGTTTCATGTCATTCCGAAGTCCTTCCCAGGGCATGTTTCAGGAAGTTGAGGCCTTTTATTTTTCGCGGATTCCTCTTCCCTTTTCGTGAGGCCTGCTACCTCTCAATGTTCTTTTCCTCCCCCCGCTGGGGCTCTTTTATGACTCCTCCTCTTTCCCACCTAAGTGACCCTAGGAAAGACAGATGTCGCCTTTTCCTGTTTCATCATGCTCGGTTAGGCCGACGGATGAGTCTTTTTCCCCGACCCCTCCTTTCCCAATTTTCTTGACCAAAGGTTCTGACCTTGGTTCTGTCAAAGAAAAATTCATCAAGGCGTTGAGTTTCCAGTTTTGTCTAGTCGGCCGTCCTTTACTGTGCGGGCGTTGACGTCTTCCCTTTTTCCTGATGAGTTTGACGATTGGACTTTCTTCGTTTTGCATTTCCTAATAGATAGCTGTCTCTTCCGAGGCGGATCGGCAAAGGGTGAAGCGTCATAAGTTTTTTTCACCCGCAAAGAAATGACCTCCCCTGTCTTCCCTCTTCTTCTTTTTCTCCCCTTTCCCCCCTTACAATATCTCCTCCTTGCCGACGAACCTATTAAATAAGGTATTAAATTCGCAGCCTTTTATGCGGGCCCCCCAGCGAGTTCCATCCCACGGGTACATTCCCTCCCCCTGTGTTTTCCTCCTTCTCTCGTCCTCCTTCTCTTAAAGGACGTTCACGGCAGTGTCTAAGTTTTCAAAGCAAATTCTCCTCATTGGTAAATGATGCCTGCGCTGTCGTGCCAGATTTTTATCTTTCGTCCCCCAGACTTTTTCCTTTTAGCCTGGGAGCCTTCCAAACCCATTCATGAAGTGGACTCAGTTTTAGAAGAGGTCAAGGCTCTTCATGTTTTCTGTCCCTGGGATTGCAATGGTTTCTCCTTTCCTTCCCGGTTTTCCTGCACTTCCCACCCCCTAGGGGTAACACTTTCTTTTAGATTGAGTTTTGATAGATCAGAGGATCCCCTTCATTTGCACCTTTCTGTCCGATTCTTTGCGCTCCTTACTTTGCCCTCTCCTAGGCCTCCCTTCCCCAGAGGGACGTCCACCCTTTCCCCCAACGAAAATTTGCTACAGTGAAGTGAGTCCCCCAGCCGATGCGCGTTCTCCAGGCCATGAGCACCTTTTTTTCCCCGCCCCTCTTTTTACTCCTTTTTGATCTG
>Ga0179593_1481692_pt1 | contig 13211 bp, 15 predicted proteins | sample CZODoug2_1_08_16_FD_185931 | JGI IMG/M metagenome (GOLD analysis project Ga0179593, IMG submission 185931) | Vadose zone soil fungal communities from Angelo Coast Range Reserve, California, USA - CZODoug2_1_08_16fungal (PacBio error correction) | ecosystem: Environmental > Terrestrial > Soil >... | reverse complement strand
TGTTCACCCTGTCCCAAGCCGGGTGTCTTTCACTGCAGAACGCCGTTCGGTTGCTTGTTGTCCCGGGTTCACCACCCTTCCCTTTACGAAAATGGCCCCCCCCCCCCACCCTTCGGGTTATGTCTTCAGGGCTGTATAAACCTCTTCTTTTGGAGTCCGATTTTCTCCCCCTTTTTTTGCGTTTTATTCATTGTTCTTAGTCCCATCCTTATGTCACCGAAGTTTGAAGTCTGAAATCCAAGGATGACACAGTCTTACCGGTTTTTCCGTCCCGTCAATATCTAATTCCACCCGTGCCGTTTTTCGTTTTTAATAGGGGTTCTGTAGATGTTCCTAAGATGTTTTAGTTACCGTTCATTGTTCAGTTTCCAATTTTTTTAATTCTGAATGAGGGTCCCACCCCTTTTTGGAACAAATATGAAATTTGCATTCAAGAAGTGATTACTGTTCAGTAACTCAACTATCATTTATGCCACCGGGAATGAGAATTGCCGTCGTTTGCGCGGGTGTTGGGTTTCCGTGTTTTTTTTTTCTTTAACATACCTTGTCTTGCCTTCTTTAGAATGGGAGTGCGAGTTGAAATATTTGGACTTTCCCCCCCCCCCCCCTGGTATGTAGCTAGTGCAGGGGGGCCCCGTGCACGCCAAGAAACCCATCCCCCCCCCAACTTTTGCCGTCAACGGTTCCCCATGCTGTTTTACATTCCGATCGACCCCCAGGGCAATATAAATCCTTTTTATTGTTGCGATTTTCGGTTTGTCCCCTAAGAGCTTTCGGTGATTTGGGTAACGCCCCCGATTAGTTTTCCCTCTGGTGAACATAGGCCTCCTTTTTCCCTTTCTATTCCCCGGATTTTCCCCCCACCCACTTTGCCTTAAAATTGCCACGTCCGCGCCCACTGCCCATCTCCGTGATCGCCCTGCCCTTTTTCTAGACTTTAGATGTATTGGTCTTGGGCTTTAATGCGTGTTGTTTCTGATCCAGTTGTTTTTTGAGGTTCCCAACTATTTTTCTCTCCCCGTTTAATTTTGCCACCATCATGTGCGGTTTCCCCGCTTGTACAAGCACGGGTCCGCCCCTTCCCTCTGTCACTGTCACTATTCCTCGCCCGATGCTTTCACCTATCATGGTATGGCTCTGGCTCACTACGTGTTTTTTTTTTTTTGTGCGCTCTTTTTGGTCCTTGATGTCTCGTCGTTCCGATTTGGGAATTTCTGTTTTGCTCGTTACCCGTTTTTTTTGCCTCTGCTGTTAAATGGAAAGTTTCGTTTTAAGGAACCTGGTTCCAGCATGGGTGTCCTCACCCTGTTTTCCTCGTCTTACGGTAGAACCGGATATGTGGGTGGATTGACACCCAGTGGTAGTTCCTGCGTCCCTTTTTGCGTGATTGTCTCTGTTTTTCCCTGTTTTTTGCAGCTTCTTTTTTTCGTACCTTTTTCTCTTTCTTGGACCCACTGATGCCCCCGTGACCCTGCGTTTTAACTGGCGCCCCCGTTGTCTCCCTTTTCCCCCTTTCAATGCCCCGTGGATGAATCGCCTTAAGCTTGCCCCCCTCCGTCTTTTTGATGTTTCCGTGTTTGTATTGCACCTTTCTTTTGGCATCCAGAATTTTTCCCCTTGACAACCTCCGCTTACCCCAACTTTTCGGTCGCTAACCTGCAATCGCCTTGGCATATCCCTTCGATTTTCTGTCCCGAGCTGGCCCCTACCCTCTCTCGTTTTTCTTTTTCCCCAGTTGTCGTTTGGAAAATTTACCTGTAGATGTCCCCGCTGAACGCTGAGTGACCGTGCCTCTGTATCAACCCTTTTTCTTGCCCCGGTTTAGCCCTGTTTCACTATAGCCCCTCCCCTTTCTTTGCTTTTTACAGGCCCCCAACAACCCACGGAGATGGCTCCTTGTCGGCCCTCTCTCCCCCCTGGTCACCCCAAATAGAGTTTTGTCCTATTTGGTCCCGCGCAACCCAAATGTGCCTCTGGTCTCCCTGTTTTCCCCCCATGGATTTCGGGACATTGTCCATTCGCTTCCGCCTTTCCCCTAGCCCCCCCCTTTTATCCACAACTGCTCTTTCGCGTTGGCGTCTTTTCCCGTGTCAAGTTTTCAGTTTGGCCCCCCAAAACCGGGCCCCAGTTTTGTCACAGTATTAGCGAAATCCTTTCCCCCTCTATTCGGCTTCTGTACTTCTTTCTCCCTGTATTTTTGTAAATAGTGGTTCGTTTCTGTTTAACTATGGCTCCCTCCCAAAACCCTCAGAAAGACGTCGGCCCTTCTTCTTTGTAGAATGTCTTGGGGCAATGAAGAGGAGAGTTTTTGGTCCTGTAGTTCTTGACGTAACTGGGCGCTTTTCCTTTCTTCCGCTCCCTGAATTTGACCTTCGGACTTTTTTTTCCATTTGTCCTGCGGTCGCTGCTCTCTAATTTTGATGAAAAGCCTGTTTTACGGCCGTGTCTTTTCCCAGTTTGAGTGGAGAGTCCCCCCTGGTACCAACACTCTCTCTCAGGTTTGATCTTCTTCAATACTTTGGCGGTACGCTGTGGCTGGGTTTTGGGGATTGTCCTTTTCATGTGACCCTTCAGGAACACCTAAAATTTTTCTTCAATTTCCTTTTATTCCTTGGTGAAACCCCCTCTGTCTCTTTTTTCTGGCCCTTTTAGAGTCCCTCCAACACAGGCCCTTTTGATATTCCTGGGGGTCGTGTTTTTGCCGCCGGGAACCGGGTGACTTTCTGCATTTTCTCTTTTCTCGGCGTCCTTTTCTTTTTGTTCACCGACTGGAATCGCTTCTCATGTGTGTTAATTTTGACGTTCAGTGTTTGGACAAAAACCAGTTGGCCTCCTCCCTTTTTTTTTGCCCACCCCCTTTGGGGATCTTGCCTAATTGGTGAGCTTCTAAATTTTGGTCTGTTCTCCTTTCGGCGGCAGGCTAACCCTTTTCTGTCCACCGTTACCCCTGTACTGGTTTTCAAAACATTTGCTTCGCCCCTTGGACAGATAATGTCCCCCTTCCCCTTTCTCTTGAAATCAAGCGTGACCCAGCCCTTCCCCTCTACTCGGGAGGAATTTCCATCCCAGGGCTCCCCGCATTTCACCACCCTCAACTCCCCTTCCTTAGCGCCGCCATTGGAGTTTTAATTTGCCCTCTTTAATCGTTCCCCAACCTTGGGCGCTGGGATTCAAGTGTCTCCCACGTCCGCTTGTGCGATGCAACCCCAAGCTACCCTTGATGTTTTTTGACTTTCGCTTGGCTCCCGTGCCCGTCGGCCTCCTTCATTCTTTTTCCCCCACTTTAGCCTCGATCAGCTTGTTTGCCGTGATCCCTTTTTGATCTAAGATTTGCACCCAGGCCACATTTGCCCCCTTTCCATTTTTCCCGCTGTTGCCCCCCCCGTTCTCACCTGGCGGGGCACTGCCTTTTCCCAAGCCACCTTTTTTATTTAAAGTCCTTCCGGCATCCCCCCCTCTGGATGGCCTTTTGATCTCCTCTTCCCTTTTTTAGTCTCGGCACCTCACACCTTCCCCCTCCCTCCCACGTTTTTTTGCCCTTACGCAGGAGCACACGCACACCCTGCCCCGGCCTAGCTGCCTCCGAACAGTCCACGGGACCCTGTTTTTTTCTGACTCAACTTTTTTAGGTTGGTGACGTCTCCCGCCCCGTGTAGGGGTTTCTTTTTTTTTCTTATTGTTTTGTATTCGGTGTTTGAGTTTTAACCAGCCGTTTTTTTTTTTGTGTCCATGACTTTCAATGGTCACATTGCTTCAAGCATGTCGGTTTGAGGCCAGCCCTTTACCCTCTTGAGGCCTGTTCCGAGTTGTGCCTCTTAGAGTTTCCCATCTTTTGATCGTTGATGTGCTGTTGTGTTTCCGGTGCTGTAACTGAAGCTGAATTGCAGGGCGGACCTTTTTGATCGCGTTCCCCCCGTTGTTTTTCATTCCACAGTTTTAGTGGGCCCCCCGGCCGGTGGATACTCGTACAGTTACAGAACGCTTTTGCCCACACCCCCCCTTTTTCTCCCCCCCCGACCTCTGGTGTTCCCCCCCGGTTCTGTCCCAATACAAAGTTCTACCACTTGTTTTTTTGGAGAACGTTTTAGCTGGCGCAGTTTTCGCGGCACGGGCCCCTGTGTCAAGTCGGGGACCTTCTAAACCTGTGACCTTTCTGCACCTTCATACCCCACCCCCTCACGATAAGTTATTCCTTTTTCGGTAATGCGCTTTCCTTAGCGATTCTATACGGTTTGTTCTCCATTCTTTTTATGTGGTTTTTGCTTGACGGCGTGCACAGTACTTTTTTTTTTCATTCAGGGAGTTCCCCCCATTTGCGTGGGCCTGCAACTCACGAGGCCCCCCAATGCTCAACGCCTGGGAAAAATCAAAAACCATCCACCCCGGGGCTCCAAGGCAAAACGAGGCGGCCGGGAGGACCCCCCCCATGCCCCCCCAGACCCAATTCCACCTGGTCCGCGCCCCCCTCTTTTTTGTTCTGATTTGGCTAAACTCGTAACTGAGCGCCTCTGGGCGGTGCCCTCCTTTCAGGGCCGGCATTAAGGTTTGGGCACCCCCTCCCTCCAAAAAGGCTAAAATTCCCACCCCCCCCGCGAAATTTTTCGGTGACCGGCTTCACTCAACGAGGGTGGTTTTTTCAAATTTGCGATTCTATGTAACTGTTCTCTAGATAGTACCAGCGTAACGCTTTGAGGCGCCCCCGGTGCTCCCCCTTCTTTTTTGGGAACCCCACCAGTGGGCCCCACACGGGACTCCCACCTCGAAACCCCTTTTTTTTCCCCATAAAACGATCCGGGTTTGCCCAGCTCTTTCCCACGTTTCTATCACCGGCGAATGACCCGTTTGGCTTCGTGGTTTCACGGGTGGCTTCCCGGACCTGTTTCTAGTTCGAACTTTTACCCTTATTGATTCTGCCTTTTTGACACCACCATTTTTTTCACACCACGCCCCCCTTAGGCAAGTGGCCCCCCCCAGCCCCTTAATTTTAAAGTGCGGCCGTTAGTTAAGCCGCGCGAACGGGCACTGTTTGAACCCTCCACGTTTTCCCCTCCAATTTCCGTGCTTTAACCTCTACTTGGGTCCTGAGCCAATTTTCTGTTTTACCTCGCCACTTTTGCTTATCACGCAACCCCCCAGCGCTTTCTTTCCGGTCCCCCAATTCTGTTTGGGACAGTTGAGTGTCTCGACTGGCGGCATTCTTCCAGCGTTTTTGCCCGTGCACCCTTCTTTTTTTCCGCGGTGCTTGTCCCTTGATCCCCCCCCCCGTTGCACCCAGTCCATCTTCACCGAAAACTGCGGGTCATGTCCAGTCCTTCCCCCCCCTACCGACTCCTTTTTGATGGCGACAGTGGAAGTGCTAGGGCTCTTTTGTTTGTACAATTCCTCGCTCAGGTCGGGTTTTTTTGTGACTCGTCCCCCTGGGCATAGTGCACCTCGACCCCCCCCGAACCGTTTTTCACCACCAGCGCAGCTCCGCCCATCCCCCCCCACACACCCGACCGTGCCGGCCACCCCTTCAAACGCCGCTCTCTTTGGACGGTTTCCCACCCCTCATATTCCCGTTTCGTTTTCCCGCGGATCTCTTTTCCCTTCTCCTCGTTGTTGAGATTTTTTTTTTTCGATGGCTGGAAGCTTGAATTGTCTTCCCCGCTCTTGTTTGCTAGGTTTCTGCCCCTGCTTGCCCACCGTTATGTTGCGTTTTTTTTCCGTTTCACAGTTTTTGGCTTGTGTGAACGTGGGCGTCTCCGCTCTGTTGCGTGATGGTTCCGTCGGTTGGCTTTATTGCTGGTCTTACTAGTAGGGTCCCTTTGGGACGTTGAAAAGTTTCCCCCTTGTAATTCCATGGCCCCAGTTCCCTGTCACACTTCTACAACCGTGCAGACTCTGTTGATTTTTCTTAGAGCTCCGAAATTGCCGCTTGGCGGTTGCAGGTTACGGGGGGGCCCAACTGTTTTTCCCTTCTTGTTTCTCATGGTAACGGAACAAGGTGACCCCACCCTTACCGTTGCCCCCGTCGCGCTCTTACTTTACATATCTTTTCCTAACCTTTTCTTGTGTTGTTCGACGACGCTCCTCTTATGATTTTGGTAGTCAGTCAATTGTTCCCCGGTACATAGGTCCCCCGCTGGAATGGGTTTTACCCGTTAGACCCCTTCTTTGCAGCGTGCGTTCCTTTTCCGAACCCGTTTTGTGCATGATCGCTTTCTTTTCTATTGCCATACCCGTCTCACGTCTTGTCGCCCTTTTTGTTTGAGGTGGCCTCTCATCACCCTTTACTCTTGGAAAACGGCCTGCCGTTTTGACCAGTCCATCTCCTAATCGTCAGGACCGCCTTCCTTGACCGTTATTGGCCCTTCGAGTGCCACTGTTTTTTTGTCGCCATGGTGCGTCCTCAGGTCGGTACGAGGTCTGCACATTCTTTTGCACGTGCTTCAGACGTCCCTAGCCACCCGATCGATAGACCGGTGACATATCTCTTTATTGGGAACCCCTATGGCGGCCGTTGAGTGCGTGTCGTTTTACCGGAGTTGCTAATTTTGGCCTCTGTTACCCTTTTAAAACTCTATGGTGGTTTCGTTTCACGGTAACGTTCCTAGCGGCCCTTCCTTCCCCGCCCGTATTCGATCACACCACCTGTTGAGGACTTAGAGGCTTTTGGGATCCAGTGGCGTCTACCCTGTCGGTTTTTTCCCCCCTTTTTCAGCTTTTTTTTCCCCCTGAGTAGCCGCTGGACACCGGCTGTGCAGTTGCCGCCTGTAAGCACCCTGTGGCCGCCCTGTCCCCCGCCCTCATGTCATATACTAGCCGCTTATTGACGTACCCTGGGCAATTTTAATCCGCCTTGGGTGCTTAATTGGTTCCCCCTGACAACTTTTTGTTGCCCCCTACAGTCACCCGGCCCCGCGGTTCCTACAGGTTCCCCCATGTACATCCCTGGCCGCTTCGTTCGTTATACTCATACACAACAAGTGGAATACATGGAAGAGATGGCCAGAGATAGTTTCGTGAATTCGCGGGGTATTGGGTCCCTGGTGGATGTAACCTCTTCAACGGTGTGCCCCCCTGCACCAAGACATTTATATAGGCACATCTCTCAGTCGTTATGGCGTTTTTTTTTTTTTTTTTTTTTTTTTTTGGAGAACTCCAAGCATTTTTTTCTAACAAAGCAAATCCCCCCTAAACGCCAGGGGAGTTCTAACGGTGGAAAAAGGCGAGGCACCGCCACCAATCGTGGCAATATGTAGTTTCCAACGCACTGTTGGTGCCCCCCACGTCATTTAAGAGGACATAGTTAGGTACAGGGGCTTATGGACCCCAGAGCGAGTCAAGCTGCCTCCCCCAACCCCAAGCTCGTGTAGGGAGGCTGGGAGTGTAAAATACTTTTCCTGTAAAAAAAATTGCCATTCTTGAGTGCCGGTTCAGGGAATAGGTGGCTGGTACACCCTGGAGATTTGTAAAGTTTCTTTTTTTTTCTTCCTGTATTTTCAAACCCCCAACCCCCCCCGTTTTTCGGAGCAGATTTTGCATTAACTGGAAGGCCGGATGAGGGTGGCCGAGGGAAACCCCCCGGAGATCGCTCAATTTTTCTTTACCCCTAGCGCCTGAGTTGGAGGATTCTGCATTGTTCTCTGACCCTTCGGAGTCTCTTGGCTGGGAAGCCCGCGGTCGCCGAACAGTGGCCGGCCCCCATACCCTGGCTTTGGTGTCGCCCCACGCCCCCGGTTATTGGTATTACTAAAATCGCTTTCACTGAATTGGACACGAGGGCAATGGACTCCCCCGGTCATGACCCCTTCCAAATTGCGCCCGGTCTAAGCTCGTGCACCAAACCCACCCCGACGTGCTCGCTTTTTACGAGCACGTTTTCCCCAAGGAGGGCCTTGACACGACACGTTAAGGTAAGTTTTAAAGCACTCGCCCGGGGCCTGTCCATTCGTGTGTTAAAATTCCTGAAATGCGCTCTTTAACCCAAGATTAACCGCTGGCGGTTTGTTGCTTCTTTCCTGTCCACGTCCTTGGCCTACCGCACTTCTTAGGTCTGTCTCTCTTTTTTTTTTTCCCCCCCGCGTTTAAGGAAGGAGCATCAGATGGCGTCTGCCGGACTGGAAGATTTGGTTGCCCCTCTTTTTTGGCTTGGGGATGTAAAGACATTGATAACGTATCCAACTTTGCCGGATTTTCTTCCCCTTTGGTGTTGTTTTTGCCCTGTATCTGTTTTTTAAGGGTGGGTCTTTTTCCGGGCATCTGCCGTCTGCAGGTCTGAGTCTTTTTTTCTGCCTGTGTATTCGTTACGGTCTTTGTTCTTTTGGGTGAGTGCACCTTTTACTTCAAAGAACCCTTTTTTTCCAAGCTTCCCTTGGGGCGCCCCTATTCCTTTCTAATTGTTGTGTTGAAAGAGAGTCTTAGACAATTTTTTTTTTTTTTCTCCTCGTATTTTAGGCACCGTTTCCCTCCCCTGTCCCCCCCTTTACTGGATTCTGCACTCCAATTTTCACTATGAGTGCTAATGGATCCCCCCCCCTTGACCCCTTCCCCCCCACCCTCCTTGCTATTATCCCTTTTCCTTCCCGACCCCCCACCTGCACCCCTTCTCCGGGAAACAATCGGTGAGGGGTCGGTGCTCTGAGTGACTTCCCTATCCCCCGCGTTTCCCCCCCCCAACCATCCCCCCCTCCAAGGTCCCCTGGTCCCCCCCTCCTGTGGTCTTTTCCTGCCCCTGGGCACCGATTCTGCCAATCGCGAACATCCGTAGATGTTGTGTGTCACCAGGGTGTACGCCTTCCCCTCAGCCGGACAGTTTACAGCTCTAGTAGTAGTTGACCACCCAAGACCCAATTTTGACGGGTTTTTTTTTTGACCTTTAGTATCCAGCGCATTTTTTTTTGGCCCCCATGCGAAAGTTTGTTGGCCTTCCCTTGCCCTGTTTTTGCTTATTCACCCAGATTTTTTTCTTCTCAGCTTTTTCTCCTTGGGATCTTTCAGGACGACTTTGATAGATTTGGCCGTTATCATACTTTTTTTTTGTCCACCCCCCCCCTTTTTCTGTAGCCAGGTTTCACTGGATTTTCCTCCACGTAATCCAAGAGGTACCAAACGAAAGACCCGCTTCTTAAAAGCGAGTGCATTTTCCCCCCTTTTATACCACTCTCACGGACATATCTCCTTTTTTTTCTCTCGGCTTTGTGCTTTTTTTTTTTTTTCCCATTCCAGTAAAGACACCCCAGCGACGCACTCCTTCCCCCCCATGCCCCTGATCTTCCGGGTTGGCTTGAAGCCCAGGCCCATTAGCTCAAAGAAAAGTGCCCGGTGCCTCTACCTTCTCCCTTGCCTTTGTGTTTTCGTTTCCTCATTTGACTACGTTTCGTACGCACAACCTCCCCCAGTCAGGAGATGGTTTTTGTTTGTGTCTCTAGTCATGTTTCCTAGCTTTTTGTGTCGGAAGCCTGTGACCCCCCCCCGCACTTACTTAATCGTTGGACCCCCTTCCCCACCAGGTGTGGTACCCGGCTAACTCAGGTTATTACCTTTTTTTGGCTACTCCGCCTCTTTGGCCCCCCAACACCCCCCCCTGAGCGTTGGAACCCTCGTACCCGCTTCTTTTGGCAAAGTAGAGTTTCCATTTCTCTTTAGCTTTTTTCCCCTTTTTTGTTTGTTCTTCTGTTGTTTTTTTTAAGCCCCCTCCCCAGGGTTCTGCTAGATTCCAGTGGTCTTCCCATTTGGGAGGTCCGCCCCTTTCTGTCCCAACCCCGGGTTCTTAGTTTCCCTGGGCACCTTAAGTTTCTCGGGGCCCCTCTACCCCTTTGCCCGAACGCCAAATTAAATTTCACCACCAGCCGACACCCCCCCCCCCCTTGGAATGCTCCTCCCCCGACCCTTGCGCTGTTATTGCCATTTTTTTTTTTCGTCCCCCCCACCCCCCTCTATCGCTGTTTGTTCTCTTTAGATCACTTGCCAGTTGACTTTCCTTTAACAGGGTGTACATCTTCACTACGGACCTTTCGTTGTTTTCCGCCCCGGCTTTCCCCATTAGTACAAGGGACTGATTCCCCACCCTTGCACCTAACCACCCTGCCCTTGATCCCTTCCCGCTCTTCGGCGGTCTGAAATGTCCCCCAAGTTTGCTCGTTCCCCCTCGCGATTCTATTCAAGTTGTCCCCTCTTCGATCAGGGAAAGTGAGTCGCTACGGGTCTTCCCAGGTTCTTTCTCCGGGCTTTTTTTTTTAATTTCAAGCGTTCCCTCTGGTTTCCTTTTCCCGAGTCGGTTTTGACAGGAAGCCCCTCTCTTTGCCCCCCGACCCAACTGTCCCTTTACAAAACCCGCAACCTGGACTTTGATCCTCCCCCCCCATCCCCCCCCCACAACTTGATTGTTCCCTTTTAAACTTTCCCAACGGTAACTTTTTTTTTGGAGGATGAATTCTGTCGGGGTATTTTTTTTTTCCCCTTCCCGACTTTTTCTCCCCCCAGGCTTTCCCCGCGGGCAACCATATCCTTTTCCCACTTTTCCAGTGCCAACAGGTTTGTAAATAGCGTTACAACGACCCTTCTCCTTTTACCGCACAGCGGCTGCTGGTAGTGCACTGATTGTTCCCCTTTTTACCCTCGTCTTCCTGTTCACGGTGCGAATCGTCTCTTTTCGAAATTTTATCGCGGACTTTCGGTCAGATGGGTCTCTGGTAATTTCCCATTAGTGTTCCAGCCTTGCACCCCTTCGTTTTTTTATTTCCCGATTCCAAAGCTTCCCCCTCGCCCCCCCCCAAGTTTTGAATCCCACAACCCCGTCTCCGGGCTGGCCCTCTTTCTTCACTACAGGAGGATTATGCCGTGTCTTTGTCTAGTGACACTCGGGAGCGCGTCAATTTGGCGGCACTGTTGTCCTTCATTTTTTTTTTTTAACGTGCCCCCCCCACCTAGTTTTTTCAGGCGGTTGGTAAAACTCCTTTCCCACTGTGTACTGATTGATCATTCTTTTGATCGAACCAATCTTGACCCTTGCGACCCTTTTTCCTTAAACCCCGATGAGGGTGATTTGTTCCCCAGTTCTTCAAATACGGCCGTCATTCCCCTTTCCCCTAGTTGGCGCGCTTCATCTTTTCAATTGACCGCGCTGGACCTTCTTTTTGCCCTTTTGATTAACCGCGGCACAGGGGACCCCTTTCCCAGGTTCCATTGTCCCCCTCCTAGCAACGGTGCACGCAATAGTTGTTGCCCACCACTGACCACGACCCCCCTGCTACCCTTTCCACGCACCCCCCGTCTTCCGGTAGTGGCAGCTGTCCCCCCCCCACCCCCTCGATCTTTGCAACCGGTTTTTTTTGGCCGCTTCGATTATTTCCCAAGTGGTTTTCGGGCGGCACGGGTGTTCTGTTTTTGCCCTTTCCACCTTTAGTTTTGCGTTTCCCTTCGTAACCGGTGGATCCTTCCACAGTTTCCCATCGACCCACCACTGGACCCCGCTTTTTTTCACGCACACCCCTGGAGCGCGAATGTTTCCCCACCTCCTGTACCCCCCCCTACCAGGGATTATTACCAACCGTTTTTTCACCCCTCGTAGATCTGCAGTGAGGAGTTCTGGGCGGCACAGGTGCTTTCCCCTCTGGCACGGTGGAAATTTTTTCGCGTTCCAGTGGTCCTTACTAGTACCCAATTGTCCAGGACGACAATATTTTTTTGCCCCCTAGACCCCTACCTTGAGCACCTTTCAAGTCACACGATGGTTCTGGATTTAGACGTGCCACCTTTCCCTTTCCCCCCCCCCCCCCGCTCCCCCTTTCTTTGACTACTTCGTCAATAACTTACCCTTTTCCTAAGAATCTTTTTTGGGGTACCGTGCCTTAAACCGGCTCCCAGGGAACGTTTTCTCCTCCGCGGATTTATCTTTACTCCTAATTTTTGTTGTTGTTGTAGAATCTATACGCTGGGGACCCTATGACAATTGAAAAGTGAATTTTCGCCGGTTCAGGCCCCGGTTTTCTTCCAGCAGAGGGTCTCTCCCCCGTTACCTTTTTTTTTTCCGACGTTTGTTTCGTTTTCTGCACATTACCGGTGTGTTTCAACTGGTGGAAGTCTTCGCTACGCGGCTCTGGTTGCGTTCATTTTTTTTTCCGGGGTTTCCGTGGTAGAGTTGAAATTAATTGGCGTTCTTTTCCCACCTTGTACAGCGTGGTCCCCCGCCTTGGTCCCCTTCCTTAGCTGTCCCCGTGCCGCTTTTTCCGCACCTTTCAGACCCCCCACAATGTACTCTCGTCACCTTGGAAAATCGATTTCCTCCCCCCTGGTCCTTCCCATCGATGTATTTACAGTTCTTGCTTTTGCCCATTTACCGCGTAGGGTTCCTTTTTGTATCAGGTCCCTGCTTTGTCGATTGGCAAACTGTTGGCTCCTTCAACAGTGTTTGTCCCCTCTTTGTCCACGCTGGACACAACTAACCCTGTTGGCCAGTGGACCTTGTAAGCACAATGTGGCCGCCCATGGGTTGTCTTCCGCGAACCCCCTCGTTTTCCATATCTAGTATCGCAACCCGTGGCACTAGACGAGCGTTGGTGGTAACGTGAGTTGCCACCTACCGCTTCCTTTTGTTTTTGGAGTGACTTCCGTCGTAGAGTTTTTGCATATGTCGTAATTTTTCCCACCGTGTACGAGTAATTTTTTCCCAACTCGTTAAAGATGCCTGTTGCACTTGAAAGTCTGTTGTAAACTCCCGTGCCTCCTGTTGCCTCTTAACTTTTTTCCCCTTTCGAACTCCGGCGTTTTCATAGGATCGCTCTCTTCCATTTGACTATGCCTGCCACTACCGCTGCTTTTTTTTTTTGTCTTATTGTTTCACCGACGGTCGTTTTCGAGGTGCAACTACATCAAGTTCCGTGGTACCTGACTTCTCGCTCTTATCCCCGCGTCCCTTTAAACATCAAATTTTTCCTGCCGCGTCACCCCAGTGCATGCAATTCGCTCAACTTCCCAAACCCCCTATCCTGAATCAGCCCCCCGGCAGTGCACCCCTGGCTGATTATGGCAGACTGCGTTCACACGAACTAGGTGTTGTTCCGTTGGGTCATGTGAAAATAGTCTCCCCCAGTACGGTGACCTTCGTATGGTGCGCTTTTTGTTTTGGAAAATGCCTGTGAACCTGGCGGGCTTGGGTCAAGCCCCTGGTTTTTTTTGACCGCCCCGTACGGGCTCACTGTCCATTCTCCTTAACAATCGCCCGCCCG
>Ga0179593_1460667_pt1 | contig 13211 bp, 29 predicted proteins | sample CZODoug2_1_08_16_FD_185931 | JGI IMG/M metagenome (GOLD analysis project Ga0179593, IMG submission 185931) | Vadose zone soil fungal communities from Angelo Coast Range Reserve, California, USA - CZODoug2_1_08_16fungal (PacBio error correction) | ecosystem: Environmental > Terrestrial > Soil >... | reverse complement strand
GGGGGTTGGGGCTTGTCTTGGAGGGTGTGGGTTTTGTGTTTTTTTTGGTTATTGTGGCGGGCTGTTTGGGGGGTGGCATTCGGGGGGGGCCTTTTGTGGGGTGTTGGTTGGGAGGTTTGGTTTTGGGGTATGGGTTGGTGTGGGTTGTGTGGTGCTTTGTGATGGAGGGAAAGGCTCTTCGTGAGAACTTTGCCTTGAGGTGTTTGCTCCCTACACTTCCCGCGGGGACCCTCAGGGGACGGGTAATTTCCTCCCCAAGGGTGAATCTCCTTTTCATATATTGTTCCTCCCCTTGAATCTCCTACTTCCCTCTCTAGTTTTTGTCTTTGACCTATTACCCTGGATTGGCAGGACCACCCATTTATGAACTTACCTTTCCTTTAGCAAATTTTCTTCTTTTTTTCCCCTCAGTAAAATTCAACCCGTCTTTCCTTCTGGTGGATATTCTTCCATTCCCTTTCAACATGGTCCGGCAGGGCAGCCCCGCCTTACTTTTATTTTTTCCTCATCGAAAATTAAAGCGATTCCTGTTTCCTTCTAGCCACGATGTCCTTCCCTTACCCCCCCGTAATTTCTTTCTTTTTTCTCTCTCCGACATGGTAAACGCCCAATCATGATTAGTCTGTTTTTACAGCTTGACCTTTCTCTTTCCCTTCCGAGGATAAACGTTTCCTCCTCAGCGACGTTCGGTTTATTCACCTGCAGCACGAACATACTAGTGAAACTCTTTTGATCCCTTTCCCAGAATTTTCTTACCCTCATATGAAAATAATTTTGACCCCCCCCCACAAGGACATCCTTCGATCTTTTTATCAAGCCGCCCGCCATTTTTCGACTCTGATGATTTTAATCAGTTTTGATGCCCTCCCCCTTGTCCAAGACATCCAATCCCGCTCTGCTTTCTAACCCCCCGGGTTTCCTTCTTTTGCTGTAGTATTTTTTTATCTTTTTTCAATGTTGCACCTCCCTTTCTTCTTTTGATAAGAGTCAGCGCGCTTCGTTTTTTCAAAGGAGCCCCATTTCTCCCCCCGGTCCGCCTTTTAACCCAAAACGGAAAATCAAATTAGACTTCAGTGAGTCTTCCCCCCCCCCCCGGCCTTTCCCCAGCCTCTTTTTTCCCCTCTTCGTTGGTATCTTGGGATTGTTTGAATCCAATTCTGCCGATTTTAAAGCCTTAACCCATAAGCTCACGGTGCCCTCTCCCCCCCCCAAATCAAGCGCAAGATTTTCCTTGCAATCCTCTCCCCCTCGAAAGATTCTTGCCCAACCTCTTCGGTTCGCCAGGTATTCCCCCCCAAACCTCCCTGTACGTTCAAAATCCACCGAACCACCCATACGTAACTTCGACCTTTTTCTTTCCTTTCGGGGTTCACAAGAGAGCTCCTTTCCCTTTTTTTTCGGAAGCCCCAGACCCCAACCCACGAACCTTCCCGTGGAACTCCGCTTTTCAATTCTCCGGGTTAACCCCAGTCCTATCCTTCTGATGCCCTCTGGATGCTTTTAGACGTGATTTGGCACCCCAAAGAAAACAACCTCATTTCTTGGCTTTTCCCCGTTCTCGATAATCGCTTCCAAAAGGTGCTTGATCCCCTGCCCCCACGTCCGTCTCCCCCCTCCTTTTTATCCTGTCCCTGTGCCAAACGGGTCTCCCCCAGTGTTCTCCCCCAAGTTTGCTGCCGCCACTCCCCCCCTTTCACACTTGTCTCTTTTCTGCTGCGGTCGTTTGACACTGGTGAAATTTGTTTTTCTTCGTTCCGCCGACCTTAGACCCAAAAACCCTTTCAGGCTTCAGGTGTAAATACACCAAACACCCCACCTCTCTCCGTCTTGATCTGTCTGATTCTCTTTTGTCGTGACCTCGCTGCCCCTTCAATTCACAAGCGGTTTCCCCGTGCGACTTCTTTTTCCCATTGCACATTTTTCCCCCTTTTTTGTGCAATAACGCACGCTTTCATCCCCTTCGCCAGATCTCTCCTTCTTTTCTTCTTCCTTCCTACCCCCTTCTAGCCTTTTTCGTTTGAGCTCCCCCTTTTTTCGTCGCAGAACCTTTACGGGCCAAGAATCTCCCTATGGCGTCAGCCCACCCCCCATTTTTTTAGTGCCCTTTCTTTCCCCCCCCCTTTTTGAATAGGTTTCGCCCCCTTTTGAGAACATCAGCGGTTTCGCCGCCCCTACTCCCAGTCGCGCAATAGCCCCACAAAGAACAGCATACCCCGTCCTTTATCTCCCTTCCCTTCTAATATTTAAGAAAGTAGCACCCCCCCTGTTCCTTCTCCCTTTCCCCTATCGCGACTCTCACACACGAGCTCCTTATGTCCCTTCCATTAAACTTTTTTCCGGGGTTTCAACCTCCCTCCTTCGGACTAAATCCCCACCTGAAAGAACTTCGCCCCAACTCCATTCGGATTCGAAAGCCTTATGCTCCGAAAGAACCTTGTTATTTTTTTTCCACTTCTTTGCGCGTCCTCTTTTTTCAGGGAACAACTATCCATCCCCCCCCAAAAAGGATGCCCATTTTTTTTTCTCGCCTTTCAAACGTAACTCCAGAACCCTTTTGCTCACTTCCCCTTATGCCCAGTCCCCCCGACCTAGTTCCCCCCTCAACGCCCCGTTTCCCCACTTTTGATCTCCCCCTCTTTCTTTTTTTGATCTTAGATGAATTGTGGGAGCGCCTTTTTCGAGGCTGTTTCTGCAACCCTTTTCCCACTTGCCCGCGTTTTGCCATAGGTGGAAGTTGAGCCTTTTTTTCTGCCCGAGATCTGGTTTCCCCGTTCTTTTTCCACGACTCGATGCGCAGCGTTTGCTTCCTTCTCTTTTCTTTACGATTCCCTCAGTTTTCCTCCTTCCCCCCCCCGCCCCTTGAGTTTTTCCTCTTCTTTTGTTTCTGGGCGAATTTCTTTCTAGTTCCTTGTTGAAAACCCTTATAGATGACTGCGTGGAGTACCGACTGACCTTTTTACTTTTATTTGGAAGGAGGCGTCTGCCCTGTATTTTTTCTTCTCTGCGTTGAAGGTGGACAAGGGGTTGCGGTTTCCATGATTATTCGCGAGACTACCCCTTGCCTCTTTTTTTGGATTCGTTCGGGTGGCGGAGTCTTTTCCTGGGTCATTTTTTTCCTTTTTTTTGGGTCACCTTTTCTTTCTTGAAGAGGGAGCGAAGATGAACCAACCAGGTGAAGAATCTCAAATTTGTTTTCTTCCGCCTCGGTGATGCTGCGGGGACGACATTTTCTTTAGTTCTGTGAGCTTCCCCCCTCTTCGCGAAGTGGTGTCCCTTCCGTCATTCGCTTTATGACCCTTGATCCCTTTCGTATGGCTGAAGATTTGAGGTCGTTAAAACGTCCTTGCCACCTGCTTCCTTCCCGACGTTCTACGTTCCCAAGTCTGAATTTCCCTCGTGCCAAGCGCCCTTTTTTCCCGGACAACTGTTTCCCTTTACTCAGCTTTTGACGTGAAAATCTCATTCCTAGTCCTTTTTTTCTCATTTGCGCTCCTTTTTCCCCCCCTACTGAAACGCGCCTTCCCCTTGTTCAAACGAAAGACGCATCCGCTTCGCATCAACCCCCGGTTTCTCTTGCTTTAGTTTTAGAATCCCCTTTTTTCTTATTTGTTCTTTGGGTTGAGTGCTGCCCCTTCCTTTTTTCCCGGAAATCTTTCACAGGATTTACCCTGGTCCTATGCTGACGGAAAGGATTTTGTTTCTTTTACATCCCCTTTTTTCTTCTTTGGAGATTATCGACCTCCCCCTTTTCTTGACGAGCAATACCTGAAACCTTTTGTTTTTTGTTTCCAAATAACGTCTCCCCGTCGGAACAATTGTTTGTTTTTTCTACGCCTATGCCTTTATTTTTCGGGAAAGCGTTTCCTGCCCCCTGACCGTTGCGCCCTTTTCCCCTTGTTTCGTTTTACTTTTATTTTCTCAAAAACCGTTTTCTTCACCCCCCTTTTGGTTCTTCGAGTCGATGAGTGCCCTCCTACTTCGTGTTTAATCAGGAGGGGGTCCCGGCGCTTTTGCCTTGACCCTGTACCTTCCCATCCGGTTGGTTTTGAAGACCTGTCGACTACCATCTCTGGGTGCCGCCCCCGTCGTTTAATAGGACTTCATCCCCCATTCTCTTGGGTAGATTCTCTTTGGTCTCTTTTTCCCCGGTCGTCTTTTTTATGCGGCTTAAGCTCCTGACCGAATTCTTTCCCCACCTCTCCCCTTTGCCCTTTTAAAGGCGGGAGAAAGGCTTGAGTGATGGAGTAATGAAACAGCGCCGTTTGATGTCCGTTTTCTCTGCGACGTTTGGCTGAAAGTCTCCTTTTCTCTGCCCCGTTCCTGACTCTCCTGATGCCTATTTCATCCGTCCTGAGTTTTTTTCCTTCGGTCACGATGCTCCTTATTGGAACAAATGGTTTCAAATCCCTTTGAAGTTGGCGTTTGGATGCCCGTTGCGTTGGCATCCCGGAAATGCATTACCTCTGGCGATGATCTTTTTTCAGTTCAGGGTTTTCAGCGTCCTTTCTTTTTCAATCGCAACTGACCTCCCTTTTTTTTTCATCGGTCTCCTCCGTCCGTTTAATATTTTTTTCAGCCAGGTAGCAGATGTCTCCCGCTGTCTGTAGCTATGTTTTCTCTCGCAAACTCCTTCCTTTGCGGCGCGGACTTCAACTTTCTGATTTCGCTTCGTCGCCTCCTGTGTACATGTTGTTCAACTCCCCTCCGTATCCTATTTTGGTGTCTGATTCTTATTCGCTCTCAAAAAGGCCTGCAGCACCAAATCTTTGCCCTCCGCCCCTTAATGCCGCCGGTTTCCTTTCTCTATTTTCTTAGTGGCTTTCCCCTTTCTTATGAGCTTCGTGTCAGAGTGTGAGCTTTCTTTGCTGAACTACTCATTCTCGTTTTCTTCCTTTTACGCGAACCCCGGCCAAGAAGTGTTGGCCTTTTCGCCTATGCTTTTTCGCTGTAACTCTCTCTTTTCTTCTCTAATTTTTTTTTTTTCCGATCCCCTTGTTGGCCCCCCTTCCCCATAGGCTAAGACGGCTCTCCCCCATTTCTTTCTGCCCTTCCCACTTACTTTTCTTCATTTTCCGGGCTATTGTTCCATAAACTGACCAACTCCCTTCACCACTCCTTTTTTTTCCGGCCTTCACGGGGCCCATAATCGCTCCCGCACATGTTCAGAGCCGAAAATTAACTGCGTTCCGTGGAGTCATGCTCCTTCTACTCCTCGGCGTTTCAGTCCGGCCTAACTTTCTCGCGCGTCTCTTCGCCTTTCCCCCTCAAAACCCCTTTCTTCTCTTTCCAGACGTAACCCCCCCTTTTCTTTCATAAGCGAGGCTCCCAAAATTTTTGGAGCCAGCTCCTGCGCGGATTTGATGCTATCACCATGCAGCATGGTCTCAAACCCTTAGCCGCTACTGCCCCCTTGCTTCCCCCTTAAACGATTTTTCTTTTGCATCTCTGCCCTACCTTTTGGAACCGATCTGCGCTTGTGGAAGGCGCGCTCTCTTTCTTACGATTTCCTCCGTCCAGTGACCCAGCCCCTAATACATTCCGGGCTTGCCTTCGCGCTTCCAACTCCACCTTCGCCTTTTTCCCCCCTTTTTTTTTTTCCGTAGAGTGTATAGTGATAACAGATCCCACTTGCACCGCTCCATATGCTTAACATGCGAGTCTTTTCCTGCGACCAGGATTTCTCAGTTTTCCACGCTCCTCCAAAAAACTTTCCTCTTGATTACCACTTTTCCCCCCCATACCGGCAGCCGCCTTGGGATGACCCCATCCCCCCCCTCCTTTTCTACCTCCTTCCACGATGCCACGTTGGTCGGATGACAACCCTTTCTATCTATCTCCCTTCAGAAATCCGACCAGCCCCCTTTTGAAAATGCTCCCCAAAACCCTCCCGATTTAACCCTTCCTTCTACAACCGATAGATGCTTCATAATTTTCTTCTCTATGCCCCCCTCTCCTTTATTGCAGAAATTGTATCCACAACCCCCCCCCGGTTATCTCTTTACTGCAACCTTGCCCGCGACACCAAGTAAGACTACGTCCCCCACTTTGGCTTTGGCCCTTTCCCCAAATGAGAACTGACCGGCATCATTGCTTTCATTTTTTTTTTCGTTCGAACATTAAAACGAACCTCTCTTTCAGAAGTCTAAAGGATCCCCCTGCTTAACCCTTCCCCTAAGGAATTCGTCTCCCTTTCTAATTTGTGAGGCCAGAATTCCCTTCACACCCCAAACAAATTTCTTTGCGATTGTTTGCTCGCCACTTCTCTCTCCCCCGCTGACATCTTAAACCGTTGCTCCGTCATCCACCCCTTTCTTTGCCAAGCATGTAATTTTTGTATACTTCCGTTTGGTACCCCCAGGCCCCCTGCGTTTCCTCAGGTTCCCCCCCCAAGTGCTGCTCCCTCCGAAAATATCCCCCTGGTCTTCCCCGCCTAGTTTTCTTTTTTGTGACCCCCGGAAAATTCTGGCTTCTTTCTTAAGCTTCCGCTCCTCAAACACTTTCCCCTTAGATAATCATCTCCTAGATCTATGACCCTTCCCTTCTTTTCTGTGACCGGCCTTTCATTTTTCCCCCATGGTTGTTTCCCCGTGCGCCGTTAGTGTACTTCAGAATGTTTGGTTTTGAACCCTTCTCCTCCTTAATAAAACTCTCCTTTCCTCTTCTAAAATCTCTTCGCCTTCGACAAACCAACTTTTCGCCCTTTTTGAAGATCCCATGGAGTATAACCTCCACTGACCCGTTTTCCCTTCTAGCATAAAATACGGCGCTCCACCCCCCACATTGTTTTGGCGGACTCCGTGGGTGCATCCGTTCGCCTTTTTGCGCCCCTCCCCCGTTTTCCCCCCTCCTCCCAGCACAAGCAAAGAAAGCGCTAGCCCCTAAAAGAATCCAGCCACTCTTCGTATTCTTCTGTAACCCCCCCTTTCCGCCAGTGCCCACCAGGTTACTCATAACCCAGCCGCCCCAGATGCCCAAATTCCTTGCCCCCCTCCCAGTACGGCGTCCCGGTGTCCTTTCTTCCTCCACTGCCTAGAATCTGGCTACCCCTTCCCTTCCACTCTTAACTTCCCAGACCTCCCCCCCTTCGGATCGAACGACGGCGACAAGTTTCTCCATACCCTGACAATCCCATCGGCCTTCACGTTCGTTCCGCCCTCTTCTTGAAAACCTCGCGCCTTAAGATTTTTCTGAACTCTCTATTCTGCGGGAAAAAATATTCATATTCCCCCCTAAAAAGTCGTTCTCCAATTCTTATTCCACACCGCTCGCTGCATCAGGTTGCAGTCAGCTTTCCTCACCCATTCTCCACTTACCCCCCTTCTTTTCTCTAAAGTGGTTTAGTTTGTTTGAGTTCCTTTGGAGCGCGACGTGGCGGACGTTATTCCCCTTCTTCAATAGCAGCTCTGGTTCCACTCCGGCCCGTCTCCCGATGGTTATGGATGTGTCATTCTTGTTGAACTAGAAATAAGCGCTTCTTTAATCCTTTTCTTTCTTTTGTCGAGGCGGTTAACTTTCCCGTGCCAGACCTTTCCTGTTTGTCCTTTTTTTTTCCCCCTTGTTCGTAAGAAGGATTTGTTCTCTTCCTTTCTTTCCGAAGTTTAGGTCCTTTCTCCGATTGATTCTCTTTTTCCAATGACAGTTCTAACTTTTTCCCTTTGCCTTTTTTGGCTTTCTTTTCTTTGAGATGGTAGTTAAGTCACATTTGGGGCTTTTTTTCCTGGAAATGGAGAGTATGTAAGTTTTGTGTGTGCTGTGGTCTGGGTTTTCCTTTCTTTCTTTGGGATGTTTTTGAGATTTGGTTGACCCTTTAGGCGAAAGAGGGCGCTCCCCAGGTCTAAAACCTGGTCCCTCCCGTGGCGCCGCTTTGGGTTGGCTGAATCCGTCTGATGTGCTTTTCTTACTCTTTTCTCTTTCTTCACTGTGTTCTTCCCCCCTCTCTCTTTTTGGACGGAAGAAGTCGTTGTCCTCTTTCTCTTTTAATTTTCTCTTCCCTGTGGTTTTCTGGTCTTTCCTGGCCCCCCCGTCTGCCGCAAGATTTTCTGATTTGATCCTGTCCTTCCTTTTCCGCGGTCCCTTTCAGATCAGGCATCTTCTAGATGATCCTTTACCTTGATCTTTGGATTGTTTGTATGACTTTTGATCTTTCTCTCTCAGAGGATCAGGGTCCCCCCCCCCCGCAAGACCGTCCTTTCCCTGTTTCCCTGGGATTTGCGGGGGGTTAGATAACCTCCGACCATTTCTTTTTGCCTTCCGCTGGTGAAGCCCGTTGCTTCAAAAAAGGCATGCTTTCCCCCCATGGGCCCCCCTATGCATTTTTATGACGGGATCGCACATTCGTTTCTTCTTTTCCTCTGAAATGGTCCTTGCGCGACAACCCCCCCCTTCCCTCTTTTACATTGTGTTCTGATTTGTACCCTCCGTCGTTACGCTTGCATCCTTGGGCGGAGAATGACCCCCCCCGATTGCCGGACCTGTTCTTCCCCATTATTATCATTTACCCCCTTTTCGTCGACACATGAATGGTTTTCCAGTTCCGGGCTGTTCCCCCCCAAAGTTTGAACTTACCAATTATCTTCGAGCTTTTTTCAACTGAACCTCCCAATTCTTCTTCCTTCTGACGAGGGGTGGTTTGTCTTTAGTGAACCTTCCCCTCTTGGTGTTGTTGAATACCCTTTTTTAAGAACCTGCTTTCTTTTGGGTTGATACTAGTTTTTTTTCAGCGATGCTCCCTTGATTTAAAAATTCCTCTTATGTTTCTCTTGGTCGTTGAACCTTTTGGTCCCCCTAGCCCTCCTTCCCTCCCCCAATCCCCCCCCCTCCCCCCTCACGCTATCCCTCTCCCCCCTCGTCCCCCCGCTTCCCCTCCCCCTTCTCCGCCTCATCTTCCCCCACTTCTTTCTACCCCCCTTACAGCCCATTCCTCTCTACTCCCCTTCCCCCCCCCATCCTCGTCCCTTCTCACCACCCTCCCCATGAGCCTTCCACTCTCGCCCCGCCCCCCTTTACCCCGAACCCATTGTTCTCACCCGCCCCCCCTCTCCCATGCTTACCCCCCCCCTCTTTCTTCTCGCCCCTTTACTCCGTCCTCTCCTCCCCTCTTTCTCCCCTCCTCACCCACTCCCTCTTTCCTCCCTTTAAACTCGCCCCCTCCTCTCCACCCAACACCCGTTCCTCTTCACCTCCGTCTTCTCCCACTCCTCCCTTTTTGCACCTTCCCACCTCATTACTTCCCCACCTGCCTCCCCCCCCACCCCACCCCTCGCTTTTTCCACTAAATTCCTCTCCCCTCCGTTCGTCTTCCCTCCCCTACTTCCATCGTGCCTCTCTATTCCCCTACACTTTCTCTTATTCTTCCCCCCGCACCCCACACCTCCCTCCCGCCTCCTTCATCCCCCTATCGCCCCCATACTCACTCCTCATTCTTTCCCCCCGCTCCTCTCCCCCCCCCCACTCCTCCTCCCCGTCTCTACCCACACCCAACCCACCCTCCTCACTTTACCCCTCCCCCCGCCCCCTCACCGCCCCAATCCAGCCCCCCCACCCTCCCCTCCCCCATTTGTTCCAGTCTCCCGCGTCCCCTCCCTCCCCTCTCCCTTCCTATCTCTACTCCCTGATCCCACCTCCTTCCCTCTCCCTCCTCCCCCCTCACCCCCCTCATTCCCCCCCCGATTACCAATCCCACACTCGGAATCTCTCCTCTTCCTTCCCTCTCCCCCCCCCCCACCCCCCTCTTCCTCCCCCTCCGCCCCCCACCCCCCCCCTCTCCCCCCTCCTTACCATCACATATCCACCCCCCCCATCCTTCCCTCTTTCACCCCCAGACCCCTCCTCTACCCATTACACAACTCCCCCCATACCCTCCCTCCCTTGACAATCCCCTCTGCCCCCCTTTCCTTCTCCCCCCCAACCTCTCCAGAAATACCCCCCCTCCCTCCTCCCCCACCTCCCCTCCTGCCCCAAGTCCCCGTCCTCCCCCCCCCCAACCCCCCAACCTCTGCTCTCTCACTTCTCCCTCCTTGAAAACCACCACCCCACTCATTTGCCCTCCTGCCCTTCCTCTCTTCCCCCCTTCCTCCTCTTTCACTCCCTCCACTCCCCCCCCCCCTGTCCCCAATCCGTCCCCCCCTCCACCCCTCCTGTCGCCCGTTTCCCCCCCTCCCCCCCCCCTACCTTCCCGTCCTTCCCCCCCCACTCACTTGACTCCTCTCTTCATCTTCGTCACCCCATCCCCCCCCCCCCCCTCCCTCTCCCCATACCTCATCTTTCCCTCTTCCCGCCCTCTGCTATCGCTTCGCCTCCTCCACTTCCCCTCCAGCATGAGCCCCCACTCTTTCAATCTATCAATCCCCTTTTGTTCCCCTCCTCTCGCCTCCCTTTCGCCCGCCCTTCTGACCTGTCCCCCAAGCTCCCTCTCCCCCATCCCCCCCCCCCCCACATACCCCCCCCCCCCCCGCCCCTTACACTACCCCTACCGTCCCCTCTTCCCACTCCTTCCCCTACGCCCTCTCCCTCGCCCCATGACACCTCCTTCCCCTCCTTCACTCACGCTTCCGTGCAACCTACCCACCGCCCACCCCCCTTTACCCTCCCCCTTTCCCCCCACCACCGCGGCCATCCCTCCTTCCCCGCATCCCCCCCCACCGTGTCCCCCACACCTCCCTACCCGCCCTCCCCATATCTCTCCTCCCTCCTTTTCCCACCATCACTTTATTTCCCCCCCTACCCCCTTTATTCCGAACCTCCCTCCCCCTTTCCCCTGTTCCTCCGATTCCCCCCCCACTCCCCATCCCCCCTTTCCTCTTTCTTCCCCCCACCCCCTTTCTTCCCACCGCCCTTCACCTTATCCTCCCCATCATCTGGACCCCATCCCCCCCCACTTCTCCTCCTACCCCAATCCCCCCCTCCCCCATATCCCCCCTTTTGTCCCTTTGTATCCTGTATTTTCGCTCCCCACCTCTCCCTCACCCCCAACCCCCCCTACCCTCCCTACCACCTCTTTTTCCTTACCCCCTCTTCCCCTCACCCAATCAGTCTTTTGCTGCCCCCTAAGCTCTCCCTTACTCTCCTTCACAGCCCACGTCATCAACTATCCATTTTACCTCTCGCCCCCCCCGGCTCCTTTCTTTTGAGCACTCCCTCATCCCCTACCCCTATCCCTCTTTCTGCATCGCACCCACCCTTCCCTTCACATCTCCCCTACCTTCTCCCGCAGTCCCTTCCTCCCCTTACGCTTCCCCATGTGTCTCTTTGGCCTCCCACCCCCCAGCCTCTTCCATTCCCCCCTCTTTCCCCCCTCCTACCCTCCCCCCCACTCCCTCCTCCCCCCTCCCGTTTTTCGTTAACCTACCCTCTCTTCCCCCACTCTTTCCTTGTTCTCCTCTCCCTCGCCTCCCCCTCCCGTCTCTCCCTCCACGCCCTCCACCTCCCCTCCGTCCTCTTCTACCCGTCCCCCCCCTCCACACCCACCCCCCTCTCCTCTACCCCTCCCCGGTTGCTCTTCTAACCCCCCACCCCCCCCTCCTCCACTGACTATCCTCCCGTTGTCTTTCTTTAAATCCCTTCCTTTAACTAAATCCTTCTATCGCTACCTCCCACTCCCGCATCTACCCTCCGAATCATCACCTTCTCATGTCTCCCCCTCACTCCCTGCTCAAACCTTCTCCACTCCCCCTCCCTGCCCCCAACTCCTACCTTACCGCTTTCCTACACACCCCCTTACTCTGATTTCCTATGTCCCTCCCCCCCTCATCATCCCCCCCCCTCCCCCTCCCTCTATCATCCTACCCACTAGCATATTCATTTTCCTCCCTCCCTCCCTCTAAACCCTCCCCCCCACCCCCCACCTCCCAATCCCTACCCCCCCCTTCTCCCTCTAACCGCCCCTCCCCCCCCCTCCTTCTCTACTCCTCTCACTTTCTTCTCTTCTTTCGTTTCGCTGTACCCCCTGCTATTTCCCATCCCTCATCACTACTTCGCCCCACCCTTTCCCCCGCTCTCCATCACTCTGCTCTTCTCACTCCTCAACCACCTCACACCCTCTCCTTCCATCCCCGTCTCTCCCCTGCGCTCCTTCCGCCTCCTTACTAGATCCCCCCAGCTATCTCCACCGCTCCCCCCCCCACTTCCCCAGCACCCCCTCGTCCTCTTCCTCTCCCCCCTCCGTTCCTCCCCTTCCCTCCCCTTCTCTCGCCCTCCTTCATCTCCCCTCCTCTAGTCATCTCCCCCCACTGATCCCTCCTTCCTTCTCCTCCTTCCCCCTCCCCCCCCTCTTTTCGCCCTTCCACTCCCCTTTTCTCCATTCCCTTGCATCTTCTCCCCCCGACCCCTTTATGCCTATTTCTTCTGCCCCCCGTTTCCTTTCCTCTATTCCACTGATTTGCTATCTCCTCCATACCTTCTTCTCATTTTCCCACCCCCACCTCACCCCCTTCGGATTTTGTTGTTTTTCAGTTGGCCCCCTTCGACTTCCTTATTATCGCGGCTTTCGCATCTTCCACTTTTTTCATCCCGATCACATTCCTTTTCCTTTTTTCTCCCTTTTGAGTTGATCCGCCCCGACGTTTCCTTTTTCCGTTTTTCTTTTTCCCGATCTCGACGTTTTCTTGCGCCTTGTTGGGTTCAACCCTTCCGAATATTCTCTTCATTCTCAGCTGTCTCTTTTGCATTTTTTAGGGCCCATCCTGATCCTCCCTCCGGTCCCCCCCTTTTTTTTTCCCCACACCTGCGCTTTCTTTTGGCTTTTGGATGCTTTTACTTACGTGGCATCCGGTACCGTAGCTTCGATTTTTGCCGGCGGGCCTCCCCGGACCAGCCCGCCATTTCCTTCCTTGTTTATGGGCAGAGGTCCCAGCCTGCGTTAGATCTGTGAAGTTCTATTTTTCTTGCAAGGTCTTTCCCGCCTGAAGGCGCTTCCCCCCTTTCCTTGAGTAAGTGGAGCCCGCTTCTGTCCCCGGACGATTTCCCTCTTCGGACGAAGAGAATTCCTGGTGGTTTTTTCCTTCTGTTCTAGGATTCTCTATCAATTACGGTGCCGCATTCCCACTCTGAGCTAACTAATTTTCGGCGGGCCAACCAGATGGACATCGATGGGTTCGCCTTCCTATGTGAGCTTTAGTGAAACTTTTTCCCTTTTTCCAGCTGTTTCCCCCCACTTTTACGTGGAATTCCGCGCAAAGAGTTTCCTAGGGAAGGTATCTTCTTTTACGGTTAAC
>Ga0179593_1429097_pt1 | contig 13211 bp, 17 predicted proteins | sample CZODoug2_1_08_16_FD_185931 | JGI IMG/M metagenome (GOLD analysis project Ga0179593, IMG submission 185931) | Vadose zone soil fungal communities from Angelo Coast Range Reserve, California, USA - CZODoug2_1_08_16fungal (PacBio error correction) | ecosystem: Environmental > Terrestrial > Soil >... | reverse complement strand
ATCTGGTTAAATGTGCTTTCGTTTCTTGTAACCTCGCTCGGATTTTCCCCGTATGGAGGCGCAAGCATTCTCGCCTCCGTCCCTTCACGATAATGTTCCCCCAGAACGTCCTTCACGCGTGATTCCCCTACACATTCTGACTTGCTTGCGCTTTGGATGGGTGGTGTGTGAACCGCACCCTTTTTTTCTTCCGTGGAGTTCTTCAGTTTTTGCAGAGAGGGGTGTTGGTTTTGTGTGTGTGATGTGTGTAGTGTCTGTAAATCAACCTGGCAGGTGTCGATATGAGCTTGTTGTCCCAGCATCGGACCTGGCGCTTCCGCCCTTTTTTCTCCAGGCAGTCGTACTTTTTCATATGTTCTCTGATTCGAGCCCTTTTTGCCCAATGTCTCTTCCTTCTGGTGTAGTTTACTTGAGGTGTTTGTCGCACTTTTCCTCCAATTCTGCTCTCCTATGTTGGCTTTCTCTCTTATAGCAACAGGTGCGGCTTTTGCATCGACCCTCCAAGTGTTACCTCTGTTTTTCGATGATTTTTCGTCAATCTCTTCCCATTTCCCGGAGTTTAGTCCTCTCGCCGTGATGCGCTGTTTCTCGGTGCTTGGGACCTTTCCATGGTTGAATATGTGTTTTCCCTCTGTTTCAAAAATTAGATCTTCTTTCAAATTCCTTCGTTTCGGTGCTTTTCCTTTTTGTTTCTGCAGGATCGAACTTATCGGTTTCGTGCACCACAACCGTTTTCTTTAAGTTTCGGAACTTCCCCGCGCTTCCCTCTGCGATCCTGGCTTTTCAGAGTGATCTCCTACGTTGACATCCTCCCGCGCCGCAGGTGGGCGGTTTTCCATCCTATGTCATCGACGCGTCCACCGAACCTATGCGTTGATTGATCATTCACTCACGGCGTCTTGATTGTTCCACATTGAAGATTATTGGTTTACGACCCCGCTTTCAATCCCCCGATCAAAACCCCAAGCGTATTGGTAGCAGCAGGGAATGGCCTGTTGTTTTCTCCGCGCTTTCTTTCCTTTCGAGTACCGATTTAACCCGTCTCTTGAGTGCCGCGTTTCCCCCTTCATGCTCGCGTCCCCCCCCGTTAAATGACGCTCTTTATCATTGCCGTCCGGAGTCGGACCTACTCCTTTTTTTTTGTCAGGCGAAGGACTCTGCTCCATTTAACCTAAGTTTCCCGCGGTTGACTGTTTCTTTTTCTTTGCTTTGTATGTCCGGGAGGTGCAACCTTTTATGGTATTCTATCGGCGCATGCTGTTTCTTTTGGCCCCTGCTCTTCATTAGCTCTGCTTACCCGTCATCACCGTTCCTCGACGTTATCCGTTTGTTAGCAGTGACCCCCTTAAAACGCGGCTACATCCTTGCCCCTCTTGTCCCCACTCCTTCTTTCTCTGGTACCCACCCCTTGTCCCTCACTCTCCGTTACTCCGCTTCCGTTCCTGAGCCTGGACTCTCCCCTCCTCCTCTCCGACCTCCGCCTCACCCCCCCCCCACTTTCCTTCCCCCCTCCTCCCCCTTGCCCATTCTCCTCCCTTCCCCCTTCCCCCCCCCCTGCTTCGCCTGCACATACCTCTTCCTTTCCCCCCCCCTACATCAGATCTTCCCTTCGCATCTCGTCACCTTACGCCCCTCTCTTTTTTCCCCCTAGCGCCCATTACCACACTCGATTCATCATCCCGTCCCTCCTTCCACCCCATGTTCCCACCCCTTTATCTTCCGTCCCACATGCTTCCTCTTCCACCCCCCTCCCCCTTTCACTTATTCCGTTTCTTCGTTCCCGTGGTAAGTCTAGTTTCCCCCTCTCTCCCCCCCCAACTTTTCTCTCTGCGTTTGATTCTTCCCGGATCGCTCTTTTCCGCGGTGTCTTCGAGGCACCCCTCTACAGTCCGTTGAAATCCTCAACACTGATCCTTCCTCCTGTCCCAGGTCGACACCCTGACACAACACCAACCTCCGACCAACTTGGCCTCTCGTTATTTCCTTATTGTTGTTTTGCTACCTTCCGGATGTGATGATTGGCCATTTTTGCGCCAGCCATTAAGACATATGACTCCTGCGTTTACCTCAGCGTTTCTCCCGCGGTCCGTGTGCCCCGAGATCCGCTTTCAAAGAACAAACTCCCTATGCGAGTTCCCTTCATGTATTCCAACCGACGGGATCGGCCATCATTATCCTGCCAACATCCCCCATTCTTTTGACAATGCAGCCCTTCTGTTAAACTTAATATTTGTGACTCAAGTGCACCTTATCCCCTCTCCCAGTCCTCGGCCCTGACCACCTTGTCCATACCAGTCTCTACGGTCATATACCCTTCCTTGGCCTCCATCTTGTGCAAAATCTTTCCTTCTCCTAGAGTTTGCCGCGGACGTTAACTCCCTCTTGATCTGCCCGAATGTCATACGAGGCGAGAAGAGGCACCTTGCAACATGTGCCCTTTCGACGTGCTTGAAGCTGACACAGTCCTTTTTTTCCCCCTTTGTGGTACCTCTTCGAGGACATCTTTCTCCGGTTATTTGTCCTTTTTCTTTTACGCTCGTCCTCCTTCCCTTACCGTTTAAAATCCCCCCTAGTTTTTCCGCTTCCTCCAACCCAATACCTTAGGTCGTTTATTCCTTCCACCTTAGTTTCCGCCTCCCTTCCCAAATTTTTCGAATATTCCTCCCGTTGTCAGCGGCTGTTCCGGCGGGAACCAAAATGTATTTTGACTTCTGCGACCCCCTTGACCCCTTGTACCCCCAACCATTTCTCTTTACAACTTTTTCTCGACGAATTGGGCTCGGTATCGTCCTCCGCTGTCTTTGAAATACCTGTCTTCTAAATAGCTTGCGCCTTCTCAATGAAATCGTAATCGCGTGCTTTCATTGAGATCATGTTGCCCCCACCTTCCAACACCTGTGTCCCCTCGATTCTCAACAAGGTGAACGTGTCGGCGTCTCCGCTTCCTCTCTTCAGTCCCCGCTTACCTGTAACTTTGATAATCTTTTTCCTGGACAAGGGACGGTCTTTTTGATAAGCGCTTTAATCCGTCTCGCGAACCCTCCCCGCTTGTGAACCTTTTTTCCTCTAGCAAGTCACTTTTTCTTTTTCTTAACTTCTGTCCCCTGATTCCCACCTAAGTAGATATACATGTCAAGTTTGACGGATCTCCTGCACCCGGAGAGTGGAGTCGTTACGCCATAAGGACACACGAACCTCAACCCGATCTCTCTTTTACCCCCATACTTTTTTTTTTCTCTCTTATTTGGCCGAGTTTTTTGAAGGATCGATTCGCCCCAGACTCTTTCAATTCTTCGCCCCCCCCTGCCTTCTAACTCCAGCCAGTAATTGTACAGGTGCGTGGACTGAAAGAGAACGCCGTTTCTTTCTTAGATACCTTCCCCTTGGGTTTTCTTTAAAGCTGATTTGGATGGAGAGATTGCTTCCCAGGTGGTCATGTAGATCTTCCCTTTTTTATCCGCTACCCGCTTGCGCCATTCGTCAGCTGCTCGTCCACGCCCCAGCGGTACTTAATCGTTCTCATTGCGCGTGAATAATCTAGGTCTCGCCTTCAACTTAACTTTTTTCTCCCGTTAAAAATGTCGCGAAGCTGTAGTCTATTGGCCACCCTCTTTTTTATATCTAGGCAAGAGTCTCTCCCTCTTTTCCTTCTAATTCAGCTCTCTTTTTTTGCGGGCTGAGATACGTTTTGTTCCCAAGTCCCCGTAAACGACGAATCATGACTCCCCCAATTCCCGTCTCTCAATAGGTACACCCGTTGTCTTTGAACAGGTTTCCGTCCATTCTCTAGTTTTCCCCCCCTACATTGGTGAGAAAGAATACCCCTCAGCAACAGGTTTCTCTTCTTCGCGCCAGTATTTCCCTTCCGTGATCGCGGTTTGACGACGTTGTCTGGCCTAGGTACCCGCCGTAGTGTTTCCTGCATCGGCCATTTTTTGGTCGAACGTTAAATGAATTAGTAAAATCGTAATCTTCGAACGTCCAATAACCGTCGCCGATATTCCTTACCCAAATTCCCATCTGTCAGGCCCAGCACCCCCTGGTCGAAATTGTCCATTTTGGAGGTTTTGGGAGGTTCCCGCCTCTTCATCCTCGAGAACTATCAGCTCGGGATTCACGTTTCCCTCGCAAGATCCTGCGGGTCAACTAGGTTCATCCCGTCAACTAGTTCGGCCGTGCCGTTCGCCATGTCCCCCGTCGAAGCACGGGGAGTTTCCTGCTGTTTATTGACTACCCCCCCCTGCGGTATGTCTCGTTCCCACTTTCTCCGCGGTCAGGTCGTCTTTCCGTTCTTCTGGTAACTCTGCCGTACTCGAACAGCGTTGGCTTTGCATCATGAGAGGTATTGGCCCTGAGTGTTGACCCCATACAATTTCCAGCTGCTTATGGCGATTTTGTCTTTCCCTGTCATATTTAGTTTTCCCGGCCTCTGGCGGGTCCAAGTTGCTTCTTGACCTCCCCTTCGTCTTTCGTTTTTGGAACCCTGCAGGGAGGTCCACTTTTTAATAGGCCCGTAGTTATTTCCCACACCATCCCTCTCCCAGTCCACCGACCTCAAGCTTTTTTTTTTTTTTTCTTTTCTTTCCCTTTGTCTACTTCCCTCTCCTTGGATTCTTATTCTTCCAACTTTTTTTCTTTCTTCAGCGGCTTCCGGAGTTCTGACTCGTCACCCCGCGCTTCCACAATAGCGAAGTTCTTATCTCTTCGCAGATTTGTTGCAGCGGCTCCCGGTGGGGGATGATTAGTTTACTGGGAAATCAAGCTGGGCCCCAAGCTCCTCGACCCGCTGTTTGATTCTTTTTGTAAAGCTTTGCTCCGCATCTCCTTCTGTGGGCGACGGCCGAATGCTCTGCCGTCCTTTTCTCCAACCTTTCCCCTACCGCGCCTCCAAGAATAAAAGATTTTTCCCCAAAGCCTTCAAGAATTAATCGCGAATCCTTTGCCCGCTGTTACCTGTTATCAACTTTAGTCTTCGCATGTACACCCCCCGTTTTAAGAGTATCCTCTTTCATCCCCAATCCCCTATTTTCTATTAACCCTGCCTTGATCTCCCTTAAGCGGTCTTGCCCGTGTTCCTCCTCTTCCATCTTTTCAGTCTAGCTTTTTTACTCCCGTTAATTGCAGAGGAATTCCCTCCTGACCTCCAGAGAATCGGACATAGTCCCTAAACCTTTTTTAAAACCCGAGCTCTTTTCCGGATGTGTTTTTGTTCGATTCGCCTCTCCAATAAATTTTCCTTAAAAATGCGATAAGACTGTTTGCCTTCGGGTTCTTTAAGCAATTCATGGTTTTTAAGTTCGAATCCATCTTCTTTCCACCACCAGGCAACATGCTTTGCGCATTTGTGCTCCCAAGAAAGGATATCTTTCTACCCCCTCTTTTACCTCCTCATTCTGACTCGTTGAAGATTAGTAGACCCCCGGACTCCATTCTCCCCGTCGTGTGCATCCCATGCCACCGCAGATCTAGCCATTTCCTCTTCTTTTTTTTAAACCCCCGTCCAATGAATCGACTTCGTGCTTATGTCCCCTCTTTTTTTTTTTGAACTCTTGGAAGCACATTTCAAGTCCTTCCCCCCAAGAAAAGATTGTTTGCTCATTGAGGTGTTTCTCTCTTCCGCGCCAACATGTCTTCTCTTTTCCCTCATGTTCCCAGTCTGAACACACTTACCTCCTGCGAGGATACCTAGGTCCTCAGCAGAGTACTTTATCTATCTTTTTCCCTGCGCCTTCATCTCCGCAGGACATTTGGACACCCTCTTCTCCCCCCTCCCCGATTATGTGAACTCCCTTTTCCATTGTGGCAACCGCTCCTCAGGTCCCCAATCCTTCCCGCGATTCATTTAGAATTAAGTTGCCCCAAAACTTAAGAACTTTTCCGGTTCCCCGCGCTTCTTTTGCACTTTTTTTTCCCCTCAAGGTTTTCGACTACTGCCCCTGCCACCCAGGCTAACCCAGGCCTTGTCCGCTTCTAGCAATTCCCCTCCTGGCTTGCGTTCCTGTAGAAAGCTCGCCCTCCCACTTCCCATTCGAATTTCTCCGAGAGCTTCCCCTTATCCCGATGAATTTCCCTTTTTGTCATTCCTCCTTTTTTACTATTTAATCCCGTTTTTCTGCTCCTCCCTCATGCGTCTGAAACAGCTTGTTCCCGCCTATCTGGTTACCCCCTCCAGATACCGTTCTCCTTCCCACTCATTCTCTCTCTTTTTTTTGTTTTGTCTTCTCTCTCTCAAGGCTGTACTGCGGATTCTTCGTAACCAGATGTTCCCCTCTTTTCCGTCCTAGCCCCATTTCTTTGACCCATTCCCACTCGGGTGCCTTCCCCCCCTAAACGTGAAAGAAGTTTTCTTTTTTTACGCGGGTCATGATGACCAAACCTGGTGATTTTTTCTTTGGTATTTGGTCCTCAAATCTCTTTTTTTCCTTCTCTTTCACCATCGAAGTTTTTCCTCCTTGAGCCTTCCTGGCCTCGGTGAAAGAATGATCCCTTTTTCCACATTCCGACACTTTCCCGGCGCGTACTTTGACCCACTTTTTTTTTTGTTGCGAGTATTACTTCCTTCTGCATGACCTTTTTCCTTTTCTTTTCGTCAACTTTTCTTCGCCTTTTAAAAGTAAAGATCTTCTTCTAATTGTAGTTGGGTCATCTTGAGCCCCGAACTTCTTAGTTTCCGCTTATGGACTGACGTATTTCCCTCTCCATGGTGCGTTTTTTAATCTATTCACCCCCAGCTCTTTCGAGTTTTTTTCTTCTACGTATCAGATAGGAAGAATTACATTCCTGATATAGTTCCCCCTCGCTAGTCCCGTGTGACCATGCCTCCCCCCTGGTGGGGAAGATGTGCTCATCTGATTTCCCCCCAGTATACCTTTACGTTCTTAAGGCCGTTAACGTTGTTTTGACCCAGCTGCCCTCTCTCCTCTTTTCTCTTTCTGTTTTCCCACTTTTCTTGCTCCTCTATTTTCTACCCTGTCTCACGCGACTTCTATTTCTTGTCCGTCTCCTTTTGCTTCCTGTCGTCTTTACTTTTTGAAGCCTAGAAAGTGTGGTTTTTCGTTGTTGTCATATTGTCTTTCCTTCATGACTAGAATATTCTTTTTTGATTTGACCGGCCCTTTTCTTCCCTTTCTCTTTTTTTCAAAATTTTAAGTTCTTTCCGTCTCGAATTCCCCCAACCCACCCTGACTCAGTGCGTTTGATCCGAATCTTTCCAATTCATCGTTTATTTAGTCTTCTCATCCTTCTCTATATTGCGTACCCGATTTTATTGCTTTTTCACACCTGGTAGCTTACGTTCCCTCTGCTCCCTGGGACATAAAATCCTCTCTAAGTATTTCTTTGCTCAAGCGATTTCGTCGTTTTTCTCGGAGAGGATAATCTTGATTTTACCGTCCTTCTTCCCACAGTTCTTATCGCGATCTTTTATTGTACGGCTTTTCCCTTCCTTCTTGCTTTTGTTTCCTCTGTCGGTTTCTACCTTCGCTGCTTTGTGTCCCCGCCTCGCTCCCTTCGATTGCGGAGTGCGTCCCCTCTTTAATCCCCCAGTTGTTTAGACTATCCTTCTCTTCCCTTATTCGCTTCTTCCTCCTGTAGCTTGAGCTATTTCCTTCTCCCCTTTGTCTCCTGTGCAGCAGCTCTCCCTGTACCTTCTTTCCTCTGGGTGAGGTCCTTCTGTCCTTTGTCACGTGGCCGGGCATTCCCCCATTTCCCCACTTGGGCAGAGCCGGCCTCCCAGCGGTAGTATGTTGAAGTCTGCACCCTGCAACCCACCCACATAGATATTTCCTCTCCCTGTTCTGTCTTCAATTGTTTCGACATATCACCTTTCTGGGAATCTATTCATGGAATCTTTTCCAGGATTTTTTTTTTTTTCACCCCCCTGAGAGTATGGACTTCGGCCCTCTCTTTAAGCTCCTTGACTTTTCACACACTTTGCTCTGCAGTCTCTCCTCCCTCCCCCCTCTCCTCCTCCTCCTTTCCCTTTGCATTTCCCAGGACCTTTTTTTCGTCATCATTTCCGAAACCCTCCCCCACTTCTGGTTTCTAAGGCGTAGGTTTCCATCACAGTGTCCCGAAGACCTTCCCTCCCTTATCATTACTCGATATTCCTCTCCCTCCCTTCTAGGACTCCCCCCAAAGCTTCCAAATATCTGCCTTGTTACGGCATCATATTTTTTTATTGTAAACCCTATTTCCGTCCATCCTTCCGTATCGACGTGTAATCTATATGATATAAGGCCTTTCTATTCTCGCTAGGATCCTCCCACTCTTAATAAAATTCAACCTTTTCTCGTGCTTTAACTTATACGGTCCTATGTAACTTTTCTACCATCTTCTCTTTTTCGGGTTTTGGGTCCTCCTATTTCTCTTTTACGAGAGTTCCTTTTTTCCTCTCCCCAGCCAAGGATTTTTTAATGACCCCCTCGGTTAAATCCTCCGTACCACTTCCTTATAAGACCTCCTCTCCTTAGTAAACTCCTGCGAATATTTTCCTCCCCCCCCGTTTCATGGCTGTGACTTTGTCCCCACTTAATGTACTTTTTCGTATCTCCTTGTCCAGACCCCCTGGTTCCACTCCCCCTTTTATATTGAAGTTTTTTTCTCGCCCTCATTTGGCCAGTTTTCTTTTTTCCGAATGGTTTCCCTACTTACTTCCCCAATTCTCTTCTAATTATCATGGAATCCCCTCCTACTCTCCCTGTTCGTTACTCGTCGATCTTCTAGATAATCACATTAAGAGTAATATCACTTGTATCAATAATTGTCCGTGTCTAGCCTCCTCCATCATGCCTCTAATGTCTTTCTCACTATTACTCCCCTCTTTTTCTTCCTCTCTCTGTCTCTGAACGTCCCCTCCGTTCTCTTACTTGAATCGCGTCAGTCCTCCCTTTCATCCCGCGAGATACTCCCACCAGATGATGTCCCCCTTGTAAACCCCACTTGCTCTCTAATCCCGCTAAGTTACTTTCCCCTTTTCCGCCGCACCCCTGATTCACGGATTGATTTCTAATTTAACTTTGAAGAGCATTTCCGTAGTAGTGAGATCTTCTCATCATTCATGAAAAATCCTCCCCTTCCTCTTTCTTTTCTTTTCCCCATTCCTTCTCCTTTTGTTTGTTTTCTCTATAATCCCTTTTTCCTTCCTTTCTACTTGCATATAAGAAAGAGACTATCCTTTTTGAGTTCTCCCGGTCCCCTTTCCTTTACTCACCCACTCCCAGCCGTTCTTTCCTTTTAATAAGGGCGTCTGTCTTCCTCACCTTTCCCGAGAAACTTTGATCCCGGTATTAGTGGTCCCCTTTTTTTTTTTTTCATTTAAGAAGTTGATTTGATTCTCTGTTCCGGGACTCTCTTCTGTGACTACTTTAACCCCTTTTTCTTCCCCCATTAGCGAGCGTCTAGTCAAAACGAAAAGATTTACATAGTGGCTCCTTCCTTCTTCTGACACTGATTCTTGCTCGCCCGTCATCTTGCGCCTTTCTCTCCCAACTCTCTTCTCTTTCAGGCGTTTTAACCTTGCTCTAGTGACCGGAGACTTCTTTTCTTCTTAGAATTTTCTGTCCTCTCTGTTTTTTTCCTAGTTTGATTTCAACCCCTTCCTGACGAACTCCAAAAAGTCCACTCTTCGTCTCCCCCCCCACCAAGTTCACCTTGTCTTTACCAGGTCCTTTAACTTCCGCTCGCATTTTCCAAAGACGTGTGGTCTCCTCTTACCGAGTGTTTATGCCATCACCTCTTAGTCCAATCTTCTCGGACCTCTTTCTGCCCCGGATAGCCAAGCCTCTGTGTTCTCCTGAAGCGTTCTCTAAAGTTCCCTTCTTATAACAGTCCTCCTTTTTCTCCCCCTCCAAAAAGTCGACAGCTATTTATCCCTCTCGAATGTTTCTACCCCCCCCCCACAATGTACTTTCTTCCTGCTTAAGCCCCAGTAACTTGTCCAATTTTTGATCCTGCTTTTCTCTTATCTCCGGCTTTCCGCTCTTCACAATAGAATCCATCCCTCCGGATTACAAGCATTCCCCTCTCGTATGATAAAATAGTGTGTCCCCGTGCCTTCACATTCCCCCCCTTGAGTTACCCCCCCCCCCTTTTTTTTTCTTTTCTTGTTTCTTTTCTCCTTGCTGGGATAGGAGAAGTCTCCTCTTTTCCTGTCCGTCCAATGCCTTTCTTTCATGTTGATTCTTTTCTTTCAAACTTCCTCCGTATTCCCTCTAACCGCTTTTCTTTGTCGTGCACCTGTTAGTCATGTACTGCCCTTTCCCTTCCGTTCCATGATTTTCACTCTTTTTTCATTTCCCGATTTTGTCTTATTCCTATCCTTTTCTGACTCCCTGCTTCATCCTCCTTTTCTGCCGTCCCTTCTTCATCTTTCTTTTTTTGTACCCCTTTTTCACTCTTCCCTCCTTCCTACTTTTCCCCCCTTTCCTTTCCACAATGTACCCCTCTCCCTTCCAATAAATATGAAAGTCTCTTTTTTTTGCTTGGTTTTGGTCCATTTAACTGACTCCTTCTGGCTTCTATTCCCCACCCTTTTCTTAATTTCCCTCATTCAGCTTTCACGTGTTCCTTATGCCTTTCAGAAAAAAGAGAGCGAACCTAAACACAAAATCCCGACCTTGAGATTAGTGCCCACCACTACTTTTCAGCTTTAGTTTTGGGGGATCTCTCCTTTTTTGGTCCCTGCGTCCTCCTTTTTCCAGGCCCATCCCTGTTTGTTTCTTTCCCCAGTACCCCCCCTCTTCCTCCCCCCGCACTCAGTCTCGGGGGTTAAGCTACGGCCTCGCGTCAAGTCCGTGCTCCCCACGTCCCTCATTGCCTGCATCAAGAATCTCCTTTTTCACGGGGAAAGACCCCGTCATAACTCTCCAATAGTTTTTTCCCCCCCCCCGATGGGAGTTCTTCCCCCCCCTACCCCTGTCTTACTCCTTTCTCACCAACCCACAGACAGTCATTTCGTTCTCCCTCTTTTCCAACAATCCTTAGCGAGTGTAATTTTTCGCCCTTCCCCTCCCGAGTCATTCCCTTTCCTTTCCTCTTTTGACTCCTCTTTCTCGGGTCGCCTCCCCTTCTTCCGCTGAATCTCCTATCTTCTCTCCCCCCCCCGGAAATAAATCTGTCCGGCCTCGGGCTACAGACTCTCTTTCCGTTGTTCTCGATTGAATCGCGTCCCCTACCTTTCCCTCAACCTCTTTGTCCGCTTGACGCTTTCCTGTTATCCTATCCTTTTTTCCCTCTTCCTAAGCCTTCCCAAATCTTTCAAAGAAAACCAAACTGACCTTCGCATGGAGTGTTCCGGACTTAATCCTCCCCCCCTGATATCGATACTCGCAGTCGACGGTAATTACTTTCCTTTAGACCCTCGTATTCTAAACAGTCACCTTTTTTTTGCCCTCCCATACAATCGATAATTCTCTCCCCGTCCTGTTGGTCACCCCCCCGTTGAACTTACTGGGATTTTTACTTTCGTATTCTGCGTACATTTTCGAATCACTCCGTATGTTTTTTTTTTCCCCCCTCCCCGCTTCTCATTTTTCCCTGTCTCTCCTATTATGACCCTCTCCTTGCTTCTCTCTCTGCTTAACACCCTAAAAGAAGATGGAGATGTCCATCGCCTACCCTTTTTCGAGCTTCTCTTCCCACGGTTTCCACAGCCGCTCAGCAGTCCAATTGTCTGTTTTTCTAAAATCAAACTTAACTCTCTGATCGGAAGTCCTTTTCTCCCAGGTGCCAAAAAATACAGGCCAAGGGAACGCGTTAAGGAATACTCCGATGTTCCATAAACACGCACTCATTCCTCCTGTCTAGTAAATCCCCTATGTGTTTCATTTTATCACGGAAAGAAGTCTGCAAGCAGTTCGAAACAGGCCGTAACAACTCTGCTGAGTTTCTCTCCTTCCGTCCCATCTCTCCTTTTTCTTCCCCCTCTTTTCAACTGATCCCTTTTCCATTTTTTATCCAGCATGACAAGCCGTTTCTGCGAATTAATATGACTTTTTCTTTGTAATTAACTCTGGTACTCTCATCTTTTTTTCGGCGCGGTGAATCCCTTGCGGGATGTCACCTCTGTCCGAATTTACTAAGCCATCTTTCTCTCCCCTCCAAGATATATACATTTTCTCCTTCCTCCTTTTTTTTTTTGTGACTCTCTCCTTTTCCCTGTCTCCTCTGAAGAATCCCTTCATCCCGTCTGTTCTCCCTCGAGGACCATCATCCCCATTCTGATTAGACCCGACCTCAACAGTCGCTTTCATTCCACATCCTTCCCTCTTTTCTCTTATAATCTAACTCTTCATTTCCCCCAAACTTCGTGTATGATCTTTTCTTTCTATCTTGTTGGAATAATCCAGTTCTCATTTTTCGAAATAATTTTCCTCCTTTCTGTTTTAGCCTGCTTGCCTCCTTATTTCCTCAACCTGCCTGTGAACCACATTTCCTGGAATTCCCCTTCACCCTCCTTCTATTACTTTTAGTTTCCCCCTTTTTTTTCCTGGGAAGGTGAGTCTTTCATTTCATCTTATTGGGCCTGGTCTTCCATTTTTTCAAATCGACATTTCTTAAGGTATTATTCCTTTAGTGGTTCTCTCTTAACGACCGAAAATGGACTTCTTTTAGCTTCGCTCATTCATTGGATACCTTATATCTCGACCAGTGTTCTTTGCTGGTCCATCCTTCCTCCATCGGTTAGATCCTTCTATCTCTCTTCCTCTGATACACATTTCTTATTTTCTCTTTTTCACCTCTCTTCCTTGATGCTCTTTTCTCCCCTCGTTCTTGGTTTTACGCCAAGAGAACTCTGTCTTCCAAACAAGAAGGACCCTCCTTTCTCGGTACTTTCAGTTTCGGGTTTTCCATCTTCCATATTCTCACTTTTGCTGTGACTGGGTTTCCCCCAAACCTTTTCATTGCTTATCTATTTTTACACTTATAATTCCCAAAAATTAGATTTCTTCTGTTGTCTCATAAGAGGAGTCATATTGCCAGTGTAATCCCTTCAATGAGAATTCATTTTTTTCTCGTTGTTTATATTCATTGTCTTTTTCTTATCCTCCATGACCGACCCCTTCTTTCTTATTTGCCTGATCTTTTTCCCTCAGGTTGCAAGGCGGAGAGAAGTTTAACATTGAGGTGGTCCCTCCTCTTTCTACTACTAACCCCGGAATGTTTCTATATTTCTCCGGTTCTCGTTCCCCATCCTTTTGATTTCTTCTTCT
>Ga0179593_1346403_pt1 | contig 13211 bp, 11 predicted proteins | sample CZODoug2_1_08_16_FD_185931 | JGI IMG/M metagenome (GOLD analysis project Ga0179593, IMG submission 185931) | Vadose zone soil fungal communities from Angelo Coast Range Reserve, California, USA - CZODoug2_1_08_16fungal (PacBio error correction) | ecosystem: Environmental > Terrestrial > Soil >... | reverse complement strand
GTTTTTAGTGCTCACCCTCCATTCTTTTTTGAATTTTCCCCGCCCTCTTTTGAGGAGAGACCGTTCCGCTCGAGTACCCGACCTTCCCGCTTAAACCCCCTTCCATGTATCATTCCGGAACATCCTGACTTCACGTTCTGCGTCACCTGTGATTTTTCGCCTTCTTCCCCTTCGAGCGAACTGAGAACTTGTCTCCCCCGCTGCTTCTCACGAGTCCCCTATGTCATGCCTTTTTCGCCATTGTCGAATCAGTTTTGCTTTCTCCTACAAGAACTTACTCGCCCATAGACAATTGTCGCTTATGTCCATTTTTTGCCCTTTCGGGCTTTTGTCAAAATTTATTTTCGATGGCGTTACGAAATGCCGATAGAGACCGTTCTTTTCGCGCTCCTAGGGTCTTGCCCTCGATCCACCCCCCACACCGAGAACCTTCCGCTGCACACCCCTTATCTATAGAACGCGTGAGCCATAGGCTGAGTGAGTTAAAAGTTATTAAATGGTCACCTCTTATTAACTCAATTCCTTCAGACTTCCCGCGCGCTTGTCCCTTGACCTATAGGTTTGAACTCGAGATCTATATTCACTCACCCCCCCCCCCCATTTTACTTTTTCTTTCTCCCCCCCCCCACTCTGCTGTCAAACGACCACTTTCCTTTTTTCCCCTAACATCCTAATAAATTTCTTTTTTTCCTTCTTTCAGTACTTCCAGAGAAATGTCTCCTGTCCAGAGTCAAACCTTTTTCTGAATTTAGCTTTCGTCGTATCCTAAGAAAGACCAGCCATAAAAACGCCAGGTTCTCTGCTTGGCTTACTTTGTGTGTATTTTTTCCCGAGGCAGACCGGCAGCCGACCAAGAAACCCTACCGGCCCGTCTTACTTTTCCCCCTGCTAAATAGTTCTGGTGTGTGACCGCCTAGTCCCGCTCAGTTCACCCAGTTGCACGTCCGAGTAGCGCCTTTTCTGATTCGCTCTCAGTCGAATTTATCTTGTTTCCCAGTTATGAATTACACGGGTCAAGATACATCCCGTCTTTATCGGCCAGGGAGAGGTGAAGATCTCTGCCTGCAACCCTAACACGAGGCCCCCCTTACCCCCTCATGATGAATTCAGGAACGCCCTGCCCTACCCGCACGACAATTTTTTTAACAGAATAGTTCGAACCAGTCACCTTATGACGAGTGCCCTCCAGCAGAGGAGTTCCCCCCCAATCATCACTAGTCATACCTTGGGCCGTTGCCTGGATGATTATCCTGCTATTCGCGAGCTATTATGGAGTCTTGCCGGGTCAGAAGTTCCCGACATGAGTTGAATCCTCACCTTTCTAGCCTTCCCCCCCTTTCCTTCCCCCATGCTCTCCCCCAAAGTTGATTTACCACCCAACCCCTTTAAAAAGTGACGCCGATCGCCATCCTATTGCGACTCCACATATCGGGTTCGAGATCGTGAGTCGCGAGCCCATTGCACAGCATTCGTACACAGTTCTCTTTTCCCCTTCTCCTTTTTATTTCGCATTAACCAATTGCGAATTCCCCTTTTTTGTTACCACTCCCAGCTTCCCTGATCCCCCCCTTTTTTTTCATTTCAAATGTTCCCCTTCTGTTGTCTGTCACCCAAACCATTCAAAAAGTACCTTGCCCCATCTAGCTAACGGAGCGCCCCGCCCTTTCATGCTTCCCTCCCCCCCCCCCCCCAAGAGTATTGCTCTGGTAACTGACACCCTTTTGTGAAAACAACTACCTCCAAATAAATTGCCCCTACCCCTATTCGGCGGTGGTAGGTTCAAAGACAGTTTTGCCCCTAATAATTCCCATTTGAAGCGCCCCAAACTCCCCAATTCGCCAGTTGTTACTCCCAGCGCTGTGGTCATTTCCATACCCCTGTTCGTCGATGTCTTTGGCGAGAGCCGCACTGCTCTCATGCTTAGGACGCCGTCACCTTAGCATCACCGCCAGTATTTTCGTTTTGCTAGGATTACGCGTATTGATCTTTCTTTTGTTATTTGTACTGAGATTCGCGCCAACTTCCCAATCGCGATCGCCCTTTAGTTTTCGAGCCCGGTCACACTTGTAATGTGGAGGTGCATGCGGATGGTCCCTGTTGCTCACACCGCGAAAAGCCGTGGCGCCCACCTTTTAGTTCCTTTTATTTTCCGCCGCCCCTCATAAAGCATCATTTAGCTCCTCCTCCTTTTCTGGTGAGAGTGTTCCCTATTCGTTTGCTTTTGCTCGGTTCTGAAAACCAACCACCCCCCCCCTCCGAAATTGATTCTCGCTTGGACTCCACACGCTGACATTATTTTGAACGTACATTTCGCCATCCGCTCGTTTCAAACAAGCCCCCATTTCTCACTCCTATCTTCCCCCCATTTTCGTGCGTCGTAACTTTGCCACCGCGGGTCCCCCCCCCAGTACAACAATCCCGTCTCTTACCGTTTTTTTGGACGGCCATTTAGGGGGCCGGCATCGACCTATTTATCCTTTATTCGCTCCTTTGTTTCACCTACATTGCGCCTCTTCCTGATTCCAGTCTTCACGGATACAGTTCGCTTCGCGATAGAGTTTTTCTTTTGTTTTTACCTTCTGCAGGATTCGTCCAATTTTTTTTTACCCTCACAGAATTTTATTATGGTCATTTCTTGGAGATCTGTGGGACCAACGGAGTTTTTTTTTCTCGAGCAATGCGCGTGGGGTCTCGTCTCGGATCATTTCCGGCTGGCGGTTGCGTTTTTTTCCGTTGTGTTTTTGTTAACCCAACGCGAAAGAACTTCCCAGCAAATTCCCAACCGGTAGTTATTTCGCTGCCCCTTTTTGCGTTACCGGTAGCCTCTGAAATGCAGAAAGTGTCCCAGCCAGCTTGAACCCTGATTGCCTTTCCGTCCCTTGTTGTTGAGGCTGGCCGTTCGTAACATTGTTCGATAACTAGCTAATGGATTTGGTTTTCCCTCAGAATCGTTCTTTTTTGACTCATCTTCTTTCAATTTGGTGCTGGTCTGTGCCAGTGTTTGGCCCTCCGTATTGTTTTTCTCGAGGATGCTGCCTTACTTCCTCGCTGTAAGGACGTTGGAGAGCCAGTCTTCTCGGAGTTTGTGTCTCGATAATTAGTACCCCGCTTTACTCTGTTCCGCGATTTCCTCCACGATTCCGCCTCTAAGGTGCACCCGCTGTTGCTTGATGACTAGGTTTACTCTGGTTTCATACCTCTGCCTGCGGTATGTGGCCCCCTTCCCCTGCCATCGGTTCACCGAAGATATTCTTTATCTGTCGCTCTTATGCTCGGTTGTAGCTTGCAGGTGCTCGTAATAAGATGTCCCCTTGCTTTACCGCAACTTTGTCTTTTGAATTAAGCGATTCCTCCCTGACGCCCCTGTCCTTTTTCCCCGCTTTTTTATTTCCTTATATTCCGTTTACCTATCGAAACGGTTTGACACGGAAACCCCTCCTGGCCCCTCCTCGGCATCGCACTCGAATCCTCAGCTCGCTCCTGCGAGTGATGATGCTCCGGCTCGGGAAGTCGGTCCCTCCGAGACCGCCACTCCATTAACATTCGAATTTGTATTTGCCTCTCTCGCCGCATCGGGTTTTGTTACATTTTTCTTTGTTTCATGTTCCGTCAGAACGCTCTCCAAGCAGGCGAAGAGAAGTCGGGTATGTCTTTTATCTGGGTTTTTTCAGGAAGACATCGGGTAATGTCCTTTGCTCTTTTAGCTTCCAGTTTTTTATACTTTTGCAGTGAGTCTTCCTTTGGTTTCCGGCCGCCCGCCGGACAAATAAATTTATACTATGGCGGCCGGTTTTCACCCCCGCGCAGTGGAGTACTCATTTTTCTCGCCAGTGGGTGGATTGGTCTGGTCGCCTTTTTCACGACGTTTTCCGAGATGCTGGTCCCCGTTCCCGGGTCCCCCCACGGTTTCCTTCTCTCTTTCAATAGCGATGTTACTGATCTTTTGTCCGCTGAAATGTTGTCAAAGTGTCACACGCTCTGCTCGAAATATGACCTACCCATGATGTAGCGGCTCCCCAGCGTCCTTCCGCCCTTTGAACCTTTCCCGTTTTATCGAATATCTTGCCCATTAGGCGTGCCTTTCTTTCCATGCGAGGCTTTTTTGCCCCAATTTTCTCTACGTTCTACTAACTTTTTCATTCATGTTCAAGAGCAAGACCCCCTTCCATTACATCAGCGCCATTTCTTGGCGTTATTGGTATTCCTCCCTCAGATATATTAGGATGGTGCCCTCTTCCTTTCAAGATGAGCGTTCCTTCGGGATCCCCTTTCACAGCCCCTTTTTGTACTTTCCAGCAAGGAAGATCTCGGTAATTCTATCCACCTTATTTCAGCTGACAACTTTTTATTTTACCGATTTTCTGTCCTTCACCTTTAGGTCGGCCCCCTCTTTTTCTTTCTATTGACCTTTCATTAAGTCCCTCTTGCTCGGATGGATTGGGAGACTAACCCCTTTTTCTCACCGGCCTTTTACCCCTATATACCATCTAATACTACGTTTTTTTGTTTAGAGAGATGTTATTTTGACATCCTTTTATTCTCCGCCTCAGCTTGCTTAGGGGATTTTGTACGTCCTCTGCATCTTCGAACGAATGACAAGCTGGACTACCGAAAGGAATTTTCTCTCTCTTTTTTCACAAATCCAGTTACCGGCCCCCAGTCGCCCCCCCCGATAAAACTGTGATTATGACTAAGAGTATCGTCTCCCGTCTCTGCGCGTCAAACTTGTTTTCACTCCCGCTTTTTTCGGCTCGACTTCCATTCTGGAATGCTAGGGTAGTAAGTTATCGGTGAAATCCGACTTGTAATTGCGATTGTCCTCCCCCATATGATTTATGCCCTTTTTGCGCTGATCTGTATTCCCATGACTGGCTTTCTTCTTCCTTTACTATTCCCCCTCTTGTTCGCGTCCGCAGATTGTTCCCTTCATAAGGGACGCCGTGCGTCGCCATTCCTCGGCGCGCCTTGTTTCTAACCCCTATTTTTCAATCCCCTCTCTTCCGTCTTTCCGCTATTCCCATCCACCTCTCCGTTCTCCTCAGGCCTTGATTTAGCTTGTCCCTTTCTCTTGCAATGTCACTCCGGATTTCGCCCAGCAGGATCGTTCGTCGTTCTACAGCGATTTGCACCTTTACTCCTTCGGTTTTGAAGAAGACTTCTCCCTTTCCCACGTCGTTAATTTTTTCATTTCGTCAAACACTAGTAGCTCGAAACGCTAAAATTTCGTCCTTGTTCCTCAAAGGAGACCCTCAACCTGTTCTACGCGTTCCAGAAACTTTCGCACTGTATCTTGCCTTCGTCCAAATCCGCACATAGCCCGAGACGAGTTCGGTCTTCTATCGGCTCCTGCCGACTTTTCTCAACAACCACGACCTTTTCCTCTCGAGAATTATTTTCATATCTTCGTGCGGTTTCTCCTGCGGTTTTCCCTAAGATCTCCCACTCCCCCCATGATTTTTTTACTCCCTTTTAGCCTGACACAAGTCTCAATTTCCGTTTGTCTCCGCTCGCGTCCAGAGACTTCAAATCTTCTTCCCCAGCTCGCTAGCGCCGATTGAGTCTGAGGACTCCGATATCGCCGCCGTCCCGGTCCCCTTCTCTCCCGTTCACAGGGGCCCCTATTCCCATCAGGGTCTTTTCCGGTGCTTTCCGTCCCCCCGTCGATATTTTTGATGAATCCACCCCCGTCTTAACCATTTTTTAGAGTTTAGTACCTTTGAATGAACTCCTACTTTCCGCAACCCGTACCGTTTACAAGTCCTAGGGCTGAACCTTACGGCTCCGTTGCCTTTAAACGCTTATTTCTGTCCTCTCCCCGACCTCGTTGAGACTCTTTGGTTTTCTTACGTTCCGAGGGAGTCGTCGTGCAATCATTCTTTCCGAGATCCTATGGGGTAGTTCTACGGCATACAGCTTATGACTTCCTTTCTGCACTGACAGCCACTTTCTCTTTCCCCATAGAGGAGACTTCCCAGTTTTTACCTCGATTTAAACACACCGTAGATTTTAAACAGAAACCGCCAAGACAGCACCCATTTCCAGCCCTCGTATAACAGATTTTCTTCAGACCCAAATAGCCAGGAGACGATGTTTGTCTTATTTTGAGGCACCCTCTTAGTCCGACTCGCTCCCAGTTTACACTGGGCATATCTTTTTTTTTTGCTGCACAGTGCTCAGTTTTCCTCGTTGTTGCCCCCTTTACCAAGACACCGGGCGCCTCCCGACGTTCCCTTTTGTCTTTCCCTTTTATCTTTTCTTTAGGATGTTTCCCACTCCCCCACCCCTTTCCAAACGAAATTAACTTCCTTTTTCCTATCTTGCTTCCCGAGCGCCAACCCTGCTTCCCCCTTTCTTCTCGAAGCGTATGACCCTTTTTACCCCACATACCCCCCCCCCCACCACATTGACCCCAAAACGATCTTGTTGGTTGGCAGTACCAACGTTTTCCTAATCCTTCAGCAGGCATGAGAAAAATCAACTCCCTGCTATTAGAAGAGCCCTTTTATGCTCATAAGGTCTTTGGTGCTAGGTCTTCCCTCTTCCATCATAAGCGCTAGGTCGTACTTACGGTGACCCTTAGAAGACCACCTGACCGGCGCTTCTGGTTACTTGGTGATTGCTCCGTGCTGTCCTTCGATCTTTCTTTCGCCCAGCCCTTCAATTTATATCCCTTTGTGTTTTATGATGCAGGGTCAGTTCTCTCCTGATCTGGCATGCCCGTTTTTTTTTATTTACCCTCGCTTTACGAAACGTTTTCGGTTTGCCATGTTTCCCCTTGCCATAAGAAAACTTCCCCCTCTATCTTCCCCCTTCCCTCCTTTTGTAGGTTGTCTTTCTTATGATTGAGAGGTGATTATTTCATCAGGAATGCACACCTTTCAAAGACACGGCTTATCGCTTTTCTCCCCCTGGCCTCGATTCCCCAACTTACCCCCTTCCAAATTTCCGCTCTCCCCCAACGCACTGGGCGAGTCAAAATTCTCCGATTGCCTGTGACGCCGCCTTTTCTCGACGGAAAGAAACTCCACACACCAATCCTTTTGCTGACGAAAGTTTATTTTCATTGCGAATTTCGGGCCGTCGCCCCCACTTTACTCTATTAGTCTCCACTACATCGACATCCCCAGCATTGATATGGCACGCGCTTTGTTAGTAGGAGAGTTTTTTTGCGCTCTAGTTCGTTTTTCGCGTATTTGTAAGTCCTTCCACCTCGTGGCTACAGCCCCCCAACCCCCTTGCCGCTCTGTTATTTGTTGTACAATTGAATGGTATGATGGGAGTTGGGTCACATGGTTCTCTCTTTCTATTTCCCTGCCCATATGGTTTTTTTTTTTCGGTCCTCCACATATAGTCGGTTTTCGGGTCCGTTTTCGGTTTTTTTTCTAGGCTGTTCCACCCCCCCATCCTCGCCTCAGTCGATACATGGATGCAACTCCTTTGGGTTGTGGGGAATGCTCTCTCTCCTGCGTTAACCGGTGGGCACACGCTTCACTGCGCTTTCCTCGGTCAGATACTTCGGTACTACATGGGAACCCGCAGGGTTGCAAGAGCGTACCGCTGATCGCTTTTCTCTACGGACCATATCGGATACTTGGACTTTCTTGCTTCGCCCGACCTGCCTTTGATCGTTCCTCCTTCACTTTCTCTTTTAGTTTTTTTTTTTTTTTCGAAGAGTACCGTTTGTGTTCCGTATGCTGGGAAGTTAGCAAAATATGCTCCCCAAGCGCTTTGGATATGGAGCGCCCGGAACCGGTCGTTCTTATTTTTTTGCCCTGGATCCATACCAACATCGATACTTCTTCGAAAATCGCCCCCTCTATCCCCGCCTCTTCAAAACGTTAGCCTCTGACTAGGACTTTCAGACCGTTTCTTAGTTATTTTAATGGCACGGCGACCCCCCATGTTAATCTTGCTGTTATCAGAGTTTGGAGAGGGTTTTTTTGCTCTGCCCTCTTTTATATATGATCCCCTGATGAGTAGTTTTTTTGCTCCTTTCCTTAACGCTTGTCGCTCTATTCCGCGGTCTCTTTTTGACGTCCCCTGTCCTTTATCCTCTTTCGGTAAGTCCCCCTTTTCCCCCCCGTTCCTATAGAAAACCCGATGATGACCCTGCGGGTTCTTTCCTTATCTGCTTCCTCCTTTCGACTTATAGTTTCCCGTATCGTTTTGAGTCTGTATATCCGTCCCCGGAGCTCCAGGGCGCGGTCAGTCAAGTGACTCTCCCTTATCCTGTTGAAGGATTCTTCTTTCTTGTCTTGGGGTGTTTTTTTTTTATTTTTTTATTTCCTTTTTCAGAGGACCCCCTCAACTGGAAGCCTAGCGACTTCTGCTCTAGAAAGAACCTTTTCTTTATTGCTTCTTGATTTCTTCCGGTAAGAAGTTTTCCCCCCCCCGATTCGTCTTGGGAGACCGTTCCTCTTAAAGGCTACCTTTTCTTTTAGTGGTTTGCATTTGGCACTCAGGGGGAGGAAAACCCCAATTTGTCTTGTTTCTCACCCCAAGGCGACTTCTTCGGTTTTTTCGAGCGCTCGTGTGTTTGTTCTAATTTTGAGTCTCCTGCACGGACTTTTTAAGATCGTTGAGTAAAATTTCTGTTTCCCGTTCCTCGCTGGGCAGTGAGGACCCTTGCTGGCGTTGACTCGGCTTTCCCCTTTTGCTAGGTTAACTTCTACTTCCCTTGCTGCGGCGCCCCAAAGGATTATGACCTAGCCGGCTCCGTGGTGCCAGCGGGACAGTCGCATTTTCTTCCCCGGTGCTATCTCCTCAAGTCTTCCTCCGATCGATTATCTGAATTCTGAGGCTCCTTCGATGCTGAGAACGCCCCCTAATTCCTGTTTCTTTACCCAGAGCCCGCCCAGCTTTCCACACTTTACCACCTCCGCCCCCAAAATTTTATAGGCTCTTCCTTTTTCTTTGGAGACGACGCGGCACACTTTGAGGTGGTCTGAACTGGTAAAAAGAGACCCCTCCAAGTCTTCCTTTCATCTCCCGACCGGCTGATAAGTTCATCAACGTCATTGTGCATGAGACTTAGCTCCCTATGACTTTAACTCACATGCGTTCGTCCGGACTTTTCAGTTCTTAGTTTACTCGTATCATCTACTGCTTCCGGTATTCAATTCTTGCCCTTTTTCGTTTCCTAACTTGAACACGTCATACCACAACCCAGTCCCGTAGTCCGACAAAGCTGTCGGCTTGAGAATACCGTGATTTAGCAAGTTCCTAACCCTTTTCTTCCTTCTATTTCCTCCTCTCCTTTCTTTTTTCTCGATTTTTCCTGCCCGCCGACTCTCCCTCTTCTCTCGCTTGTTACGTTCTATTTCCTTTCCCCAATCGTACCCTCCGACACCCTTTTGAAGCAACGAACGCATTTTGTTCCCTTTCTCTGAAATCCCTTCCTTCCCCGTCATTTGCATAAAGTTGATTGACCTTCTCTCTAGTGTCCCGTCTCTATTCCCCCTTCTTGCTCCTTATCCAGACGGTGCGCGATAGACGTCAAGCTGAGCCTCCCGATCTTTTTTCTCCCTTTCCGACCCAAGTTGAGCTTCTCCCCCATCCCCATCCCATTCTTTTCCGCTAGTGGGCTTTCTTGAATTTATCTTTTTGAGTGCTAGTTCAAAGATTTTTTTTCTTTTTCTTCCTCGCCTTCTATATTTGCGACTGCATTCTTTTTTTCCTGCTGCTTTCTGCGCTTTCTAACGTTCCTGACCAGAGAAGTCCGCTTCCCCCAATCGCCGCTCGTCACGCCTTTCGCCGCATTCCTGGATTTAGATGTAAAATTTTTTCTTTTCCCCAGTTCTCCCGCCTATTTTTTTTTTACAGTCAGTTATCCTCTACTGCCCCTCGCCCCTCTGCAGTTCCCAGATCTTTTGTCCTTTTTCGCATATACCCCAGATATTAAAAGTAGTCCTTTAAGAACCCTCGCCCAAACCAAACCTATACTGACAACACGCACGCCAATTTCCCTCCTTGTTTAACCAGTTCCGACTCAATTTTTCTTTCGTTGTTTCATACCAAGCGCACTTCTCCTTTCTCTTAAACTTCCATACGCCGTAAGACGTAGGCGGTTCGTCTATAATTGAAGCCAGCCGTCCTCTCTACATCCCCGAAACATTTCTCCAGCGTGCCCAGAGAGTATTCTGGTATCTCTTTACCCCTTTTCAGATGAACAGTAACACCTACGCCCGTTCCTTCTTTTCAACAAATCTCATGGGCTGTCTGTGGACGGCTAGCTACCCTCTGTCCCGCTCATAATCCAGAAAGATCGCGTAGCGCCGATGAGTAGATTAGCCCTTCCATTCTCAGCTCGCTTTTGCCTTTTCCCCTTTAGTCCTGCAAAACGGGGACCATAGCATCCCTCTCGGGATCCACGTTACAGCTTTTTCGGATTCATATTATAGGCGACATCAACGAGGACACCCTTTCGTGCCTTGCTCAACTAGTACGTTCCTTTCTCCCCAGAGACCCCCCCCCTATATGCATGGACCCACCCCCCCACCCCAAAACCCCCCACCAATCCTTCTGTCCCCCCCCAGTCCTCCAGAATTCCTTTATGTCACTCCTCCCCTTCGTTCCTTCGTTTCTAAGATTTGGAAGATACGGTTTGCTTCGATCTTGTGATCTCCTTCGCTTTTTTTTTTCTTTCTCGTTTTCTCGACACTTTCCCTTCGGCATTTTGCATTCTCAAAACGTCGATACCCGGCCGGCCCTTTTCCAGCCGCGCTCCCACCCCCCCTCTTAGTCCCTCCCCCGCCCAGCACCAACCTGCCTAGCTATGAGCATATCTTTCCCGTCCAAATCGCCCGGCGCATCTGTGTGCGTCGAGAACTAGATTGATCTTCGTCAGCGTAAAGTGTTTAACGGCTCATCCGTTTTCTCTTCTTCTAAAGTTTTCCTCCGTAGTGTGCACAACTTTTAACTCAAATTTTTTTTTATAAACCCCCCCCCCCCCGGTTGCATTTGAACTCATGGCCCTCTGGAGAGCCTTTTTTAACTCCCCCCAAAATTTACTTAAAAGCACTCATAAGCCCTATCCTAGATGCTTAGAGCCCTTCCCCCCCCAACCCAGCGTCATGCTGTAGACCTTTTTCCCCCCGTCCCTTTGCACCCCCAATACAATCTCCCTTTTAAAAATCCCTGTCTTTTGTATTCTGCCCCCCAGAAAGGTGCCCTCCTACTTTGAAGGAATCGCCCCCCCCCCTCCAACTCGATTCTCGAGCCCTTCCCCCCTCGCTGTCCTGAGAACCTCACCGACTTTGCGGGAGAGGTAGTGTCCTCGCGATCCCTCCTCTCTATGGTTTTCGAACTTCCGTTCACCTTCGAAGCCCAATATCCCGTGTGTCTTGTTCCTGGTGATTTGAGAGGTGATTAATAGTCTCTTCCTAGCCCGTGACTGCCCCTCGCCTGATTTCGCCATCCTTCCTTTATATTAGTGTGCAAGTTTCCCCTGTTTCGTTCTCTCTTGCTTATCCTTTCCTCCACAGACGATCTCCCTTGGCGCTTTGCATTTCGCCATCTGGCCTCAGCCCTCCAGCTCGCTCTCTTTTCCAAGAAGATAGGGCCTTGTTGCGTGCGAGCCTTTTTTTTGAGGCCCGTCGGGTGCGGGGCTCATCTCAAACCTCCCCCCCGCCGCGTCCCCGGCAGTACATAGGTAAGCAACGGTTCCAAAGATCTGCCTCCCTCCCGACCCTTCGCCGCTCCGAACCCGAACTGACTCGCCGATTGTCCCCCCCGTGTGGGTCGCGCCTCTCGAAGGAAGATCACACCCTTAACCCGCGAAAATTTCTGCGGTTCCTTCCATTTCGCCCTCCTCCTCTTTCTTTTTTCTCGCTTCAAACCGAAAGCCCCCAGTTATTCCGGGCCCCCCCTGCGTTTTGTGGTAGAGGTACCTGGTCCGAATTTTTTTTTTTCGAGTTCCTAGGTTTTTGGGAGGTCTTCGCTTACTGATTCTGGTTATTAAGATCCTGCCCGCACTTTTTCTAGTCAATTGAATTGTTGGGATGATTTTTTACCGTTTGTTCTTTGCTCGCTCATGCGTTTTTCTGTCTTCTCCAAAATCTCGGCTCCGGGCTTTTTGGCTGGCGTTTTTGCAATGGTTGGGATTTACCACAGCCTCCCCTCCATAACCCATTCCCCTCCACCCCTGTGTGGGCTGTGAGCATATCACTTTTCGTTTCAAACTTTTTTTGCCCACCAGAGTTTCCCAGGAACCCAGGTTTACGACTCCTAGAAAGGATTCGGGGACTGTACTCACGGGGGACCTCCATGGAGATTTTTCTTTCTCTCCGCCCATATCGATGGATGTTATGTACGGCCCTATCGTCCTTTACTCTCTTAGTTCGTCCATGTTGCTTGGCTAGCTTCCATTGTACCACGGGAACGTCTTTCTGAGGGGACTGCCATGTTGCGGTGAGCCGAGCATTAAGACCTACTTTTTTTTTTGAGTTGCGGAACCTAAGCCCCAGGAGTTTATTTCAGGGTAGATTTCATTCTATTTTTTTCGCCCTTCCCTGATAGAAGAAGAGTCTCGTCGAGGAGATCCCGCCCATTTGGCACCCGTCTTCTGCCGTGGTGGGGTCTCCCTATTCCCCGGTACTTGTTTTTATACCGCGTCGGTTGGCCCACGGTACGGCACCCTGAAATTTCATCACGGTGGTCGCCGATTTTTTGTCGGGGGGTCTCACATCTTAGGATGGCTAACTGCTGCGAAGTTGCCTCTTTCTTTTTGAACCCAGCGTAAGATCCCCGATTGAAGTCAACTGTTCCACTTTTCCCGTCGTTATGACTATTTCCCTTCTTCGCAAAGTGTTGACAATGTCACCGTATTTCTATATGTTCTTCTCCCCATTCAATAATCCTTCGTTCTACGCGGTTGCTGGTCTGCTCCGTAAAGAGTGCCTCTGCCTTGAACTCAAGAAGCCCTCTCCTGTGGCAGTATCCCTTGGGATTTTTCGGTGGTTAGTTTGTACCCGGTTTAAGCCGTCCCTACACGTAGCCGTTTTTATTTTCCTTCGTGCTCGATGGTCGAACTTGGCTTTATGGGCAGTTCTTCCCGTCTAAGAACTCCCCCGCGATTCTTCGATTTCCTTTTCCTCGGGAACAAGCCGTCCCTTTTTTCAGCTTTTTGGTGACGGGTCCGGCCCGAACTCCGGAGAACGCCAAGTTATTGTTACGTGAGGGACCCCCTTCTCAATTTGCTCCCTTTTTCGGTG
>Ga0179593_1722978_pt1 | contig 13212 bp, 13 predicted proteins | sample CZODoug2_1_08_16_FD_185931 | JGI IMG/M metagenome (GOLD analysis project Ga0179593, IMG submission 185931) | Vadose zone soil fungal communities from Angelo Coast Range Reserve, California, USA - CZODoug2_1_08_16fungal (PacBio error correction) | ecosystem: Environmental > Terrestrial > Soil >... | reverse complement strand
CACCTCGACGAATAATGAAGATGCTCAGTTCCTTCCAGTACCTTCCCTCAAGATTTTTTTCTTTTTGAAGATGTCCTTTCTAGGGTTTCGCAGTAGTCGATTTTTTCTTCCCCCTGAGCCCGTCCCCTGCCCCGCTGCCGTCCAGAAAGCCCTTTTTTGCCTTTTTCGCCCCTCCTTTCTCTTTTCCGAGTTTTCTCCTGGCCGGAGCCCTTTCGAGGGCCCTCGGTCAGTGGCGAGCAGGATCGGTGCGGTTCGACCTCTGGTTTTTTGATCGACTTTTCCGCCGGCGAGCATCAGACTGTGAGTCTCTTTGCTCCCTTCGTCTTGTTTTTTTCCCGCCCCTCCCTCTTTTTTCCCATGAACACCATTTTTTTTACTTCTGGTTCACCCTCAGAGCAGCATTCGGTACCAGCGGCACTGCACCCTTCTGGAGTCTGCCGTTGAAGTTCGTCGTCGGCAACGCCGTTTATGTCTCCGTTATGCGGATCGCACCTACTTTCTTAGCTCTCCCTTTCCGGGCCACGGCTCGAAGAGGCTCCCCACTATCTGCATCCGGTCCCTGAAGGACGGGATGATCTTCGGAGCGGACCTGTTTTTTGCTGGGACCTTTCCCTTCTTGCGTTGAATCCGAGCGGACGGAATCCTGAGAGACACGACCCCCTCTTTCTCTTCGAAGGTTCTTTCCTAACCCCTCCATCGCGCGAACGAGGCGTCATTTCCGGCCGAGTGCTTTCGCTTGGCCTTTGAACGCTTTTTCCTGAGCGATGTTAGTTTGAAAAAGGTCTCTTTTCCTCCCCACCCTCGCCCGATTTTAGACCATCTCCCAGGACCGCGAGCCGCCCCGAATCCCACTTTTTTCGTTGCAGTGTTCGTGCTGCCACGTTCTTTCCCGATTTCTCGTTGCCCCGAGAGCTTTCCCTTTTTTTTTCGGGCACAGCCTCCAGCACTCACCCTCCCCCGCGATACCATCCCGTGAGGCTTCTTTTTTCCCTCGTCTCACCCCGCGCTGGCTTCGGGAGGCCAGGGCTACAGTATTGACGACCCATCCCACTTTTACGCTTCCCTCAATCCTCTTTCTCTCTTGTCCCCCCACGACGACGAGACGTCGTCTCTTCCGTTCCATTTTCCTTCAGATTCCCCTTCCCGGCTAAGCACGTAGTGTAGGTCGTCGTTTCTTCCGAGACTTCTCCCTTTTGTGTCGAGCTGATACGTTTTCCCTCTAAAGGTTGCTGAACGACCTAAGTATAAGTCCTCCTCCGGTTTCTAAAGACCTTTTTTCTTGTGACGTTCTTCACTATCTGCCCGTGTCGCGAATGATCGATTTCGACGCTGTCGTATTTTTAAGGCTCCATCGTCTTTGCGGTCTGTGATGGACTGCCAAGTAATGCATGTTTTCCTCTTGTCTTCTTTCTCTCTCGACGGTATTCTTAATCACATTCGGGAAAGAGAACGACCTTTCCTGAAGACTTTTCCCTTCCCGCAACAGTTGTCCGCGGTGACGTCGCAGACCTTCCCCTGCCACACAAGTCCAGCACATAGCAGGTTGCCTTTTTCCCGCCTTTTCTTGATCTTTCTTCTTGTCGATGACCGGCGTGTGTTGGAGGCCTACCTCCCTTTTTTGACTCCGTCCCCTATGTTTTTCTTCTTTTGGTTCTATTCCTGTGTTTTGACTCGTCCTCTGGAAGGAGCGCATTCTATCTTGGAGAGTCCTCTTTATTTAGAAGTCCCCTTTGCAGACCCTCCTTCCACCCGTGTCTTTGCCCGGTACTCGAGGAAGCCTTGTTGTGGCTTCCTTCTTTCCCTCCTTTTCATACTATAAGTTGTTGTTTGAGATGCTAAGGGAGAAGAACCACTGCTTCTCTTCTGCGACTTTTCTTTTTTTTATTCTTCTTTCTCTCCACTTCGCACCTTGCGGAACGCTGACCGGGTGATCTATCCGCGGCACGCGTTCAGACTTTTTTTTCCCTTTCCAGGACGTTCCGCCAAACGTCTCTCTTTGTCAGCAATTAGGACTCTCTCTGCACCTCGCGTCCTCCTCCAACCTTCTTCCTTGAGTTCCCACCTGATGGCTTTTCCCCCCCTTCCCCCTATTTTCTGAGGATTTGGGTATAGGAGGACGTGCTGATGCCTTTTAACGTGGACCAGTGTTCCGCGTGACTCGCCGGGTTATTTCAAAAAGTCAGTTTCTCCCTCCCTCCCTAGCCATTCCCGGCGACCTTTTCAGGAAAGAGGTCTCAGTCTCCCTTTCACAGAGAAAGGAAAGAGAGTTTCCTCAGAAAGAAAACCCATTCCTCGAGATAGACTCGGCCTGTTAGAGATCATGCTCTCTTGCGATCGTGCCTACAGTCCCCTATTTTTCTCGCTCTACTGAGTTCACGTCGAAAACTTTGAGTGAAATACCTCTGACCCCGCAACCCCCCCACCCCCAAACTTGTGCACGCGTATCTTCCACTTGCCTCTCCCCCTTTTCGGCGACCTTCCGATGTCCTTCAGCACTGCGCGGAACGACGTTGTTGCTCCCGATATTCCTTTCCCTGTTTTCCCCCCGTCGTCTTAGGTTGGGGAAAATTGCCTTGCTGACGTCCGTCGCCTTTTTTCTGCTGCATTTCTGTCGCAGAAGAGCACGGCCTTCTCTCAAGTTTCCCTTTTCCTCTTTTTTGTCTGAGCTTGTCTCGACATCCTCATCGGGATGTGATAGAGTTCTTCGGTGTTTTTTTTTTTCAACATTCCTCTTTCCATTCTCGCGTCACCCCTAAATAGTTCTAAGGGGATTATCCTCCAAAAATCCTTCACCAAAGTGATATAGTAAGCGAGTCAAACCTGATAGAGAAGTCCTCTACTCGTCGGCTTTCTCTGTCTTTCTCTTTGTTGACGAACCTCTTCTGCTGTCCCGGTACCTGTTTCTGCGGCCGCATCGACCCCGGCCCTTCCCCCTAAGGCAGCGTCTTCTGTTAGAGTTCTTCCCTTCTCCAGCAATGAGAAATAGAACATTTCAGATCTTTAGGGTTCTCCCTCTCCTGCATTTTTTTTCTTTCGCCTTCCTGCTCGACCGCTCAGCGCGCCATAACCACCCCCTCCCCCTTCCTGACTCCTCTTAGCTTTTCGAAGTACTCTTTCTTTTCTCGGTCGGGCGCCGCAGTTCGGATGACGTTCTCTCCTAGGTGTGTGCTCTTCGATCCTCCCCTTCCTTCTATCCGCTTCGTATGATTGCAGCTGCACATCGGCGAGACGTCTGCATACGATATACCTTTTTTCTTTTTTCTTTCTTATCTCCCTTTCTTCCTGATGTAGGGTGGTCATCGATTTGCCCTGCGGCGTTTTTTTTCTGGTCCTGCCCCTTCTTGCCCTCTACCCTTCACCCTTCCTAGCCTCCGATGTGTCCTGGCGATCGCGCACCAGCGCAACAAGAGGAGTATCTAACCCCCCCTCTACTTTTCTTCCACATCCGAAAGCGACGGCATCTCCACGCTGTCCGGTGGACGTCTTTTTCCCCTCGTCTTCTGGTCTTCTGTCGCCTTCTGTGGTCTCCTTTTTACTTGGTCAGACGTTGCTGGACTAAAGGCCCTTCCGTTCTTCACTTCGTGCCGCACCTCATCTTTACACATCAAGAAGAAGTCAATCCTTTCCCGTACGGTGCCCTTCTCTGCTCCTTCGATTTTTTTTGGAAAACTCCTCTCTTTGGCTCGCCTGAGCGTTCCCTTTTATAGGGTCTGTTTACTCCGTCCTATCGTTTAGATATCCTTTTCTTTTTCCGTAAAGAACGAGTTGGCATCCCCCCCCTTCTTTCGCTCTTTTTTTTCCGATGATATTTTGAATCCCGCTCGGGTATTGGCGCTGAGAGAATGAAAAAGCCTTTACCCTTCCGTGATCCCTGCCAAAGTAAATATAAACTTATACCCTGATGAAGTTTCCATTCCTTCCTTTCCGTCCTCGTCGACAGTCCCTGCTTGATCCGGCTCGTTCGAGACGGGGTTGCTCTTTTGTCTCCCGATTTTTCGAGTTGAGTTCACGGAGACCCCCTCCGCTCCCCCCGCCCCCTGCCCTATATACTTTTCCCCCAGCGATCATGCTCACGCGGAAATCTCGCTTCTAATCCCTTTTTTGTCTACGCCGAGAAGGATATCCTTCTCTCTCGCCATCTTTCTCCCCCCCCCCTTCTCTCTTTTATTCGCTCCAAGGAACCCGCAGCTAGATCAGCCGGGACACCTTTGCGCCCCCAGGACTAGCCGTCGCTTCTTTCACTGGACCTCTGAGTCCTCTTCTTACCCTTTTGAAAGATTGTACGGGAATCAGGTAGTTTTATGCCTTTTTTTTCTTTGTATGTCTACTCTTTTTTTTCTTTTTTTCCTTGAGCAACAAGGACGGCCTGTCCATCTTCGGCGGATTTTTAGCTCTCCCCTTCTCGCTTTTTAATGCCAATCAATCGTAAACACTTGGCTCTCCTGCTGTGGACATCGCCGCGCCCTAGTGAAGCCGATTCATCCCTCTCTCTTCACCCTCGCGTTCCCGCAGAACCGAGAGCAGGTGAAACGCGATCTGGCCCAGGTTTCTTCCCCCTTTTGAGGGCTCTTGCGCAACGGCCAGAGCCGTACTTGGACGATGACTTTTCCCTATCGTTCGTGATGTTTCAGATGAGTGCTGTGGGTTCTGCAAGTTTTAGAGTGTCCTACAGCCAAGTTGACCATTTCCCCTGATAACACACCTTTCTCCCTCCCCCTCCTCCCCCGAGTTGCGCCCCCTCACTGTTAGAGGTCGATCGGAGAAGCGGTTGCTTGACTCCCCTTCACTTTTTTTCCCCCTTGAGGTTTTTCCCCGCGGGAGAGCGCCAAAGGCATACCTCTTCTCGGTCTTTTTGGTCCTTCTCTCTCGCCCTTTTTTAGAGTTTTCTTTTTCGAGACTTTTGCGCCGCCCTCTAAACCCTGCATGTCCCCCATAGACAGCCTCTATAGTTTTTCCCCGGAGCCTTTTTGCAGCATTCTGCGGCAAACTGCACACCTTGGATTGGCATTTTTCTTCGATCCTAGTTTCTTTTTTCGTCGCCCTTTTTTCCGCGGATGGCGAGTGGACAGGCTTTGACCCCTTTCCAGAGTAGATGTTCGGGCGCACCTCCGACCGAGAGGTCCGGAATCCTTTTTTCTGAAGGCCTTGTCCTTTTTTTTTTTTTTGGTGATTTTCTCTCTTTAAGCGGTCGGATCTGCTTCCTCCCTAAGAGCGCTAGTTATTTCCCTTCCCGATCTATGCTTTTGAGAGCGAAGGTTTATTCCTGGACTCCACTTCCTCTCCTAGACCTCGGAGCGAGGATCTCTTTGCCGCATTTTTAAAACAGACATGGACAGGACTTCCCCAGCACTCCTCTCGTTTTCTTTCCCCTCCGTTCTCTGTCTTCCTCTTAGCCCACCCCAGGTTCAGGTTGCGAAGGAATTCGTCCCACTTTCCCCCGCGCTTCCGACAAAATGGAAGTGGTGTAGGAGAAACCTCGGGAAAGAGGCGAGGTGCTTTTCCTCTTGCGGTCCCCCTTTTCCTCGAGCTCTATCTTTGTTCTCAGCCGAAGAAAGCCGAAAATAAAGAGGCCTCGACCAAGTGACCACCCGGATGACGCTTGTGTCCCCTGTTTCTCGATTTTTCCGATTCTCCTTCCTGTCAATCGCCGTTGAAAGGGCTGCCTTGTCCCTCTTCCCATTCGACTAGACGGCCCCTGCCGACCCCTAAAGGAAACCCCTTCTTCACCGTTTTGCTCCCTTCCTCTTCCCCTCATTTCGTTTTTTTCGCGCATTCCCCCTTTGCAGCTTGCGCACAGTCTGCGAGGGAGGTCACGCACTAAGTTTCCGATCCCCTCTTCCTTCAGCCCTCTTCAGTCTGCACTTATCGCCCCCGCGACTTGATCTCTCTTCCGTGTCGCTTTAGCTCCTCGGTCTTTTGCTTTTCCCTCCCTTTCGTGCGTTCCGGATCACCTCGTCCTGCATGTTGCGGATGAGAGATACGATTTTCAGTGCTCGTCGCTTTATTCTTGACGAACGAAATTTTCATCCACTCTGTTCCTCTTGTCTTTTTTCACTTTTCCTCCGCTCCCACAAAGCCTCCTCACCTCGGCGGCGCGCAGCCGTCCGTCCCACCACATGGACCTTCCGACTTTGCGCGTTCGTGAGAGAGGACCGCCTTCTGGAGACCATTCGACGACGTTATTTCCCTCGACTCCCTTTCGCCTTTTTCTTTTTCTCGCGCCCTCGCTTCTTCCTCGTCCAGGCGTCGTTCGATCAGCCGGATCAGAGTCTCGATTGGTCGACTTTCGTTTCCTTTTTCCAGACCGTGACCGTGAACGAGACCATTCGTTGCCTCCCCTCCTTTTTGCCTTCCTCCCCTCCCTCTCTTTTTCCTCTCCCTCTTTTTGTTTTTTTTTTTCCCTTCGAAGACACGCGTTCTCCCTTTCCGTCGTCGAAGCTCGTTGTGGAAAAGTGAGGTCTGATTCCTTTGGACTATCCTGCTTTGCCCCTCCAATAGTTGAGAGACCCAGCTTTTCGAGATCGACGGCGCGAACCTCCCGCTGCTTCCCCCGTCCTTTCTGAGCTTGTTTCCAGTCCACTTTTCTCCTCTCTCCGCCGCGTCATCCAACGTAGAGTTCGCATCTTTTTTTGTTCTGAAGGCCCGTCTCGCTGGAGGCTTTGCTGAGGTTGTGTTATCAAGGTCCGTAGGAGACTTCTCTTCCCCTCTTTTCCCGGTTCTTCCTTCTTCCTCGACCCGCTTGGCGTTTAGCGGTGAAACGAGGTGATGCTTACGCTTTCCCATCAGCGCTGCCCTCCCCGATAACCTTCCCTGAGGTGTTTTACGGATACAACCTCCGTATACTCTTGGCTTCTTAACTCCCCTTTCCTTTTCTTACTTCTCCGATTCGAGTATCCTGAGTCTTTTTCTTCTTGCTTGGAACGTGAGGAGATAGTATATTTCTGCCCTCGTCTTTTTGACACCCAATTAGACCTCAACTGTGATTTCGATTCGCTCTCATTACACGCCGCCTCTTTTTAGGCCGTTTTTTTTGTCCGTCTCCCTTTCGTAACGCAGTGTCCGTTTGTAGAGTAGAGATAAAAAGGTTTTTCGTCCTCCCTGACGGCTTCGTCAGGCCTTGAGTGATCCAGGCGATTGCCGCGTTTCCGGTTCTGTAGAAGAGCCTCTGGCTTTCGCTCCCCCTCTCTCTTGCTTTTATGCTACGTCCGCCCTGATCATCATTATGGTGATAGAGGTATTCGTTGGGGAACCCCCAGCTCCTTTCCCCTTCACCTGAAAGAGATCTGTACCTCTCCTTCTTCCCCCTTTCCTTATTCTCCCACAACCTTCCCCAAAAGTGTCTCTAAGAAGTTCAACCTTTTGATCTTTCTCCCTACCTCGTTCGTATATTCTTCAAGTTCCCCCTGGGCAGGAACGACCTTCGGTGTTCTCTCCGTCTTCTCGGTCCAGCACGGAAGAGGTGCCCCTCTTCGAGGTTTGGATTTAAAGTTGCGTGACCCACAGTAGATATTCACCTTTCCTTTCGGTAGGGCTCCCACCTCTTTGAATATTTTACTGTAGAGGCCGATACAAAGATCCCCCTTTCGCCCCCCCGGTAATCGAAGAGATCTATCTATCGCTTCACCTTCTGCCGTCTCTTTTCTCGTTTTTCCTCTTTTGCCCTCCCTCAGGTGCCTGCGGCGATTCCGCATCACATAGGAATCAAGCTTTCCAGACGACCCCCCTTATAGCAGTACGTCTGCGAAGACTCCAAGGAAGTTTCCGCTGGAACGTCCTCTCTTTCCTTCTTCCTCGCTTTTTTCGCTTTTTCCTATCAGTTGTTGATCGGGGCGCGGTGCGAGTCGTACACGAGGTCCCCAGACCCCCCCCCCTTCGTTGATGAGCCTCCGCATCGTGATCATGTACGATCTCTCGCTCCCACCCTTTCCCTCGAACCTTTTCACAGTCCCTTTCCCTATTGCAAGCAAAGAGGATCAAGAATCCCTTAGGCCCTTTTTGTTTCCCCTATTTCCGCCGGTTTTGAGTGTGGAGCCCGGTGTTGATGTTCAGGGACCGTGGCTTGCCCAGGTGCATATCTCCCCCTTTGAGATTTCACTTTCTTCTCCATCACTCACCCGATAGGGCATTAATCGCTACAGTACGGCTCGTCTAGTCCTTTACGTGGCCCGAGCCCCGTTGCGTCCTTTTACTGGCGTTTCCTCTTTTAGGGTCGTTTCTAGTGACCTCGTTGCTGCTCTCTGATACGGCGTAACCGAGTTAAGACGTGATTGTTAATCTCGCATTGCTCGTCTTCCCTTTTTTCCTCTTCCTTTCTCCTCTTGTGAGCCTGTTTTTTCCCCTACGATGATGAGGAAGATCCTGGACTCCCAGACATTGCCCCCTCTTTCAGGAATCTTTCCCGTACTAGTTCCGGCGTTACGGAGTGCTCTACGCTTATCCTTTCGCTCGTCTTTCTTCTCGAGATCCCCTGGCTCGTCGGTTGTATTCGTTCGAGAAGGAGTCTCTTGTGGGGATTCAGCTGATAATTCGGCTCATATATATTCTTTTCCACCCTTCCGTTTTCTACTCCTGCATGATCGCTCGCCGCGGCGAGGGATATTAACCTTTAGCTTTCTTTCCTCTCTTTCCACCCCTCTGAAGGAAAGCGCAGGTCAGACCACCCCTCGCGAACCCCTTCCCCTCTCCCTCTTCCCTTTGCCTCGTCTTTCTTCCCTTTTTTTTCCCCCCTATCCGACAAGGGCTTAGATGAAAGGCTTTCGAGATCTTTCCATACCTTCAGGATGGACTCTCCTTTGTGTTCCTCCCTCCGTCCCCACCTCCTGTTCCCTTCAATTTTCCCCCCCCCGGTGGTCGTAAAATGAGATTTTTTTTTTTGCATTCCCTTGACAAGATAAGTTTCAGCCTAATAACGATCGCGGGCGCCCTTCCCCTGAGAGCAGGAACCTCCTTCGATCGAACGTCATCGCGCGAAAAGTGCACCTCGCAAGATCTCCTCGGCCCGTTCCGCTGTTAAGGAAGTTCCGATCTTTGATTCATTTTTGGGGGTCTTTTATTAGTGTGCTCTCTGAACTTGAAGCCACTCTGACCCCCCCTTCCCCTGTGCCGCCGAAAGCTGTCTATTTCAGAGAGGGTCCAAATCCTCCTTTTTTTTTTAGAGTGCCTTCTCCTCTTCTGTGCTTGCCTCGTAAAGGGGGTGTCTCCCCCCTCCACACTGTGCGTTTCGCCCTCTTTGCGCGGTTCCGATCACGATCGTCTTGCTCGAGTAGATCGACGGATCTTCGGTTCTGATCCCTCTTCCTGACTCTTTCTGAACCTCTCCTTCCAGATGACCAACCTACAGCGCGTTAAGAGGTCGTCTGCTGGAGAGGAGAAGAATTCCATTTTTCCCCCCTCTTAAATGCGCATATGAGAGCCTGGTGCCGAAGGAATCAACTGTTCTTACTGCCTCCCTTTTCCCTATTGGCTCGTCGGATCCTTCTGCCCCCTTGAGTAAACGACTACGATCAGAGGAGAAGACTTTCCCCTGTCTTATTCTTTCCCCGCTTTCGAGGGGTCGGGGTTGTGCTTTCGGAGACGCTTGCGCCGGGCCACTACCTGTTCCTACGTCTGCGGACGGGCCTGTCGAGAGTGAGAGGCCAGTCCCCCCCTAGGTTTTTTCTTTTTTAATTGGTGACTCACACGCCATCGGACCTAGTCAGCATGCGCGCCGTTTCCTATTTACGTAACGCAGGACCTTTTCAGCACGCCGACGCTGTAGTGAAGGACCAGGTGAGCTGAGATCCCCCTTCCTCCCCCCCCGGTTCCCTTTTGAATTTTTTGCGGAAGGTAGACAGGTGGGGACTTTTCGTTTTTCCTGTCTTCTTTGACCCCCCCGGGTTGTTTTGGTTTTCGCCCCCCCCCTCCAGTTAAAGAGTCCATATGAGCTTTAAGACAGCGAAAAACTCCCCATCACAGATGAGGGATCTCTCGGCCTATCCCGGCTCCAACCGGATTGTTCCTCTGTTTTGCGACGGGAGGGCCCTGAGACTTCTCTCCCCTCCCCCCAGCCCCTCCCCTAGCCGGTCAGCACGGATGCCTAACTCGAAGACGCGACCTTTCTCCTTTCCCCTCTTTAAAAACTTCGGCGTTCTAAAAGTATTTTTTTCGTCGAGGCTCCTTCTTATTAGTGGTATCTTATTCTCCAGGAGAAGGGTGTCACATTCTTCTGCTTTCTTTCCCCAGACCCTCTCTACTTCTTCTTCGGAAGGCGAAGAAGAGCCCCTAGTCCCCTGTTTCCCTCGCCTTCCATAAGATACTTGTAGTCATTGTTTATCGCCTGGGCTTCTTTTTCTTGAATCTTTCTCTGCTGAGCTCTTTCCCCTTCTTCGCATGTCGCGGAATGAGAGGATAGAGCGCCGCTTCCTGTTTTTATTTAATCCGATCACGACTAGGATGACTACCTCTTTCCCTCCAGATGGTACTTTCCCCGTTCTCCGAAGTCTCGATCCCCCCCCCTCATGCAACTCCTTCCGCACTAGGCACACCCTGCTCAGACTCTCGCCGTTGTCCGATGACTGGCGCGTATTGATTTTAACTCCTTCTTTGCGTTTTTTCCAGCTTCTGTCGGTTAGAGGGGTGATCGCAAGTCGCTTTTCTAGTTTTGACGTTTTCTTAACGGGATCATCTTCCTCCCGAGGTTCGACTGACCATAGCCGGATTAGGTCCCATTAGCCTCATCCCCCGTGCCGTTCTTCTCGGAAGGAAGATACTTTTTAGTGCTGATTCCCTAGGTTCTCTCTCTCTTTTTTTCCCTCTTTGTTGTTGTTTTACCCTACCCTTTTTTTCCTCGAGTATCTTCGTCCCCCCCCTCTTGTCTCGTTGAAGTTGGCCACGTGAGTTTTAGTCTGGGACTCGTTATTTTCCCATTCTCAACAGGAATTGATCCGGTTCCCCTGAGTTCCAGCCCCTCCTTCGTTCTCTACGTTTTTTTTCTAAGACTCCCCCGCTTAGCTCCGCTAGATTAGAAGAAAGAACGTCTTCTGTATTCCAGTCCCCTTTTCCGCCTTTCGACCCAAAGTCCTCGTTACGGCTCGATCTAAAATTGTTTTATGCTTCCCCTTCTTTTCCCTCTCCCTTCGATTTTCTTATTTGTTACTCTGAAGTAGGTCCGTCTTTCTTTTCCCCCTCATAGGGATTTATGAAGACCTGTAGGCCCGGCGGTCGTTCCTGTCAAACCTCTTCCTCTACCTCCTCGGCTCGATCCGATCATCGCGCCGAACATGAAGGACGCTTTGATTTCCCCCCTACTCTCCCCCCTAAAAGACACGCCCACCTTTTTCAGGAGATACGCCGGGAACGGTCTTGGATAATGCTAGCACGTGTTTCCCCCCATCTTCTTTACTTCTCAGTCGTTGTCCTTTCCGACGAGTTCGCAAAAGTTCGTTCTTATTCCCTCGCAGCCCCTTTAAAGACTGCTGCGCAGAAAGAGCAGGATCTTTGATATGTTGCCTTCCTCTCCCGCCCTCACGCGGTTCCTTAGCTGATCCACCTGTGTCGACGTCTTACGAAGGTCGAGTAGTCTTTTTTTTCCTTCAGTGTGACTGATCCCCTTTCGAGAGGATGCTGCTTAGGCATACGCCTCCCCTTCCGCCCCCCCCTTTCGAGGCCTTTTTTATCCGGGCCGCTTCTTCAATAGCCGATAATAATAGGATTGCGTGCGTTTATTTCTTCCCCCAAGCCTCGGACGCACTGGAACCCCCCCGAGCATCAATCAACCTCCCTCTCGTTTCCCTCTTTGATACTCTACAACCCGTCCAAACACACAGGGTATCTTTCCTCGTTAAAAGGCTGCGAGGAAAACCCCTCTTTCTTGGCTAGTCTTTCCCCCACACACCCAACCCCCCCCCCCCCACCCCCCCCCCCCCCCCCCAACCCCCCCCCACCCCCCCCCCCCCCCCCCCCCCCCCCCCCCAACCCCCCCCACCACCCCCCAACCTTGGTCATAGAGATAGGTCTTTTCTGCCGTTTTGCTTCTTCCGCAGCTAGGTCACTATCTCTCTAATTTTCTTTCCTTTGGGTATCAGCATTTTCTAACTTCGCCAAAGATCGCCTAGTTTACACTCGCATAGGCCTCCCCCCCAGTAGTAGTTCCCCCCCGCACTAAGAGAGCCCCACCACTGTTCTACGCGTTCCTCCTCTTCCTTTGATGCCCTCTTTTCTTCCTTTTTTTTATCGGTCGCCGGGGGTTTTGACTCCTTTTTTGCCCCTCTTCGCCGGAGGCTATCCGCAATACTTCTAGCCATCCGCGGAGTTACCCTTACTAACACACCTTAACTTTCCCACTACCAGCGACGCAGATAAGACGCTCTGCCATTGTCCTCGCTCAATTCTGACCTAAGTGACCCCGAAGCACTCTTCGCGCTGTTCGCTGGTGGTCCTCTCCCGTCGTTCTTCTTTTTCCCCCCCCAAGTCCCCCCCCTATCCTGCTCGGGCGTCCCGAGATAGTGACTCATGCTCCACGACGCTCTCCTTCCAACTCAAGCAAGATCCTTTAACCAGTCCACTTGAAAGAGTTGGTTCAAGCCGAAGCTCTCCTCCTACCCTACCCGTCTTCTTTCCCTATCCCTTTACGCCGAGGTTGGGAGAATTGGCGGAATGAGGAACACCCACCCCGACCCCCCCCCATATCAATCCTTTGCTGTAAGCCAGTGATCCTCTCAATAGACTCCTTCACCCCTCCCTTTTTCTACCTCCCCCCCCTGCCACTCCCTCTTCCCTACGTCAAGTTTTGATGGCAGAATGAGCCTTAGTAGAGTTCGACGGGCTCGTACTTGATCGAGTTTCTTGGTCTGCGTCCCTCCCTTGAATCTTTCTTAGGATCGTTTCCTACCGCCGTGGACGGGAGATGGGACCCACTTCGTCCTTGCTCCTGGTGTGGAATTGATTGTTTGCCTCCCGCTCGGGCGTCTGGTTTTTTTTTTTTTTCCCCTGAGCACCTCTATTTTTTCTGCGGCTAGTACTGGAAGTGTTCCCACCCGAACCCTCTCGTTTTGAAAAAAGTTTTGTCCAATGATGCCAGTGTCCATCGTGCTTTACCACTTCTTTCTTTCTTAGACGGTCGTGAGTATCTTCGATCGTTGGTGAGCTTGAAGCACTCTGTCAGGCATCGTTGCCTTAGCGGACTGGCTTCCCTCTCATGACCCCTAGCTTTTGGAGACTAGTCTGTCTGGCTTC
>Ga0179593_1421480_pt1 | contig 13212 bp, 7 predicted proteins | sample CZODoug2_1_08_16_FD_185931 | JGI IMG/M metagenome (GOLD analysis project Ga0179593, IMG submission 185931) | Vadose zone soil fungal communities from Angelo Coast Range Reserve, California, USA - CZODoug2_1_08_16fungal (PacBio error correction) | ecosystem: Environmental > Terrestrial > Soil >... | reverse complement strand
CTGGGGTATGACTGTTTCCTCTTCACATCGCCTCTTTTTTTTGTTTCTGGAGGGATTTGCGCTCCTTTTTCTTGCTACCTTACCCCTCAACGCGGTCCTGCTGGCGGGTTTCTGGTGATCCGAACGAAAGATTCTTTCTTTGGCCACCTCTTACACGTGTTACTTGCCTGCCGGTCATTAGATCTCAGCCCCTCTTCCCCCCCCGCCCCAACCGCTCCCCCCACCATCAGTGGCCTCCTTGTGCGGCAGCCCGTCCGAAAAATTTGTGAATAAGAGGCCCTTCCGATCTACTACCGGTTAAAACTGTTTTCGTCCCTCCTTTTTCTTCGTCCCCCCCCGGCGCTCGTTTCTCTCTAGTACCGATTTTTTCCGTTCTGAGCCGCAGATTGAGTTGTTCGACCTACCTGTCGCCGCGTCGTTTCGACCCTTTCGTTTCCCCACTTTCCTGTATTCGGCTTGCTTTGGCCTACTTTGATCCTTGATGTCTGTGTTCACGAATTTGACTATGTTCTTAGTATTCCGGCCGCGAACCCAGAGTTGCTCTGTTTCTTTCCTCTATAGGAACAGGAAAGTTCCCCTTCGATCATTTTCTTTGGCAGGCGTTTTTTCGTCTCTTCCTCCCGCGGAACTTCTTTCGATAATACACCTTCAAACCCAAGGCAGCCTTCGTTAAACTCCCCACGGACTGCCCCTACGATATTGGACCTTCATTCCACGATCAGCCCTAGTATTTTCCGGCCGCTGAAGCCTCTCTTTTTCCCTCCCTGATTTGTTGAAGGGGACTCCAATCCCCGACTGAATCCCTTTCGATTTCTCCTAGTACACCCGTCATGAAAGGTAGGAGGCTCCAGTTCTAGAGACCCCGAAGTCCGGGCACGGCTGGTCTGCGACCCTTTTCCCCCCCCCCCCCAGGCCCCGTGGCCCGAAGAGGAAGATTGGTTTTAATGATGATAGTCCTTTGAGGCCTCTTCTTTCTTTTTTCCGATTCCAGGGCTAATACAGCGAGCAACTTAGGGGGCCCCTGCTCGTTGCTCTTCTGTTCTGGTGAAGGAGTTTTTTCCCAATTCTATCTTCCCCTAGAGTCTTCCCGGCTTTTTTCCCGGACTCCCCCCTCCCGCGCCTGACTTAGGTGCGGAAGTGCCCACTGGATCAGGGCCCGCCGTGACGGTTTGGGCTGAGGTAAAGAACCGGTAAAACCCCCCGGTTTCCGGTGCGGTGCTCCTCACCCCTTTTAAATTTTTTCATGGATTCGGGGAAATCTTTCCCCCCCTTCGCATACATCCTTCTCTCAAGTATTCCCCATCCCGCAGGAATCAGAGACTCCCCACCTTAGTTCGTCTTGATCCCGGGGTTTGCAACCCTCTATTCAGGAGATTTGGATTGGTAAGTTTCCTCCCTTCTGGGCCGATCCTACACGTTCCCACCCCTTTTAGTAATCGACCGGTTCCTTCCCGCCCCGAGCCCATCTCGCCTTCTTTTGGTGATTTCCCTTTTGACGAACATAGCGGATACTCTAACTGCCGGCCGGTCCTGCTACATCCCAGTTTTCCGCGTAGTTCGCAACGCTGCCACTTCGTATTTACTCCTGCAGCAGAACCTCGCTGGGCCGTGTTGGCACGAGTCCCCCCCTCAGAGGTCAGGGAAAAGGATGGACGACCCGACGTTCGGCCCTTTCGTACACAGTTCAGGTCCTCGGAACCCCCCCCCTTCCCCATTTGGTGTTTCAGTAAGTTTCCTCCCCTCGAGCCTCAGTTGGAGATTCTGCAGTACCTCCCTTCACCCCCCCCACCGATCCTGCAGACGTAAAGGTCCCGACCGGCTCTGCGTCACCCCCCCCCCTCTCTTTCCTATCTTTTTTTTTTTGAGAGATCTCTCTCTCTTCGTTTCTGTCGTTCTGGTGCGGTGTGTGTGTTCGTTGGCTGCAATGAGCAGTTTCCGGCTGGAGTCGGAAATTAATTTGCAGGCCCCACTCAGTGCTGTGTTTTTTGCTCTTGTTTTTCCCAACCCAAGGGTTCCCCCTTCCTTCCTGAATTCCTTTTTTTTGCCGAAGGCTCGTTGTAGTCTGGCCCGCGTGCACGGCCTGTTGACTCTTCGAGCGTTTTCGCGTTCTCCGAGTGATTTTGGTTAGGGATCTCCCTCCCGTTGTAGATTATCCGTTCTTTCTCTTCACTGTTTGTCGTGCGCGCTCTGGGCAGTTCTTTTGACTTCCCTCGCGCCGATTGGTCCTTCCCCCTGTTTCTTTCTAGTCGCTTCTCGGTCCCTCTCAAGGGGTGGGTCTTGAGGCGCGCCCTCCTTGGGTCAAAGGACTCCATTCATTCTCTCCTTCTCCTTTTTTTGCCCCGTTTTTCTCGGAGTGTCTCCTCCCGGTTGTTTCCTAGCTGCCTTTGTCCGCGTGGGTATTCCACCTCCGCTCCTTACGGGCGTCGTTCCTTGAGTTGATCCCGGCACTATACGGTGTTTGGCAAGGTGAAGCTGACAAAGTTCCTGGAGTTGACTGGCCTTGACTTCCCCCGCCCCTGCCTTGATCCCTTTTCTTTTACGTCCCCCTTCGTTCCCCCGGCGCTTTCCGGGTCCTCGCCGGCGGGGCCTGACCTGAAGGGAGGCTGCTAGTTTGTTTACTCCCTATGCCGCCCCCGTCCATCTCGCCCGCGGGTCCCGTCTTCCCCCCCCTTGTCGTCTTCCTTAGTCCTTTTTTGTGGCGTGATGACAAGTCCTTCGAAGCTCGCCGACCGGCCCCATGAACATTTTGAGACTCTTCCCCGTTTTTTCGATCGTCTCATGGCACAGTTTTGTGAAACCTTGGCTGGGCTGCTTCCGGTCTGAACTGGCTTTCTAAAGGTGTTTAAGAGCTTCGGCGGTGAACGAGTACGAGTCCCTTTTCTTTTGGGATGTAGCAACGACACCTTTAGGCGCCCCCTCTCTTCATCTCGGGAGGGTGTGACGCTCGTCACCCTGGATTAGACGGCTTATCGTTTCACCGTCTCTCTTCTTTTTTTTTGCCGGTTTCCCGTTCCCGCGGCGCCTTTTGTTACTTTTTTCTACTTGCTTCGACGACGTCCGTTTTCAGAGAGCTCAACTTCCCGCCTATTTTTTTTTTTTCCCCGTCTTTTTAAAGTCTTTGGAGATTGCTCTTCATACGCGCGCACCTTCGCGGGTTTCTTCGTAGAAGGGAAGAGACTGGTAAGGCTTCTCAACCGTCAGTACCCCCTGCCATCTCCTTCGCAGAGGAACTCCCCCATGCCAGCTCGACCCTTCACTGGGAGACGCGCTTTTTCAACCTCCCTTCCTCTCCGTGTCCAAATCAGTATCTTCTTCTCGTCTTCATCTAAGGACTTAGACGAACGCGGGGCCGGATTTCTCAGTCTTGCAAGTCCCCTTTTTTCGTTAATACAGATGAATTCTTTGACCCCTTGCGGCGTGGGCCCCCCGTCCCCTTCACGTGTTTCTAGGGGTGTAGGATTCTGGGTCTTTGTACATTCTTTTCCCGGTGAGCTGCCTAAATGTTGATCAGATAGATCCACGTGCGAGATGTTTTGCCAGAGAGTTGACTCTCAGAGGCCCGTGGGTATTCCCACCCAAGCCTTCTAGTTTTGTTTTGTCTCTCTCTGCGACCTGGCTCGCTCTACCGTCCCTTCGAAATGTTAGTAGAGTTGGAATAGCCCAGGTGTCCCTCCCTCTATATATCTTGTCTTCTAAGTTGTTTTTTTTTTTTAGAGAGCTCTGGAGGTCAGCCCTTGGTTCCTCTCAATCGACTCGAAGTTTCTGCGGCGGTTTCGAAGCAAGGTCCCTTGCTTGAGCGTTCTTGACCCTGAGTAAAGCTGGGGGCCTTTTATCGCACTGGTTTTCATCATTAATGACCCAAATTCGAACTGTCTTCGAAACTTTCTTTTCTTTGCAGTCCCCTTTAGATACGTAGTGACCCCACCTCCAAAAGCTACACCAATGCAAACCTCTCCAAGTGGAATAAGCTCAGAGTAAGCCCCTCCCTCCCTTTACTGTCCTGACGTGCTGTATAATATGTCCGGTTTCCGTGTGTTGGTGTGATGGAGGAAGTGTTTTTTTGTGCGTTTTTTTTTTTTTATTCTCCGTAGGTTGCCGTCTCTTCTTTCTCTTGGTTTTGGACGTTCTGGGTTGCGCCGCCGTCTGGTGTGTCCTCGGCGAGGGTGCCCTCCCCTGCGGACCCGTAAGGGTTTCGCCGATTTTGACGTTTTCCTGTCTCTTTTCCTCATGATGTATGTGTTCCAACCTTTTCTACTGGACCGGCTCTTTTGAACGGTACAGTTTAGTCCTTGTCGCCCTTGTTCCTTAGATCTCCCCCCCTGTGCCCTTTCCTCATGATACGCAGGTCTGCCAGCAGGTAGCCTTGCTTGGTTCCTCTGTCATCGACTTAGAGTATATCAACGATTCCCCTAAAATACCCCCCCCCCTTATCTCCTAGGATTTTTCTGTTAGTTACACCCACCGCACGTTTCTCCGCAGGGAAAGACAGACCTCTCATCCTATACTTGTGAGTCCCCCTTTCGAAGACTACTTCGGCCTCGAATCGGTTCGCATCCTGTTCGTTCCCCGAGGCGGCGTGAATCCTTAACCGGCCCTTATGAGGTAACTTTCTGAAGCTGCTCGGTCTCCTTCTAGCGGCACAGCACTCCGCCCCGGGAACGCATGGAGGGCGAAAGCGCGATGGCATTTACGTTCCCTTCATTCTCCTGAGGCTCCCCGGCCTCGGAAATGCGAAGACCCCATTTCCCTTCATACATCTCCCCCTACTCAGTTCTCGTTGGGCCGCCGATGCTGTCTTCTTCCTGGCCCCCATTGCTAACCCCAGTATGCTTTTCCCCCGTCCCCTCCCCGGCTCGGAAACTTTTCCCCTCTTTTTTACCGCTCTTTAACGAGTCGGTTCTAACGACGTTTTCATCCCTTCTCTCTAAGGTGCGGGTGGGTACAGGGCATTTCAAGGCCCCCCTTTGTGTCGGTGTCTCTCACCGACACCCTGTTGAGGCCTTTTTTTGATTCCCCCCCTTCAAGTCGCCTTCCCCGCCGAGGTCCTGAAACCCCTCATCCCTTCATCCCTTGCATCTGATGGCTCCCCGTCTCTTATTTCTTTTCAACACTCTACTTTGCGCGGGTTGGCTTAGTTTTCCGTTAGAAGCCTCCCCGCACAACCCGCGTTCCTAGTCCTTCTTTGAACGACCCAGGAATTTCCCCCCGATCTCCGGATAGTTGACGTAAACCCCTAACCTGCCCGCTGCGTTCGATAAAGCCTACCCCCTGGTCACGCTCCCGGCCGGAGGCTTTTTTCCCACATCCGTTGTTAAACAAGCTTTTTAGACGACTTGCAACGGCGTGGGACCACTAGCTCAACGCTCCTTGTTGACGAACTTCCTTCCGGTTTTTTCATTCGTCAGTCTCCTCCTACCACCGATTCCTGCTGACTCTGGCCCCACGAGTTCCCCGCCCCTGTTTCCTTTCCCAACACAACACTTTCCCCCCCCAACGACAAGGTTGGATGCCTCTTCCGGGTTTTTTGGTGTTGTTTTGGTTGGGGGTTTTTTTCTTTCCTGCAAACCGCTCCCCCGCGGTGACGGTCTCCATGTTGCCTAAACCAAAACCCCCCAACACGCTCCGCTTACCCCGCCCCGTCCTGATACGTTTACTCTCTCTTTACCTAACAGGTTGTTTGCTTTCCGAGGCATCTACCGTCGTTTCTTACTTTCTGATCGGTGGGTGTTGTTGTTTGTCAAGGGCGGTATGCATTTCGTTACTTTGCTCGATGGGCAGGACCTGCGCCACCTCCGTCTTTTGTGAAAAGGGTGTTACCCATGAACAGGGTTTCCTCCATGTTCTCAATAGTGGCTCCCCTCTGCCTTTCCTCTTTTGGTTAGTATTTTTCCTAGGTTTGAAAGTAAGATCGTTCCAGTCCGGTTTTCTCGAATTCTCTTGTTAGGGTGTTACCCACAACCCTTTTGAAAGTTGTTGTCTGACGGATCTCCTTTTCACAATTTAGTTATTACTTCCGAACAGGAGAGGTAGTTCCCGAACGATCCCTTTTTTGTGTCATTGAGAGTGCTCATCTTTGGTCACTACTGTTGGAGGGATTTATGCTCCCCGATCTCCTTTTTTTGGTTTAGGCGTCGCCAATAATGGAGGTAAGGCAATTACTTTTTCCGTAGATTTTGTTGAAAAAGGAAGTCTCCATAGACGGTTGTCTCTGAAGATGAAGTTTGTTGAATCTCTTTGTCTTTCCTACCGCTTCGGTCGAGCTGGGGAAGGATATCCCTCACCCGATTCATGAAAGGGTTTTTTCATGTGAGAGACCAGGAAAATGTTGTTTTCCCCTTTCCCGTTTTTACCCGTCCGCCACCGTCAACCTAGGAGCCAATGTAGCCTTTGCCCCATCCTCAAAATTTTGTGTTGAACGCTGTGGCTTCCGGCTGTTGCGTTCCGGCCGAGCCCCCGTCCCGGGTGGTGGCTGTCCTGTCTATTTTTTGTCATGAAGATGCGTCCCGAAAGATATCAAGCGGCTTAAAAAATTTGGTTTCTTAGTAGTTAGGCATGTTTTTTCTGTACCCAGTCGATGATCAGCAGTCCTCCCTCTCACCCGCTAGGAAGATATCGGCACGGTCTGGAGTCGTCTTTCCCCTTGTTACTATGCTTTTTTTTTCTCACTTGCTGCCTTTTCCACCGTGTGTCATAGACAGGGGCCCCCTGGTGAACGAGTCTCGCCTTTTCTGGGTTTTTGCTACAACCCTGCTTCTAGTTTCCGGTTATTTCCTCCCTTCGGCAAACGGGATGCTGTGCATCGTTTTGCTCCTTCCCTCGGATGAGTGGATTTTTTAGGACTTGACCCGACGGCATGTTTTTTTCTCTGCCCTCCCCTCTTTGATCGTCGTCCGAAGATTCCTCGAGATCCGCCCCCGCTCTGCCGAATCTGGTTTTCCCTGTGTATTCGTGATTGGACTGGGACGAGCTTGCTAATCCTCCTCCCTCTGGTCGATAGTCCCGTGGCCGACTGGGCGAGAATTCCCCCCCGTCACGGTTTAACAGAAATCAGATGGGTCAATTCAAGGACCTTTCCGTGCCAAGTTTCCAGGACCACTTTAGTCCGGAGCTGCGCCAAGACAGCGGCGAAGCTTTCACGTCTAAGTCTGGTGCGTTAAGAGGCTGCTAGCTCACGCTGGGTCCCTGGATTTGAGCACTTTTTTTCCATTTTTCCCTGGTCCGATCGTAAGCCCTATAGTCGTGGGGTTGTGTTCCCCCGTACCCCGGCGGTTACGTCTTGCTCTGTTTCGCCCGTCCCGAGTTTATGTGTAATTTCTGTTGCGGGTCCCTGTGTTTCCTGCTGGATCAGGTGTTTTTTTTTTTGATGATTCTGAGAGATGTTTTGCCCCCTGATTTTGCCTCTCCTGCGGGCCCGTGACTTACGAACAGGCCTGACTTTCTTTTCCTTTGCCAGTAGGTTGGGCGCTCCCCTCCCGGAGTGACTAGGGCCCTGCTTTTACCTGGGACCCGTCTTTCCTCCATTACTTTCTTTTTTCCCATTGGTGTTGTTTTTTGAGAAGTCTGGCGGGAAGCTGTCATTTTCACCACAACCGTTTTTCCAGGACGGTTCGTTAGCGCGACATTTTTCGGTCTCCCCCGTACGGACCGGACGAGGGTTTTGCTTTAGGTGTGTTTCTCCGCACTCTTTCTGCTGAGATTCCCCTGCTGACCTATCACGTGGACATCTTATTCCCCTTACTCAGACTTCAGGTCTTCCCTCGCACCCAGTCACTATTTACCATTCTCCCAAACCTGAATCCAAAATTTTCACCTCCCCCCTCCGGAAGAAGGGGGTAATCCAGCAACGTGCAGAAGTGTCATTCCCTTCCACTACTATGTTCCCTTTCAGTGATATGTCCTTAGCATCCTCTCTGCCCTTTTCTCAAGTAATTAGAGTTTGAGCCGTCCCCTCCGTACTGTTCTTGTGGTCCGCGGAGCGAGGGAGGCGAACTGCCTGGGTCCCTTTCTTGGTCGGGAGAGGACTAGGTCCTCGTTGTTCCTCCATGATTGGTTAAACCTGACTTTTTTTCCTTCTTTTCCTTTTGACCTGGCTCGTCTCATTGCACATGCCCCATGGGTTTGCGGATGTAGGCACAGTCTCACGTAAAGTCCGAGTGCCCCTCAGTCTTGCTATCGTTTTTCTCTGCGCTCATGATTCCCCTCTAATCGCGACCCGCTCACCCCCTTTCTCCCTCTACAGTGTCTTCCTGCGTCCGGTTTCGTCCATTACCCCCCCAAGACTTCTCCGTTCCTTCCCCTCCCCGAATCAAAGAGATACACGTTTTCGTGCACGATTTCCAATAATAACCCGGAGTGGTGCGCTCCCTATCGGGGTGTTCAATGTTTTCCATCCCCTCCCCAGACCCCTTCTGTTCCTCGCCCCAGTTTTCGCACTGAGAGAGCCCCTTCCTTGAGGAGGCGCACCTTCTTTCCAGTTCTCCCTGAGCTGCCACATAAGGGAAAGCAATTGTAGCTTCGAATCTTTCCCATCCGGGCGACAGATCTATTTCTTCTCTTCTCTTGTCTCGTCTCGCCTTTGCGTAGAAAAAACAGGTTACTAATTTTTGACCGCCGAGATTTTTTTAAGACCGCGGGAGACAGTTGTCGGTTCGTTCCCTTCTTGCACGAGATATTCCCGTATTGGCTCCCTGGCTCTTTAAACGGACGCCCCCCACAGCGAACTTGCGTGTGCTTTTGAACTTCCCCCTTCTCTCACTGGTCTCCAGTTTGGTTTTAGGTCTTTCCCTGTCCTCTTTTAGGTGTCAGACCTTGTCCCCCCTGTTAATTACGTTTCTTTTTTAAATCCCATTCCCCCGTCAGCCCACCCGGTCTTACTAAGCTTTTCCATCCCGGCATCGTCTTGCCTTCCCCACAGTCTACTTGAGCATTTGTCCCCCCAAACTTTCTACCTTCATTTGGTTTGGGTTTTAATTTTTGACCGCAGGGCGACTCCTACCCTCACCTGTTCTATTGGAAACCTGATCCTACGCCTCCCAGGAGTGTCCCCCATCTCCGGGCGCTTTTTCGGCGAAGCCCTTCCCTCCTTCCCGCGCTCGGCGGCTCCGGGGACACCTGGGTCCCCCCGGGCGGTCCAGGTTTACAACGCGCGGTTGTTCCCTACGTTTTCCCGCGTGTTGACCCAACTATTTTTTTTTTTTTTTTTTTTTTTTGTTTTACCGAGAATTTCTCCCCCTCGTTTCCTCTCTTTTTCGTCGTTCCCCGCGGACATACCAGAAGAGGGATCCCGGCGACCTTTCGTTAGCCGTCTGTTTTTTTTTCCCCCTGTCTTTCAACCTTCCACAAACATCCTTATTGGCGCAAGCTGAATTCCTGCCCTCATGAGCTTTTTCCCTTCCCTTCCCCACTTGCAGACCTAACCACCCCAACACCCGATGCCCTCCAGACCTCTGCTCGGCGTCATCTCTCTTTCCCTTCTTTGCGACGAATCCAGACTCTTTTCTTTCTTTGCTTTGTTGTTGTTGGTGACTTTCCCTTTCTCATGGTTGAGCCCTTGTCCACCTTTGTCGTCCTAGGGCAGGCATTCTCTGCGCCCAGTCGGTGTTTTTTCCTGTGTTGTGACCTTCCCCCCGTGTGTAAATGGATAGAATTTCCTTTACATCCCTTCTATGGGTAGTAGTATTTTCCGTGCCCCTCTCTTTCCCGGCCGATCTTCAGTGTTCTTGAAATTGCCTTTTTTTCCAGTAGTTTTCGCTTCCTGTTTTCCTCGGTCGCTCACGACAAAAAGGGCTTTTCTCCGAGGAGGGACATTTAGTCGTAGCCGCCGTGGGTCGGTTCCTTTTCGTGACGTCCTCGCGCGACGTGTCTTTCGAGGCTTTTCTGAGCCCGGCGTACTCGCCCGCTTTTTGTGACGTGTAGGCGTCGACATACTGCGGTAAATTCCCCTCCTTTCCCCGAGAACTGTCCTTCTCCTTTTTTGACCCGGCTCCAGTCCCGGTGGAGCCCTTCGTTTACGGGATGGCCGGCTGATTCTCTTGTACTCCCCTGCTCTTCCTGTACTTGAGAAAAGTCATTGAAACCAGGGTGTTCACTGTTCGCTCCCTTCTCTCGAGGTTGGGACTGGCAAGGGAATCCCCCCTTTAGGCTGATTCCCCGTTCCCTTTGAATTATTCCTCCTTTAACGGAGCTGTAGGTGGCGAGTGCCTTCCCTTTTGGAAGGCCTGTTGGGTGAGGAGCGTTTTTCAAGACATGAGCGCGCCTCTGGGGCCCCCTCTCTTCTCTGAGCTTTAGCAAGGTTTGGTCTCCTCTCAGTCTTCCGTCCGCCGGTTTAATTCATGAACCAGATCGGACTCGTCTGACCGGTTTTGACTAGAGTCTCTCGACCAGAGTTGCACGGGAGTCTGTCCGTCTTCGGGATCACTTGACTTCCCTCCCCTCATGCCCCTGTGTAATCGCTTTTCTTTTTCAACGATTACTCGCCGGTCTTTAGGTGGTATGCCAAAGTATGGCGATTTCCCCTTCTCCTGGACTGCGTTCGCGTCCGAAGGATTTCTGGATACTCTGCTTCTTTTCTTTTTTGCCGTTTTCTTTTTTGTGAGGGCTTTCAATTTGGACCCTCCCGTTCCGCTGAGTAGGGTGGTCGATGTAGAATATCTCGTTGTTTTGATTTTCCGCGATCTTATCCCTCACAGATTTGCACGGAAATGATTTTTTCTTGCCGCCGTTTCCTCTTGCTCTCCCATTTGCCAATAGTTTTCCTTCTCCTTCCCCCCGCCGAGACCTGTCCTAGATTGCTCCCCACCATTCAGGTGAACAAAGCCCAGCAGTTGACTTTTTTTTACCCCTTGGACGGCCAAGGCCAGCTCCCCCGTGCTTGACTGAGCTTGGCCGCCCGTCCGGCTCTTGGTTTTCCCTTCTTTTGGTTAGGCCGGTGAGTCGAGGCCCTCGATTTCTTCTCGATCCGACGAGGCGCAGTTTCGCTGATCCCCGTTTTTACGGTTTTCTTCCTATTTTCCCAGGCCCCCTCTTAAGTATCTGGACCGGAGTTACGCTGTTCCCCCTGCGTGATATTGTTTGCGTCCTGATTTTTGTAGTGTTTGTACTCGGTGTCATGTCCTACGGGTTTGGCCATTCTTTCTCATTTGGCCGGTTGGGGTCTGCCTTCCCCTCTCTGTTTTCCGCGAGGTGAATGCTCCTGCGAGGACTTAGTTCTCCCCTCTGCCACAGACAAGAGTTCGTGTCCTTGCCTCTCTCTTCTCCCATGTGCCTCGCTCCCTCACAGCCGCGCCCCTTGCGGCCTTCGCTTTGAAGAGGCAAAGTTTTTCAGCTCTTTTTCTTCACCCATAATCCCTTTGTTGGATTTCTTCATTGCTGAGCCTTCCTCCCCCCCCCCCCCGACTCCCTCCTTTGAGGGCTGTGATTGCTGCTCCCAGGTCAAGATTTCGATTCGGCCGATTTTAAACTATGGACTTTGAAGGTGTCCGTTTTCCTGCCTGAGCAATCGTGGCCAAACCATCTCGCACCGGTTTCCCTATATCCCCTCCACCTTCCCCCCCCCCCTTTCTCTCCCCTCGCCGACCCCAGTTTTAACAAATCCACCATTGACGGCCCCCTTTTCCCCAAATTGTGGCGGGGCCCCTCTCCCCCTTCGCCAATTTTCCCCTTCGCCCCCTAGGCCTTCCTGTATCTCCTAAAGGTTCCAGGATCCCCTCGGACAGACTCTCTCCTAAGTCCCGCTCTTTCCCTCTACTGTATTAGGGCCGCATGATTTTATAGGGCCTCTTTTCCCGTTTGAGTTTTGCGTCCCGTGTTTTTTGGTGACAGTGGTATTTTTTTTATGTCAGTTCCCGTCATTTGTTAAAGGTGTTCAACTGAGTTTCTTTCTTCTGCTTTCTCTGTCGAGACTCGCTAGAGGTGCCGCTCTTAGTCTGAGCTCTCCCATGGCAAAGGTCATCAAGACGAGGTGAACGTTTTTCCTATTTGTTCTATATAGATTCATCGAATTAGAGCGATAAAAGCGCGACATCTCCCCCCGATCTCCCTCTGACGGGATCGTTCCGTTAAAACCTCCTCCTTTCTCCCGGTAACCATGCATTCCTCTCATCCAGCAAAGTTGGAACAGCCCGGTCACACTTCGGCAGTGTAGATTAGGGGTTGGCTCATCCTTGTTTTTTTTCGTACTAAAGACCTTTTTCCCGTCCTTTTCCCTTGACGAGAGAACTAATTCATGGACGTGGTATCCCGTCCCGCCTCCCGTAAGAAGACTTTTTTCATGACTCTCGTCCAGACCCTTTCGACTAACTTTTTTTTTCTCTTTTCTTCTTTACTGATGTAGCGGGAAGTACTAGTTATTCGACGAAAACCTTGCCCGCTCCCTCCACTCCCTTGGGGAGAAGCTTTGATCTGTTCGGGCGTTTTTCCTTTTATTCCCCAATTATTCCTCGTTTTTCTCTTAAACTTCGTTCCCCCCTCTTTTACTCAAACTTAGAGAATTGAACTAGTTGCCGGTCCACGGTTATCCCCGGGTAACGGTGGAGGTGGTACGGGCAGTCCACCCATAAATTTGACGCGATACAGTGTGCCACCTTATTTCATTCTCTTCGGTCACTTAATTAGAACGTAAGACTGGTTCACCTGAAACCCCCCACTGGCCCCAGCCCGGGACAGCTTCGGGCTCCCACTAGGTCAGGTTGCCGGAACCACTTTCCTTACTATGCGAGAGTCGGTTTTCCGTGGACTCCTTTTTTCCTCATAACACGCCCCCCACCCCCCCTCGTTAGAGTACTTGGTTCATCCCCCCTCCCCTCCGGCTCCCCGATCACGGAGATCAGGACCCTAGTACCGAACCTGCCTCCCGCGCTGCTTGATGAACTTCATCCAGGCCGGTTCCCCCCCCTGTGTTTTCACCCTGCTTGTATTTTTCTCCCTCGGACAAAACTTCGCGGCAAAAACTTCGATCCCTCTAAGAGTCTGCTTTCGAACCTTCGGTTTTCCCGAGATCGGGTTGTCCAGGGCTACTCACTTTCCCCCTAAGATGAAGCTGAACCCGTCCTTTCCCCCCTTTCCGCCATGTCCTTTTCAAACCCATCTTCCACCCCCACCGACATTATTTCTTCAGATGAAGGTCCGCCCCCTCTTGACCACGGTTTCCTCCCCCCTTTCTTAACCTGTACTTACCCCCCCACACCGATAGCAGAGTACAGACCGCTCTTCGTC
>Ga0179593_1366686_pt1 | contig 13212 bp, 15 predicted proteins | sample CZODoug2_1_08_16_FD_185931 | JGI IMG/M metagenome (GOLD analysis project Ga0179593, IMG submission 185931) | Vadose zone soil fungal communities from Angelo Coast Range Reserve, California, USA - CZODoug2_1_08_16fungal (PacBio error correction) | ecosystem: Environmental > Terrestrial > Soil >... | reverse complement strand
GGTCTGTTCCCTTCTCCCCCATACCATAAGAGTTCTCGACTAGTCTTTTTCTGAACCCGTCTGTCCTTCTCTGACCTGGTGAGCGGAGTTTCCCCCCTCTAAACCAACCAGGAGCGTTGCCTTCAGCTTCAGATGCTCCACCCCGCTAGTTTTTATTCTTCCTCGTTCCTAAAAGGAGCCGACCCATTGTTTCTTTTTGGTATTCCATTTGTGGCCCGGAGGTGCTGGTGATTTTATACTTGTATGAAGGGCCGTCATTGCTGTCCATCTTTGGGGTTAGTTTGTTTTTTTCCCCCTTTCCCTTTTGACGATGATCGCCTCCCTCCTTCAACAGATTCCTGATCCCCTGAAACACGGCCGTTACTGAAGCAACTGATTATTCTCTTATAATTTCACTCCCCTGACACTTCCGCCAAATCCTCCCCCCAAATTTAAGTCGAGCGCCCCCCCTTCCTCTTTCCTATGCAGTCCGGTCCCGGGTCGACGCCGCCGTGGCATTTGACTTCGGTTTCCGAGTTTCCTAGCCCTCAATACGTCCCCATGTGCCTTGCCTGCCAGCCTCGCCTTCAAGGCAATGACAGAGGTCCCCTTTTAATTATTCACGGCTAGCAGAATGGGTGCTGCCGGGGGTAGTTTTTGTCCGAATCTAAGTTTGTAACCAGGGTATTTGCCCCAGATGACATCACTTTTCCCCCTTGAATTTTTTTGCTTGGATTGAGCGTTCCGCTACCTCTACTTTCTCGTCATTTCCCAGTGATCTTCGGCGGTACTCCTCCCTGCCCTTTTTGAGAGTCGAAGTATTCCCTCATTTCCCGACGACAAAAATTTATTTTTTCTCGAACCCCCCCACCCTCCCCCCCCCCAGCAAACGGTTCTAGCCATGGTTCTACTCATTTTTTTGATTCCAACCTCCGTTGCCCCCCCCTACTCTGGATGACCAGTCCTCGGTTTATCTAGATTCTCCCTCCCCCTTCCATTAGCCTATCGTGATCCTGCCCCTGTTTTGAAGCTAGTTTCAATCAGAGAGACCTGTCACGAGTATCTCTGAACTAGCCCTCCTTGTTCAAAGACATTCCCTCACCCTTTTCGTAGCTGAATTGGGAGATGGTTTTCTCCCACTTTCAACCGGCTGACCACAATCAGTTAGCCCGCAGTCCTTGTAGAGGACGCTTTCACCTTTAAGTGAACCGGGTAAACTCTTCTTTACTCATGCGGAGGGGCACCGTAGCAGTCTACTTATTCGTCCGGGCGCACCGCACAACGACCCTATCCCCCCCCCCGTGAGTGGAGCTCTCACGTATGAACTTCCTTAGATTCCCAAATCTCCTTCCTTGACCTTCGATGCTCGACTATCCAGAGACTGCGGTGGGATTCTTCCCCAGACTTTTCCTGTAGGGGTCAGGGCTTCTCACGTACCAAGAGAGAAGAATTCCTGAGTTTCCTCTATTTTTAAAGAGTGTAATACTTGCCTTGGTCGAGTTTTCTTCGCTCCCAGTGGTCCGTTGACCCCCTTGCCGCGCATACTTTCTTTTTTAACCCATTTTGATTTTCTTAGGTCACCTTTGAGCTGCAACTTTTCCCCTCTGACCACAGCTTTCATGTCCTCCTGAGCAGACCTGAAACAATTATTGCAGTGCCGGAATATATCTGTTTTTCCCCTCCCTTTTCTCTTATCAGAAGCTGCTGGAACCGCCTCGCTGCAATTGAATCCGTTCCTCCAAGGTATAATGAACAAGACTTTTTCCGCTACCTTACGTTCCGTCGCTAGCACTGAGCAAGATGTGGCTTTTGTCTAATCTATTCCCTAGTATAGTAGGACGCGGCTTTCTCCCCGAAGTGACTTTTTCTTCTTGCCGCACCGTACGGCCTTGCCGTGTTTTGCCCATTTTAGTCTCTTTTCTTCCACACTGTGTAATCAGGCGCCATTGCCAGACTTCTTCCCTGACTCTTTCCCCCTCGGGAGCATGGGTCGTAGTCTCTAATAAAAACGATTGCCTTCTCTCCCTTCGGAGTACGCCTTGAGTGACGACGGTACTCGAGAGGCTCCCTCCTTCGGCGGGTCGCGGATTCCCTTTAACTGGAGTATAATCCCATTTTGATCTCTACCATTTTAAGGTTGAAGCCGTCGACTGCGCGATGTCGTATATTGAAATGTTCGTTCCTTTTTCCCCCACAGAGATTCCCCTTATCCGATTTTGACTCGACATTCTTTCTGTAACGGCGCCTTCCGACCCTCCCCTTTTGATGCAGTCTACTGGAACTGAGCGGCACTACTTTGCGCCAGCCAATTTTACACCTCCCTATGATGGGCTGCACATTCCCCGGTCTCTTCCAGCATAGAACGACCAGGCCTCTACCCCCTGGAATTTTGAGAGGAGAGGCGCGTAGTTCTACCTTCATTTTTTTTCCGTCCCCTCTGAGAACAAGTTTTTTTACCAGTCGTCCCCCCTTTGCGATGCATGCCATGTTTTCCTCTTCTTGTTCTTTAAGAGCTGAAACGCGGCTGATTTAGCGATTCGTAATCGTATTCGACCGCTTGCATTCTGAGCTTTCCGGGGCACCGTTCCGGGATAGTTGAAGTTGGCCGCACGATGGCTCGCTCGCGGTGAAGTCTCCTCTCAAAACAGGAGTGCGCCGAGTTTTCTTGATCCTGCCCCTCCTTCGATTATCGCGTTGTCGAATGACAAATTGAGTTCCTCCACGCCAAAAGGATGCAGGGCGCTCTTCTCTTCGCCTTTTTGTCGCACCCCGCCCCAATACCCTCTCGTTGCATTCCGGTCTGAAGTAAATTTCTTCCCGGCCCTTACCTCCGATCTGCCGGTTTTAAGACATAGCGCAATCTATAGGCCTCGGTCCCTCCCTCGTCCGTTCGCACGTCACACCGGAAAGTTTTCTTTTTATTCGACGCCCAAACTTCAATTTTCTTTTCTTCCTTCAGTATCTCGGATTGCTTGCAGGGACGGTTCCCTTTCCCGAGGGACAAGTGCCGATCTTCCCCCTTCCCCTACCTTCCCCGGAAGCAGACTCCTCGCCATTGTTGGCCAGGCAGCACAGAGCGAGGCGGTTGAAGCCTTCCTATGGAGAAGAATGAAACTCCTCTGTATGACCACACGTCGAGGTAGCATTTTATTTTTGTGTTGATCGTTCTTGCGATTTAACTAGACATTTTCTCCGTGTTGGTTTGGGTATCTCGAGAGATTTCTATCTTCTCAGTCCCCCTTTTTTAACCTGTAAGCAGACATTCCCTAGTTCCCGAAGGTTGGGCTCGGACTCTTTCTACTTATCCAGTCTCACATTTCCTCCTAGATGTCAGGTCTGATGGTCCTAATCCTGTAGGATACTGCTTCTCTGAACTTCCTTTCTGTTGTTCTTTTACAGCTGTCGCAGCCCTTTCCCCCTGTTTAGCAACATCAATCAGTAAGATTTATTTCTCTCCACTGGGCTCTTTTGGTTCGCTGTATTTCGGTTCTTTTTCAAGTGCGTTTTCGCTGGTGGAAAGACCTATAGATCTCTATTTCTGATACCAATCAACCCTGCCTATCTTTTTCTCTCCTCGGGCTCTTTCTGATGGACTTTTTTTTTTTGATAAGGCTCATCTTCTGTTCGGTGTATAAAATCTCCTCTCGTGAGAGTCTCCTTCATTTGTAAATGGCGAGGAACCTGACCTTATTCCCCTGATATACTCTTCACTTCGACTAGAGACCCCCCTTTTTTTCGTCCATACCTTCCTCGCTCGAGCCCCCCCTTACACCCCCGGAAGGAGATTACCTTCTCACTGCAAACTTCTGGTGCATACCCTAACCTTCTCATCACATAGATGCACCTCATCTCGGAGCGCGCTTTCTAAATCATTTTTTTCCTTCCCTACCCTCTTCTTAGCATGCATCCTTGGAATCGCTTTTTGCCCTTGGTCACTATTTCTTCTTAATTCTTTACGGGCGTTATCATAAGCGCCTCCCTTTATCGGACCCTTCCTTTGTACCGGCCTGTTGTGTCAGCTGACTTTTTCCTCCGTGACCAATTTTCGAAGACCAACCTTCTTTTTTCGGGGTCCATGCATTGGTATTTTTTCCTTTCTTGAGAAGATGATTAGTACGTAGCTAAACCTCTTTTCGTTTCAATCCCATTCGAGGGAAGGCTCCCATTTTCTACCCTTCAGACACAATTTCTCCCCCTATGGTCCGCCCCGTGGTAAACCTCCTTCCCCCTGACCCTGAACAAGTTTCCATACAAGAAGACCCTTTTTCTTTCATCCATTGCCTTTCCAGGTGTTTTTTTCCAGATGAGCTTCCCCTTATTCATCCCCTATTCCACCCCGCCTTTCTCCCCTGAGCTCTAAGCGTTCCCCCGCTTCCTCTTCTACAGCCCCGATCAATCCCTCGAAGATCCCCTCTTCGATTATTTTATTCACGCTTCGCAGTTATCCCTTTTTTCCTATCTAATAAAGACTTACGTGGGGCTTATGATTCCACGACGTTTGGCATAAGGGCGCTTTTTCCGTCCCCTCCCACTCCCGTTTTCCTTGGATCAGCCCCTCCTTACGTCGTCTCAACTCCTTCAGTACTAGCCGCCTGTGATCAGCTCTTTTCCCCTTTTTGCCACTTCATACAACTAGCTTTTTTCTGCGACGTACTCTCCCGCTTACCGCAATTTTGAATCTCACTTTGGCTTTTGCATTCTGCTCTTGCGGTTCCAGCTTTCTCCTTTTTTCCGTCACGTATGCGTCAGCAATGATGCCGGCAGGGATACCCTCTTTTTTTCTTATTATGCTGAACCCGATTACTACCGTCCGTGTGTCTTTCACTTAACGTCTTTTTGCTCGACTTCATTGTCACGCGATCAGATTCTTTTCTCCCGACCATTTTGGGTGCGGCACGAGGGTTCTGGTACATCTTCCCCCTTGAGAAAAAAATCCTTCCTTCCTTCAGATTCCAATCCTTTTCTCCTCCTAGACTGGTGGAGGCATTCCTTTTCGTGACCCGACTACTCGACTTTAATGTACTGTCTACACCGCCAGCTCTTCGATCGTCGAGTTTCTATATTCCCTTCCGAGGAGGTATGACGGCCCTGCAGATTGGACATCCCCCCCCCTCCTCTAAGCAAGTTGCACTGCCCCTCCATTTTTTCGACCGTGCTTGTGGAGACTCCCTTCCGATCATCTTTGTCAACCCCCTTTTCCCTCAGGCCAACGACGTCCATGCCTAAAAAAAATTACTCCGTCCCTGCTGGCTGTTTCTTCCAACCTCCCACTCCACGTGCATCGTTTGTAAGACCTTTTTTCCCCCTTTTCCCCCTATACACCCCCCCATTCAGCCGCTTTTCTTGCTTTTTTCAAAGTACCAGTGGATCGGGATACTCGAAAGGCGTCCTCCCCCTTTTTCTCTTGGACTGGCGCCCTTACGTCAGTCCCCTTCCGTCCTCAGCCAGCTGTCTGGTAAGTGAATAGCTTCTCAGCCGACCTGACCGCTTCTTTTTCGTATTTTTTTCAACGATTACTTCCCTCCCTTCCGTTTACACTTGTTAAAACCCGTTCCCGGTTCTTGCTTTCGATTGTGTAAACCCGCTTCGCTTGTTTGAGGGTCCAAATATTCCTTTCAAGTTGCCTTACAAGGATGTTTATTACTAAGAATGTCCATCACCCTGGCATCATAAACGCTCTACTTCTCTGACTTTTATACAAAGCAGAACCCCCCCAACCTTTTTGACCAACCTCCAACTTGTCCCATTAAATTTTCCTCTTAAACTGATTGTCCTATTCACCAAACCGTGTCCCCCACCTTTATGAGTCTTTCCACCCTTTCACCAATCTCTCCTTCGCTGTCCCCGGAGCTGCTTAATTCGCCTTTCCTGGATTGGTCACAACCCGATTGAGCGTCGTTTACATTCGATTACTTACACTTCGGCGTAGAAGCGCTTTTCCTGTCCCCCTCTACCCGCCCGGTGGCGCGATGATTCCCCCTTTTTGCTTTTAGTACTTAATTATTATTCTGGACCAGGGGCTATAGCCGAGACTTTCCCTTCCCTTGGATTTTGGAAAGGGACGAGTTTTCCCTCTCCTCCTTAATACGGTGAACATTCGGCCAGTCTCTAGCAGCTATAGCTTTTCCTCCCCCCCAAACGTACAGTTTCACAATTCCCCTTTCTTGGTCCCCGGATTCGTCTCCAGTCTTCATTCCCCTTTTAAACCCATAGGGACACTCCTTGTTCCCGACCGACTTTTATTTCTTTCGGCGCTGGTTCTCAGAGCGCCGCTGGTTCTCCCAAACTTCCTCTTTCGTTTCGCTGACGATGGAAGGCAAATCTTTCCTTCTGACGATGCTCTTCTAGAGTGCTTGTTCGCTTCCGTTCCCCCACGACAGTCCGACCGCCATATAGCCCCTCTTAACCTTTTTTCTTTTTTTTTTCGATAGGGAGCGCAGACCAGTTTCCTTTTCCCCCCCTCATTTGTTTTTTAGTAGACTTTTTGTCTGCGTTACCGAGATCCCCCTCTCCTTTTCTCCCCCGACGATCATTGGCCGGTCTTGTCTTTCGTGTTGAGGACTTAGGTCCCTGGCCGATGTCGACCGCCATCGTAAAGTCTTTCGCTTTGTTCCAGTCGTCGCTGCTGACTTTTTTTACTAGTCGCTGTTTTTCTTCGTTACAGCTCTCTTCTCTCCCAATTAGCCTGGACGACACCCGTAACCATTCCTTTCTGCATGGCCCGGAGTTTTTTCGGAATTCCCTTCGGGATCCTAAGTTTTACGGGCCTCCTTTCCCCTCCTTTTGTTTTTATTTTCTTTTTCGCGATAGCTGCGGCAGACAGTTTTTTCCCTCCCCGCTTCCCTGATTCGGCTAATTTCCGGAATTCTTCTGTAAGGATTCTCGGCATTATTCCTTTTCAACGAAGTTTCATCAGCCGTTTTTCGACCTCCCAATCCTTACCCTGTCGAGCTGAGCCCCCTTCCTAGTAGCTTTTTCTGAATTGACCTGTATTGTAAGTCCTCGAATTTTTCCTTTATCGGTACTTTCTCACTAAATTTTTTTCATTAAATTCTCTTCCGTCCCTTCTCCGGTGACCGAGCCCCCTTCCCTTCTGAATTTGTAATATGCCCCAGGACTCTTTTTGGTGCTGCCGGGTGAGTTTCCTTCCCTTTCATCGAAGGCAGGGGCCTTTTCCAGGGTTTTCCCCTGTACACTCCACTGTTCCAAGTCCGTTTGTTCCTCCTTGCTATGATGATGTCTTCTATCGATATCTTTGCGAAATGAGAAATCTCTTTATCATGCAAAGAACTTTCCTGCAGCATTCGCTCCTCTCTTTCCCCCCCCCTCCCCTCCCGCGGGTTTTTTTCACCTCGAAAATACTCCTCCCCCTTTGGACCCCTTTTCTAAAGATTAGTATGTACCTTCCTTTTTGATCCCGACTGAACAGGCTTTTTTTTTTGATTACCCGCCCATTCGTCTTCTTTGGCCGATCGTGAAGTCCTTCCCATTTTTTCCGTATAGTAGTTTCTAAGATGAATCTACTCTTTTAGAGCGTCCGAGCGTGATTCCCCAAGAAAGTCCCTTCTCCATGTCGCGTCTCGATTGTTGCGTATTTCCTGGTTCCTGAATAAAGTTTCCCCCCCTCTAGTGGAGTCCTTTGGGGGAGACTTACCTCAAGCAGGGCACGAGGGTTCCAAACTTTTTCCTCCTGGCGGCGGGCCTTTTCACGTCTTCTGATTTTCGTGCCGGGCGGCACCGACCTTCCCCCCTTCCCCCAAAGAGAGTAGAATCGCCTTCTCTGGGTTCCTCGGCTTTTGATACACCATGATGCAGGTGTTAGATCAAGTCCTTTTGTAACGCATAGATGAGAATAGAGAGTCATCTCCTTGGAGGTGGATCCCGGACATGAAATCCCTTTCCCCATTTTTATTTCTTCACGTACCAAGCCGGACCACTCCTCAGGTACGAATGATTTTTTTCCCCGTCTTTTTATATTTTCTTCTTGTAGAGGATCGGACAACTTCTTTTATGTACAAACTTACGCGCACATCTGGCTTACCTCCCTTTAGTCTCTGGTCCCCTTCCTTTTTCCGTTCGAGCCACTTCACCGATTCTAATAGTCGTCCCCAGCGGATCCGTCTTCGTTCCCTCACTACTACAATACTCCTTGATAATCCGTTCCCCTGGACATCTTTCCCCCCCTCTTCCTTGACCTCCTTCTTTTTTTTCTTGGCCTGAACTTCCCCCTCTTTCCCTAATCCTGTATCTTCATAGGCGGTGATTTTTTCTCCGTAGGTTCCCGTTCGCTCCTCCTTCTTTGTCCCTAATTGATCGTGTTCTATGATAAGCGTCTCTCTTCGGACTGTCTGGGGGATCACTTTAATTTTCTTCTCCCGCACTGCCTAATGATTTTCCTTTTTTATCCGAATGTCCCCCCACTCTCCTTTCCCCTGCCCCCCGCCTGGGCCCGCTTAGTTAAGATTATGAGCTCTTTGAACGGCGAGCGTCTCTGGATCAGCCACCCCTCTTCCCTAGTCAAATTTTCCCCCTATGATCTGCGATTCTCAGTGAAGACGGCATCGGCGCGTACCCTGCTTTTCAGCGGACCCTAACTGGTTTTCTCATTGCGACCTTACGGTTGACGTCACATTTTGTAGACTCCCTCGGAGTGATTGACCTGCGTGTCCTGTTTTGTTTCAACCCCCCCCAAGCGGACCCCGTCCTTTTCCTCCGATTTTTTTCGAGACCTGCTGTAGGACCCGTCGCCCTCCGCGCCGTGGGGCACGTAGCCAACATCTTTCCCGACGCTGATGGCCATTCCTCTCCTCCAAATACCAATGTCCCTTTGGCTCACCAACGGGCCATTATTTGTTATGTACGAAATGTTCCGTCCAGCTTCTCCTAGAACGACCATGCGTTCTCCCCCTGGTTGACTCGGGTCCGCGCTAATCCACCCCCGTCATCCGTACTCAACAGCCATCTACCCCTCGTGCCGACGCCTAGGTCCCCCCCCCCAAATGAGATTACATGAAGATCGGTTTGCCTTGTGAGATTTTCACCCGGCGGCTGCAGCAAGCTGGACTTAATAAGTTGACGATGTTTTTACCTCTCTCTTGCGGGAAGGAGCCCAGTTCCTTTCCTCGTTTTTGTCCTCTCGCAGACCTACTTTCTTCTCCCTCCCCCTGGTGAAGGTGGACCGAGCAACCCTGATCCGGTCTATGACGGCCTCGACGGCCTTACTCGCTTGATATGCCCATTACGCTTCCTTTGAAAACAGGACCTGCCCTGTCTTCCGCGCTGCTTTCCTGGTGCCGAACTTCACCCCCCACCTAAAGCTTGCCTTTCCTTTCCGTTCCGCACCCTCTTCCTCCTGAGGCAGCAAGGGACGCTTCGGAAGGGTGTTTTTTTTAAGAAATCCCATTCTATTCTCGTTCACCCTCCCCCTAGCCCGGTAACGAATTAGCCTTCCATACCACCTCCTCACACCTCTGACCTGCGAACCTCCCTGCCTTAATTATATGTTTTTTTTTTGACTTTTTTTCCTTTTCCCCCCTTATCCCGACGAACATGCCTCATACCCTTAAAACCCTCTCTGAACAGTTCCTTACTCCTTCAGAAAATGCATCGCGTCCGTGAGCCTTAGAAGGTGTCCATTTTCCTCTTCCCTTCCTGAGACCAAACCGTCTACGTTTCTTCGGCGGCGGCGTACCAACGATTTTAGCCGTCTTTACAGATCTCTCTTTCCCTCACGTGTTGGTTGTTAGATCCTCTCCCCCCGTAGCTCCGTGATTTCTCAACCTCCTACCTTCTAAGCCGTGTTTGGCTATTTCTATTTACTTTCTCTTCACGTCTCCTTATACATTGAGTGAGGAATGCGTTCTTGTTCTTCCTTTTCTTTCCCTGGCCTTTCATTTAACTTCGTAGATGTCCAGCGCAGATCCCCTGATACAACATAAATCCGAAGGACGGACTTGGCATTACATTTTTCTTTTGTGCTCTTTGATGGCCACCGCGAGGGTCCAAGGGATAGTCTTGATGCGCCGGTATTATAGATGGAGATGATTCGACATTTTCCCCATGAAGATAGGGTGTACTTACCCATCGGAATTCTTTTATGGATGGCTCGGACGGTATTAAATTCCTCAAGTCTGATTGTTTCTTTCGGAACAACTTCTTTTTATAGGATAAATGCTGTATTGACGTGCTGCGAACCTATGGTTAAGTGCTCCGAATCGCCAGTCGAGTTCTCCGGCGAATGTCTCATTGTTTATAGGACCTTACTTCACGACTGCATCGAGAACCTTCTGCCTGGGCCAGGCTTCTTTTCCCCGAGACCGAAACTGCCGCCAGTCTCTTCGTGCATAACTTCTTCCTCATAGCTTCGATAAGCCCCGTTTTATAAAGATCTCATACCTACCCCGTACTCCTATGCAGGATCGTTCTGGGGACAGCAGTCGGCACTATTGCAGCGTCGAACTCTTATATCAGGCTGAAAGGTAGGATAGATACGCTTTCTAATTATCTCACCTGCCTTTGTTCTAATTTGGTAGTTCTATGCTAGAACATTCCTTTCCGACGGACACATGACACATCATCTTGTAGTTGGCGGGAATTAGTTTCCCCTTCATCTTTTCTTGAATCTCGTCACTCTCGCCTTTGCCGCCACGTGCTCGGGAGGCCGCGCCGTGTCTTTTCCCTTCCTGTCTCTCCCATCGGGCACCCGAGGTATTCTCTGTGGTGCAACAGCACTCCTGCACCGGCCCACCCAGCTTTCCCCCCATTCACGGAGAAAGCTCGCATGTCACGGCTTTCAACTTAGTTTGACGATGTCCAGTTCCCCAACTTCTGGAGCTCAAACGAGCATGTGAGCGCCGCGTCTATTTGCCTTTTCTTTCAATATATGTAGCCGTTTGATGCTGTACTCTCCTTATGTACGTCTTCCATTTTTATTGATCGGCGACGCTCGCCTCTCCGTTCCTCGCCTTTTCCTCCTAGTAAGGGGGGGCGGCCCGGACTTCTTGTTGAATAATGAAGCTTCTTCCTTCTTTTACCCGCAAGGGAGTCGTCGCAAGACCGTCCTTCAGAGTCCGCCCCGCACGCCGTCCGACGATCAGTAGCGATGCCTTCCTCGAAAACTGTGCCCAGTTCCCCCTCATGTTGATCCAGGACCGACCGAACTTTCCCAATTCCCCCTTGGTGCCGTTACCTCCCCTTATTTCCGGCTGGATTACGCAAGGCGCAGGGTTAGCCTTTTGCTAACGATAGATGATCCAGACAGGAATTGACATTCCCTGAAGTCTGCTCTACGAGTAATTGGTAGGAGTTCACTAGCAGTGGAAGGCTGTTCTTCCTAGTTGGAGCTCTATGACAGCGAGGTCCTCTCCCCTGGATTCACTTTTACGAGTAAAATCTTTTCGATGCGTCACCCATTTTTGGCACGAGGGGTCCTAAGAAACACTGTCTCGAATCCTCTCCACATATCAACTCGTTCGCCTGTATTGTAGATTCCCCCTGATTGTTTAGTTCCTACTTTGACGTCTAACAGCGTCATGTACTGGCCGCCCTTCCCAACTTCTGACCTACTCTTCTTCTTGCCCTGAAGCTTTAGATCATGGACGACTGCCGGGCCTCCCAAAGCTCTTCAAGCTCTTCCAATCGCTTCTAAGATGGTTCGCGTTGCGGGCGACCTGCCGAGTCCCCAGTCTCTTCCGCTCCGGCCACGTACCCATTCTTCTGCCTAGGTAACCCCCATCGTTCCCTCTTTCCTTTTTTCTTCTTCGGAGACCCACGACACTCAGGATCTTTGGAGCGTATCAGTTTTTCCCCGCCCTATCCCTCATCTAGCTGCGACATGTTCGCTTTTTTTCCGTTCAGTGTACAGCTCGGACGCTCGAGAGAGCATGTCTCTTTTTTTCAATGGAACTCCCCTCCTCTACTGGCCCCATCGTCCTTATAAGTCGGCAACAGACACTTGCCTGGCTGCGCAATAGAGATACTTCCTCTCTTACTCCCCCTCTGCTGTTTCAATTGAGTTTTCATCCCGACCTGAGACCCTTCAAAACCAGTTGATTTTTGTTTCTTGCTTGGCGAGGTTCCAACCCCCTGTTTCTTGTCGTGTCTTCGGTCCTGCGAAAGTGCATGAAAGGCTTATTCTACTCAACTAACATGATACAGCATCATTTCGTCCCCAAAACCCCGATATCGTCCCAGAATCCCCTTAGAAAGAAGTAAGAGAGATCAAAACCTGCTTTGAACCCCCCTTTATTACCACTTGGACCATACCCTTTTGACTCCCCCCTTGATACTGATCAAGCCCCTAAGTCCCTCCCTTACGACAAATTCTGTATCCTTCATATAAAACCAGTCTCTTAATAGTGGTGAGTGCACCGCCGTGTGCTGTCCTCTCCTCATTCGGCAAAATGCTTTGAGAAGACCAAGTATATGACTTCCCCCCCCGGCTTCTTTTCATGCTGAAGGCGAGAGACTCCTAACTGGGTGGCCCGAGATCGACTGCAATTTGTGGCGTTTTTTAGGGCTCTTCCTCTTTTTCCTTCGAGTCGCCGAACTCTTACATTTTTTCTGAAAGGGGCGCGTGTTTTTGCCGGAGGAGTAGTCCCCCTTTTCCTTCGTTGCCCTTAGCGCTGCTGCCAAAGCTATCGGCACCAACGCCACGAAAACACAAGTAGAAGACCCCCCTTCCCCTATCTTCGTATTATTCGTTCATCCGACCCCGTTACCCCCCCCTCCTTTACAATTCCTTTTTCTGACTTGTTCCTTTTTGCGGCCGGCGTCACGTCGCGGAGCGTTTCCGAGACAAACCCCTCTCTCTTCTTCCCCAGAATATGACTCTTGAATCACGTCTGCTCATTCTTTTGAGATGTGTTTATTAGAGCGAAAATGTCGAGGTCTCCCTCATGTCCTCTCAACCTGACATACTCGCTATCCCCTTCTTGAATTGGCGTACGTGAACGCAGACACAGATCTTCTCCAGTTTTTTTTTTTTAGATATACAGCTTGTGCGTTCCTTTAGCAAAATACATAGTCCCTTATAGAAGAGTTTTCCTTTATGAGGTCTTGGTCACAGTCCGAAACTATCTCCTCGGCCCGACCTTCCCCCAGATCTCTGAGTCATCTCTATTAGACTCTCCCAGCTCTTATTGTGTATTAGTTCTCCTACTTTCCTGGATACTCACTCCCGAACAACTTCGGTCGTTAATGATGCCTTGAAAGGAGGTTTCTCTTAAGCTTTGA
>Ga0179593_1362090_pt1 | contig 13212 bp, 18 predicted proteins | sample CZODoug2_1_08_16_FD_185931 | JGI IMG/M metagenome (GOLD analysis project Ga0179593, IMG submission 185931) | Vadose zone soil fungal communities from Angelo Coast Range Reserve, California, USA - CZODoug2_1_08_16fungal (PacBio error correction) | ecosystem: Environmental > Terrestrial > Soil >... | reverse complement strand
TTTTCCTGCTTTCACCCTATCGGGGATGCGCCGGGTGCGAAGTTTTCAGGGGTCTTACATCAGCGATTCTTCGACCTCCTTGGTGCTGCTACCTAAAAAGGAGATGTGTTCCATCTCCGCTTTCTCTTTTCCTACATGAGGTGTACCCCAGTAGGTTCTTTTTTTTTTACCATAAACGGCGTCGAGGAATTGGGTCGTATCGAAGTTACTCCTACTTCCTGGCGTCTGTCTGCCCAATTGGATTTCCTTTCCATCCCAGTCCTGGAACTTAAATCCTCCCCCGTTATTGCGAAGGCTTTTTCTTTTTCCTTCGCGACAAGGATCTGGCTGTTCGGCCAGCCTTCAATAGTAGAGTTGCCCCTGACCTTACAACCGTCCCTCGACCTCCTTAATTATTTCCTGCACCCCACGCCCACTTTTTTCGTAAGAAATTGCTTATATACTACCGTGAAGCTCGACTTCAGTGAATCTTAATTACAGGGCGAACCTTGGTCTCCTTTTGTTGATTCCTTCTTCTTTCCCCCTGGGCTTACCTTCATTAGCCTCGACGAACTTTCTCTTTCGAGCAGCGTCCGTCCTGCTCCGCATCCTGAGTCTGACCAATTTCTGTGTCGAGGAAGTGGCAAGTCGGGACTCTTTATCCCCTTTTGCATTCAGGGGTAGCTCGTTGCTTTCCCTTTTTTGAGTTCGAGCTGATTGAGCCGCTTGGTCGACCGTCGTCATGGGGTTTTCTCCCTAATGGCAGTCCCTCGTTTCCGGACGGCATGTTGCGAGTAATTTTACCATTGCTTGTTATTTCAAAGGCTCCTTCTTGCATTCGAGTTAAGAGTGCTCATTCTTGGTCGATTACCCGAACCCTTCTCAATTCTCCTACCTTCGTTAGGACGGCGAGCCTTTTGTTTCTTGTAGCTTTCTAGGGCGAAAATGTTCTGAGTGTTTTCCTTCTATACTTTTTCCTTCCCCCTCCCTTAGTTTTCCCGACGTGATTTCTTCGTCTAAGTGGTTAGGGCCGTGCGTTTTGCCACGTTAGAGTGCTTAGCCATTTCTTCCTGTATCTTACCCGACACCGGTCCAACTTTCCTTTCCCGACGGTGTCTTCTCTTTCCCCACACAGACTTCTTTTTTTTCTCCCGTGTCAATTTTGACCGTCGGCTCTCCTCCGGTAATTCCTAGGATGAAGTTTGCCTTTTTCGCCGCCCATTTTCCGTTCCTTTCTCTTCTCCCGAATTCAGCGGGCAATATCCATGTTTCCCTTTCGAAGGCAACAGGCCGTGCTGATTGATTTTCCTGCGCAGCTTGCCTCGACTTTCGTTTTTTTTTGACTCGTCAAATTCTTCTTCTTCCCCCGGTCCAATTAAGATATGCACCAGCCCTGAGCACTTTTTCCTTGAGCTCTGACCACGCAGTGACATCTCCTGGTTTGGAGACCCTCTTTATAATGCTTCACGCTCCTTCTTTACCCGGCCTCCCCTTCCTCCAATCCCCCCAACCCGAGTTTATGTTTTGGATTCCCCTCTGAAGACCCCGGAGAAATAAGACAAAATTGTTTCCTAAAATCCCGTCTTTTTCCTCTGTTCCCCCACTTCATTATAATGCCCTCGTTTTCAGATTCTCACGGCGTAGTCGCTTTCTCCGAATGGGACTCTTGGATAAGGGTAGTGAGAATGATACTTCCCTCTCTTTGCCTTCACCCTCTTCTTCCCCCCCCCATAACCGGAGACCACCTCTGGGCCGTTTCTCCTTCGCGCCCTCTGTTTGTTCTTTTCGTGATCGCTTTCTAATCCCATTCCCCTTTCGTTTCGCTCCTTGGCCTGGAAAGAATCTCCGCCCCATTCTTTGACAATTTCAAAATTGCGTTCGTCCCTTTCCTACGCCTAGATACGTCCCCAGTGTATGCGGTCAGTTTTGCGTCGAGGGCCCCGCAACCTCTCTCTCCTGTGTCCGCGCCCACCCTTATCAAGGCGAACAACCGTCAGCTCGCTTTCCCCCCCTAATAGTTCACTCCCCCCCCCCCTTTTTCGCTGGACGAGGAGAATTTAAAGGCCCGGCTTCCCAGCGCTTCAGTTCCCCTGAGATTTTTTTTTTTTTTTTTTTTGTTTTTTTTTTTGTTTTCCTCATCTTTCCCTTCCTTCCCCCCCCTGTTGACTTGCCTTCCTCCCTCCCTGCCCATCTTTTTGTTTCACCTCTTTTCCCTATACCCTTCCCCCTTGAAAAGGCGGCTTTCTAGACGCACGGTTTTGCCCCCTGATCTGGTCTAGGAACCTACCCATTCAGTTAGACCTTCCCCCTTGAACTATTCCCAAGAGCCGTAACTGGTTCAATACCAATGACTTTTTCTGTTGTCCCCTTTTTTTTCCCTCTCTTTCATCACGGTTTTCTCCATCTCCGCTATGGGTACGCCCTGCTTTTTTTTTTTCTGCGTACCCTGACTCGCCAAACGGACTAGGCCTTCTTTCGACGATACCCTCACTTTCCCCAGTGAGGTCTCTTATCTTTTCCCCTAACCTTCAGGGTACCCGACCCCCCTCCTTTCCTAGATTGCACCACACTGGATGTACCACGAGTCTTTTTGGCTATCGAGCTGCTCTCCTTTGCGAGTTTCTCTCTTTTCCCCCTGTCGAAAACTCTTGTTTTCCCCTCTCTCTAGAGTGCTAAATCCCTATTCCTTTTCCCACCCTTCAGACTCTTCTTCCCCCTGGTGAAGGTAGTGGTTCTCAGGCGCGTCTTTTTTTTTTCAGCATGGCGATCCGTTCGGCCGACGTCTGTTCCCTTGATGATCCATCCCCCATCAAGTCCAGTTAGCCCTTTTTTCTACCTATTTTGCTTGAATTCTTTTTTCCCCCCTTTCCTCGTAGTGGTAAAGGAGGTTCCCCGTCCGAGGTTTCGATCCTGATTTTGGACGTTGAAAACCTTACCGTGTCCCAGAATCACAAGGTTTCTTTAGCCCCCCCCACTACCATAGGCCTTGTTGAGCTTCTGCCTTTTTCTCCCTCCCGAAGTTCCTGAGTCTCTTTTTTTCACCGCCTTCAATATTGAAGGCGTCTCTTGGCCCCGTACCCCTTCTCTCTTCCTCATAGCCTGGAGGCTGGTTACTTCGCTTTTGGTTCCGATTTTACTCTCTGGAGACCCCCTCCACTCCTCTAATACGCCTTCTCTTTGTGGAGGTGGACTGCTATCTCCTTTTTTTCACTACCCATACCCCCCCTTCTTTTTTTCTCTATTCCGGGAATTTTATATCTTTTCCCCCTTTTTTTTTTTCGATCTCTCCGGAGGTTTTTTTTGAGAATCTGGAGGTCTGTTCTTTTTCCATCTCTCTCATGTCCCCGCCAAACCCTTTTTCGTAAACTTTTTTCCGCGTCGGTATGGCTATTGACTTCCCTTCCCTGGAAACGTTCCTTCTTCCGATTTTGTTGAAGGAATAGTGGGTCTTTTTTACTCGTTCATCTCTTTTCCTTTTCCGAAACTCTTCATCTTCCTTTGCGCTCAAACTCTGCATCCGCTGCCCCCCTATCTTTTCTTGTGGATTCCCCGGAACTGTTTTTGATCTGTTGACCATTTTCCTTTTTTTTGGCCCCCTTTTTTCTAGGTACGTCGGCCTTTCTTCTCTTCCTCTCTTTTTCTTTGTCCTAGTCATTTCTTTTCAGGTGTCGGCCCCGATTTTCGAAATTTTCTGGCTGATTCCCTGAAGGCCCTTTTCCTGATAGACATGATTTCCTCTTTGAAGCTCTTTCCCCTCGACATTCCCTTTTTCCCGAAGAGCGATACTTGTTGAGGGTGTTTCCCCTCTATTTTGTCTTCGTAATTCTCCTTTCTCTGAGAACGATTTTCTGACGTACATGACTTGCCCGACTCACCCTAGAGAAGAGCTCGCTCCGTGATAACAGAATATGGTTATAGTTCCCTTTTTCTTTGTCTGATCGGTAGTCGTTGACCTGGATTTGATACTTTCTGTTACTCTTCCTACTACGAGATGTCCCTTTGCGTTATTCGTAAATTCTTCCCCCCGTTTGTGTCCTATTTTCTAGTAAATAGAGCCACCTGTCTTGTGGACCCCCTTCTTTTTACGCTTTTGATCCGCTTCAATTGAAAGATCTTCCAGCTCCCCCCTTTTTCCTTGACCTTTGCATCTCATTTTCGCTATTTACAGGGTAATGTTGTGCAATACGTTGGTTCTTTAGAGAAACTCTCATGTTCCCTTTTTTTTGCCGTTCATCCCTTCCCTTCCTTTTTTCACCAGATTGTAAAGTAGAATCGTGCTTCTTTTTGTTACTGGCCGTTCTTTTCTTATTTTTCTTTTCTTTTTTTATCTCTGTTAAAAATATTCACCGTCGGAGAGCGTGACTTGAGTTCTCTTTCTATCTGACCTTTTTTTTGACATTTCCTGAGCCCCTTTTTCCCTCCCTCTCGATTTTTCTGTTTTCCTCCTTCTACGGTTTCCGGAGTAAAGTCCCTTGGATCTTTTTCTTTTGAGACAGGGAGTCTTTGCGTATCCTTTTTTCTGGAGGTCCCTTCAAGGGCCGAAGACAACCCACTTTATGAAAGAGCTTTTCTTCGCGGCCCTACTTTCCTTTTTTGTCCAGAGACGCCTTAGATGGTATTTTTTCATCCAGCGAGCACCTCCCCCTGAAGACACCCAGTAGGTTCTTCTTTTTTGTTGGTGGTTTGTTTTCCCCCCCGTCGGAAAAGTACCATCATGGTTGTTCCGTTGTTTATTTGAAGAGGATGTCCTGTGTCCTTTTTCAGAGGTTTTTTATCTTCGACAGTCTTCCAGTAGAAAGAGTACCCAAGTTACTTCTTTCACTGATCTTCTTTCCTTCGTCTTTCTGATTATCCCCGTACATTTTGTTTTCCCCTCTCCTTTCTATGAGGGAGATACCCGACTTTTGTATGAGGATCCTTCCCGGGGTCGTCCCCTCTGTGATCAGGTCCTGACAATAACATATTTTGGGGCTTTTTTTTCCCCTGTTTAGGTTTAGAGTTGACTTACTGCCGTGTCCGCTCCCAGAGGGAGACCATTTCTATATTTACTTGCCTGTGTGTCTCTCTCTCAGGCTATAGAAATGATATTTGGTTGGCCCTATCGTTATGTCCTACTCCTTTTTTTTTTAATCTTCTTCGTCGTCCTTCCCAGTCTGTCCAGTTCACCGGTCCATCTCCCTGGCCAGACCCCCCACCCAACCCCCTTTGCTTGCAGGTAAATACGGAATTTTTCAAGGTGTCTTTCCGCTGTGTCTTCCCCCTTCCTCTTTCTTCCTTCGCATTTTCCTCCCTTTACTTGAATACATTCTTCCTCCCCCTTAAGATGAAAAGTTCGACTATGTTCCGGCTCCTTTTTGGGCTGTTTCCAAATGGTCTGAGGAAATTTGTGTGTGTTTTCTTGCCCATTACGAAGTGAGCTCTTTCATATCTTCGTTCTCCTTTTCCCCTTGCCAGTCTAGACTTCCAAATCGTTTTCAACGCGTATTTATTCATCTAGCTTCTTCTTTCCAGACAGTACTCAAGGTTTGGCTCCAGACTTCCCTCTTCCCCCCGCTAGGATCTTTCTCAAGCTGTTCCCCCCCTTCCTTTTTTTCTCCTGTTTGGTGATAGACGAAGCCGTCGCTCTGAACTTTTTCAGCGTCGGCCTTTGCCCTCTTTGGAATAATCAGACTAAATTTCTTCACTTCCTCCGATCCTTTCTTCTCTTTTGCTGGCCAGGTTAGAAGACAATTCCTTACTGTTTTCCCCTATTTGATAGAAGACCTACTAGAAGATATTGTCCTCACCCTTAGGAGAACGATCGGTGCACTTCTTTCCTTAAGGTCACCGATCCCCCCCCCGTCCCCGTCCTGAGCGACCTTTCTCTTCCTGCCTTGCCTGCAGGACTGCCCCCTTTTTCGCTCATAGTATATCTGATTGTTGCCGTGGTCTCCGAGCTTATTCCTCCCACACCTTCCGACCTTTGGACTTTCTTCAATCTGCCCTCTTAGTAGAGATTGGTTTCTCTATCTCTCTTTGAGGGAGTTCCCCTCTTCCTTCGTGGTGTTCCCTTTTTCCTCCACGTCCCCTTCCTTTACCCCCCTTTTCTTTTTCTAAATTTATTTTTGGTCGACGGTCCTATGTAGGTTCGTTCCTCTCCTGACTCGCTCGTTTCTCTCCCGTAGGTCCATTTTCAGAAACCTGATTCGTTACTCCCTACTTCGTTACATACTTGAAATCTCCCTCGTCACGTCCTTCCGAGTACCTCCATAGAACGCCAATCCCCCCCTTCAGAGACTCACTTATTATAACTTTTCCCCATTTTGCCCCTCTCACTTCAGGATTTCCAGACCTCTTCCCTTTCCAGTTGTCCCCCCCTATAATGGTTTCCTGGTTCTAGAGTCCCCCCTTCTCCTTTTTCCCCCCTCCTTTCTCGGACCCCTGTCCCTTCCCCCGGCGTTCCTGCCCCTCCTTCTTCCCTCTTCCTCTCTCACTCTTTCCTCCTTCTCTTTTGTTTTGTTGTTTCTCATCTCTTTTCTTTCCTGCTCTGTCCCCCTCCCCGATGGGGTCCCATGGTGCGCCTTTTGTCTATAAGCGGTTAATTGACTCTGGTTTCTCTCACCCGGATCTTTGTTGCCCTTATCAGCCGGGTTTTCCTGGAACTCTTCTTTTCTACTACTAATGGGGGACGTGATAACCATTTTTTTTTAGATTAATCTTCCTTTGTTCTTCGCCTTCCTATCTTCGTTTCTTTCATTCCAGGAGGTCCGTCTCCCTCCTTTCCTTAGGGACCTTACCCTGAGTTCGAATGCATTACGGAGATTCGGCTGAACTTCCCCCTCTTCGCTGTTTTCCTCCCTCGTTCACTTAGAGTATCCCTTCACTCAACCTTTTTCCCCTCCCCTCCTCCTGACGGCTTTTCATGACCCCCTCCCTCACCTTGTTTCCGATCTCAATATGGCTTTCTGAACTCCGATAGCCTCCTTGATTCCCTCTTTTCCTCTTGGTTAGGCAAGGGGTGAGATTACCCCTCTTCCCCTTTTTCCCTCCACTTGGTCCTCCCCATAAGGAGCTTCGACGTCACTTGTACTTCCCCCTCTGCAGAGAGTCCTCTCTGCAGCACATCTTAGCGTCCCTTTTCTCCCTTTCGATTGGCCGTGAAATTTCCGTCCTTTTTTCAGATTTCCCGGATCGGGTTTAGTCTCCTTTGAGGAAAGCTTCCCTCTTTCTCGTATTCTTTCTGACAAGATTTTTCCTGCAACAGCCATGCGTGTGTCGTATAAAGGGTCCCTTTGCCTCCATAAGCTCGGCAGGCCTGTACTCCTCCTCCTTCATCCATTTTTTTCCCATCTAAGTGCCAGATTTCCTCTCCTCTTTCCCTCTCTTTATGAATGAGGCCAGACACTTACTTCTAACTCTTATTTTACCTTCGTAGAAGGCTGCGCGTCTAGCTATTAACACGATTTCTTTCTTCGCATTAGACCCCCTTGGCTTTAGGTATGAGTCTCAATCTTAGACCTTTGGAATTCCTCCCTGCTTTTTTTCAGAAAGTTGAGTCTGACTCTTCCTCCTTTTCTTCCCTCCCTAGTTCCTTCTTCTTTTCTTCCTTTTGTCAGACTTCTAGAAAGACCATGGACCTACCACTTTCTCCCACGACCAGTTGAATTGAGAGCCCCCCCCACTGACCGTATCTTCTCCGTTTTTCCTTATCCCTTTTGTCCCCTCTTTTCTTCTATAGCTTCCCTAGGACTTTTGTCCAATGTGCTGCTCAGTAGTTTGACCTCTACGGGGATATTCCCCCCTCGACATAAGTCCGTCCATCTAATTCCTCTGCCGAGAGGTGCCACAGGAAGTGATTTCTTGCCTTTACTTGGCCTGAATTTTCCGAATACATATTATCATGCTGGATGGACTTTCCCCTGTCCTTTCTCTTCTACTTCCAGATATTCCAGTATCCTCTTTTTGTCTGAGAGCTCCTCCCCCCCCTCCCCCAAGTTTCACTTTTATACCTTCATTGTGGGGATAACCCCTCTTTTTCTTTTCTTTGTTTTAATCCCATCTATACTTCCTCTCCCCTCCCCCTCACCCCACAACAAGATTTTCATGAGATTCTTCCCCACTTTACTCCACGTCCCTCCCCCTTTAATCTCCAAACATTCGGTCTCCCGAAAGAGATCCGAAGCTTTCTCACCAGGTATGGAGAAGTTCCCTCCTTCTCTCCCCTTCTTAGAGTCTTCTGGTCTAAAACGTCAATGGGCCCCCCTTTTCGAAGGGGGAGTGATCATTTTTCTCCTCTTCCACAGATCTTCCTTTTTGTTTCCTATCGTTTCAAATACTCCCCGCAACTTTGTTTTTCTTTCGGCCGGAAGCATCTTTTTTTTTCAGGGTGGTTGATGTTCTCCGATTTAGAACCCTTCGAATGAATAGTTGCCCTAAATTGGGTCCCCTTTAAAAGCCTGACGCGCACTCTACGATCTCCCCCCTTTCGGGTAGCAATTTCTCTCTCTCTTCTGCGGTCTTACTCGGGTCAGATTCCGCGAGAGCAAGATCCCCCCCTCGCGCCGACTTTTTCTCCGTCCCAACCCGTTCATCAAGTCTTACCACCTCCTCTTCTTTTTCCTCCCCTGATTTAGGTCAAGCACCTTTTCCTCTCTACCGAGGACTAATTTCGCATTCCGGCTAGCCGTCGCTCCTAGTCACCGCTATTCAGATAGAGCCTTTTCTGCTCAACTTTATGTCGCGACACTCGGCACGAGCGCCTTTTCCAACTCTGGGACCCTTCCTCTCCTTGAAGGACGCGCCCCGTTGATGAAAACCTGGAGACTTTTTGACCATTTTACCCAACGTCTTCCTCCTACCCTTTTGAAATATTTCCCCCCCCTCCCGCACTCCCTGTCTTGCCTGAAGGCTCTGGATATCCTTCTCCCCTTTTAACCCCCTCCTTATCCTTTTTTGTCCCTCCCCCCCCTCCGAGCGTTTCATCAAGGAAAATTTTTTTTATATTGTGCTCCCCTCTTACCACGGTCGATTTGCTCGTAGTCGTCCGCGAAAGCATTGTCGTTCTTTTTCTCTTTTCCCCCTAGTTTCCTGAATCCCTTTTTACAGTCCCTTCTCCAACTGAATGCCCCACCTGGAGCATGGACTAATTTGTTTCTTCCCTTCGCTCGTCTCTTTCTCTTTTGCGAGGTCACTATCTGTCGTTCAACCCTTCTATTTCTCCCCCCCCCCCCTCCGAGTAGTGAAGATCCGTCCTCCTTGTCCGACACCCCCAACTCGGCCTCTTTTTTTTTTTTTTTCTTATTCACCGGTTCAGTCGTTTAGGCCGTTCCTCCGATGAAGGGAAATCATGCTATCCTTCTAAGCTGGACGTCCTCGCGCCAGCACCCCTCCCTCCTTTCCTCCCCATCTTTCCTGACACTATCTCGGATTTCATTCTCTTTCTCCCCCCAATTTCCTCGCGTTTTCAGCTCCGAAAAACCCCTTTACTCCCTGGAGTCATCCTCCTGATCCCTTTCTTTTTTTTTTCAAAACCTGACATTGTCCAGACCATCTTTGCTACCCCCCTCCCTTTTCTTTCGCGGCCTAGGTTAGTTTCCTTCAGAGGACGAGGTGCGGTGACCTCCCCTGAACTCTCTTGAATGCTTCCGAGGGCGTACACCTTTTAAGATCTTCCCTACCTCTCTTCTGGCGTTGTCCTTTTTTTTAGCTGATAAAAGCCACCGACGCCTTTTTGAGACCCTCCTGTTGTTTTGGCTTTTCTTCCGTCGTTGCCGAACAACCATTCTTTCCTTTCTTCTGAATAACTGTCTTTTCTCTTCTAGTTTACTCATCTCCTTGTTGTTTTTATCTCTCTTCAGACAGTATCACGAGATTGAATCTGGAGGTATGGTAGTTCGGTTTACTTCCCTTAGAGTTCTCTTTCCCCTCCCCCCCCCCTGTCAGGCGTACGCTCTTGTTGGCCTTGGTTCTCCAGAGATTTTCCAGCGCCAACCAGCTCAGTCCCCACTCCCCCCGACGGCAGAGTCGGTTGCTGTCGATAGTTTTTTTTTTCCTGCCCCTCGTCAGCCATGGGGCCTGGGTCTTCCCAAATCGTTCCTCGGCCTGCGAGCCCCTCTCTTCTGCCACTCCTAGTGGAGTTATGGTTTGCGCGACAGGAAAACTTGCTTTGGCCAATCCTTGCCCGGGCCAACCCTCTGTCTCCAGTGATTCTTTCGGCCGCTTCCGATTTGCCGGTTTTGAATCCGTTTTTTTCCTTTGCCCTCGTATTGTGTAGGCAGCCGCTCCCTTCTGAATGTGGAGGGCATCCTACGGCCAGCTTCTCCATTTTAGCCATGCTTCCTTCATCGGACGAATTCTTCCCGGTCGACCGCCCCCGGTTGAAGCGAAATCGCGTGGTTTTATGCTTTTTGCGCAGAGGTTTGATCCTTTCCTTCTTCACTATCGGGATCGTTTGAGAGTTTTTCGTTTCCCATCGGGCCCGCTCCCAGTCTTCCCTCTCGAGCTCCTATCCCCCCCACTTTTCTATGGTGATCTGCCTTCATTTTTTCCGGCTTTTTCGTTCTTTCGTCTTTACCTGGCAGTGGCCTTTTTTAACTCGGTCCCCAGCAATTTACACCCGGATGAAATTTGCCGTCTAACTTCCTGCCTCCTCAGTTCGCGTTCAGACCCTCTCGCACAAACGGTTGACAGTTTGTCGTTTACCACTCGTTTGTTTCGGTGAGCGCCGGGAGCATCGCGTGTATTTTCTCTCACGGATGAAAGTAGCCCTTTCATGGACTTTTTGAATCGTTTGGCGATCAGTTTCCAGTTAATGTCACTCATTTGGTATCTCGCTCCCCCTGTTTCAGAACCTGGGTAGTAGAAGTGATACTACGACTTCCTGGTTTGTCATTGCTTTACCTCTTTCCCTTAGTTTTTCTGTAAGGAAAGAAAGTTGAGCCATTGCTTTGCTCTCTGTGCACTTTCTCATGGTCGAGCCGGGGCCTTGCGTGAATTATCATATCTCGCTACGTGGTGATTGACCTAGATCCGGGCGTTTGACTAGGGTTGTTCGCAGTTGATGTTACGGGTTGGAGTCTTGCACGTTCTGGCGCGATGCTCGTTCCTCGCGCGGGGGACCGTTTGACCCTTCGGAGGTTGTTCAGGTCAATGTCCTAAGCATGGACTGTTGGCCCGGTTCGGAGTGCTTTCGCTTGAAAGGGGGGGTGGGTGGTTGCGGAGGGGGTGGGGGGGGGGGCTGCGCGGGGGGGGGGGGGGCGGAATGGGGTTGGGGTGGAGTTTGGGTCTTGGTTGTGGGTTTTTTTTCGGTTTTTTTTTTTGGAGAAGGGTGTTGTTGGGGGAGTTTGTTTGTTTTTTGGGGTGGTTCTCTTTTTTTGGGGGGGGTTTTTTTTTGGTCTTGGGGGGTTTTTTTTTAGTGGGGAGTCTCTTTTCTAGGTGTGTCTTTGGAGGTTCTGTAGGGGTTTTTTCGAGGTGGTGGGTGTGGTTTTTTTTTTTTGGGTGGTTGGGTGGAGGGTGGGCTTTTTTTTTTTTGATCGGACTATTCATTATGATGTGCGTTCCCGACTCCTCGCAAGGAGGGAGTTTGGGCCGAGGCCTTCCCAGCTTTTTTCGCCGGAGTTATGAGGACTGTACCGCGCCGTTCTGTTGAGCCTTACCCCCCCCGCTCTCACGTAGAAAGAGGACCAGGGTCCTGAATTCATTCAGTGGATTATCGGCCGTCTAGGGATTCCTCCATGGCCTTTTTGACTACCTCTTCGATTTGATAGTTTGGCTTCCCAGATGTTGTGTCTGCTGTCGGCGGTACTCCTATGTGATCGTCCATCAACTCGGGGGGGGATGTCTGGTCTGTCGCGCCGTAGTGGGGCGGATGGTAAGAGCTCCCAGAGGGTCGAACCCGGCATTTCCTGCTTGGTCAGAGTCTTTTTTGCTTTCCTTGTCCCCTCGTTTTGGAATCTGTTTTTAGAGTGCCGTAAGACATGCGGGTCCGCTCCGTTTGTTTTTTTTTTTGGGCGTCGACGTGTCGCGACATTTTTTTCCCATTCCAGGTCAATCGTTTCATTTTGCGCGCCGGCAATGCATGATATTCCGGTTGATCGCGGTGGACGATCCCTTCTTCTTTGTGCAGCGACTTGCGCTCCTGGGTTTGTTCCTTCATCGTCAGTAGACGACTGACTTATAGCCCTTGTATCCTTGCCACGTCGCCGAGGAAGGATCCGGCGTGTGGACTAGGGTCAACCGGCGTTAGGTTCAATTTGTTTCTTTGTGTCGTTTTAGACTCTACGACGTGTTGAATCTCGAACCGTCTTCACGGGCCGCCTTCCACGTCCCGACGTCACCCGTAGGCACCGATTAGCTGAGGTTCAAGTTGTCGCAGACCGCAGCCATTGTGGCTTCGACGTCCATGTGCTACGTTGCGGCCGCTTCGCCCCGCGACTTAAATTTATCTGATCTTGGGTGTAGACTTTCACATTTGCGCTGACCTCGCGGGCTAAGCGGCGCTTGGCCCCCGCATCCCTTTGATTATTCGCGCGACTCCCGTTCTATCTCAGGGATGAGGCCCCGGTAGAAGACACCATGCTGTCCCGCGCCCAGGAAGTTCCCTCGCGATCTGCATTCCGCGGCGACCCGATCTTCTGGCCCCTCTTTATTTGGCCGGCACAGCTTTCCACGTCCTCTGTTTTTTCCCTGGCGTCAGGAGTTCGGGCCGAGGAGCGCTGTCTGCCGACACATTGGTCTCTTCTATTTTTTTCCGCCCGTGGCTCCATTGGTAGTCGCACCCTTCGACTGCGGACTTAAGAAGAAGCATCTTGGCGTCTTCGGTGTTCTTTTTCGTCGTATATTTCTCAGAAGAGCGGCGTGAGCGCAGAGGGCGTGTTGGTTCGTCCATCCGATGCGTCTTGGTAGACCTTGTGTTCGTTTCAGACGCGTAAGCGTTGAGTCTGGCCGCTCCCCCTATTTCTAGTGTCGCCGACTCTCCGGCCGGCCGTTTTGCCCTCTGCGGTACGTACATGACTCTTTGAGACCTTTTACCTACTTGACATCTACCATTTTGCGTCCGGCATCCGTCGAGCATAATCCGCGACGGTCTCTTCTCCCTTCCCCCATGATTTGGTAGAACTCCTGGGCGTCACCCGTGCTTGCCCTTGACCCCATTCTCCTGGTTCTTTAGCGCACCCGGGGGCGAAAATCTTCCTGAGGCGGCTCTCCTTCTCCCCCGGTTTCTGCCAAATCGTAGGTTTTTGCAGAGCATGACTT
>Ga0179593_1319847_pt1 | contig 13212 bp, 9 predicted proteins | sample CZODoug2_1_08_16_FD_185931 | JGI IMG/M metagenome (GOLD analysis project Ga0179593, IMG submission 185931) | Vadose zone soil fungal communities from Angelo Coast Range Reserve, California, USA - CZODoug2_1_08_16fungal (PacBio error correction) | ecosystem: Environmental > Terrestrial > Soil >... | reverse complement strand
AGGTGCACCTGGCATGAACTTCTCACCCCCCCCTGATGTGGAATCCGACCCCATTGATTCTCACTTTTCCTCCCCCAAATCCCGATGAGTCGTTAAATGTTTCCCTCCCCTGAGAAGAACTTTCCCGCCCCCAGGTTTTCGGGATAGGAGCTTTGAGCCGACCTCAACCCCAATTTGTCATTCCAGGGAGATTGTCAAATTTTCGCCCACCCAAGGTGTTTTGAACAGCAGGTCCGCCACTCTCGCCCGCGCTGAGCCCCCCTAACTTTGATTATTGCTATAGTTCACGGCCATAGCCCCTGTTGTAATTTGATCGCCTTAACGATAGACACCCATTTTTTTTTTTTTTTGATTCCATAATCGCGGCTCTGCTTTGCTTCTTTGTTTTTGTCACCTTCCCCGCGTTTGCGGTTTCCTATTCGGACGTTCCGGTTCCGATTTCCTCCCTTCGCAAAGGATTCTCCTCCACCCCCAAATTCACCCTTATCAGGCCCCCCTTTTCACTGGCGGTGGTTATTCGCCGTTTCCCTCTTTGAACGGATTTGACATTCTTTGTTTTCGCTGACTCTCTTTAACGTTTTGTTGATTCTTCTTCACTTCCCCCGAAACCGTTTTCCTTTCCCCTTCGTCCCATTTCTGGAGTCTTCAGACAAAAAGGTCCTGAGGAAATTGTTTGATCTCCTATACCCCGCCTTGTCGGCTTTGGACCTTCCTGTCCCGCGGAGGAACGAACATAGTGAGCGACCTCCCCGAAAAAAACTTTCTCCTCCGGATTGGGTTTTATCTTAGTGTAGCAAGCCCAGCACATGATCTCTGTTATTCCCTAACCCAAATGGGTGTTTGATCATTTTTTCGTTCTCTCATTTCACCCGTTTCAATCTTCAGCAACTTATTTTTGCTGCTATGTTCGGAATTCCCCCCCACAATCTGGAGATGAACAAGTTTTGACAGTTCTGATTTTCGGTTACCTTGTGTTCCAATGCGTCTTCTACCGCACCGGTTGCGGGCAGTCGCTAATGTTAAAGAACTCTGATTGTCGTCGGTTGGGTGTCATTCCGTCTCTTTTTGAACCAACATTTTTTGGGGTACTCTCCTCGACTGTTTTCTTTGGCCATTTCCTCCTCCACTCCATCCTCTTTCCAAAGGGGATATTTTTTTGGATCCCCGCGTTGGTGCTTTACCTTTTCATTCCGGTTTCGCCACGCCCTTTAAAGAGTCATTTTCAGCGACCATCCAACCGCCCTAACACCCCCATCAATGCTGCCACCTTTTATTGAGCCGTCTTTTGTTGTTTAATCATCACCGCTGTCTGAACCGAATTTTTTCCACCCCAGCCCCCCCTGGGGAAGTCCCTCGGCTTGCGCGTGATTGAAAGGCATTTCTCTTCCCTCGATCCCTTTACCGAATCGAGTTTCTTGTTTATAGCGTGACAACATTGTTCCCCGACCAGGGGCCAGGCGCCCTTCGTCACGCCCTGGATCCCCACCCCTCCCCTGCCCTAAAAGGCTTTCCTTCTTACGATCCTGATTTCGTTCCCAGTCCCCCGCGACCCTTCCTTCTGCATAGATTGGTGCATTCGCCGACGTTCTTCTTGGAGCACTTTTTTCCTTTCCCCAACACAATCCATTACCCTCGACTCATTAAGGTTTTTTCACTGCACCTATGCCCTTTCCAAATGGCAATTCGTCCGGACTTGCCTCTCAGACGTTTCGCCCGTCCTTCGTTCACCTCAAGAGTCACATCCCTCTTACCTTGTTTGCAAAGACTCGCCCCTTTCCTTCTGTTCGGAAGAACTCGAACCCAAGTGTCCGTTTTGGTGATCGCCCTAACATTTCCTTCCCATCTTGCGTTTTCCCCTTTTGAAGTTGATGGGCGCCCCAGACATAGATCGCGTTCGAAACTTGTTGATCCCTTCTTAAGCCTAGAAAAGACGCAATCGCCATTCAGCCCTTTCGCTGTAATACTTAGTTTACTTTTCCTGTGTTCCCCAACAACCCTTTCTTGCTTTGTTCTCGTAACTCTATTAGTCGAATGAGATGGGAACGACCTGGGGCGCGGCTTTTGAGCTCCTCGGAGTTTGTCTTCTTTGCCAACCCCCCTCCTTGCTTTTGTGTTTCCTCTTTTTTTGTTCTCCTCTCTCAACCTTTCCCTTTATTTTTTTACAGTTTGGGTTGCGCTCTAACCCCCGACAATGCGATTTCTACTTTGCCCGACCCCCAACCCCTGCTTCGCGCCAACTTTGCTGTCTCCCCCCTTCTCCTATTGACGTTTCTTTTGTCTACGTCCAAGATGAATCATGAGGCCTCCCCCTTCCCAAGGACTTTTCTTCTCCCCCCGGGACCCACCCCCCCCACCCCTGCTTTTTCCTTTCCCGACCCCCCTTTCGGGTTGTGACAACACAGATATTTCAGAGCCAAACAACCGAGTAAGTTCTTCCCCACCAGTTCTTTTTCGTTTCTCCACTCTCACTCACTTCCTTCCCCTTTCCTGGAACTCTATCTCTCCTCCCCTTTTCTTGTTTCGCCCCCTTCCCCGAATGTAAGAAAGGTTGTGATTTTTGGAGTCAATGCGTTAGAAAATCCCTACTGTGTGTGGAACACTGTACTCTTTTCTTTTGGCTTTTTTTACTTTTACTTCTTCCACGCCGTTTTTTCAGTTTAACTGCCGTAACCCCTCCAGCCCTTTGTAGTTGCGATCTCCAGGTACGGTGACTGCAGAGGAGCCCTTCGTGACGTCCCCCCCACTCGCCAGTCAAACGACTGATCTGACGTTCACGCTTTTCTTCTCTGACTAGCCCGATCGTAGGTGTTGTGTTTTCCCAGTGCAGCGTAACGTCCTTTTTTTACCCCGCAGCGCGTAACTTTATCCAACCATACTACTAGAAGTGGTTAACAGTCTTTCTTTCTTTTGGTGTTCCTTTCCCACACTTTACATGTTCCTAGGGTCGGTGATTTATTTTTTGCGACCCAAACTCGAGTCGTGCTGCCTCGAAGGCAATTCATGCTGTCTTTGTCGATACGTTTTGAAGAGTTCTATACTCCAAAATTCTTACCGTCCCCTCTTGTGTAATTTACGCATCCTTCTCGTACGTTCCTCCCGAGGTAAAGACACTTTGAGATGCTTTACTCCCCGGCCGCCACCCTTTCGAAAGCGTTCCCTATTTTCGACTTCCCCTCCCGAGATCGCCCTGCCGATTAGTCCACTCGTCTTCAACCCCCCCCCTAGCGCTCATAGACATCCTCTAGTTTTACGGACTTTTAGTATTTTCCCCCCTTCATTTCGCTTGATGTCCCGATTCTTTTGAAAGACAAGGCGGAAACGGCTATTTTTCGAGTCTCGGGAGGGCAATGTACCCTCACCCTTATTTCTTCGACCTGGTGGGTTGTGCTAGTTTTTGAGCCCACCGAGTCAACCCGGCTGCTATTGCCTCTTATGCCCGCTTTTGTCTGCCCTCTTACGTTTGAAGACCTTTTCCTAACCTTCATTCCGGAACCCCCTTTTTGCTTCCCTTCTTAACTTTTTGGGTTACCAGGTGAGTGGAACTTCGACTTGCATTGGCTAGATCGCGCTTCAGAGCTATGTCTTGAACGCCATCCTCCCATCGGGTCTCCGCCCCCCCCTCCCATCGCTTTCCCCCTCTCCCCATTCTATAATGACTCAATTTTGACTGCCGCCTATGTGTGTTCTTTTCGAAGGTGCGGTGATCTTTTTTAAGGATGATAACCCCAACCCCCACTTTCCGGTCACATAAAGGTCATTTTTTCCCTTGATGCTTTCCTGGGTTTCCCACTACCCCTAGAGGGATATTAAGGGATGGTGAATCCATCTTTATGTGCGCGGATCCATGGCATGAATCTCCCCACTTTTCCTACCGACCATTCCCTCTTCCCACAGGCACTTAGTCCCATTAGGATGCCCTTCTTGTTCTTAGAATGACGAAAGACCCCCAGGCACCCGAACGTGCTCCCCAGCCAATGTTTTCTTGATCGTCAGCGGATCCGCATACCAATAAAGCCCCCCCTCCCCTTTTCTTCGTACTCCTTTTTTTTTCCCTGCTATCGACTTCGGCAGAATAGGGAGTTGGCTAACAGCAGCGGCCGGCATGATGTTTCCTGAGATGAGCCGTACCCCTCAGAACCGTTCCCTCTGTTTTTTTCTTTTACTTTTCAAAGTTCCCCCAAATAGTTCTCCGTCCCCCGGTCCTTCGTTCCACTAGGGTGAATCGCTGCCGATAAGACAACCAGTTGGTGATGGCCTTAATAGCGTGTCTCCTTGATGTGCGGGTCTGCCCTGCTCCCGATCCCCTTTTTAATTTTCCTTTTTCCCTTTCTGGGTTCCTCTTCCGTTTTCGTCCGGGAAGGATTTCCAAAGAACTGAAAAATCAGGAGGAAGCCAATGAAAGGAACCTGCCAACTTTTCCCAATGACTGGCCTGTGTTCTGCGCGTTCCTCCAGCTGTTTCGCAAAGAATTGGGTTGGTACGGTTTCCTGACCGTCAGTCCTTTTTCCCCCTCCCCCGTTGAGATATTAGTAAGAGAAAACACCAGTCAAGTCCATCCAGCAGTATGTTCCCCCTGCTTGTCCCCTCCCCCTTCGTCCTTCCATAGCCAATTGTTTCCCCCCCTCTTTCTGATTATTTTTCTGCGGGCTCCGGCTTGCTAAGTCTTTGAGGCAGTTTGACGAAAAAGACTATTATCCCCGAATCCAGCCCCCCCTGTTCCTCATCCCGAATTTTTTTCTTTGCCGTGTTTCTTTCCAACCCTCCCACAACAGCGGCATAGATTATCATGGGTTTATTATAGTGCTTTCTCTTCCTTCACTTATCGAAGACCAGGCGTCCTGTCTATTTTACCCCCTCGGAACCCTTTGAACTCCGTGTTCCCCTAGGGATGTTTTCCCCCCCAGTACCTAGGTTTCAAACCGGTAATAATGATCCCTTGGTTCGGAACCGCCCCCCATTAACGGATATTCCTGGCCCGGTCTGCATAGGTCTAACTTTTTTACGAGTCTGTATTTTTTTGGGTTTTTTCTCATCTTCCTCTATACCGGGGAGTGGGACCATAAAGTTCTTGTTTCCTTTTCGGTCTTCCTTTTTCTCCTTTACCCTTTTCCTGTCTTCATAGTTTCCTTGATTGATCTCCAGGTATTTCGTTTATTCCAAGTCTTTGGGTGAATTCATGAACAGGGGAGTCCGCGACACATACCTCTTTCAGTTTTTGGCATCCATCTACTTCCCCCAAACTCAGTGCTCAATCATCTTAAGTAAGGGTCCCCACCCCAATCACTTTGAGAGTTTCCTTTTGTAATCATCACTTGATCTCAGCCGCAATCCTGCTGAAAGACCCCCCACCCCCTGTCCTTCCGCCAGCTGCATTTAAGTTTAAGCTCCTTGGGGGCAGAGATAGGGGCAAGTAGACGGTTTTAGTTTGAGGGAGTTTCATAAATCGCCCGCTGTCCAGCGATCCCTCCATCCATTGCACTATCCCTGCTCCCCCCCCCGTTCCTGTAAAAGCCTTACAACTTTGTCCGCAATATAACTGACGTCAAGACGGTATTCACACCCCCGCCTCGCCTCATTCCCTTTTGGCATAATCTTCAGCGATTGGACTCCCTCCCCCCGACCTTTGGTTTTGGTCCTTAGTCTAGAAACAAAACCAATACACCCTCCCTCCTTACGTTCGGTTTGCTACTGCACCTCCCTCCCCCCCTCCGTCTCTCTATCCTTAACTTGTGCGTCCTGCACGCCTTTTTAAAACCGTTACGTAAACACAAGCCGCCCGGTTGGCACCCTCTCCTCCCTGTCCGTCCATCCTTTTATCTTCTTTTTCACTACCAGCCCCTTATGAACCTGAAGACTTGCCCCCATTTGACGAAAGTCCGTCGCTATAGATGTGCCCCTTTATGGGCGACTTCCTTAATCTCCCTCTGTTCGAATTTGGCTTCTCCGGTTCAAGCTCTGACCTTCCCCCGCCAGTCAGATCACAGTCCTGGATATGACCTTGCGACGCACTCCCCAAAACTTCCCGGCGTGCGATTGATCCCCTATGTCTTCCTTTCATCCATCTTCCCTTCTCATGGTAATGTAGAGTTAAACGAGACCGCTGTTTGTACGCCACGCCCTCTCACTCCCAACCCTCGTTTTCTGGCGTGACTTCCTCTTGAATGTTTTGTTTACACTACCCTCGCCCCCTTGAAATTCCTTCGCCCGTAGGACCTAATTCAATTTGCCCGACGCACAGTTCTCCCGAAAACTTTCCTGCTTTCCGAAAGCTCCAGTCCCTTTATAGTTTGCGTTCTTTTTTCCCGTTACTCTCACGCCCGCACCCTTTTTTCCCCGTAGTCTTCTGAGACTAAAAACCAAAGACAAATTTAGGTCTGGGCAGCGGTTAGCCTTGAGTTACACTTCCACACCTTGACTTTCTTGACCCTTCACCACATTTCCAGTCCCCCCCTCGCCAAAAAGCAACACTTCCCCCCCCCCCAAACCCCCTGTCCTTTGATACCTTCACCCCCTTGAATCAGATCTTTCCTCTCCGTTGATGAGAGATCTCATTCAATTTTTGAAATGTCCTCTCCCCCCCCCCACAACTTTGAGTGACGTGAGCAAACCCGCCCCCCCTTTTGTGGCATAATGTTCTCTTTTTTCCTATGCTTTAGCTTCATCTGTTTGATTGAAGTCCCCGAGGGTAAGGACTAGGCAGTAACCAACCTGCCCATCCCTCGACCTGTTTTTCCCCTTTTTTTTTTTTTCCTTTCCCTCTGCCTTCCTTTGGACTGTGCTTTGTTCCCCATTGATGCATTCGTGAGTCAGGCAAACAACTTCCCCCTATAACGACTGATCTGGCGGAAAAGCGTGTTCCCCCAGTTCGACGAAGCCCCCGTCTTTTGGCGTCTTCCCACCCTCGCCTGATTTTTGGTTTTTTCTCAAGTGCCTTTGCGGACCCCCCCTCTAGAAGAAGTTGTACAAGGTACGTTCCCGCAAGACGTACAACAGAAAGGTGGTTCCGGGGGTTCTTTCCTTTTCTACCCCTCCGCTTCGCTACCTTTAATTTTAGCCTCAGCCATTTTTCTCCCTGCCGGCGGTGAGTTGATGCCAATGAGCTTAAGAGCCAACTGACAGAGACCGTTGCCAGTTTTTTTCTCTCTAACCTTCCTATTTTCCCCTCCTGACCTGCTTCCCTGCTGTTATTAGGAAATATGACGGGGGCTCGGGCCGCCAACCACCTTTAGACCCACCGATTATTTCGCCCCCCCCCTCCACCCCAGGGCCCCCTTCGATCCTACTCTCATTTTTAAGGATTAGCACCACCGCCGGAAACTTTTCTTTTTCCCCTGTTATGTCTTTTCCTCCGCCTTAGTCCTCTCTCTTTTTCCGTCCTGCAGCCTGTCCCTCCCCTCCGTGTTTGATGTTAATCTATAAATCCGGACGCTGGTCGTCTGGTCCCTATACAGCTTTCCGCTTCCCTTTGTCTAGTTTCGTACTTATCCCGAACTTCCTTTGATGTTCGTCTCTTTGGGTATAGAGAAAAGAGGAAAGACCCTAGGTCGGGCTACTGAGTTCCCGATGAAGCCTGCCCGAAGTTTGCTTCTTTCCTTCCTCTGGCCCCTTTTGAACCCCCTGTTCTCCCCTGACCCCCTTCATTATTTGACCCTTCATCTTTCCCCCTTAACTAAAGGGGGAATTGACATTCTTTTTTTCCTCTCGCGCTTCATCCAGATTTCTGACGCCCCTCACCTTTTCTACTGCTCTTTACGAGCTCCCTCTTTTTCACTACGTTTTCCGCTGGAATTGCCTGACGATTGTTCTTTCGAGTCTGCGGATGAGATCTTTATGATCCCCCCCCACCCCCTTCCCATGCCCCAATTACACCGGTTTCTTTTTCCCATTTTTATTGGGGTTAATGGGTTGTCTACTACCCTTTGAGCCAGAGCCTTCTGGAGCAGCGCGTTATGTGCCCCTTTCGCACCTTTGGTCTTCCCTCTCAACTGGAATCTTAAATCCCTGATCCCCCCCGTCTCCATAAGGGTGAGGCCGACCAAAGTCTCCCCCCCCCCCCTCCAGACGTGTCCGGTTCCAACCTCCCCCTTTTTCTCGTTTCTCTTCTTTTCCTCCTCCACCACAAATCCCCCCCAATTTTCTCTAGCGCTGAATTTCTCCCTCCAGCTCAAGGGTTGGACCCAGCCCGAGACCACGAATGCGACCCTCAAATCCTCCTTTTCTTTTCCCTATTTATTTTTTTCCCCCCTCCTGGTACAAGTCTCCCTTCCCCCTTTTTCTGTGAGAGCCTAACGCTAAGCCTCACCCTTTTTTTGGTTCTTTCCTAATCTCTGGCTTTCTGTGCGGTTTCTCCCTTGTTTCCCCGAGAAATCCCTTTTCCCCAAATCCGGTCCCCAGGTTTGGCTATTTCTCTTTATGTCAGTCGCCCGTGCCGGCCGGTCAAAAGACACTTCACATCCTTCCTTCCCCTCTCCCTCCAATTGTTGAATCCTGTCCCCCCCCCCCACTATTTTTCCCCCCCCCTTGTCGCCTGCTCCCCTTCGACTACGATTGTAGAAACTGAGTGCTGGATGGGCTTTACGGTGTTTTCGTACGAAAGATCTCCTCTTTTCCCCTCGTTATGATCTTTTGTCAGCGTCCACTAAAGCCCACCTACAGTCAAGGCGACGCCGGGCAGACCCATGGTCCGTCCCCAGGTTAGAATTTTTCCGAGTCCTTTTCTTCCCCCTTCTCCTCGTCCATGTGCGGAGGGTCTTTTCCTCCGGCCGTTCCCTCGAAAGTACCGACATATTCCGCTCTCTCCCCTGGCCCCCCCGGCCGACTGTTGGAATGGCGTGCTCTTTGCTAAGTCCACGCACAATTGCAAGAGCGAGATTTATTTTCCCTCCCCCCAACTTTTTTTTCGTTCGGTTCAATTCACCCGAAATTATGCGACCCTTCCCCCGCCCGGCGAGGAAAAAAGGAGATGGAAAATAAATGGCGATTACCAACCTCTTTACATCCCCTTTTTTTCTTTTGCCCTCTCTTTCTTCATAATGTCTTCTCCTTCACCCAGGTTCTTGCAGTTGGCAGTGTTCATGATGGATAGGGCTTATACTCCTCTGGGCTTGTCGGTCATGTTGTTTTTTTCTCTTCATCCGCTCCGACTGTAACCCCATTGGCCTTGTTGTTGTGCCTATTTGGCCTTGCGATTTAATTCATAATACTCCTCCATACTCGAGTCACTTGGTTGCTTATTAGTTCGTCTTTCCCTCTTGGTGAGTAAGTCCTTTCCCCCCTGGTTCGTCCGCGTCCCCTCCCGGGTTCTGCGCGCCGCCCAACGCCACTCAATCAGTGTGAAGTATTAGCCCCCCCTTCTCCCTCCGTCCCATCTACCCTTTCTTGATCCCGTTCTTTTTGTTTCCTTCCTCACTCTGCTCCCCCCCCGAGACCACCTACCCTTTGGAGTTTGTCGAGTCTCGTTATTTCCACTCTACCCCTTCTCCCTTCCTCTCGGGACTCTTCCCTGATGTTCCGACTGTTCCCTTTCCTCCCGCCGACCGACCTAGTTTGAAGGGGCCGAGACTCCGACGCCCCGTTTATACAACTGTTTGCCGCACAAACTCGCCCTTCTTTTTCCGGAAATTAACTGATTTTTTCGTCATTTTTTTCACCCGCTCGAAGCACCCCTTTCCCTTCCACATAAGCGTGCGTTCACGGGCAGGAGCCGACCGTTAGGTAGGGTCTCCTCTTTTGCTCACCACCCCCCCCCTATCCCCCATTCCCCTCAGAAAGCTTTTTCCTGTTTCCGGAGGCTGAACCGCCAAGAGTCGCCCGTATCGTAGACATGAGAAAGGGACCGCCGACTTTTCTTCCAATTTTTTCATCCTCCCCCTAAACAATCCCCCCCCCCCTCCTCCCCCCTTACGTGCAAAACTTGATCACCCATCGATTCGAGTTTTGTACTGATGAAATCCTAATCGAAGACAGTTTTCCCTTCGGTGTTGCCCGCTGAAACTTCACTCCGGCCTCTCCCTCCCTCTGTTTGTGTTTGACGAACCATAGATTAGGTTGTCTCCCTTTGTTCTTTCCGGCCTATCTCCCATTTTCCTTTACTCCCCTTCGACCACCCCAGCCCTCCTCCCCGGCATCTTTTTTATGTTGTGACCAAAACGTGAAGGGGCTGTTGCGCGTAGAGTGCTCTTCCCTCACGTTCATCCACTCTTTACTTTCGTCGAAGCCCCTTTATTTCGCCGTCTACCCGAGCGCCTCCTTTTTTGTCCCCTCCCGCAAATCCCCGGTGGTACGGTGTCTCAGCGTGATTGACTGTTTTCCCCTCCCCTTCCTCCCTCTTCACGGTCCGCTGCCGCTTTCGCAACCACGAAACAGTCTATTGACTTTTGCCCTCCTCCCCCCATACTGCTCCGAAAACTCCCCTCATTGTGCAGTAGTTTATAGGGCATGTTATTGAGTAGACTCCACCTACCCTCCATGCTGCCGTTCACCTTTCAAGATTGGACCAAACACCCCCCCCGACCCTTTTCCTCTTCTTTCCTTTTTTTTTCCTGGTCCCTGTTTCCCCCTGCCGGATGACAAGACCCACACAGATGAAGCTAAAAGGCAAGAGCCCCCCCCCACACAACCGCGTCCAGTTTTTCCCAAAACATTCTCTTACCCCCTTTCCCTCTCTTTCTTCACATGACAAACTCCTCTTCCTCCCCTTTTTCCTCCCCTCTGATAGGATTTTAATGTCGAGATTGGGAGTCCTTTGGGGAATAACCCACCTTCCTTTTTTTTCCCAAATTGACGCGTTGTGTTGGCCCTTTTCCTGTTCTTATCCGTTGGTGTTCCTTCCCCCTCCTAGTTTCCCAGGTGGAAAAACATGCCCAGAGCGAAGGTGGTGGTTCCTTAAATTGCATCAGGTGGAAGGTGCGAAGCATGTTATGCTTTTCTTTTGATTCGACTTCCCCCCACAAACTAGCCATCCCCTCTCCCTCCAGAATTGGGTAGTGAGTGCGAGGGGGATGAAGACACCGGAGGGCAGAGGCGGAACGGGGGAATGCCTCTCCTTCCCACCATCACCCGTCCTCCCATTTTTCCCCACTCCAACTCATTTGACCCAAACCCACCCACTACCCTTAATGTTTCTCTCTCCGTTACCCTTGTCTCTCCCTCTTTCTCCCTCCCTCCACCAACCCTCCGACTATCCCCCATCCCTTCCTATCTCCCTCAACCCACTGCTCCCTTCTTTTTCTTTTCCTCATTCAAGTCCTCCTTCGTGTTTCTTTGCCTCCATATCTCTCCCTTACCCCTTCTCTCCTTATCTCCCCCCTCCAGTCCCCTCCCTTCTCCCTCTTCTGGTGGACAACGGTACCTTTTTCTCCCTGACCCGCTGCCCAACTATCGTTTCGGTGGTTTGGCGAATTGGCAGTCAAACCGTGAAGATTGTTCGCTATGGTCTTCACCCCCCTTCAGCTGACATTCACGCCCGCGACAAACCTTTTGTTTGAGGGGTCCTGTGACCCCTCCCCCCCCCCCCCCCCCCCGTGGTGGGGTTTTTTGGTGTGTGGAGATGGTGGCCTCCCCCAAACTCGAGTCGTTCGTTTCAAGGCTTCCGCCTACATGGTTCGCAACACTTTCTTTTCTCGTTGCTGACGTGCTGAAGATCTCGCGTTACTACACGCCAGGTGGGATTAGCTAAAGGTCACTAACTTACCTCTCCGGATCTGTCATCGATGTTTAAGTACGGAAACTGTCTGAGCTTGATTCTTCCTCCCCCTCCCCATTCGTACTTTTCATGATAGCACAGGGACCTCGAAGAATTCACGGTAAGTTCGATTCTCCACCCCCCGAAGTTCATGTTTTCGTTAGTATTGATTACCCCCCCGACCCCCCCAACTCATTTCCGCTGGTTACTGAGTCGTCTTTTCCCCCTCCGGTGCGGCTTTTTACGTCTTTTTGCATTTTACCAGTGATCGGCGGCAGCTGGCTCAGGTATAAGATACTCTCGTTCGGACGTTGTTTCTGTCTCTTGTTCTCCCCTCCCTTTCAGGCCTGAGTAATTGGATTTGGTTGCTAAGAAGAGGAAAGACCTACCTTGTCGGGCTACTGACCCTCCTTCGCTTCCGATTGCCCTCTTTTTTCGTCGTGTTGACTCAATCCGAAAAAAATAAATTAGACCCTTCCGTGTGAGTCATTCTTAAATTTGGGATCCCAGGGGCGTTTCTTTCTTTTCCCATGGCTATTATCTCTTTTTTCGTCTCCGATGGATGTCCTCCCTCCCCTCCCCCTTTCTTTCTTCCCCCCCTCTCTCTTAACGAGACCCCCACGCCTAGACAGATTTTTTGACTAGCACCCGATTTTGTTTTCCTTATCCTTGATGGGGTTTCACGTTTGATTAACCACCCCCTCCGGCTTCCTCCTTTCCCTTGTCCTTTATGAAGGGTTTTTCTAACCCACTGATTGTGAGTGGATTCTGACTTTCTTTGGAGAATTCACTCTTTATGTGCGCCGGCGCACCCTTGTCATGAAAACCTCACCAACTCTGGGGAATACCCGAAATATGACTTCCCCCCCCTCTCAGTCAAATACGGAGGAGATTTCTGGGTGATAGCATTTTTCCCGCAAAGGGACAAGAACTGTGTTCTTTTACCACCGCCAATTTTTTTCCCGAGTTTAGGGATGACGAAATTCAAAACCCATTTCCTGCCCAGCATTCGTCTATTAGCGCTCACATGCTATTGCGTATGACCTTTTGAAGAACCGTGTGCAAGGGGTGCCGACAGCAGGTTTTCGCCATGATGACGCGAGATTAGCCCCCTTCTCCTGCCATTTTCTTTCCCCTCGTGGATCCTGATGTCTTTTCAAATTCCGCGGGTTCCCTTCCGGCCGACACTTTTGTTTCGTCTCCCTCCCCCCCACCGCGCCCCCCCCCCCAGCCCCCCGTCACTAGGCTCTCAACTACGTCACCAATTTGGTGAGGGAATAAATCGTTTCTCATGCTTGATGTTCTGGTTGTCACTTGCTCACCGAGCCCCGCCCTTCCCCCAACCTCCCGTTCCCGGTTTTCTGGTTCCATATCGCCTAGTCTCTTCGCACGCGGAAGGTCAAATATTACCCCTTGCTTTCTGGAGCCGATAACAGGAATTTTCCCCCTTTCCCCACCTTTCAATTGACTTTGGGGTTCTTTCCGCCCGGGGTCTCTTGTAGGAACGGGCTGGAAGGGGTTACTGGTTC
>Ga0179593_1269930_pt1 | contig 13212 bp, 11 predicted proteins | sample CZODoug2_1_08_16_FD_185931 | JGI IMG/M metagenome (GOLD analysis project Ga0179593, IMG submission 185931) | Vadose zone soil fungal communities from Angelo Coast Range Reserve, California, USA - CZODoug2_1_08_16fungal (PacBio error correction) | ecosystem: Environmental > Terrestrial > Soil >... | reverse complement strand
CTTCAGTACCGTCGACGCGTTTCGCCCGCGAAGAGAGTACAGCTCACTGATGTTTCTTCGGCGCCTTGCTTTGGAGGCTTTTCTTCCTGGGCCACTCTGCTGTGGTGCCTGCTATGTCGGCCCCCTCACACCCGCCCCGCCGACGCAAATGCTGCTGCTCAGAATCCTTGCCCCCCTTCTTTCCTCTGTGTTACTTTTTTCCACTTTGCTTTTCAACGGGCAACTTCTCGACCTGGTTTTTTCGGTTCGACCGGGGGCCCTTTCCAGACCTTTTCTTCTTTTCTGTTTCCCATCAGTGCTGACCCATCCCGGCTGGCGCCTGTGGGCCCGGGTCGTTTTGCCTCTAACAGGCAAACTCGCGGTCCCCTCTCTTTTTTTTCACTAGGTTTGTTTTTTTCCCTTCTTTTTTTGCCATGGTCCATTCCTCGTGTTTTTTGATTTGTGGTCTGGCGAGGAGATTTATGTTCTACTTTTTTTTTCGTTTAGTCGTCTGGCCGCCGCCTCACTCCGATTTGGTGAGGCCGTTCGCTTTTTCCCCACCCGTTTTTCGCGATGGCCACTTCATTTCCTTTATCCTTTCCTCTTTTTCATCATTTTTGCCGATCGGTGGTCGGTAATTAAAACGGGTCCTATGTTCCCCCCGATCGACTTTCCATCCTCCCAGTAATTTTTTTTGGAGGGTAGAGATGCTGGATATATCAGGAGTTTTGCGTTCTTCCTTCTGTGGTGCCTTTTTTTTTTTTTTGGACCAACTCCGACTGTTGTAGTTGTTCTTTCTTCATTCTGGAGTCTCATTCCTCTACTATTCCCCCTGTTCGAGTTTTTGACCTCGGGCAAAAAGTGAGTGCGGCACGCTGTGGGCGCCTAGCCCTCTTTTGATTCCCTTTTCTCTTTTGTGCTCCTTTTTTCTCCTTTTTTCTTTTTTCTTGACCAGTTTCATTACCTTGAAACTGGCGCTTCCTTCCCTCTTTGCCTAGCTTTTCGAGTTTCCGATGGGCCGGACGAGGTGTCCAAGTTCGGCGCGCTGGGGGCACTTCTCCGGTGGGCGGAACACGGGAGGCTCTCCTCCTCCCCCTTCGCGATTCCCCCCTCTTTCTTTTAACACCGCCATCCGGGTCAGTCGAAGGGCAACGTTTCTTTTATCTTCTTTGCTTTTTTTTTTGTTCCGAGCTGATCGCGTGTTTGCCTAGCGGGCCCGGGATGGAGAGGTCTTCAATGAGTTTACTCCCCTATCTTCTCCAACGGAGGGCACGCGGTGCCTAGGTGTCCCCCTCCCTTTCTGCTTGCTCGGCTCTTTTTTCCGGTCGTGGTTTTTTTTCGGTCCGCTGTCAAGGAGGGTTGAGTAAGCGTGGCCGGCAAGGTGCGGAAGATCTTTCGTTTTTATTCTTCCCTGAAAACAACTTTCTCCTCGTTTATTGGTCAGTGGGCAGGTGCGCTGCCGAGCTTGGTCGGGCTTTCAAGGTGAGACGTTCCCCAGACCCCCCTTTTCTTCCTGAATTGTTCTTTTGACCGACGTGGGTTATCACCATGGTCGGCTGACCGCCGTTGCGGACCCCTCTACTTGCCGTGGTTGTCCCGAGCTGGTCCACCACCCTTCCCCCCTCTTTCCGTACTTTTTTCTTTTGTCCATGCCTGAACTAGCCCATCCCCGATCCGAGAGGATCCCGCAACCCCCTTTTAATTTCATTTTCGCTGATGAGGTTGAAATCCGGCCGTAGATCATCTTTGGCCGAAGAGCGCCACCGCAGTAGTTTCTCTCCCCTCTCGCTACCCATCGTTCCCCTTTCCCCCCCCAATTTACCGACCCGAGCTCACCGTTAGAATAAGAGGCTCGAAAATTTCTTTTTGCTTCAGTGCACATTTTCAACCGGTTTTTCAGAAATCTGGAGACCAATTCGTCGGCCATTTAAGTTTAAAGCGCTTTCCCCTTTCCCTGAGGGAAGCTCTTTCCTCCTTTCCCATCGTCGACCCTGATTGTGTTTCAAACCCCCCCCCCCCCCCCCCCCCCTTGCTTTGCTGTGCCGGCGGCGAGGACCAGGAGACGTCACAATCTCCTCTCTCTCGTGCCCTTTCTCCTGCCTCCTCCAATTGCGGGGACATTTCTGCTCAGGAAGATTTTGTCCTTCCTCCCTTTTCCTTTTTGAAGTGAGGGGCTTCTAGCACGACAGTGGTTCCTTGCTTCAGTGCATTAGATCGCCTGTCCTTCGAGATTTTTTTTCATTCCTTTGCGCCCTTTTCTTTTCTATCCCTGTTCTCCCCTGTCATCGTCTTAAACCGGGACGAGGTCCCCAGGTGTTCTCTTTTTTCCCCACAGCGAATAGCGCACGGAGGTCGTTGAAAGACTACCTGGGACAGGTGATATTTCCCTTTCTTTTCCTCATAAAGTTTTCCCCCCCCCCTTTGCGGTGTCGGCGGTCGGGTTTTTTTTTGTTTCGGAAGGGGTGACTTGTTGTTCCCCCTCTCTATTGATATCCCCGGTGTCGACGGTTTCGGTGTGTGGCGTAGTCTACGGCCGGCAAACGGTCCTGGCCTATTTCTCCGACTTTGTCTGAACTACGCGTGAGAAGCCCTTTTATTCCCCCCTTCTCACTTTGTTAGTGCTGGGTTTTTTGATTTTGACCGTGGCAGGCAACCTTGACAAAGGGTGCACTGATGTTCTTTTTCTAAGGGTTTCCCTCCCCGCGCTTCCTCGAGTCTGCGCTTCCAGATCTTTTTTTCCTATCCCGGCGATTTTCTCGGCCTCCCTGAAGAGTCCAATGACCACCAGTGTCGCATTTCCCCTATCTCAGGGACTCGCCCCTTCCGTGGGTGGGTTGGTCTGGATGGGCAAAGTGACTTAAGAGTTTCACGTCCACTGAAGGATTTTTTGGTTTTGCGCTGGATTTTACGTTACGACGAGATTTTTTTTCCTCGCCTTTTCCCCTTGTCCTTCCTGCCGTGTAGGTCCTCACGCCCCCGCCGGTTTTTATAGTATTAGCGGCTGGAAGTCTTTACCCGATCCGATGAGGTTCCCTTTTTTCTTTGGACCAGGTTCTTCTGCGGGGCTGCGCGGGTATAGATCGTTCTCTCGGTGCGGTGCACGACTGAGGGAATGTCCCCCTGACTTTCCAATGGAGGTCTCTCTCTTTGGTTTTTCTTTTTTGATGGTGATGCGGTCAATCTGGGGTGAAGCTATGGAATCTTTTTTTTCTCGCCTGAGTAAACCTCTATGTTGTTGTTTGAGATGAATCGTCGTTTGGCTTTTCGACCTTCGCCCCTGCGACGGCACCCACCAGATGGGCGTTTTTCTCACAATGTAACCCCCTGCCCCCCCCTTCTTTGTTTTGCGTCGTCGAGTTGTGCAGTCGGGGGTTAAAGTTCCGAAGGTCGTTCCCCCTATCTCTTTCTTGAATACAGATACGCACCGGCGCGGCAGGCCTACTTTTCGGCCAGGTCCGGGCTCTTTCACCAAGTCGATACGATAGAGACTTTTAACCCTTTTCCCTCCTTCTTTCCCCTTAAGCAGTCTTTTTGAGTGAGGAACCCCTTCCTTCCCTCTGAGGTACAAGTGGGCTGCGCCAGAAGTTTCACCCCTCTAGTTCGACGTCGCCCTTCGATCCCCCTCCTTCTCCCGTCCGGGCCGTTCCCCTCCTTCCCCCTTCGGTTTTTTACCTCCCCCCTCTCCGCCGCGTGCGAGAAGGCCGGACAGGTCTTTTTTTTCTGGAAATTCGTCCTTTTTCTTGGGAGCCCGAGCATGATCGTTTTAGATCAGCCGTTCAGCCCACTCCCCCTATCCTCGGGTCGGCGACCCAGTAGAAACGGCCTTTCCCCGTTGTTTCACTCTTTTTTCCCAAGTTCCACCTCGCCCTCGCACACCGTTTCGCAGTCCCGAACGCTGCTCCGGCGAGTAGTTTCCCCCTTGCCGATGGCCCTCTCCCTTTCACAACCGTTTGGACGGCTCCGACCGACCACAACCTTCCCCCCCGTTCCACAAACCCGAATCTCAGCTTCTTCCACAAAGTACCAACAGTGACTCCCCTCTCCTACCCATGTTTCCCCCCCTTGGACAGCGCGGTGAGCGGTCCCCCCGCTTCGGTTCCGATCACCTTCAGGTCTTTTTTTCACCACCTCTCTCTTTCTCCTCGCTCGTGGTGACCATTTACATCGTCCAGGTTTTCTCTTCCTAGTCAACGTCTGTTGCAGGCTCATAGGGCGCACCAACTGTTCCTCACCTCGAAGGACAGTATCTAATTCGCTTTTTTCCCCCTTTTTTTGATAGCGCGCCCCGATACTGCACTTTCAGAGATGGAAGCCTCAAAGTCCTCCTCCGTAGCCTCTTGATTTGGTTGGCTTTTTTTTTTAGTAATTCCACTGGGTTCGTTTCTTATTAGGATTGTTTTTCCTCTCCTTTTACACATTCGCCTCCCTTTCCTGCCTTAGCCGCGTTGAACCGGGCCTTTTTTTTCGTACGGTGCTTGGCAGGATCCCTCCTCCTTCCCCGTCAAGGGCCCCTTTTGTTTTCAATTCCAGTTCGGCCTGTTGTATCTCCATTTATTAAAAGGGTAGGTCGGTTTCTCTCCGACGCTCCCCCCTTAATGGGGAGCGCTCGGCGTTTGATTCCTCTCGGGTTGGTCTGTTGTCCACTATGGTCTCGATCGCGTTGGCCCACTACGGCGGTTTGCGCGTTCCGTCCCCCCACGATGTTCTTTACGGTAGCCCGGCATTTTTCCCTCTCAGGAGGGATCTTTATTCCAGTTTTTGCTTCTCCTGTTATTTTTTCAATTTAGTTTGTCCGTCAGCTTCGCGCTTTTTGTTGAACGGGTTGACAGAAGGCCCTTCTCGGGTTCTTCTTCCCCGTTTTTTCTTAATTTTTCCTCTCCCCCTTTCGAGGAGTCCAACAATAAAGTGCTTTCCCTTCCGCGTTTATTTGCCGGGCGCACGTGTTAAAGTTAACCTCGGCGCGCACCGCCCTGGCCCCCTCCTTGTTTTTCTGTCTTTCTTTCTAGGAGACCGGGCGCCGTCAGAACCGTGAAGTCCACCCCGACCTACGATCTCCCCTGCTGTGTTTTTTTTTTTGCGCACTTGCTCAGACTCGCTTTCCGCCGAGACAGAGCACAGGGCTGGCCTCTTCCCCTCTTGCACTCCTTGTTTTCTCTGGTAGGCGCCCCCTCCTTACTGCTAAAGCAAGGACCACCCTCCTTTCCCCGCTCATGAGACTCTCGTCCCCGGAATTGCCCGATTACACCGGCAGAGCCTACTCAAGTATAAGTCGACGATCGCTCCGGCTTTCCCCCCCCTGTTTTTTCTTCTTTGTTTTGTATAGTGCGAGGGCGGATTGAAGTCTGCCGCCCGGTGCTCTCCGGTGAAGGCCCTCCAGCGCGCCTCCGGGGAGAGGAACCTCGTGGCAAATTTTCCGGCTCTACGTCAGATGAACCGGCTGGGTTTCCGCCGTCCAGGTCCTCCTTCCCTTCTCTTTCTCACCCCCCTCTGCGCGTTTTTCGGAGCAAACCCTTTCCCTATTCCTCTCTCCCCCTTTGGTCCCCCCAACTGGCCGTTGCCGATGGTCATCGAGAAGGGCATGTTTCGGAGCTCAGGCGCCAGATTTCCGAAGCCTTTCTTTCTTTTTGAGTCCTAGCCTTTACCCCCTGCCCTCCCTCTCCATTGTTCAGAAAAAACGCCCTGAGTCCCATTGATCCCTCTCAGCTGACTACAGCCGGCCTTTCAGGTTGTTCAGCGGTGGTTGATTATGCCCCGAGCCCCAGCCCTTTTCTGTCCTTGCCTTTTCCACCCCCGGCCCGATATGACCGTCCAGAGGCGTTCGGTCGTCCCCTCTCCTTTTCCCCTTCGAAAAAAATTGTTCTTTTTCACGCCACAAGGGCGTTGAGCTGCGTGCGCTAGACCTCGCACCAGAGCAGGACCCGGTATGCTCCCCCCTCATATTCTGATACCCAACCCCTCCCCCCCGATTAGAACCCCGCTGGCCAGCTCACCGAAAGATGCCCTAGAGATAGTTTTCAAGCTTGGTTTTTCAGGCCCAAAGTTCGGGACCACAGGGGGCGAGTTGATGGTCAGAAAGGCGCCGCCGCGTTTGATGTCTTTTCTTCATCCCTCTGGTTTGCCCCCTCTTCCCCCTTTCTTCGTGGCCTTTGTCCAGCCGGTGGACCAGACTTTGACCCCCCCCGTCGTCTCTTTTGGGCCTTTTTTTCTATAGTAATGCCGGGGCGGGGTGTGTTTCGACCTAGGGCAGCACCAGACAGAAGGAGGTGACAGGCTCTTTCTCCTATATGTATTCGCCTCCTCCCCGTTTGGCGGAGGGGCCGTCGGCGTCTGGGCGTGAGCTAAGTTCTCCTGGTTTTACCCAGACAAACGTTGCACGGGAGCGGATGCGGTCTCTCTAGGTCCGGCTTGGTGGTGAGTCGTTTTCCTTTTCCTTCATGAACATGACATTTCTTTCCACCCTGTAACCATTTCCCGCCCTGCCTCCTTGCGATTTGATGCTCAAACAACCTTCTGAGTCGTATTTTTCCCTTTATACTCTTGTTGTTTTTTTTTTTCTAAAGCATTTAGGTGGGTTTTAGCAAATCGTCCGCAGAGGCGGTCACCATGGGTATTCTTTCCTGCCTGTAGGTTCATCTCCTCCCTCTTGCTCTTTTACACACCCCCCAAGCCAGGTAACTGTGTTTGCCTCCCTCCCGTTGAAACCGTTCTTGTATGTTTCTCCCCTTTTTGTCAGACTTGCTTTTCTTTGAGGCCCGCACCGCTGGTGCTTCCGTTTCCTCTCTCGGTAGGCCGTCTTCCCTGGTGCACCTCGGTTTTTCTTATGCCTTACCACCATCCCCCCCCTTCCCGGATGCTGTTTTCTCAGCACTAACCGTGCAAAATGCTTTTTCCTTTTTTTATCTCTGGTCCACGCTTGCGTTTCAAGGGCCACTTGAGACATTTTTTTTTGGGGTCGGACCCCCCACCCCTTCCTTCCCCTTTCTCCCGGGGTGGAATTAGGTCTTGATGTGGGCCGGGGGGGGGTTTTTTGCTGCCGATTGAGGCTTTGTCACTTGGTTGTTGGGCGGACCTGGCCTCAGCGTTAGCCGAGCTGTTTCGAGGGGAATGTTCGTGTTCCGTTCCATCGGTGTCTCTTTTTTTTTTTCTTTTTTCCTTCATCTGAAGAGGAGTATTTCTTACCCCGGGGGTTTTGGGGCGAGGTAGAGAGCACGAAGCGCCCCTCCTCGGTGGGATTTTTTTTACCACGTTTTGTGTTCGCGCTTCCCTTTCTCGTTCAAGAGGATCCGCTTCTTTTCTGGTCCCTCCTTTGCCTTACTTACTTTCCTTTTTTTTTCGTACCCGTTTTTGGGCGCGAGCATCCCGCCACCCCCTATGAACAACCTCTTTCGGTTGTGGGTTTGTTTTTTTTGTTGGATGTAGACTGGAATTTTTTTTTAGGGGTTCGGGTGACCATGTTTCGGGAGTGTCAGTTTGTTTGAGCGGGCTGCTGGATCCCCCCGACTTGCTCTTTTCTTCTCTGTAGACTCGGCGACGACGATTGCCCTGGTTCGTGTGACTACGGAAACTTTCTTTTGTTCCCCCTTGGGCGACTCTTCTTAGGGGGTGCCCGCGTTTTCGCCGCCGAGAGGGGGTTCTTTTTTCGGCTGCCCCGGGTGTCCTACCGGGACCTGGCGACCTCCGCCGGTCCTCCGTGACGAAGGTTCCCTTTTTTCTCTTTGCTTACCGACGGCGCGCTGGAGGTTCGCAAGGGCGGAGGCACGGTTGTCTCCGTCAATGACCCTTGATCCTGATTACCCCCCCCCAGCTTTCGGCCACCGCGGACTTGCTCAATATTAATGGAAAGGGCGTTCGGCGCGCTGCCCTGTGCGTTTTTTTCCCGATCTTGATTAGTCCCGTTTATCTTTTCGGTTTGAGGAAGGTAGGAGAGGCGTTTTTCCGACCGCGGACTCAAAAAGGTTTGCACTCTTTTGAAGCAGACCCAGCCTTTTGTGCGCTGAGGCTTCGACGGCGGACGGGTGTTTCTGACGGTCCGGCTGCCACGGAGGGGTCTCTCGTTCGGTTGGATGCCTGGTGCTGCCTCTTTCGCAGGTTCTCTCTGTCTGTCAGGATCCCCCGGGAGCTTTTTCGGGATTTTTTTTTTTGCGGCCGTCTGGGTGGGGCCTGTACTTTGCCGACAGTTCGCCCAGCACGGGCTCCGTTCCTGCAGTGCTGGTGCCTCCTCGTTCCTTGGTTTGGCACAATGGTTTGCTGCCGTTTTCCTATCACCTCGCCGTTTTTGAATGCGTCCCCTTTTCAGTTTCGAAGCTTTCCGAGTTTTCAGCATATCGCGAGGATCCAAACTGGATGTCCTCTCAAGCGATGAGGATCGGCAACAACCTTGCTCGTTTTTTTTCTCCGCGCGCACCCTTCTTCCCCCTTCATCTCTACGCAAGTCCCCCCAGACGAGAGCGTCGCTGTTCTCATCCGAGCTCGACTTATTTTCTTTGAGAAATTGACGACGCATTTCTTGATTAACATTGGACTCACCGGCGAATGGCAGTAGTCATTCATTGCCGGTACCGAGGGCACGCTGTTCTTTTTTTCTCCCATCTTTCTTTTTTCCCTCTTTTTTTTTTTTTTTTTCTGCCGGCGAGTGGGAAAGGAGAGGCGCCCCAGCTTTCTGCCGTCCTTCGATCCCAAGGTTTTCCCTATTTACGACGCCAAGGGCTGTACCCCCCGTCGAGGAACGGCCGAGGCTGGCCCGTTTCCTCTTGAAGGAGGGACGGTTCTCTTTCTCCTCTTCTCTCAGACAGGGCGGCCGTTGCGCGCAGCGAAGTACCTTAGCCTTGAGTTCCGGCGTTTATTTTCGAGATTGGATTCTCGTTTTGAGAATCCTTAAATAAACCCTTTGTGAGACGGGTGCCAGTCTCTTTTCCCCGTCCCTCTTCCAGGTTCGCTGGTCACCCCAGTTGCCGAGGTTCTTAAGACTAGAGGTCGTGTTACACCTTCCGACCTGGGAAAGGTGATAGGCCGAGTTTTTCGCTACTCGTTGTCCTCCCCCCCGTTCCATTTTTGTCAGTGCTGTCGTTTCGTAAGTTTTACGTGGGGCCTAGCGCTGCGATGCCTTTGACCCTTTTCCCCTTTTTTTTTTTCGTAGCTATCCGTTACACGGTTTGAAAGCGAGGTCCAAAAGCGTCACTTTTTCTTTCAGATCGCCGGAGACAGAGGTTCGCCCTGCGCTTTTTTTTTCCGTTCGGGTGAAGGTCCCTTCTTCCCTTTTTATGATGGGCGGTTCTAAGGGGTCGCCAGAGAAGCAGAGTTGTGCTCGAGTCCTCCTTTTACGCTAGAGATTGACGCCTTCTACCACGTTTTGATGAAGCGGTCCGGCCACCTTCTGTCTGCTGAGCGCCGAGCTAGTTTTTCCTTTTGTTGGTGGAACCCTTTTCCCCGTGTAGGACTTCTTGAACTTGCACGGATGTTTTTAGAGATGATGGTCGTGTCGAGAGGGGGCGTTTCTCCTAGCTTTTTTTGACCTTCGTGCGCGAGCAACGTTTTTGGATCGTTTCAGGTCCTCACGCACCCGACGTCTGCTCGACGAGTTTTTTCAGTGCTGTCGTGCTGCGGTCTTCCTTTTTTTCCTCAGGATACTTGCCCCCTCGCTGCTTGCGCTTGCTCCGGAAGGCTGATAGAGGAAGGTGCTCTCTTTGTCCGGTGTCCCTCTCATGGAATGGACCCTTGCAAGGCGTTTTTTAACGACGCCCTCGTACTGGGTTTTGAAGTTACTGGTGTGGCGGCGGCCTTGGTTTGCCGTGTTTTCCTCCTTTTGCCTCCGCCGACCGACGAGTCCATCTCTCTTCTCATACGTTGTTTTTTTTCGAGAGATGTACTAGTAGGGTTTCTTCCCACGTGTCTGAGAGGCAACCTAGGCGCCGAAACACCATTCCCGGACACCCCCCTTTCTTTGCTGCTTTGAAAGCTTGGCAAGTCGTGGATTAAGCAGTTTAGTGCAAAGAAACCCTGCGATGATCCCCCATTAGTCTCAGTTTTGAGCATTTCTAGTTTTAAGCGCGGCATGGTAGACGGTTGGCTTTAGAGGTCACATTCTTTTTTCCTCTTCCGCATTTTACTTCCTTCCTTCCCGCTTCGTTCTAGCAGACCTTGTTTGGCGTGAGCCCGGCCGGCTGAGTCCCAAACTGGGTCACGATGTCGCGAAAATCCTTTTCCCATTGCTTCCCGCCCCTTCGTAAAAAACGCGCCAAGACCAGATCTCGAAGGGAGTTTGACATCCTCTCACCTTTTGACCCCGCTTTTCTGCGAGTCGCGCGCAGGCCGGACTCTGGTTTTATTATCGTCAGGGTCGTCCGGCAGTGGAGTTTTCTTCCCCACCAGATAGACGCCCCCCCCCCCCCCAGACTGACACCCCAACCCCCCCCCGCCCCAACAGGACAACACCCCCCAACGCGGTAGGGCGCCCCGTCGCCCGCACCAGCAGGGTTCTTCTTCCCCTCTGTTCCCGTCCCTTTACAAGGATGACGGCAAGTCGAACCCCGTTTGCCGAAGGCTCCCCATTTCTCCTTCTCTTCTTTCCCCTTCCAGTTGACCTCTCTTTTTCAACCCTTGGGTAAGGCCGATTTCTTAAGCAAACAACGCAAAAGTTCGGACAAGTCCAGCTTTCTTGATCTGTTTCCCCCTCCCCCCCCTACTAGAAAGCCGACAACGTGATCACGTTTATCAGGTATCAGTTTCGGAGACTTCCCTCTCCAATTTAACACTAGTTCTGGGTGCAAACGAACATCTCTCTTGTGAGCCTCGGCGCGTTTTTCCTGACCCCTGACCGTCCCTTTCTTTTGATTGCCTGAGCACCATTGCCGGAGAATAACGATTGGGACCCTCACTCCATTATCCTCTTTATTCCAAGTTTTTCCTTGTAGATGTCGAGCGCCGGCCCAATGTCGTGAGCTATCTTCACGCTCATTTTCCGCTAAGAGGAGGCCGCTCCAGCCTCTTTTCTGAGAATAGGAATTTCCGTCTTGTTCTTCCTTTTTCCTCCTGGGACGACCTTTTCTCTTCGTGTCGCCTTGGTAATACTGCCATGCTCGGACAGCGAGCGTTGAAACAGGGCTTTTTTCCGGCTTGGCCGGCTGGCTCCCCCCCCTTTTTGCCCTTCCGGGTACCGGGCAGGCCTTAGTCTTCCGGTGTGCTATACATATGTCCCACCTTTTCTTTTCTTATTGTAGCTCTTGATCTTAATGGCGCGTCTTTTGATTCAGTCCGTTTGATAAGATAGGTCGCTGGTTTTGTGTGCGATGGTTTTTTCCCTCCCTCTTCCTTTACCTTTTTGCGCGCGTCGGCCCCCCGTGTATTAATTTTCTCCTTGCTTTTTTCCTCTCCCAAGACCCCAGATTGATTTTGTCTTCCTTTTTGCTGATCTTAGGATTCGAAAGTGCTTTTTCAGTCTGGGAAGTCTTACCAGCTCTGTGCACGCGTGCTGGCTGGGTTTTTTTGACGTCCCTTCCCCACCCCCCTAGCGGGAGCTTTTCCAGGCTAGGTCATCCTGGACACATTGTTGCATCCCCCCCCTGATAGGTCTCCCCCTTTCTTGATTAGTCATCTTTTTTTGGGCTTGGGTCGCACCGTGAACGTCACGGGTTTTTGAGCTACACTTTTCCCCCCTCCCGTCCAAGAGCAACGGTTTTTGACGTGCAGTCAGAGAGACGTTACTTCTCCTTCCCCGTTCTGTAAACCTGCGACTTTATCTCCCCGCCCGGTGCTGACCGCCCGACTCACGACCTAATCGTTTCGAGAGAGCAGGCTCACGGGCTGGGCGATTCCTCTTGCCTGCCGGGGTGTCTTTTTCCAGAACTTCTCCGACCTACCACAGGAAAGCTAGGCCTTCCTCTATCCTCTCTTCCCATTCAGCTCTGGAGCGCGTCAGAACGCCAGTTACCCGTCGTCACCCTCGAGCGAGGACTGGGCGGTTTTTTGCCCTTCAGGTTTTGTAGAGTCTCTCCGTGCTTTTTTTTTGTATCTAAACGGGTGCCTTCCCTCCCTTTTCATTCATAAAGTGAGCTCCGATTGTAGAGCACTTCGGCTTTGGCCCGGCTTCGGAGTCTATGAATAGGAAGAAGCAGGACAGGTCTTTCTTTTTCACCTGTTAGACAGAACCCTCCCCCCCCCTTTCCAGGTTCGACGGACGCACCACTAGATAGTAGAGGTTTCCCTCGTTTTCAAAGACCTGAACCTGTTTGCAGATGTCCACAACCCTCGAGCTTTCTAGTCGTCGTATGAGGACCAGGATTCCGACTGACCTTTTTTTTGTATTTGAGGTCCAATCTTCCTCCCCCCCCTCCCAAGGGCTCACACGCAACACGCCGTTCTCAAGCCATCAGTAGACCCTCCTTCCAAGTTCAGCAGTTGTCCGCTTTTGGGCGATTTATCCTTGACATACGCCCGGTGTTTAAGCCGGGCCAGGCGATGTTTTTTTTCATGACCAAGACGCCTTGTTTCCCCTCGTTCAAAGCAGTGGCCAGCTGCGAACCGCTTGTTCAGCGCGACGCCCCCCCTCGTTTTGCTCGGCTTCCTCGTACGCGAATCTGCATTGCCCCGTTATCACTCAATTTCTCTTCCCCCCTTGCGAACAGCCCACACAACGAGCTCCTCTCCAGCGGAGTACCCTCCCCCCCCCTCTTCCATAGAACATCAGGCGGCCCCCTTATTTGGGATGTTAATGTAAACGACCCGGGTCCCAGGGAGCACGCTTTCTGTTCAAGACAACAGGTCCGCAGCAGCGAATTCAGCCCCTTCTTCTTGTCCGCCTTCTGTCTCCCCTCCTTCCATTTGATACGTGGAACGTTCCCTCATACGGGTGGCCAGAAGCTCACAAGGCTCAGCCTTTTCACTGTTTTTCTTCTTTCCTGCGACAGCATGCCGGCGGCGGTGCTTTGTTATTTCCGTTCTAGGGCAAAGCACCATTTTTTTTTTTGTGCCCAGGAATAAGTCCCTTCTCTCCTTTTCTTCGATCAAGGCCCCAGCGGTTTGCGGCGTACGTGGGCTTTCTCTTGCATAGTAGATTGGTCTGGCCGATCACAGACAAGCCCGGTGAAAAGGGCGCGGAGGGGGCAGCCTACGATTTTGGTTCCTCGTTAACTAATTTCTCTTTTTTCCTCCTCCATTTTTAAGAGCCGGTCTCAAACGGCTTCCGTTTGTGAACCGCCTACTCTCAGTCTTGGCCACCCCCCCCTGCTTTTTCAGTGA
>Ga0179593_1699710_pt1 | contig 13213 bp, 7 predicted proteins | sample CZODoug2_1_08_16_FD_185931 | JGI IMG/M metagenome (GOLD analysis project Ga0179593, IMG submission 185931) | Vadose zone soil fungal communities from Angelo Coast Range Reserve, California, USA - CZODoug2_1_08_16fungal (PacBio error correction) | ecosystem: Environmental > Terrestrial > Soil >... | reverse complement strand
CTATCTTGCCCTGCTCAACTGGCCCCTACCTTTGATGTCACGCCACCCCTTTTTTGCGCTGCGTTTTTTTCGTGGCAGAGTCGCGTGGACCCCCCACTTTTTTTTAGATTGTTGGAGCTGATCTGGTCGGGAGTTTTTTGTTTTGCTTATGTCGGCGCCCTCTGGTCCTATCAAGCCCGCGCCTGCAGGTGCAGGGCGCGATCTGGCCACTCCTTTATTTTTTCTTGGAGGTATACGACCTGTCTTGTAGGCTTTTATTTAGGGACATGATTCGCATTGACCCCCCCCCCCCCCCCCACACCCCCCCCCCACCATCGCGTTCCTCGGTCTGGAACGTTTGTACGCGTCGAGCATTTTACCCCTAACCCTGGGTTTTTTCACCCGCCCCCGATGAGCCTGAATTTTTTAGGTCGCTGGTCCAAGAAGCCATGTTATTGCCTCAGGCCAGGGTTTTGCCACCCACCCCGCCGGCGCTGCCACGACTTGGACTTTCAGTTGATCGCGGGCCGCTTCCTTTCCAAACCTCTCGGACCTTAGTTTTCCTCACGTACAGAGAGGGGAGCAATCTCTCATTCTTCTTTTCTCCTTTCTGCATTGTAAGGGACGCAGTCAGCACTCTGATATAAAATCCCGAGTCATCAGCCCCTTTGTCCCGTCGCAGGTGTCCTCCTCACCCTTGACCAGTTGCTCCCCTTTACCCATGTAGTACAACATCCTTTCCCGGTATCAATTCACCTTCTTGCATGCCGGGTTCAGTCGCGCACGATCACAGCCCTCGCGCACTCTTACAAACAAGATATAATTTACTCTCGTCAGAGATCCGTTTTTTTTAGAAGGAGATCATCCCACGTCTTGATCTGAACATAATGGCACTGCCTGTTCTGTCATGAAGAGTCCCTCCCCCTGTTTATGGATACGGTAGAGAAGAACCCCCGACGTAGGAGTAGGACCCCTTCATTATAAGAAAGAGTCAAGTAGTGCCTTTTACAAGGACTCTTGCTCCTTCTATTTCTTACCACCCTGGGACTGGACCTTTAGTTATCTTCCAGCTCCCGGTTTTTTCAACCAGACGAGGAGGTTCCTCGTATCAAGGAGCCCGGGGTTTCTTCCGATACATCGGACAGCCGCCGGTTTTCCTGTCCCCCCCCCCCGGGAGTAGTCGTCCGCATTTCCCTCCGTTTACCTGCCCAGCCCGTTTTGTCCTTCTTGCCAACGATACGCCGTCTCAAGCGCACCCAAGCACAGCTCTTTCCCTCGCTTAACCGAAGCCTCTGTGCTTTATGAAATAGATCTTTGATTTCTGCTTTCCTTTACTCCAGTAGGCGTTCGGCCGTCAACGCCCTGACTAAGCGGGTCGTTCCTAAGGCCTCCCATCCCTTTTGCGACTGATGACTGTGTCCTTTTCACACAGCCCGCGGCTTTGTCGTAAGCGCCTTTATTCCTTTTGTTCTCGTTACGTTGTTTTGGTTCCTGAATTCTCTTTCCTTTCTTTCGCCGCGTTCACCGTCTGCCGGCCCCGGCGTTTTTCCTTCGTACCGACTCTTTGCCCGGTGAGCCTCTGTTGGGAGTCGTGAATCGGATTCTTCCCCGTCCTCGAGCTGCGAGTCGCTTAGTTTCTACCGAGTCGTCAAGACGTTATTCTGTGCCCCTGCTGTGGCTTTGCATGCCTTACGGGTGGGCTAGTCCTCCTTCTCCCCGCCCCTATGTTCGTCCGGCTTAGCCGTCTTTTTTGATAATGTGTGTTTGCCGGTCCGGTCATCTATCTTATCAGATCTAGTCTCACTTCAATACCTGATAGAGTGCTTTTTCCGGTATCCACTTGGGTGTTTTTTATTTCAACATTCCGATTCACCTGGACGCCCCCGTCCTACCTCACAGACTTGGACCGGTCTACTTCCTGGCGACCTGTTGGGGCGAAACTGATGCCAGTGTCCTCCATTCTACGTTTCGGTAAATGTCCAAGTCCCCTACTACGTTACCTCCTGGCCGACCTCTTCAGTTTGTTTCATTCTTTTTCTTCCCTTTTCCAGATCGTCCCTTGACCGCCGTTCGACTGACCTTTTAAGAAAGCGCCGCATTTCCTCTACCAGCCTTGCAGGATCTGGCCTCTGCCAGTTTCTTTCGGACCCATCCTTTTTTCTCTATTCTGTGCAGGACACTTGTTTTGTCCAGCCCGATCTTAGACTCGATTTTCTCTCTTATGTCTCGCAACCCGCGATCTAGACAGGAGGTTTTGTTTCCCTGTTTTTCTCCATTATAAGGACTAGAAACCTCGACGGTGGGTCTAATCTTGATATTATCGATTCCCAGTCGCGCGGTACTGTTGGATTTTGTCACAGGATCAGACGGCTTATTCCGAAACTTTTTTTCTCTGCGCTTTCTTGGTTCAATTTCTTGTATTTGAATTATCGCCAGATAGCGGGAAATGCTTATTTTTCCGATGTCGCAGGGACCTCGTCCCTTCCTGACTATAGTAGATTGTCTCCGTAATGATATTCTTTCTCTTCCGTATCGCTTGATTCCTTTCGTTGTAGACCTAAATTGGGATGAGTCGGTCGTTGCAGTGTATGTGCTCTTACATTTCCTACGTGTTGTTGTTGCTTTCTCTTTCTCTTCTCCCCCCCGGCGGCACACTTACCAACTAGGTCCACGACATCGGTTCGCGGTCCCCCATAGATCGCCGAGCACGTCCTTCAATTTCGCCCTATGAGGGGACGGTCGTCAATCTTCCTGGGTCTGGATTTTGAAGCGTCATTCAATCCGCCGGCTTTTACGTCAGTAGACCCGCCTGAGGTCCTTTCAAAACGAGGCTTGGTCTGCCCCTCATTTTTTTCAATTCGGTGGGATGATCTAAGCCTCCGTAGCCTTACGAGTCCTCTCTGGGCCCCCCTTTGAAGATCCGGACGACTTCCCGTTTCGGAACCGTCATCGGGTCTCACGGGGGCGATCCTGAGCCACCAGGCCACTGCGCTTCCTTTTTATAGATGAGGCGGGTTCGCACCCCGCAGCGTTATTTCTGCCGGGTTTTCCCCTGGCGCCGTATCGTTTCCCCCTCCCAACGGTCTTTTTTTTTTTTTATGGCTATCTAAGTACACAGTCTGTCCTTTCCCAGCCCTCTAACACGCTGCAGAGTTACGTGGCGTTTTGCAACGGGCCGCGCAATGGGCGGTTCGACGGCTTGTTCCTGTGTCCCTGGCTCTTCCCCCCTTTGGATCGGTTCTTTTCGGGAGGAGGGCCGCGGTGGACATGGACCGGGAATTTTTCTCGGTTTTTAAGTCCACGCAGTTGAGGACCCCCTTTTTTTCGCCGTCACCCACAGATATTTTGACGGCCGCCACCACTTTTTCGGACCTTGTTAGTATGTCCGATTTCCCGCGGGCTGGTGCACATCTAGCTTTTTCACGTTTGAACTCCCGTTTGCCTCCTTCTATTCGTCTTTCTTCCCTTACTATGTACAGGAGTCAGGTCCCTCTGCCTCAGGCGACGATTCAGTCCGTCTATGCGGTCGCGCCATTTCCCTTTATCCAACCGTAGGATGTCCTCGAGCGGGCAAATAACTACCTTACGGGCTCCTCCCCCGGTCGGCTATTGGGATTTCCATAAGTCTTCCTTTTACTTAGCAGATTTCCGCGGTATTATGTTAAGGCAAAGGTTTCTTCTCCTTGGTCTCCGCCCAGGGGAAGGTGTTGTCTTTTGGAGGCGGTGATCAGTTACTGTCGGGACTACGAGCGACGTTCCCATTCAGGCCCTTAGGACACCGGGCACCCTAGCCCCGGATGTTTCCCTCCCTTGAGTGGTACCTTGAGGGTTCTGAGAAGACCCTCCCCCCAACGCCGGCTTCCCAAAGTTTATGGGGCTGTCCGTAGGCACAAGCAGGTTAGTAACGGGTGGCCTTTTTTTCCCTCAGGGCATGGGCAGCTCGGCCCCCCCACTTCTCCCCACCTGCCGTTTGAGGCTTCTTTACGCTCGTTCGTTTGTCGCAGTGTGCTGCGGGTGGTGACCGGGGGGACGGTGTTCCCTTGGTGATTCTTCAGGCGGTGGTATAGCTGGCCTCTCGCTAGTTGGTTTTTTTTCAGTTTTCTTTTTGCCTCTGTGATCGGTTCGGATCTAGTGCGGGAAGGGCTTTTGGATGGTTGGATATCGTGTTCGCAGTCCTGCGCTGTTTGAAGCTCAAACGAGATCATCTCCTTTTATCCCCGGTGGCCTATTTTAGCACTTCCAGTTTTTTTGTTACGTTCCGTTGATTAGTCTCCAGGAGAAGAATAGACGGTCGTGGTCTTTAGTTGAATTTTTGATCCAGATCTTTTTTTTTTAACTGTTCCCGCGTTGACCCCCTTCTTCCACAGTCCCAGGGCTTCCGCACTTGAGCCGTTTCTCTCAGGCGGCTTTCTCTCCGGTATGTTCGCCCCTCGGGCTCGCTGCGTTTTTTTTTTATCCTTTCTTCTCTCTGTTTGACTTCCCGAGATGGTTGCGTTTGGTCCTTTGAGATCCGCCTGTCTCGACCCCTTCTGCCGGTGGCCTTTACAACCTTTCTTCTCTTTTCCTTACGATGGTTTGCGCCCTTCTCTCCTTCGGGGTGGTGAGGGATGCGACGGCGAAGTTTCGCGAATCCGTTTATCTGAGATCGTGCGTCGTTTTCTTTTTCCCCTTTGACCGTCCACGAATCCACGTAATCTGCGTTCCCCGTCTTCAAGTAGGGAAGGATCTCACCTTCAGTGACTTTCGAGATGTTACCCGAACCTGTGGCGGGAGGCAGTTTTTTTTTTTCCCAAATCTTCCATCATGTTCTGGTGGTTGGACCTTGTCTTTTATCCTCCCCCGAACTTGCCTGCACATGGCGATGGAAAGAAGGATCTTCCGGAACGAGGAGGTAATGCTCATAGTTTCGGTGTGGCGTCGTCCTTTTTCTGATTGACCCTAGTCGACATTTTTCCAGACCGATGCCCCCGTTCCAAGACATGCCTGACGGCGGCCCCGTGTCCCTCCCGTTTTGCCTTTCTTTTCGAACACACTCCAGGGCGTGGTTTTTTCTTCAACTCACGGCCGCCGGGGTCATGGAGGCCTTCGGCCCCTCCAAGAGCTCCCCAACTACGACCCCCGCCATGCTTCCTTCCCCAGATCAGTACCCAGCCAAGAACATTTTTATTTTCGCCTTTTCCGCCACGTTCCTAGCGCGAAGTTCTTTGAGTTAGTCCCAGATGTGGGGTGTTGGCTGAACTTTTTGGTTAGCGGAAGCTCTACGACCTCTCTCCTCCTCGTTTTTGATTTTATCCAGCGTGCCGGCGAACGCGGCATATGGGATGTTTTTTTCATATTCCTCCTCTTCGCTGCTTTCTCTGCAGTTTATTCCTCCCAGTTGAGGTGGATGGGGAGCTGATCTTGATATTGGGGTGGGCGTGTTGTCGTCTCAGTTTGCCTATCCTCCATTCCCCCGGCGGCTTGCCCCGACCCCACGCACCTTCACTTTGCGCCGCTACTCTGTGTACAGCCCCTGGAGGTTCTGTTCGTCATTGTGGTCCGGGTTGGCCGCAGGTCTGCTGCCTCTAGTGCTTTTCTGGCAAGTGGTCCGCGCTTTATCACTCCTTTCCTACTCCCCTTTGCCTATGAGAATTAATCCTTTGTAGATTCTTTGCCAGCGACCATCGCCTTCTCCGTCTCATGTGGACTCCCTTACACGCCGGGTCTGCCCTTCTCCTATTCGTTCTCTCCGACCCCTTTTGTGCTCTTTTTTTAGATACCAGACGCCGTCTTTTGAACGCCTGGCCTCACTATTCTGTCTCTGGGCGGACTACTTTTTTGATTTTTCCTTGCCTTGCCCCTGTCCTTCGGCACGAACAAGAATCCTTGCCCGCTGACCGACGCGCCACCTGCTGGCCCAGTCGCCCTGTGCCAAACCGTACCACTGCCCAGTCTATTTTTTATTTCCTATGCCGTACACTCCAATAAGGCAAGGATAAAGCCATGGCCTTTAGCGTTTTCGAAGGCGAGCCGCTTTTTTCTTTGACTCCTTCCTCAAGCCGCTAGCACAGAATGCGGTAAAGCCATGTCAGGCTCTCTTTTCACTTAGATAGAAGCCGCCCGTCTTTTTCCATCTTGGCCTGCCTGGTGCGGTATCACGATCTTTTGAAAAGCTCTCCTATCTTTCTCTTCAGTCACGACGCACTCTCTTTCCGGACAATTTATCGCCTCTGGTTCGAGAATAAGTGAACCGAAGATCGCGCCCGGTCCGTCTGTTTTATCTTCCTCCTGGCAACCTTGCTTTTGTCGATTCACATGTATGTGGGAACACGATATCCCCTTCGGCCTTTCACGAACGTACGCCCTTTTCTTTTGCACCTAGGCCGTTGATCGCCCCTCAGGACATCCCTATCTTTAGGCGCAAAAGAACCCGTGAGGAAGATGAACACGTTTCCCCTCCAGCCGTGGGGACACCTCGTTTTTTTCCCCTACGTTCTCCCTAACATCCCCCCCCTAGCACTGGGACGAGGTACGTCCCACGAACACATAAAGCTCTAATATATGAAGCTGAGACGAGATTTCAACCGTAGGCTTTGTGACACCATCCCGTGCATAAGCCCGTCTCCAAGCAGAGTTGTGCTCTGCAAAGACGGAGTCTGTGTTTGCTATTAAGACCCAGTGCTTTGCCCAGAGACTCGATCCCCTTTCTCCAGGATCAGTGCCGTGGATCGTAAACCCCCAATTTATCTTCCTTCGCCGGGAAAGATCCCGGATTCTAAAGATCCCCTTGACAACTGTCCCGGAATATCTTTAGCCTGAGAGCGAAATGGATCCAGCGTTGCTCGTACACCTTGCGCACCAGGGAGTTCCCTATCTTGAGTGTATACCTCCCTCTATTCGCCCCTCATCTTATAGACGTCCGGTTAGACGTAGCCCTTTTAGTCTTTTTGTTTTCATTACTTACATTTTCGGGTTTCCTAGCCTCCCGCATAGAAGATCGTTCCCCTCGTTACATCGACTTCTGATTAAGGACTCCCCTTTCCTTCATATGATATTGACTGAAAGATATCGTTTCCGCATTTCGCCTTTGGATTTGACACCTGCTTTTCTTTGTATTGAAAAGGCCATCTATCCAAGATGAAGAACGAGATAACCAGTCACGATGGTTTTGGGACCCGGCAGATTACTATATGGTTTTTGGACCGTTGTTAATAATGAGTGTTCCTCATAGAAGTTAATCAAGTGACAATTTGAGCCACCTGGTTGACTACTGGCTGAAGCACACATTTCGGCTCGATGTGTTTCGTAACAGCCCCTGACCCCCTGTTCGTTTTTGCCCCCGACCAGGTATTTTCGCGCCGAACTGGACGCTCAACGATTGCGGATATGGACATTCTGCAGCGTGTTCAGTCCTTTTTCCTCCTTTTTTCACTGAAAGGGGACGTTGCCGTTGTGCGGTTTTCAGCTCTATCTTTAGATTTCTCATTGCCTACATACTTTGTCCGGGTAGACTAAGACATGCACCCCTTGCGTGGAAGGCCCCCTAGGCGTCCCAGGATCAGGCCGCCCGTGCCATAGAGGGTGATGGGGACTTTGACCCCTTGATCTTCTCGATCGTGCCCTGCTTTTTTTTTTTTCTTGTCCATTATCCTCAGTTCCCTTAGGAATACCCTAGCCTCGATGTGAATCTGCTTTTGTCCCCCTTGCAGATCGTTGATCGGACTCTTGTCTTTCCCGCTTCAGGTCTGTAGCCGAATGTCAGCAGGCAAGCGTCCCCTTTTCTTTGCCCCCCCCTTCCTCTCTTCTCCGTTCTGAGTAGTTCTTCCCTCTCGAGCTCTGAAGGCTAATCGGCCACCAAAACTTTTCGTTTCCCTGCCTACCTTTTATCTTTTTTTTTTTTGTGTTCGTTAATTTTTGTCTCTCTTTTCCCTTTTGATGAGCCTGAGTAAACAGGACTCCGCCTCCACCTCGCCACAAAAGGTTTCCTTTCACCCTCCATGTCGATTGAGGCCTTCCTAGCCATTCGACGTTTCCTTCTCCCTCCCCCTTCAATTCCCTGCGCGTCCCCAAATTCCTGAAGTCCTTACATCGGTTTACAAAGAACAATTCCCTCCCCTGACCTGTCATCCGCTACGTTCTTGAGTTTCCCTCTCTTCCGATACATCGTTCTTTTTTCCAGCATCTGACAAGGAGTCCCGGAAGTCTTTCGCAGTACGATCGCTGGTCCCTTATTTCATATCCCTAGCTTACGTGGTTCCCCGGCCCGTTTCTGTCGTCCACGGGCGTGATTCTGAGAGGTCTCCCGACCTAAACTTGTCAGAGATGCGGCTTGTTCGCGCCCCTTTGATGTTTACCGGACGATTTCGGCGAAGACATAGTTTTCCCTTTAAACTCCCCTCAATTTTGTACAGAAGCGCATGGCTGAGCAGCCCCTAGGAGTACGCCAGAATGATGCTACGGCTCCATGGACAATCTAGACATGGGTTGGTACGTCCATTCCTGGATGTTCGGGTCTACCTGGATGGGGCGTAGCCCTGGTTGTTTTTTTTTATCTTTTTATGGCAACCCCTGGAGAGGTTTCGATTAGGCGGGAAACGTTCTATTTTCTTCGTGGACATGGGGACCTTTTGCTTTTTCTCTGTCCGCAGTCCGAAGGAGGGAAACCTTTCGCATCTTCATCACCCCAGCTCTTCAGGTTTTGACACGGAGGCACCCAATCTTTTTTGTTATGATAGTTTCGTCAGGGTAGGTAATAGAGTTTTGGTTCCTAAGATTCCTACGAACCTCTTTAGCGGACATACCGTTTTCGTTTTTCCTTTCGGCGACTCAGACCGACATCAGCGACCTTCTCTTCCATTCGGAAGAAGGACTTCGTGAACGCTCTGCGCAGGATTTTTTATTATTCCTTCTACCAGGATTACGGCACCCTCCGTTAGCAGAAATCTTTCTTCCCCTTAGTCCCCTTCGACTCCGGTTTTTTGCATTGCTTGAGGGTGCTACCAGAGCGAGTATTTTCCCCCCGAGTAAGCGATTCACTTCCGTTCCGAGTTCGCACCGGGCGTTTTTCTTTTTTCTCTGATGTCTAGCCTTTTCGGACGGGTTGGGCATGCTGGAGCCTGTGATCGTGCTCCTTGGATTCCAGCCCCCGGCTGCGTTCCTCTTAGAGGTAGGCCCCCCTTCCTCTTTCCCGACTCGCGGCTTGACCCTTGGTGTTGAGGACGAAACCCCCCTCCCTCCTTTGCATCGTCGATAAACCTGGCTCAGTTCCTTGCCTGTCCCTTTCCTTTCCTGTCGTCGTCGATAGGCTCAGCTCAGATCATCACGCGTATGGGCGGGGCGGTTTTTCCTCCTTCCACGCTTAGCTTCCATTCTACTGCTTGCTTGCGAAGCGGCGTGCTCGGTTTTTTTTCCAGAGGTGTCGTTCCCGGCTTTTTTTTCTTTGGTCCGTTCTTTTTTCTCTCCCTTTTTTTTTTTCCGGGACCACCGGCGGTTTTTTCGGGGCGTATTCAACCCGGTTTTCTCCTTGCTGGACGTTGTCGCTGCCCGGCGTTTTTTTGATTTTTTTTGACCCCTAGTCTGTCTCAAAGCTATAATAAATCACCTTTGTTACGCCTGGGCAGGCCGCCCTTCTCGTTTTCAGATTTCTTCTTTTCCCCTTTTCTTGATCCTCTTCATTCCTTTCCCTTACGTCTGTAGTGTTGTGCCGCGTTTCTTTACCCTTTTGTCTGTCCTTTGTGTCCCCTCACCTCATCTCAGCTCTTCCGAGAAGGAGCGCGGGCATTGATCGACAACTCGGTTCCCCCCGCTTCCCCCTCTTGGTTTTCCCCCCCGTCCGTTCGGCATCGTGGGCTTTCCGGATTTTTTCTTCCTCTGCCGTTTTCTTCTGATTAAACCCTGCTGTTTCTTGATTATCAGTATGGGTATGTGTTTCTGCAGATGTTCGTCGTTTTTTTTCTTTCCTTTTTTTTCTCGTGCTTTTTTGGAGCCGGCGAAGACGGGGTCGCTTTTTTTTTCCCGGTCTCATGAGATAGTCGGTCTGGCGACGGCGAGGCGATCCTCTTTCATTTTTCGTCAGTCTCGTTGGCCTTTTGGCTCCCCCCCTCGGCGAGCGTCTCGAGAAGACTGGGTCGCGATCCCGCGGATGTGGTCCAGGCGTGGCTGTTCCTGACTTCTTGCCCTCTCCCGGCACCTTTTTGCGCTTGCAGCCTTCCTCCCCTCCAGAACTTGATTTTTCAAAGGTTCCCTTTTCGGGAGGTTTTTTTTTCTCCTTCCCAAGCGGATTCCCTACGCGTTCCCCCGTTTTCAAGTACCTCCTCCTCTCATCGTTGCTATTGACAGGAGCCCTCTTCTTCCGGAGTTCACGACAAGACCTCCATTTCTGGCCCCTTTTAGGTTCGCCCTCCCCTTCCTTCCGCTGGGTCATGTTTCGTTCGGCCACGTGTCTGCGCATCCATTCGGACCCCCAACGAGTCCAGCCTGACTCCCCGATCTGCACCAAGATTCACTCCCCCGAAGCTTGGACGCAAAAAGCTACTGACATTCCTCTCCCTTGTGCGTCCAATGTTTTGGCGGTTTCCTATGGTTTCGCGGAAGTCCTCTCCTGGTACCTCTTTCACTTGTTGTCTGAGAGATTCCGTCTGAGTGCGGTCGTTTGACCTCACAGTGGGCGAACTTCTAATTTTCCGAGTCCCTTTTTCGGTGTTCTCGTTGGGGTTTTTTTTTTTTTTGTGTGGGCCTTCCCAATGCCGTTCCCTTCTTTTATGATTCCGAGATGAGTAAGCATTTCCTCTGTGTCGTGCGCCTAAAAGATGGCCAATAGCCCCCTGACCTTCCTTTAGATTGCTCGCCGATCATATGGGACACTCTGGCTTTTTTCCTTCCACGTTCTTGGCACGGGTGCCGTTTCCTTCGATAGTGAACGGAGCGGCCTCCCCCCTGTTCTTTTTTTCGGCGTTGAAGGTAGTCCCTCTCACTTTCCTTTTCGGACGCCGCCCCCGCCCCGATCCTTACTTCCTTTTTGCATTCTTCTTTCGCTGGCTTTTGAATGCTCACGCCTCAGGAGTCGAGGACGAAACTCCCATTTCTTCTGATGTTTATGAAGGTTCCGCATTAGCTCCTCCACACGCGTCCCTTCCCTGGTCGATCTCCCCCTTTTCCTTTTTCACCCCTAGGTGAGAGCACGCTCCGTACCAGAGCTAAATTCCTCTTAAGGAGGTCTTGCTTTCTTTGGTTCCCGCAGGTCATCTCTCCTTCCTCCCGAGCCCCGCGACCACGGTTCTTTTTCTAAACTTCCACCCCAAGACCTTTGCTTTTTTGGCATATGAAGTCACCGCCGCCTTAACGGTCCAGGAAACAAAGGAGGGTCCTTTTTTTCCTCCGTCGCAGATACTACCTTTCGTTGCTTTCGATTTAGTATACAAATCATTTGCCTTTCCCCCAAGTATAGGTCAGAGAGCTTTTCCCTTGTCTTCGTATTCGCCAGGCTCCTTGAATTAGAATGAAATCCTGGATCTCTTTCTTTGAATGGGTCTCTTTTATTGGTCCCAGTAACTTTTCTTCTTTCCATAGTCGTTTTTTTAAAGGCCCCCCCCCTGAAATTAGGGTTCTGTCTTCGTTTTTTCAATTCTCTTCATCTGCTGTTTTTCCGTCTCCCCCCTCTGCCATAGCTAGGCAATCTTCCCCTTATTTTATGAATAGCTTGTTTCCCTCTCTCTAGTTCTGCGCCCACGATATAACCAGTTTCTTACAGATAAAAGGGAAGCAATGAGGCACTTTCCCGAAAGAAAGATAAATCTTGCGCCCAAAAAGTAAAGTGCGGATTTTAGTTTCCCAATCATATGTGTACCCCCCCCCACCCTTTCTTTCCTCCAGTATGGGCTACACATGCCCGCAGTAAGCCCTCCCATAGATAGGGGGCTTCGTTTCCCCTCATCCCCCGCCATACAGGTCGTTATTAATTCTGTCCGCGGAGAACCAGCCATATGTATGCCGTTCCAGGCATCTAAGAAGGGTCGTTACATTTCATCGACTCGTCTTTTTCGTCTGTCCCTGAAGTCTTTCTGGTTGCCCTCCCCCCCTTGAGAGTTTATTGTAAAGAAGAGCCGGCCCTCTCCCGTGAGGTAGCGTGAACTGAATCTTCTCGGCTTATCTTTCCTATGCCTTCGATTTCTCTTTTCTTTCACCCCTTCCAGCCCTTTTTTTTTGGGGTTCTCTTGCGTTCTTCCCGCGCTCCCTCAGCGCCCTGTGACCTTTTTTTCTACCTTTCTCTTTCCTCGCTTTCCATTCATTCTGCGAGAGTACCGAGACCTTCGGAGTTAGACGGACGCGACCTTTTTTCTTTTCCTCTCGTCGTGTTTTTCTGATTGCGTCTAGCCTTTCTGAATTTGCAGATTCCTCCCTTTTTATCCCCCGACAGGAGGATCCTGCCGGAGGCTATGTCGATGATGACGATCTTTTTCCACCCCCTGCTCGGGAAGGCCGGACTCAGCTAGGATTTGCTCGATTAAATATTCTCCGGCTTAACGCGCCTGAAACGCCCAGTGGTGCCCGGCTTTGACCAACTTGGCAGGGTGGTTTTTAATGCGCAGTGCTCCTTTCAGCGACTATGAGACCCTTTCTTTTCCCTTTTTCCCCCGCTAGCACCTCGACGGTTCCCCCTGTTTCGACCCGACCCCCAGGTGGTCGATGTTAGGAGTACCAGGGACATTCAGTTCCCATCATTAACGAACGCGCGATTGCTTTTTGGTTTTACCCTCCTTGAGGTGTTGTGTTCCAGGAAGTTATGTCGGGCCCTTTGCCTAGAGACCCGGCTCCCTTTGACAGTGACAACGTTGTTTTTGTGTCCGCTCCCGATTCTCTGTACTCCATCTCCTTTCAGTCCGAAACGACCGCCTCAAGTTACCAGATTCTCGGAAGATTGTCCAGTCCTGCCTCCTTCCTCAACCAGATGACGGGGACGTTCGACCTATTTCATTTCTCTTCGATCGTGTTTGGGTTGCTTTGCGTTGGAAGGATAAGACCTTTGTCCTCTTCTTGACCGAGCTATTTCTCGCCGCTCTTGACAACAGCGGGTTCCCTGATCACTCCTGAAGCCTGAGGGTATATGACCCTCCCTTTAGATGGACCGTCGGACTCGTCTCGTGATCTCCCATTTTTAGAAGTCATTGACTTCATGTGTCTCTTATTTTCTTTTGTCTCCTACTCGGACCTATCTATTTACCAAACTTGGGTTGTGGGGATTTTTTTCTCTGTTTTC
>Ga0179593_1640068_pt1 | contig 13213 bp, 8 predicted proteins | sample CZODoug2_1_08_16_FD_185931 | JGI IMG/M metagenome (GOLD analysis project Ga0179593, IMG submission 185931) | Vadose zone soil fungal communities from Angelo Coast Range Reserve, California, USA - CZODoug2_1_08_16fungal (PacBio error correction) | ecosystem: Environmental > Terrestrial > Soil >... | reverse complement strand
GTATTCCGCTTGGTTTCCCCAATTATTTTGTTCCCCCGGGCCCCCTTTCCCTTTAACCCCCTTCTTTTTTCACTCCTCAATCTTTACTTCTTTTCTAACATTCCCCTCTTTTCTCTTTTTCCTTATACTATCACTTCTTGGGAGGATTTCCAGTTCCTTCTATGTTTTTTCCTTGATCTTTTTTTTCCCCCTTTTACTGTTCTGGACCAGCTGTGGTTAATTGGGGCTCAGTTGCGTCGCACAAAGAAAGAGTTTGGTGGTGGTTTTTTTTTTTTCCCGTTGAGTTTGGATTTTGGAACCCTAACAACTCGTTTACTTTTGGGCCCATCATCTTGCCTTTTCCGTAAAAGCTAGTTGGGTGTATTTTCTGGCAATTAGCGCTCTCTTTTTTGTTTTTTTTGTAGTTCCAAAGGGGCCGAATGGCCTTTTTTGATATGCTTTTTTCCAATATCCTTCCGTGCAACTTTCCCTCTTTGGTCAACTTTTCTCCAATTCCCTTTTGTTTTCCCCCCTTTGCCCTTTTGCAGTTTTTAGTGTCCGTTTGCATGTTTTTCTTCCCATGTTACAACTGCCTTCCCCCGCGTTGTTCATGCGTGACGAGTTTAGCTATTCTCCGGACTTGCCCCTTTTTCCCCTTTTTTGTTGGTTTTTTTTTCAGGCGCCTTCGTGCTTTGACTTCGGTGGGGTTTTCTGGGATTCTCCTTCGTGCTTTTAATGCTTACACACCTTTTGCTTTTTTTTTTTGGCTGAATCCCAATAGTCAGTTTTTTTGTATGGGCTTGTTTATGCGGCTTTTTGCTTTTGATTTCGCATGCATATTTAACTTCCACTGTCTCAACAGCCCCTGGATTTGATAAGTGGAATCCAATCCTTAACTTTTCGCTTCCCTTTGTCTTTCACGCATATTGTAAAAGTCAGTCGTTTTCCCCTTTTTGGGACCTGCTTTTTTTAACCGGTGGCTCGAGCTCACGATGACCTTTCTCCGGCCCCCAGGGTTTTGCCACCCATTTGAAAAAGTACATTTCCTTTTTTTTTTCTTCTAAACAACGCAAGCTTGTGTTTTAATTCGCCTTTTAGAATCTGTCGGATTGGGCTCTTGGGTTGGCCTTGTTTTTCTTTCTCGCGGTTCGAGAGTTTTTTTCCCACTTTTTCCTATTTTGTTTCGTGAAGCATTTTTTTTTTTCCAACGCTCCGCGGTTGTATAGCCCCCTTGATTTTATCCCCCGTTCTGTAGAAGCTTTCAACCCCCTTTTCCGTCCCAGAGTATCCCATTCAATGTGATCCCCTCCACGTGCGCCAATCCCGATTCCCATGCAAAAACCTTTTATTTTTTTTTTCTTTTTTCCTGGAAGGGAATAAGTTCTCTGCTGGCTTTTCTAATCCCTTTTTTTGCTTGTTCCCCAATTTGGTGTTCTTTTCTTACCAACGTCCCGTTGCCACCGTCCTTTTTTTGTTGGATGACCGCATTAACATGCAGTTTGTTTTGCTCCGTATTTTTTTGTTTTTTTGTTTTACACACCGGGACACGTTTTTTTTTTTTTCCCCTTGTTTTTTTGCAATGTGAGCTTCAATACCTATTGTGACATTAAGGCGCCTTCTTTTCTTTTTGTGAATTGGGGGATCGTTCCTTTGCCCCCTCCATAAAAGTTTATCATACCCCTACATCCCGGTTCTTTACTGTAGGTTTGACCCCCCCCACTCCCTTTTTTTTTTTTTTTGACCCCCTTTTTTCCCGCCCGCGGCGCGGTTTTTTTCGTTTTTCACGCTGCTGATAATCCTTCACGAACGTGTCTTGATGGGGCTTGTTCTCGTGCTTCCCGGTTTTTTTCCGGTTTTTTTTTGGTTTGGGGATTCATTATCACATTTTTTTTTCTTCTCCCTCCTTATCCCATATGGCCCCATCGGTTTTGGAAGTCCGGTGTCACTCGTGCTGAAAAGCGGTGACCCCTTATTTAAACGGCCAGGAAAATTTCCTTCTGATGAGGGAACTCTCTGTGTGAAAGATTTTTTTGGCTTCCCTTTCGAAGCGCTAGTTTTCTTCTCCCGGTAGTTTTTTTTTTTTTTTTTTGTTTCTGAGCCCTCATAATGAGATAGCTCTTGTCTGGTTCCTCTTCTATCCCCGGTTTTCCTCCACTCCCCCCCCAATTTATTACTTCTTTTTTTTTTTCCGCAGGCGTGTTGAATTACTGAAAAACTCCTGGTGTGAACGTTTTTGCCGAAGCTTTTCAATGCCCCGCCCAGACTCCCTCAGTGTAAAACGCCGAACTTTTCCCTACTCCCCCCTCGTTTTTTTTCTTATAGTTCTTCGGGCCTGTTTTTTGCTCGACCACATTCTGATTCCTGTTTTTTGTTCCTAGCTTCCCTTCCCTCATCAAAACTTGAGGTTTTCCCCCCGTTCCTTTTCACCCTCCCCTTGTCTGCCCCCAAGGCCTTTGACCATCTCTTTTTTTCAATGTAATGGCGCGTCCCCCTTGACTCCCCTCTCTGTTCTGGTTTTCCTCTCCCCCGTTTTCCTTTCCGGATTTTTCTTTTATCTTTTTCCCCCTCACGCTGCTGTGTCATTGTCTCCCGGTCCTCTCTTATTGAGTTCGTTTTTTTTTCCCGTCACCGGCGTTTCTGGACTTTTTTTTGAGAGCCGGCCCCTTCCCACCTTTTTATTGTGTTGTTTTGGACCTTGTGATCGCTCGATGTGTTTCTTCACGTTTTATGTCCTGACCTCGCGTCCCTTCGTTGGCTTGCTTTACCACAAACCTACCCGACTTTTCTCTTCGGTTGAGATCATTTCTGCCGTCCCTTTCTTTTCATATTCGGAACCGATCTGAGAGGGCTTTTACTGCTGAGGGCTATTTCGCTTTGGTGCCATCGCCCTGCGGTGCGCTATGACTCTTTTTTCCGTGTAATTTAAAACTGGATTCGCGGTTCTGGGCTGATGCGCGGTGACACATATCCTGCCGTCTTGACGCCGATCAGCGATGATCCGCTTCGAAAGCCTTTTTTTTGGACCTTACACCCGTTATGGCTCCAATCGCTGTTTGCCCACATCGCAACTAGTTAGGTCCTGGATACGTCGGACGTCGCACGCCTATTTATTCTGATTGTTGTATACTGAAGTACCTGTGTTTTTCAGGAATTGCTGAAGTAGCCGAGCTTTAGCCTCTGGGTTGGTTCTCGTTGGTTATTGTACTGTTGTATTCGTCGCGTATTTCCCCCTATGCCTCGCCCTGAGTCCAAGAATTATGAGATTTTCCTGCGGTGGTAGGTCTTCTAAATTGGTTTTTTCCAGCGTGCCTTTTTTTAGCAGTTCCTGTTTCCGATTGAGCGGGAGCCCGCTCCTTTTCTCCCACCTTTTTCCTGCTATAGTGTGCGACTAGTGCTGCACCCCTCTCTTTCGTTCAACTCAGCGTACACCTTGAGTTTCCTGGACCCTTTCCTGCTTGTTCCGACGATCTCCTACAGTGAAGTGCACAATCCTAATGTACCCCCCTTTCGTTCTTTTTTCCCTTCTGGTGGACGCAACCACGCACTTCGTCTTCTTTGTGCTGGGTTGCACCCCGTCGTAGCTTGCGCTGTAGTCTACCCTCGCGGGGGGTCGATGGTGTACTCACTCTTTTGCCTTCACTTCCCGCGCGTTCGTCACGTCCTCTCAGTCCAGATTTCCTCCCCCTTCCCAGAGTTGCACAACTCCCTCCTTTGCGCGCTTGCGGGAAGGTGTATCCCATAGATTAGGACACCGTATCCTGTCGCGTCTTTCTTTTTTGGTGTGTATTTCTTGTTGTCGGGTTGACCGCCTTTTCCAGATTATCTTTCTTTTGGAGACCGTGGTATACAACGGTTGACTTTTTGGCACCTCCGTGTCTGGCGCTGACCGCTTCGATCTTGTGCTTCGAATTCCCCTACCTTTTGCCGCTTTTGTTACAGCACTAATTTTTATCGTTTCTGCCTGTTCCGCGCCCGTGTTTGAGCTCTCCTCCGAGGGTGGCCACGGTCCCCCCCCCCCCACGCTTGCCACCCACTTAGTACCTAGCCAAGCGCAACCTTCTTCGCCCCCCTTGAATGCTGTTACCTTACGTTCGCCACCGGCCTTTTGGATTTTTTTTCTTGGTCGCGTGTATTTTTTAACTTTTCGCGGCCGCTCCGCCCCTCTGTGGCGATCGTCACGTGGCCGGTTTTTTCGTATCCATGGTCCCCCTAGTCCTTTTTCTCTAGTCTTGCATCCCTCATTCTATTTTTTTTCGATTTACTCCCTCCCGTACTGCACCCCCTATAGCACGTGACATACACCTTTTTCCCTTCCTCCCCCCTGCCCTTTTTTGTTATCTGCCTTCGTCCTACTCTGTTCTGTGCATTGTTGGGTTTGATCCCGAGATATACCTTAGCCCGTCATGGTCGGTTTCATGAACCCCCCTTTTGGATAGAGCCGTCGCACTTCTTTTTGACCCCGTAGTCTCCTCCTCCTCCCCCTGTTTTTTCGCTGTCTCCCCGCTTCGTGTGTCGTCCGCCTGGTTTTTGGCGGCTACATGTTGTTGATGCATGTTATTTTGTGTTCGTCACCCAATCGCGAGTAATGCTGGTTTTTTATTTGACCCCCCCTTTTTCAGGCGGTGATCTTGGGGCTTGGGAAACACCTGATTTTTTTTCTTTAAAGTCCCCATTCCCTCAACTTCCATGACTCCTTTTTTCGCCTGCGCGACTTACATCCCGGCAGGTGTCGTTTCCGGGCGCACCTACTCTGCCGGCCACTCCCGATTGAACATACCCGGTGCTCCCCATCCGTTTTTGAGCTTCCTCGATGTGCTGTCGGGTCTTGTTGTTTTCCCCCTACTTCCGGCCTGCCTCCCGGCCTTTGGACACTCATCCCCCGCCGTCTCTCCGGTTATTGTCCACGTTTACGTCACCCACCCTATTTTGTATTTCGTCAACACCCCACCTCCGCAATTAAGCGCCTCGACGAGTTCCATTGCTTGTTTACTTCACTTTGTGCCATCAATTAGTGATCAACGTTCCCTCCTTCAGCGCGAAGCAATACTGATTGCACTTTATGGACAAGTCGCAGCCTTTTCCCTGGAGTCATGCTGCAACACGAGGACGAAAGTTCTGTGCGTTTTGTATACACCTTTGCGTGGATAGGCTCACCTACCTTGCTTCCATCGCAGAGGATTGCTCAGGGTTTCCCTTACTGGCAGACCTTTGACCCGCCCGCCACGTGCTCCCCTTCTTGACCGCGAGTTGTTTCTTCTTGAGATTCCACTCAGACTAGCACTTCCCAGAGCATGTGCGCACTCGCCGGAAGGGCCTTTCTTTTCCCCCTAGACTCAGGTTCTTAAAGAATCGCTTTTTTTTTAAGCCGCGTGGTGTTCTGTAACGCGCCCGCGGCGCCAGCGCGTTTCTTCCCCTCGGTTTCCGAGGACGTCATAACGTCGATGATGTCCCTTTGTCCTGAATTTCGTCCCCCCAAAGAGTCTTTCAACCCCCGTCTCCCCCCCCCTTTTTCGGGTTTGCGGGATCAACCGCTTCCCAGATCGATCTCCCGCCGATTCGAGGCGATTCAGGCCGGAATCGCCCCCTTCGCTCATGCCTCAGGAAGGCTCTAGATTGCTCCCTGTTGTCGACCCTTTGAGCCTCCCTACGGAAGTAGATTCCTTCGAGGCTGTAGATCTCGGTTTCCTTTCCCTAGCCCCCCTTCCCTCCAGAGACTTCAAAAGACGATCTAATATTTGAATCCCCCTCCTTTGTCTTGAGATCATCCGGCTTTGCGCTGCTCTGGAGCGCCTTGGCACTCGCCTCTGCGCTGGGCGCGGGCGGTTGAGCACCTCGACGTCTTTTCTGCTCGGACCCACCCGACTGAGAAATTTTTCTCCTTTTCTTCCTGAGGACGATCGTGTTTGGCGGCCTGCATCTTCTCTCCCTTTTGATTCGAGATCGATGAATTTAGTGCCCCTCCCCTCTTTTTTATCCCCCCCCCCGGAGCTGAGAGGTAGAAACGGCTTCAGTCGTCTTGATTAGCTTTATCCTCGAGGCGCACGCTGGCTCGATCCGTTCTGCCACACTCCCCATCGGTCACTCCCTCCCAACGCTATTGAGAAGGCAGGGGCATACCCCTTCTCCCTTTGTAGGCATTCCGAAGGTTGGTCCTGGGCAAGAGACTGAGCTGGTCCTTTTTTTCCTGTCTCAGCACGATGAGATGGTTCTCTGGTGGGCTGCGGTTTTCGCCGGAGCCCTTTTCCCCCCCCCTCAGGCGAGAAGATCTTGTGCTCCACTTGAGCGGGCTCTCTCTCTTTCTCGGTCGGCGTTGACACGGTCTTCTCCTGCCGAGTGTCTTTAGCAAGAGTTGGAGTTTCTACCCTTCTTTCCCAGACGGTACTATCCTTACAGCGCGTGCCACCGCGTTCTTGTTTTTTTTTCGTTTTTGATGGCGCGCTGGAGACTTGGAGAACGAGGCCTTTTGGTCTCTTTCTGGGCAGACGGTCGTAGGCTCCGGTCCCTTTTCCCCCGTGAGTGTTCACTGCGGCGTAGGGCCCCTGTTCTTGCTCTTCGAGTTCGTAAGGCCTTTCTTGGACTAGCCCAGACAGAGCCCACTCCCCTTTTCAAGAGGTATATAGATAATCCCTCGCTGCTAAGGCACGAGATCCCGACCCATCCGCCTCGATACCTTTTTCCGGCAGGCGACTCTGACTTTTAAGCTCTTTTAAATGGGAGTGAGCCGGATGCCATCCGCGACACTTCCTCCTAATTGCTAAGAAGAATTGCTTTTTCAAAGCACGATCCACCTCTCAGAGCTCTTCCTTCAATCGCGACACCCAAGCCCCTGGCTCTTCTCTTCCGTACAATTAGAATTTTTCACTTTCCTTTGACAAATAGTTGCTCGTGCTGGCGCAAGCAGACTTCGCCTTTCCGTGGCGACGTAGCACTGCCCCCTGGCATTGCTCCTAAGAGTTATTCCCACTCCCCCGTGTGTGTTACACAGGTCCCATATCCGTTCCATTTAAAACCGCTTTCAGCATGCATGCTGCCTAAAGATTCCCTCCGGACCTTGATTGTCTTTTTCGAGAGCCTTTGAGGCTCCAATGATACCCCCCTTCCTCTGGCGGATCTACTGAACGTAAACGTAGTGCCGCGTTGCACAAACAAGTAGTTGCCCTCTTGTGCCTCTGCCCCTCAGAACTTGCGTTGATTCTTCTCGCTAACTTGCCGCTTTTCACGGGGAGGGATCTCAGCGACGGCTTTTGAATCGATGTGAGAGTCATGTGTGAGAGTTAGTAATATCCCTAACCTTCTCGAACTTAAGCTTTCCCGCTGTGTCCGCGGGGATACACGTTCTCATCAATCTAGGCTAAGCTCCTTTTACCGGCCACCCCGTCGCCCTTTGCATTGTCATATGTCGATAGGCTATTTTCATTGCTCGAGTCACGTTTTGTCTATGTTTCCAGAATCTCCGGGGTTACGGACTCCTGTTTCTATTCGTTGTTGGCGTACGCTCCTCGGAAGCAGGTCTGGCTTTCTAGTAGCCCTAGGTCGAATGGGACAGGATGCGAAGCGTCCCCCGTCATATTACTGTGCCTAGTTCTAAGAGGACTAGTAGCGCTGTCTTGCAGGGTCTCGTGATGGTTCGGCCCACGTAGATTCTCTGTCGCATAACAAATTTAATCCCTCACCACGTTTTCAGTAGATATCACTTCCCCGGACGGTATCAATAAATGCACCGATAATTCCGTGGCTTTAGGGTGTACCTGCCGAGCCTACTGTTTTAGCAGGTTATCTGATCTTGGGAAGACCTTTCTGAAGACTGCTGTTCTCGTAGGATACCCCTCGATTAGCGGAATTCCCCTTCGCCGGTTTACTTGACTTCCACGGAATGGAAACCTTTTCGCACGGCTGCGCGGTCGGCAGTGAGATCTGACCCGTAGGAGAGACCCCTCTCTGGTAAAACCCCTCCTGGAGCTTGCAAACTTCACCTCTTTTCGTATCTATCTACTTTTTTCCTCTCTTCGAGAGCTTAAGAAAGAGTTCTGATTTTTTTGGATACCCATGTTTTTCTTTAGCCACCCGCAACCATTTCTCCAGCGGGAGGGCTGGTCGAGCACGCTCCTTTTCGTGTCCATGAAGTTGGATTTCATTGAAAACGGATTATGCGGTCTCTTTTCCTACGTCTCTCTAGCCACTCTATGACTCAGCATTCTTTTTTTCTTTTTCACCGAGTCGGACCTCACGTCCCATTATTTGCCGTTCTCCCACCCTCACTTCTTCCTGCTGCCTTTTCCCCCCCTTATCACAATCCTGTTTGATGGTTTCCGCGCCCCCGCGCGCTAGGCATCGCGCTTCTATCACGAGTTTTCTTTTTTTTATTTTCCGCCGTCTTCTTTCATTTTTCACATTACCCCTTTTAAGAAGCCGCCTTACTTCCCTTTTTTATTATTTCTGTAGGGACCTTAAATTACTTTTCCCTCCTTTTTCGCGAGTCGTCCGTTGGACGCACGGTTCTCCACTGTGTCTTTCAAATTTTACACCCAACTTCTCCACGACGCGTTCGTCCCCCCCCCCCCTCCCTCTCGCTGCACACGCTATTGTACTGTTTTCCTGCGTTTCCCCTGCCTTCTGTCCCCGTGTTCCCCCCCTCGTCCCCTTCGTCGTCTCCGTTCCCTGCACCTCCCTTCTCAGTCTATTTACGACCCCGTTTATGCATGAGCTCTTTAACCTGCGTTCTTCTTTTCTGTTGCCCTTCTCCATATCCCCTCCTTCCTCGGCCATCAGTTTCCCACCCTCGCAATTTTTCGTATGTAGGATTCAGTTCACGGTTTCCTTCCTAGTGAACGGACCCGGGCTTCCTGACTTTTCTCCTTCTAGGGGTGTGCTGCATTGCCTAGCCGGTACAGGACATCAGCTTCCCGTGGACTCCAAGACCTTCTTTTACTGAGTGGATGTGCAGTCCCCCGCCTCCGCATACAAATTTTCATAAGGGTCGTTATCTACTTGGCTCTATGTTGTTGTTGTGGCCTGGCACCATACAAAGCGGGCTTTGACGTCCGCTTCCAGTAATACGTGATAGGCAAATCCCCCAAAGTTCTCTTTCCGCCTTGGAGTCCCAGAGCCCTCTCCCTCTTCTCTTCAGAGGAGTTCTAGTAGATGGAGACCACGTCTGTACCCCCCGACGATTCTCGGCTGGAGCACTGCTTCCTCGAAGTTCCCCACCCCGCTCACGGCCCCTCCCTTCCTGAGATCCTCGACTATCCCATTAACGCGATAGTCCCACAGGGACCTCGACACCCCCGTGGGTGCCCGCACTGAGCTCGTGAACTGGCAGCTTAGCCAGAGATCCCTTTTTCTCGATTCCGTCACCCCGTTACACAGGAGCAGAACGCTTCATCGCTCTTTGAGGAAGATCATTATGCTTGCGAGGCCGGCAGGTATGAACTGGGACCCGTCCTGGCTTCCCACCAGGGAACCTTCAGCGAGCTGATCGCCATGGATGCTCTTTTTCCCCCATCCACAGTAAGACCTTGCGCGTTCTTCCTCACAGCCCCCCTTCTGAGAGCTCTCTCGGTTTCCCGGGTCCACCACACGGTGATCGAAGGGCGACGCCGAGAAAGATCGGGATTTCTCGTAGTTTTTACCTTTTAGAGTTTGAGAGAGTTGCGAGGGACTTTCACGTCCCTCCCCTGTGAGCGGAGTGCCGCGCCTTTTTTTTTTTGAATAGGGAGAGGTGTCAGCGCATCCCCCTGCCTTCAAGAGTTTTTCATGAAAGCGTGCGCCTCCCTCAAGATGCATGCTGGTCGTCTGCAGGTTATAATCTATGGAACCGACTCCTTCATAATTTCATGGTGCCTTTATAGCGTCTTTCTAGCTGGGCGGGACCCTCCCTCCGGGGGAAGACCTCGGGCAAGGCACGAATGCTTCTGTGAGGCACCTCCCTGGTAGCACCTTCAGCCTTTGACACGACCGTCTTCCCTTGAGCGATTCTACCCCTCCTTTCATCGGTATCCTACTGCCAGCAACTCCTAATCCGCCATCCTTGCCCCCCCTCCCACCTTTTTTTTGTCTTAAAGACGCCGTTCGAGGGCCGAGGTGTTCTTTCCTACTGTCGTTGGAGGCCCCTCGCGCTTTCCAGATCCCTCGCACTCCGTGTCCGGACGGGTGCGGACCGGCTGACCCGGAACACGACCACGTGGCGCCCACTGCTCAGATCTGAGGCTTACTTTCCGAGCCTTTAGCAGCCTGCACCTCGATCCCCCCCTCTCTATTGCTGCAATTGGCGGGCTCTTGACCAGAACCCCTCGGGAAGGCCATGACAGGCGCCAGTTTTCCCCTTCTCCGACTGGTTTTCCCCCGTACGCGTTTGTTTGCCGACTCGCGCCCAGCCTGAGCTGGCACGGCCTTCCGCCGATCGGTGCTGCCGTTCTTTTCCGCCTGCTAGCTGATTCCCCTTCCCGCTCAAGAGCTATCAAGCCAATGCCTTTCGCGGGTAAGAAACCCCCCAGCCTCTGTCTCCGACTCGCTTTTTTTCTTCCCGCGTTCCTGCCAGACGACCTCTATCGATGCATCCTCGTATCTCCCCTCTCTTCGCCGGGTTGTTTTCGCCCATACGATTTAGGGAAGCACAAGCCCTCTCGCCGCCCCCCTCGAGCTGTCCGACGCCCCGTCACATCAGCGCCGCCGCCGCTCTTTCTCTTTTTTCATCCTGCCGTTTTTTTTTTTCGGCGCTTTCTGAGGGAGCGCGCGCGGCCCCTCGCACCTTCTCCAGATGCGGTGCGTCCGACCTCTCCTAGTCGGATGCGTCGTCCATGCCGCATGCTCAGTCGGCCGCTGTCCGGCCGGTTTATCGTGCTGGCCTTCCTTTCCCATGCCTTTTGAGCGGAGATTGAGATCGAGGCACAGGGTTAGAGGCACGTGCTCCAAGGGCGGTTTCACTCCCGGCTTGCGCGGACCGTATAACGGCAGGTTGCGCGTTTGGTCCTCAGCAGATCGCTTTCTTGTGTCGCACGATGCGAGCGGGCTCGGGGCTGCCAAACACTCGGCTGAACGCCAGGCTACCGGAGCCGGCGGGAAATGACCACCTTGGTCGGCTGCCCGACGGTTCTTCTTTTTTCATCTCCTTATGGTTGGCGCCCTGGCGCAGGGATTCAGTTGACAGCGATGGCTTTCGCCGGCGTCCCTGGCGAGTTTCAGACTCCTTACTTCCCCTATTGGTTGACAAGTTATGCTTAGTCTTCTTTTCCGCAGCCGGGCGACCCGGTTTAGTCTTTTCGATGGCTCTTTGATAGAATCCGGAGGTGATACTCCACTCCAGGCGATACCCTTTTCCCTCTTGTTTAGTTTCTCCGGAGTGATGTTCGTGTTAACTTGTCCGCGCCCGATTAGAGTCCTTATTTTTGCTTTCCTTCCGGCGTTTTTTTACTTTTTCCCGCCCCAATTTCCATGAAGGTCTTCTCTTTATGGGAGGGGCAACTCGTGTTACCTCCGCGTTTTTCCTTTGCACTAACTTAGTCTCTGCTTCAGGTTGCACGGGACGGCGACCTTCCAGCGGCTACGCTTTTTCTATTTCACATCTGACGGTTGTTTGACCGCCCTCGCTGTACCCCGGGACGGATCCTATTAACCGCGGATATCCTTACTGGAAGCTATTTTAATTTGGAAGATTCAGGAGTGCTCCGTTGAACGGCGCGATGCGCGCCGGCGATTAGCCTTTGCCTTTTGTCACTGTAGTTTTTTGAAGAAGGAACGAATTAATTGATCTCTAAGTGATCTATGTAGCGATGCGTTTTTATTGATACTCGAAACCTTCTTTTTTTAAACCGTGGCCCTCGGCTTTGCGAGATTTTTGCGACCCTGCGCGCAGGGAGGTGGCTGTTTGGAATTTGAGACGTTCACCCCTTTTTTCCTCCCTTAGTCCCTGTCTGGGAAACTCTCGTTGGTGGGTCCCGCGCCCCCATTATCTTCCAGTCCCTGAACCGCCCCGAACGATCTACCACTACTCACTAGCCTGATCCTGCCTCCCCGCTCCCCAACCTTTTTTCTGATTGTTTCGAGCGACTTCGACGGCTCCTTTTACGCCAGCTGCTACGTTCCGCGCGTGGCTCTCCTGGAACCTTCCGCGAGACCTTTTACCCCCCACGGCCTGACTTCAGTTGGCAAGTTTCCATCGAGATCGATAGTAGCACCATTCCTTGTCTCAGTGGTCTTTCCGCAAGGTGATTTTTCTTTCTCCTACCTCATCCCCTTCCGGTTAAGACTCTTCTAGTTCCTTTTATGCCGTGGGAAATCTACGCTCATGCATCTCCGATGCGAGACCATGGGCCTCCTGGTCTCCCCCTTTTCCACCTCCCTTTTTCCCTCTCCGACGGCAGACTTCCTAGATGCACGACGTCGTAAAAAATCTCCTTTCGAGCTTTTTGTGTAGATACGGAAATCCCTACAACGTCAGACACCCTCTACTTTTTTTTAGAATCCGTCAGAGTCCTTTCACTCCCCACTCTCTTCGGTGCTCTCCGATGCGGGATCGCCCCTTCCAAGAGTCTCTTCTTTCGTGAGAGCCCGCTTATGTGATGTCACGGCTCGCTGCGTCCCCCCTTTCCGATTTTTTGTACGGAATTTACTCCTCTAGTAGGCCGGCGGTGATGTTGTTTGAGCTGCCCGAGCCCTGAGCCGTATCGTTCGTCCCAAATGCGATAACCAAAAGAGTGATCGCTTTAGCTTTCTTGTGATTACGGAGATCTAAAACTATTCCCCTTTCCTTTTCCTATAAGGGTGTCCAGGGTATGCCGTCTTTTGCGACCCCTTAAGAGCAGTCGATTGTCTTTTAGTCCTACAACGGCATTCTGATTCCCTACGCGGGTTTTTTATCGGAGGAGTCTTCCTTTTTAGACCTTTAGACTCGCTCTTCTTTCCCTACTTTCCCGGCTCCAAGGAAGTATCCAAAGGTTCGTTACTCTTTATCGAGCCGGGGACGAATATTTTTTTCGGCTGGGCCCAACTGATATGCCACCACGCCCCGTCATCGACGCTAATCTATTTATACGCTCCGTGGTGTTAGTGCTCCCCTAAGCGTCGAGGCGGCTTGTGTGTCAATGATTCTTCTTCAGACCTTTTACAGACGATACCGAGTCGGCTCTTGTGGAGTTGTTTGGAGGCACGCTTGCCGAGATGTTCCCTTCCTGTTCCGTGACACCTTTGAGCTTTTGCGAGGAGCATTCTTTCTGCTTGACCCGAGAAACTCGCTCTG
>Ga0179593_1594975_pt1 | contig 13213 bp, 8 predicted proteins | sample CZODoug2_1_08_16_FD_185931 | JGI IMG/M metagenome (GOLD analysis project Ga0179593, IMG submission 185931) | Vadose zone soil fungal communities from Angelo Coast Range Reserve, California, USA - CZODoug2_1_08_16fungal (PacBio error correction) | ecosystem: Environmental > Terrestrial > Soil >... | reverse complement strand
TGCACACTAATTCCCCTTCGGTTTGGAAAAGTCGGAGAGTAAGCGCTTCTAAAGTCCCCCCTTCCCACTTTTAGCGATAAGGTTCTATGTGTTATTTCAGTCTCCTTCCCGTGATCGAGGACCAATGCCCCCGTGCGTGTTCAAACCACCCCCTTACCCCCCTGACGACCCTGCAATGTTTGACTTGCGCACCTTCCCCAAGGCGTCGTCCTCGCACCCCCCACTTTTTCCGACCCACAACCCCCCCCCCCAAACTGGAATGCCGGCACCAACCGATCGTTATAATTTCGGGGTCTTTACCGCTCCCCCTTCCCCCCATCATGCTGAGAATGCGGTCCGTCCTCCCTTCTAAGATCCTCAACGGCTCACGCTTTTTTCACGTTGCCTTGACCCATGGGCCGTTATGTGTTCTGCTTCATGCCCCCAATTGACGTCGCCCCCACCTTTTGTGTTTTCTAGTTCTCCACGCGACTCAGTTTTTTTTCCTTTGGTATTTCCTGTGGACAGGTTTCGCCTTTGTTGTTCCTTCGTTGCTTCCCCTTCTAGTCTGTCTTCCCCCCTCCTCTTTTTTTGTATTGAGCGGCTGATGTTAGGCTTGTTGAGAACTTTCCTTCACAACTTTCTGGTCAGTCCGGTTCCCCGCCCCCGGCGTCACCATTTCACTGCTTGCACCTTTTGTGCTCCTTTTGTTCCCTCGTGCTGCCGTTGGTGTTGTTATCTTGCCCTCCCCCGAGTTTTTGAACCCCCATTTTTGGTCAGATACGCGGGCCCAGTAATAATTTTTTTTTTTCCCCCCATGAGATTGTCCCTCTTTTTGTCACACCTGTCGGCTTCCAAGTAGGTCCCGTCTTTTTCTAGTTCTTCGTTCTCTTTTTTTCCGGGAGGTCTCCACTCCCCCTCTTCCCTGACAGCCTGACCCCCCCTGAACGGGCCCCGACCCACATGTGAGTTTACTTCGCTATTTCCGGTCAGGGTGCCCCTAAATGATTGATCTTTTCTCTTTTTCTCCTCCCTTTTCTTGCAGTGAAGGTAGAAGCGCAGTATGTTGGTCCCCCCTGTCCGCCAATCTTCCGCAAATTCTTCGTCAGGAGGTTTTTTGATATTTCCTTTTCTGTGAAACTTAGAGCCCCTCCCGGCAGAACATTAGTTTTCCCCTTTACTTCAGCGGACCTGGTGCCTTTTTTTCCCCCCCCCCCAAAGTAGCCTGGGCTTTCTTCCTCAGTAGGACCTGATCGTAGATTTAAAGTTTTCCCTTTTTCCTTTTTTTCCCCTAATGAAGTGAAGTCTTTCAGTTATTACCCAAATCCCTTTTGCTGCTTCTGTCCTTTTGGTACTGTCACCCCTTTTTAACTCGTCGGACGTTTCATTTTTTTAATCTAGGACCCCACCCGTAAGGCCCCCTCTGTTGTGTCCTCCCGGAACCATTGATTCGATACGTGGAAGCCCTTAAAGTCTTTTTAATTCGGCTGCCCCCGCATCACAAGGTCCCACCAAAAGCCCCCCCACCCAAAAACACAAAACACCCCCCTTCAAACACGTAGTTCCCAACCTTCCCCGGGCAGCCTTTTTCCCCCCTGAGGCTCCCCCTTATTTGAGGGACCCACTGTGGCAGGGGCTCCTTTTTTTTTCTTTATTCCACCTCTTCTGTGGCGTGCTCCCCCAACCCGAATTTGCCCCAACCACTTTTGTGCGAGATATAGTTTCTCCCAGGCCCTTTGTGTTTCCGGGCTTTGTTTGGTTTTGCTTTATGGGCTTTCCCCTTACTGCCCCTTTTTCCCCCCAGTGACTGAAAAGTTCCCTGGGTTAGTAGGGGACCATCCGGTTCATTTGTTAGTGTTCTCGCCTTCCGTTTTTTTCCTTTGCTGGACTTCTTCTACTATATCGCATTGAGAAGGCGTGTTTGAGTTTTTTATTTCAAGGCCTGTGTGGGGGGATGTCTGTTTTTATACCGACAGTGGGCGCATCATGACGTTGTTTTATGTTCGTGCGTGATCACCCTAACCCCATCTTATGGATCCTTTGAGTTCCGGTTGGGAGTGTCTTTTTCCCGGCTTGTCTCACTCCGGTTTCACCGCGCGCCGGCAACCCCCTCGGGCAGCGAGTTCACTTGTATTTTTGAGACCGAACTCTTTTAGCTTTTTTCTGCTGGTCCTTTTTCCTTTTTCCGACTTGTGATAACGTCGATGTTTTTTTTCCGTTAGGTTCCCCCCTTTTCCTTCTATTTTGCACTTTTGACCCTAGTTTTAAGGCACGTTTCATAACTACATACATATGCCCCGTGGCTCTTCGACGGGCAAACCTTTTCCTCCTCCCCAGGCGGGTATCCCCTCCTTACCTCGGCGTGTGCAGCTCCCCCCCTTGGTTCTACCGAACATGTTATTGGGTTTCCTTGCCTTGGTCCTACACACGTATCATCTTTCCGTGGCGACATGTTCACATCCCCTCCTTTCTTTATGTTCTACTCACTCCTCGATGGCTCGTAGTTTTCCCCCCCCCTTCTCATCGGAATTTTTTAATACGACTCTTTTTCCTTAAAAGATTGCCATTCTTTTTACGACCCATATCGGTCGTCTTTGCAGCTTTTCCTTCTCGGAACCCCACCCCCCCCAAACCATCCTGGCCCCTCCCGTTCTCGGTCGTTTGTCTTGATTGGTGTTTTCGCTTTTTTCCCTCCCTGAGCCCCAACTACTCGTCGTTTCTGTCTCTCTGCCGGTAGAAGAGTCCTTTTTTTCTGCAGGTATACGATGATCCCACCCGGTCGTTCCGTAAGTGTGTTTTCCCCATATCAAAAAGGTGAGCGTGTTCCCACCCACTTCTGAACCCGACTGTGGCAAACTCGCTTCTTCCCCCTCCGGGTCTAGAATCCTGGTGGGTTTTGTCTTTCCTTCCCTGTGTTTGATCCTGTTATTGCCCTTTCATTCAGTGGCCCCGGTTTTTGCGGCCGGCCGCTTTTTTCCTTCCCTTTTTCTTTTCTTCTGGCTTTTTTGTTTTTCTTAAATCCACTGTCTCCGCGTTTTTTTTTCTTTTTTTTTCGACCTGCCGTGCTTTTACTCCCCCCAGGTCTCTTGTGATTCTACGCGCGGCGCTGATAAACGGTCCCCCATGCCACACCTTTCCTTCCCTTTTGGGGTTTCGGTTTACCTCATCGGCCTATTAGTCTTGTTTGATCGTCTGCATTACCCCGCAATAGAAACCCCCGCGCGTTCTCGTATTGCCTCTTGTTCCCACGATTTCCTGATGTTCCTCGTTTCCCGAACCGTAACCTCATCTCGAAGAGTTAGTTTTTGAATTTGTGCTTGGACTTTTTTGCTTTGACTTTTCCATCTTTAACCCGCTTATGACCTGCGCGACTAGGTTCTGGTTCGTGTTTTTGAAGCTGGTTGTGTGCGGGGCTCCCGGCTCTCGGTCCTCCCGTATATAGTTTGACCTCCCCTCGGGGGGGTGATTGACCTTGGGACGACTCGGGGACGGCGCCCCTCTCCCTTCTGTGAATTGATGCCCGCCACGGTCTGTTGCCGATCCATCATATCTCCTGGTTTTTTTTTGTTTTCCCACCTTTCTTTGAAAGTTGGTTCTTTCGGGAAGGTTCTCAGTCCTTCCCATTTTTTTTATTGTGCATTTTCCCGAACCACATAAGGAACCTTTTCTTTCCACTTCTTTTTCTTCCCCTGGAACCCAATTTTTTCCTTTTTTTTCTGTTTCCCAAGACGATGTCCCCAATGAAACTTTTAAGCAATGGCAACTACCGACCTTTTTTTTTTTCTGAACGAGAGCAGGTGTGATCCCCCCCCGGAAAATGTAGGGAAGGGAGGAGCGAGACGATTTCGATCCTTCCATGGTGTTTCTGCCATCTCATTTTTTGCTGGATGGGTTCACTTTGAAAGGTCACGACGGATAGTCGTTCCCCTGAACCTTTCCAGGTCAACCCTATTGTTTAGCCCCCACCTGAGTGGGGTCTTTTTTTCCTTTTTTTTACCCCTCCCAAGACCGTCAACCTAAACCCAGTTTGGCCGAGGGGTCCAACCCGCCAAAGCCGGCGTCGGTCGCCCACTATGCCGCTGACTCCTCTTCCTCTTTTTGCCGCTTGGACTTTGTGCACGTTGTTCCGGCATGACAGAAACTTCCCTAGCGTCGCGTGATCTTCCTTCCTGTGTTTTTTGTGGTTGAGACTCCAATTCGATTTCAATCGTTGGGACCAAGTTCGTTAGTGCCCCAGTTTCCACCCCGTGTGGTAACCCCCACCCCCACCTGTTTCGCTTTGTCTTTCTGATCTTTTTGCGAGTGCCTCAAACGGTGTGATTTTGTTGTTTTGTATGCATTAGAAGGACCCCCGTTTTTTTTTTGTTTTGTTTGCCCCCCCTGCGACGTTATATCAATGGTTGGCAGAAGTTAATAAATTGCTGGGGGATTTCCTTGCTCCGGGGGTCAACCGCCGTTTGCTGAATTTAAGAAGGCAGTCAGGTTTCTCCGCAGATACATAGGGGCCCTGGACGTTGACCTCGAGTAACCTGTTTTGCTCAAAAATGCCGCTCACCGAACGCATTTTATCACCCCCCCTTTGTTGGTCCCGGGACTAACACGTAGTGTCCCCTGTCTCCGTGGCTAGGGGATACGCTTGCAGTTCTTGTCACCATCGGTCTTTGGAGTGATTTTGTTGGGTCCACACTTCATTTCTTTCCCTGACAGTTGAAAACACCCCAAACAAGATCTACACACATGCCGTCCCCTTCGGTTCCGGGGCAAACCCGTTTTTGTTATCATAACCCCCCGTTCCTCCCTTTAACCATGATCATTTTGTGGAAGTCTGGTATCGCGACCAACCCCGAGGACCCCGGTAAACCAAAGACCCACTGGATTTCTTTTAGGTTTACTATCTTCAGGCCCTCAGGATGCCAGCTTTTGCCTCCGGTTTTGAAGGCCTGAACTTCTTGTTGGGGTTTTTCTCCCCTTTGGTGTTACGTGGCCCGCCCTCTGTTGTCCCCACACTTTGTTCAGGGGGCGTGAAATAGATTACCCTTCGGAATAGACCACCTTCCTGTGATCAGCCTCCCCCCCGCATTAGTTTTTGATCCGCAAGCAGGCCCCACGATTGCTGATAATTCACCCCCCTTTGGGGGGTTTACTTTTTCTTTAGGAGGACAACGTTTCTTCTGGTCCATCAGCCCACCCCCCCCCCCCCCATGCACCTACCCTGCCGATTGTTGTAGTTGCCCCCCCTCGTCACCCCCATTCCACAGGCCTGATCTATTGGGAAACCTAGTAACACGTTTACATTGGATGCCTTTGCTTTCCCCAGGTTGTGCCCTTTTCCGTCGGACCAACCCCTCACCTCCGCCCCGCCTTTACCATGGTGAACTTTAGGCCCACTCCCCCCCAGGCAGTCCCCGTAAATAATTAGAAGGAATTGCATTGCTTCCAGAGCTGCTTGGCGCTCTCCCCAACCGCGCCCCCCTCTGTTTTTTTCCCCGACGACTTTGCAAGCCGCCTAGCAAATCCAGGTGGTTTGACACTACCACCGCTTGGTTGGCGCCCCCCAGCCTCCACGTCACAAACTTGGAGTAAGGCCCATGCAGTGCGGTCCGTGAACACTAGCCCTAACGTCGTTTTTTCTCGACCTTTTTATGCTGCCTCAATGTTCTCCCTCGTCGGATCTCGCCCCTATGTTCGAAGCCCTCGTGAGTCCTTTTCCCGAGGGTCCTTTTTCCCCTTGCTTTTATGTTCTGAAATTTCCCTTCTCCGGTTTTTCCGCGTTTACCGTCGGGAAATAGTTCCAGAACCTGTTCCGCCCGCCGCCGTTTTTGGTTTTTTTTCACAGGAGATCAATATCGCTCTTGAAGCAGGTATGGAGTTTTTTTCCAGCGTTTTATCGCTGTCCGCCTTCCATTGCCCCCCCATTTCAATGACTCGTTCCCGGCGGGTGTGATGCCCGGTTTCGACCCCCCAATCCAGGCCTGTTCTCCCCACCGAATTTTTAACATAGTTTCCGGTATAATGCGTCCAGGGTCCCTTTTCACCGGTTACCCACAAACTCATGGAGGTTTTTCACGTCGTCTCCCATCCTTTTTGGCCGTTCTTTTTCGTGTGAAAACAGATGTTCCCGAGCGCCCGTGCAATTTTTGCAGATAAGCCAATCTTTCTTTCCCCCCGTCCTCAAAATGGCCTTTGGCTTTTCGAGTTTTCCCAGCAGGGAGATTCACTTGGTTTTTTTTGGTCAAATTTCACACATTTGTATATAAACCTGCCCTTGTTTAATTTCGCGGGCCCCCGCCTTCGCGAGAAGGTTGCCCCCCCCCGGCGGGATGTGTTATTTCGACTCTCTTTTCATGAGTCTCATACCCTCTTTTTAAATGCCTTATGCCTGTTTCTGTGGTTCCGTCCCCATGCTTGAAAACTCTCCCAGATGGTAGGAACTGGAGCAGACACTAGCGCCATTGACCCCGGTCGAGTAGGTGTAGGGTTCATTAGTGTCAGCCCTTTTCCTTAAGTTCATCTTATTCGAGCCCTTGCTGGGACTGATTTCCCAGTAGTGATAACCCATACCTCCCCCCCCCCAACCCACAGAGTCCAAGGAACCCCCTCTCCATGTATCCAGGTTTTTGTCCTCGTTAGTCGCGGAGCTTCCACCAGGGAGTTCAGATACACCCACCCACTGCCACCCCACATTGGGACCCCCGTTTTCCCCCCCCCCCCCCCCTCCTTGCCCTTGTATGTATGAGTCCTCAGGTTTATTTTCTTTTTTCCCAGTTGTCCTCACCATTATTGCTTGCTTTCCCCATGCCGAGGCGCACTTACCGGCGGCTCCCGCGCTCGTAAGTTTTTCCCAAGGCTTTTCCAGTTCCGCCACCCAGACTTTTTTTCGTTGTTTTGGTCTGTCCCATCCCCTGCGTGACTTGATCCAGGCTAGAGTGGAATCCCTCGAACTGCGCTTCGGCATTTTTCGTTTGGAAAGGACAAGATGTGTTGTTTTAATTCCCCCTTTGATTTCGGGCTTTCCAGTTTCCCCACATTAGAGGCTTCTTGATCTTGGGCCCTCTGAGTTGTTTTTGTTTTCCCCTTTCTCCCTTTCTTGGACACGTTTTTTGGAAGCGTTGCTCCACAGCCCGGATTTTTGCCTTTTGTTTGCCCATTGCCAATCTTGCCATCTTTTGCGTGTTTCCTTCCTTTGGCTTGCGGCGAGGTGTGTTTCCTCCGAGTTTGGTTCCTTGCCCCCACAAAAAGGAACGTGCCCTTCCCCCTTTCAGGGGCCGTCCCCTAATGTACCATTTGCGATAACTGGAAACTTTCGTATTGATAGAGTGTCGCGACTCAGGTCGACGGAATTATGTGTTCTGGCCCCGCACTTCTTCTCTTCAGTCAAGCTTGGGTTTTTATTTCTCCCCCCCCCTCTTTACTTGGCCTACCAATCCAGCGAAGTATGTGTTTCTCCTTTTGCCCTGATTTCCCTTCGTGATTGTACGCGGAACAGGTTTGTTTCCACCTTTGAAGTTGGGTCTCTCTTTTCCTCCCTCCGTGTGAGAAGATGTTTCCCCCGTTCCCTTCTCGGGGTCCACCCTGCCCCATCGTCTGGGCCCCTTTTTTTCCGGTTTTACAATGTTAGGAGTTTTGTGCTTTCTTTTTTCCCTTCACTCGCTGGTCAGGGACGGTCGGGCACGAGATAAACTCCTCAAGGCATCCCCCCTCCCCGGGGTTGTGGCTCTTCTTCCTACCTCCCCTTCCGAGGTCCCGCTCCTCCGTGGCGACATTGAGATTGGATGAGGCTACTTCAACTTTTTTTTCTCGAGCTGTGCTCCCAATGCTCAAATAGTTTTTTGACCCGCCCCGTCTTCCAGTGCCTCACGATTTTTCTTCAATTTCAATGACCTGTGCTTTCAGCCCCTTTTCGGACAATCCACGGGCGTTAACTCCCCCTTGCACACACCATGACGGACGATCCGCGATGGTAGGTGTGGCACACGGATTTTTTTTTCCCACCCTGAGAACCCCAACCATCCTTTTTTAGGCCTTCGAGCCGACAACTTCAACCAAAACATCCCTGCGCTCTCGTACCTCCTTGGCCGTAGGATTTTTTCGTGAGAAATGTACCCAACCATTGTTACTTGAAAAGCGTGCTTCTCGTGCTCGGTTTAGTTTTCCCCCCCCTTTTATTCGCTTTTTCCCGTGATCCGGGCCTTCATTTTGTCCCTTAATGTCAGGAATTCTCACTATTTTTTATTGTTTAGTTTTTTGCATTCATTCGTGGTAGCGGCAGAGTTGTCTAGCCCTCCGTCCTTTTAATTTCCCTCATCAGATTCTTGACCCAAGGTTTTTTTGTTCTCTCCGCGTGGTGCGTGAGTTTTTTTTTTTCTGGCCGAAACCCAGCGGAAGCCCCTGGCTTTTCCTTTTCAACGGCGTTGCCGTTTAGATCTAGGCCTTTCCCCCAAGCCGGCGAGTGCTAACTGACTGCCGTCCTGTTCGTTCGTTTCTGGAAAATCGTGTGTTCCTTTTCATTTTTTCCCCTTCTTCCTCAAATCGCCTGATAGTGTTTGCGGCCCCTTGTCTCACGGTTTCCTTTTTAAACCTTTTTTTCATCCTCATGACCTGAGCAATTTGTAGACTCTTCCTCGGCGGGTTGCGTGAGGAGACCTAATCATTTTGTTATTCCTTTTTTTGTGGTCTTAAAGCCCTGGCACCCCTTCTTTTCTACCAGTCTTTCCCCCCCCCCTCCATTTTCACGGGCGGTTGAGCCCTCTATGTGCGATAGGATGTGAGTATACCCGTTAGCTTCCCTTTGTCCCCCCCGGTCACTCCGCACTTTTGGCGGGGTCTTTTCCCTGACGGTTTAACCAGATGCCGTTTCTCGCCCGTTCTTTACCTGGAACTTCGGACCTCCCCTCTGTTGTTTCTATGTTCCTCTTTTTCGAGTTCATTGTGTTTTTCCCCTTTTTCCGTAGACTACCCCCCCCGGCTAGAATTCGTCACTCCTTTTTTGCTTCCCAGGTGATATGCAGGATTGTTTTTTACTTTCCGGACGGTTTTTGTCGTTAATTAGTTCCCCACGGTGGCGTGCAAGCCCCCCGTTTTTTGTTTTTCCCCAATACTTTTAACCTTCGCCTTATTCCCGGGGAACCGATGCTTCTTGTCCCTTTTTTCTCCCGTGGATGATATAGGGGTGGCCTTTCCCTTGGACCCCCCCCCCCCCTTTTCATGACTGGAGTTTTTACGCTACAATATCTCTTTGTACACACCCTTTTTTGAGGTGGCTCCGAGGGTCGTTTTAGTTCACCGAAGTGTTCCGTGGCCTGTTCTTGCTACGTGAAGAAGCACGTTGCCCCTTTTGGTTTTGTCCAATCCCCCGACGGTCCTTAGAACGGACCGACTGCGGCTTTTGCTCAACCTTCATTGTGCGATCGTTCTGTGGAAGACCCGAGAACCATTACTTGCCCGTGTTAAGCGGCTTTTCTTGTGTTTAAACACACTTCGGCTTTCCGTGTCAGTGAAGGAACCACGTTCCCTTTATGTCCTTTTTTCTTCTTTCTTTCTGAAATTGGCCAGAGCAGTTCCCCTGCTCCTTAGAGACCCTCTGAGATTTCTGCTCTGCTACTGAGTTTGATCGCTTCTCCTGTAGAGAGCCCGTTTCTCTTTCCTGAAACATAAGAGATTTGAACCTTTATGTTTTTTTTTTCAGAAGTCCGTGCCGTGTGCGTCTGGCCCAGACCTATCATTTGCTGCTTCGGCACGAGGTCACCCTTATTGCCTTCCTTTTTCATCAATGATCTATAAGTTTTTGCGTACTACCCTTAAGCGGGTTTTCCCGTGGGCCTCCCCAGGCCAGAATGTTTTTGCTTCATAGTGGGCGTGTGGCAAGGATTTTCACTCCCCCCACCTTGTTTTTTTAGCCATCCAGGAATTCATGTCCTTGCATGCCCTTTGGTTTCGGGATCCCCCCAGTTTTTTTTATTCTTGAGAATCTCCCCAGGCGCGACATGTGATCCCCAGTCCCTCCTTTCATTTTCCATTGCAAAGCCTGTCTTTTTTAAACTCTGAATGATGCGGTACTTACAGTACCCCATGTCGTTGACAGCGGTACCCTTGGATCGAGTCCGGTGGTCTCCTTTTCTGTTGTCCCTTTCCTTCCCCCTTTCCAGGCCACACCCTTGATCGCTTTTCCCCTCACCACTCCCACATCCTTCTTTGCTTCTGGAAAGCCCCTTTTAGTTTTGAGCGACGCTGGCCCGGTTCAACGTAGGTCTACCCTTTTCCCCCCCCCCCATTGGGGATCGCGGTATTAGGGAACCTGCCCCAGCAGGCTGGGAGCACTTCCCCCCTTAGTCAAAATCCCTCTGAGGCCTTAATTTTTGGGGCTGCGAACTCATTTTGAGGTTGTCCTTCCCATTTCTAGTTATTCTTTTTTTTATCTATCTTTAATCCCACCTTCCTTTTGGGGGAGATGATGACCCCAATTTTCGAATCCCTTTCCATTTTCCAAGTCTTCCCCGACCACCCCTTGCGTTGCCCCGGAAAAATACTCCCTTTTTTTTTTGCGAGGGGCAGAGGAGGAACACGTCATAGCATGGGAGCACCCGCCGAGTTTTATTCTGAGTATGGGGCGTGTCCCCCTCCTTTTGTATTTTGGCTTTACTGTCGGGCTTGACTTTCAAGTAATTGCTTTATTGTCCCCATTTTCTGCAGTTCTGACCGGCGCTTGGATAACATTTTCGGCGGTCCCCTTCCGTCAAGTTGACTCTAGTGAAAACCCTGGCCTTTGTGGACGACCAACCTCTGCCCTCACCCGGGACTCCTTTTTCCCCCAATGACCCACCAAGCTTCCTCCATTTTTTTTTCCGTGAAACCCAACCCTTATGTGTCCGCTTACTCTACACCTCCTTTTGCCGAGGACCTGGCTTCAGTGTTTTCCAGAGTGGTTGGCCCGTTCTACGGGAATGTTATTCTCACAGCACCTCCTTTTTTTTTCCTATTTGACTGTCATCCAGAAAACAACCTCGCAGCCCCCCTGGCGTGCATCTGAGTCCCCGCCCTCTAACCAACCTTTCTTTCTTGATCTTTTCATGCACCATTTTGAAAACTTTCAATGTGATAGGTTCTTCTCGTTTTTGCCACTCTCACATGTGTTTTCTTAACCCAAACGCCTTACCCACGATGCGAGGCTTCTTTCCCCACCTGCAGTCCCCTGTTTGCAGACCCGACATGAAGACTTGATTTTCCTTTTTTGTCGCAGTTGGCATGTGCAAGACCATTGATGGGCCCCCCACTCAATGTCATTGCGACGGGTCTACGCCTTACTTGTTTTTTTCTCTCTCCTCTTTTACCGGGTCTGCGGAGGACCCTCCCTTTCCGAGCCCCTTCCCGGCCTGAATCGTTCAGCCTTTCCAAATTTTTTGGAGGGTGCCCCCCTACTATCAGCCGGCCGGCCCCTTTCTCGCAGGTCCATCTACTCCCCCATGCACGTCGGCAGACAGAATATTTTCCCCGTTTTTTTTAGTGCTTCAACTACCTCGGGGCCCCCGTCCCCCTCTGAACAGTTTTTTTTTTTTACGATGTATGGGGACCCACCCTACAAACAGACCCCCCCAGGTTTTAATGACCCTTGGGGGGGAAAAGTCATTCGTTGTCCCCCCTGATTACGACTCGCAAACTTTTTTTCCGGTGGGACACGCCACAAGTACCCGCTCCACCCTTTTTAGCCGTTTTGGCCCCTTTGGTATTGTTCCGTGGTGTCGATGCAGCAAACCCCCTTCGGGCCCTCGGTTCTAACGAGCCCGCACCGCGCGGATTCAACGTTGATCCCGTTGATTGTGAAGACCCTTTGATCCCCCCGATCCCGGCGCTGGATCCCCCCCCTTGCAAAACTTTTTTCGAGTACCCTGGACAATCCCCCTATAGCGTCCGCCCCCGTTTTTTTTGGAACGTTCCGCGTTTCCCTTCGACTTTTTTTAGGGGATGCAACCCCCACTTTGGGCCATCCGAGCCCCTTTCCCCTGAAAGCCGCTTTTCTCGCCTCTTGGCTTGTCTTCCTTTTCCAGGCGTTTCCCGTGATTTACACTTTCTTTTCTTGACTGTGCTGGTCAGGACGGCCATCACCAATTTCCTGGAATCCCCTTCGTTTCCCCCCCCCAGAGGACGGCCTTTCTTTGTTTTGAACGATGTCCCCCTGTGGAGCCCCTATCCCAATCACGCTTTTTTGTCAGGCCCTATGGGGCACCCTTCTCCTTGGGAAATATCGCCGGTGGCGAGGGCTTCTTGTTTGGACCCACACCCGCCGCGCCTTAGAATCCTAGCCTTTTTGATGCAGCCCCAACCCCCCCGGCTTTTTTCTACAGAGTTTCAAACCCCTGTCTCTTGTCCCGTTTTCCTGTCCATCCTTGGCTTTCGGTGGCAATGTATTGCCCCCCCCGAACTGTACTTTCGTAAGCCCCAACCCCTAGATTCTCCCACAGGCGAACACCCGACGTTGCTTAGCGCGGCCCCCCATTTTTGATGCTTTTTGGGTTTACCCCCTTTTCTATCCTCCCCCCTCATGTCGTCCATGCGCGCACCCCACAACGCCCCCCTGCCAGGAAGAAAGTCTCCCAGCTTTCCTCCGGGTCCTTGGTCGAATTCGACTTATCGTTGCGCACCGGTTCGTTTGACCTTTCGCACCGATCCCCAGAATGTTGATGGATAGCCTATGTCTGTAAGTTTCCCCCTTTTCCTTTTGAATACACTCTCAGTATTGGGCGGTCCCCTCTGCGTCGGCCTCGCCGCATGTTTGGACTTTCGGTTGGTGATCCTTCAGTTCTATTTCAATTAACCGAACCTTCCTGCGATCCAGTGGCTGGGTTGTGCTTCCGTCTTTCCCTCCCCAGTCCCGCACGTCCCCCTACACAGTTTTTTTTTACTCCCAAGCCTGTTTTAGCAATCTTTTTCCTTCTCCCCAACGCGTGTTCCCCCCCTTTTTTTTTTTGCCGCCCAACCCACGGATTCAACCGCAACCCTCCTGATTCCTCGATCAAGCAGCGAGTGAAAGTGAGGATGTCCTCTTTGATGCCGAATTTCCCTTCACTCCCCGCCCGGAATCCCCGGCGTGGTCGATTTTCCTACTCTCTGGTCCCCCCCCATTTTCACCCTGGAAACAAACCCTTCCGTGGCGTTTGTTTCCTTTCCGCACCCCCAAGTTGGACGATCCACCGATGTCCTTATCCTTCGAGAGCTTTTTTCTGTTCTAGTTCGGTAGGTT
>Ga0179593_1370055_pt1 | contig 13213 bp, 15 predicted proteins | sample CZODoug2_1_08_16_FD_185931 | JGI IMG/M metagenome (GOLD analysis project Ga0179593, IMG submission 185931) | Vadose zone soil fungal communities from Angelo Coast Range Reserve, California, USA - CZODoug2_1_08_16fungal (PacBio error correction) | ecosystem: Environmental > Terrestrial > Soil >... | reverse complement strand
CCCTTCTTTTTGGGCTCCCTGCCTGGGTGTTCGAACAGCCCTGCTTATTGGAACGCCCTCTTTTTTCCGATCGACCTCTTTTGGAGACTGCACTCTGCCATGAACTTGCGTCCGCTTTTCCCTCTCTTTTCCGCGCGCCCATTCCCACACGGCGCCCGGTCGGTCTTTTGCGGCTTGGAGCCCAATACCTTGTGCTCCTTTTTTTCCCGCACCCCACCCTCACTTTTCACGTCGCAGGTGACCCCGATGGCGCCCCCCCCTTCAGACCGCGCTTCGAATTCGGCCCAAGTTCCCAGTTCCAATTTCGGCCTGCGACGGTACCCTGGTCCCCCGAGGCTGCCCTGGAAGTTAGTACCGCGTTGCATTTTGAGAATTGTCGCAGATTGTCGGAACCCTCCGGAGTTTTCATTCCGATCTCTCCGCCATGCCCTGCCGTTTTTTCGCTTTTTTTCCCCCCAAGCCAGGAGGGACCCTGATTTTGACCGTGCAGCCCCTGGCGTGCTTTCTGGAGATTATTTCTCTGCAATTTGCCTTCATTTTTCCCCTCCTGAACTTTTTCCCGAATGTATCTAGGTGTCGAGCACCGCGAGTTTTTAGGTGTATTTCCGCTGTCCACTTTTTTCCCAACTTCCAGACCCTTTTAGATCATTTTGGCATTTCCCTTGGCGCGGTTCCATTCGGCTTGTGTCTGCCTGGTCTGGTCTACTAGGGAGAGCGTGTGCCCCAGGAATGCTCCGCGTTTTTTTTTGTAGGTTTGATTCTCTCTAGCGTGATTTTCTTATTTGTGAGCCAAACTCCTTTTGATGTTTCATGTCCAAACTTTTTCCTTTTCTCTCCTCCGTTGTTTTTTTTTTCCAGAGTTGAGTGATTTTTACCCTGCCCTGACCCACCCCTTTGGTCTCCTTCACTATAACGCGGGTCATAGGGACCCATTTTCGCGTGACGAGCTGAGGTGCATTCGTCCTCCTGACTTCGCATATCTGCAGCAGCCCGCAATCGCGTTTTTGACAAGGCTTTGTTTCTGTTCGGGAGATGCCTTTTCCTGCGAGCCTTCTTTGGATTTTTAGGATGCGGGTTTCGGTTGCACCGGGTTCCTCTTTTGACCTGTGACCCCCCGAGGGAGCGCTGTTTGGTTTTGATGGTTAGTCCCCTCGTTCCACAACCCACTTGGGAAAAAAAACCTGCCACTTGGCCCTTTGGGAGGCGATTTGCATTTGTCCGTGTTCTTAATAACGTTTTGTGAGACAATTGGTTTGTTCTATTCCTTACCCTTTCCCTGCCCCCTTGTCCTTTTGTTGTCCCCCGCGCCAAGCCTCACAAGGGGGGCCCTTTATCTTCGTTCGGTTAGCGCCCTGGTTTTGGAGCCCAATCTATCCCTATGGAGACGCATAAGATTGTACCCCCCTTTTTTTACTAGGCGTTACCCCCTCCAGCCTTGTCATTACAGGACCATATCAGTTAGAGTTAGAAGTGTTTTTCACGTTCCTGGCAGTCGGGCGCGACGAGGGACTTAATAAGTTCCCGTCGGTCCTTTTTTTGACTTTTTCTTTTGTGAAGTTGACCTCACTGAGTTACGGCCTCACTTTTACTCATTTCCACTCCAGGGATGAAGGTGGGGATGATGGGAACGGATTTGTGTGGTTGCTTTTCCTTATCTTCTACCTTTATGACTTGATATACCAAGAGGTTGGATCTTTTCTTGAAAGTCCGATTTCTGTCTGTATTTTTGTTGGTTCGAACACCCCGCCCCTTGAGTGGGTTGCCTTGAAAGACCTCGACTTCCTCAGACTCGGCCGTTTTTCATCCGGGGCCTTTGGGAGGCTTGGGCGGAACTACAGTTGGCGCTGTTGAAGGTCACGTCCCCCCCCCAGAATTTTCCCCCCTTTCCTGACGACACTCGTTTTTTTCCCCCCCTTTCACACAAACTCTGTTTGGTTTTGTCTCACTACACGTCGATTCCTCATCGCCAGCCCTCGACTCCCCCCCGCAAAACAACGCCAATTGTTTATACCAACGGACCACAGACCCCACCCCTGCGCCCTTCCATAAGCTCTTATTTGGCAACTCCGTCCTTGGTGCCCTGTTGGTTTCCCGTTCACGGCAACACCCCCCTCGTCGCCTCGACCAATTGCCCGCACGTCCTGGTACCCCCCCTTCTTTTGACGGTTAGTGCCGTTCGGTATCCCTTTCAGGACGGCACAACTCCCCGCCACCGCAAAAACACAGAGACTCGGGGGGCTCCTTGTACTCCCCACCCCCCACTTGTCTGTCCCAACCCCACCCCGGCTCGGGCTGCATTGACCACCACATACAGTTGCAGACAGGATAGGGTAACACCCCGGTACCTGCGGCTCCCCGCTTTTTTATTTTGGTCTTTCTGTTTGCGCCTGTAGTCCTCCGCCCCTACGTCTGTCGATCGGCGGGTGGAATGACGCCATGTTTAACGTTCTTTCTCTGCCCCCCCCTCAAGCCTGGGAACTGGGGTTGTTCCGTTAGATTGAGGCTGTCGCCACGGATTTTTGTGGTCTTACTGTTGCCCCTTTGTGTTATTTCCTTCGCTTCGCGCTCTTCTGCGTCCCCCCCTTGTATGTAAGCCCCCTCTCCTTGGAGGGAGTTCTGGCCGCCATCGACTCAAACCTGGACCTCTCCCGCAAGTTTTTTTTTAGTTTTCCCCCTGCCAAGAGTTCTTGCCTGTTCAAATCATCGAAATCCTGATGTCAAGTCCTTTTTTGTTTGCTGACCGTTTGACCTGTAACAAGTTGGCACTCCCCCCTTCTTTTCCTCTTCAGTCCCGGACAATCTACGCCGATCGTCTTTAACTACACGGGAAAATTTGATGTCTCGGTTTGCCCCTTCCCCACTTGTATGGACCCGTTTCCTCTCCTATCTTGTCGTGTCCGCGAAGAAGGCTTCTGAAATATTGCAATTACCCATTACAGTTCAACCTGTTCCCGCGTTCGTTCAAAACAAACCTTCGAGCTTTTGGCGATCCCTGGTCTCCGGACACTTTTTACTTAATGGGCTACTTTCCCTTTGGATGGTTTTTTTTTTTTTAACTGCGGTTTTCTGTTCCTACATTCAACCGTTCCCCATATCCTGGTTTTTTTTTGTTCACGGATGTCTTTTTTGATGCCCTCCCTTTTTCTCATACCTTTTGGAGACCGGTTCCACCGGACGAATTTTATTTACCTCCCCACCCTCCGCCCCCTCGCGGCGGAGTCATGGCTTTATTTTGGAGAATCTGACCACCCCCTCCAGGGTCCCAAACTGGGGGTGTTAGCGGATCACCTTTGACACCTACGACCCGTGTCTGATTTCCCCCAACGTTTCTGCTTTTTTTTGTTTATCATTTTTTTTTTCCTTCCTGCAGGCGTTTGTTTTTTTTTCGGGAGAATATTTTCCAAGCCGACGGTTTCCCTTCCAGTCATTTTTTTCCTCATGATTTCAGATCACTGGGTTTTTACGAATGACCTTGTCCACTTATTTTCCGCTTCTCTTCTGAAGGGTTTACCTTTAGTAGTGGAGGGCATTCTTGTTGGCCCTGGTGTGTCTGGACAGGCTCTTATCCTGGCGCTGTTTTTCCCTTTAGGTTTGCGCCTTTTTTCTCCTTCCAAGTCTGTCTGTTTTTTTTTTTTTTTTTTTTGAACAACCCCATTCTTTTTTTCCGGTTTACTGACCTTAATGTGCCCCCACCGGTTTCATCCACGTTGCCTTCAATTTTTTTTACCCGACAGTTCGTCACACACTTGTCTTCTTAGCTTCCGCCCGCTCCGTCTGCTTTTTTTTTTTGTTTTTTTTTTTTCAGAACGTTTTGTTCATGTGGACTTTTGTGGTATATGTAATCTCCCTTTAGTTTGGCTTCACTCTGTTCGGGATGAGTTTTAACCTGTACACAGCTTTCCTTTTAACTTTTTGGTCCCCGGTTTTTTTTTTTTTGCTCCCGCTTTGTACCTTTTTCTTTTCCCCCTTGATTTATAGTTTTATGTCTTTTCTGTCCTTTCCTGTTCTTGCGTGCCCCCTTTAGTTTTTTCGGTCAGGCTGGAGTCCCTTACTTTTTCTCTTCATGTTCGTGCTTTTGCTTGGTTTTGAAACCTCACCTCCCCCCTTTTTTTTGCCTGGCCTCGCCCCCCAACTGGTCTGTGCCGTGGTGGATTCCCTTTATTGTTTTCAGTTCCCACAAGGACTCCTCGTTTTTCACCCAATTATAGTTGTTTCCCGTGCTGAAAACCGTCATTTTTGTGGTGGTGTGGACCCAGTTTTTCCTTTCTCGGTGTGTCTACAAAGAACTGCAACCCCTCTCGACCCCCCCTACCACCCTCTCAAAACTGATGTTTTATTCCCACTGCAACCCCCTGCTTGGCCTTGCCACCGTTATCTCCCGCCCCCCCTTGCCCCGGTCCCCCTCCTATGTGGGGTGTCCCTCCCCTATGACGTCATTTGTTTTTCTTTTTTTCGGCTTCTTACTATTCGTCCATCTCGGACAGGCTTCCTTTTGTAGACGGCAGGATTACACCGCTCTTTCCACTCGTAATTAGCCTACACTTTTGAGGTTTTTCTTTTCACATATAATTTTGTTGTTTTTCTATTAGGGGTTTGTTCTGTAAGTTGGAACCTATCCAGGTTTGTTGTGGGCCTCCCGTTTTTGTCCTGTTGAGTAAATACACCTTTTTTCCCCACCCCTCATGATCCCGTGGGAATTCTTGGCCGCCTCCCCCCTCACCATCCTGTTTTTTTTGGGTTAGGCGGGTGTGTCTTTTCGGTGTCTTTTTTGGGTGCGTAGGCCGACCAAGGCAACGTAGTTGGGATGGTCGGACGGAGTGCTTTTTTAGTCTTGCGATTACTTCCTTTTTTTTGTTTCCCCCCCGAACAAAGACTGCCATTTTTTTTAGATTTCCCCTGGTCGCTTTTTGGCCTTTTTCGGTCCCGGTGGGTTTCTGTCCGTGGCTTTTGGCCTTGTGCTTCTTGTTCTCTTTGATTCGGTCGTATGATCGGTTTTCGTTTTACTGGACTACGTCACCCCCCTCCTTGGTCCTTCTATGTACGTTGTTATTTTGGTTCTCAAGGCGCCGCGCTCTAACTCCCCCCCCCTCCGAAGTCGAAGAGGGGGTTTGCTTTTTTTTATGTCTTCTCCCGCCTTCCTTGTCGACCCTCTATTCCCCTGTTCACGCCCTCTTTGCTTCTTCCCGTCGGTTTGGAGAAGCGTTAGAATTTGGAGAATCCATCCGTCCTTACTTCTTGCCCTTTTCCCACCCATTTTTCCCTTTGGTGCCCCCCCCTGGGCGGTCCCTTTAGGCCTTAATCATACGTTTTGGTTGATTTTTCATGAAACCAGGCACCTTTCCCCACCCAGTTTTTCTTGTTTTAAGTCGGAGGCCCTCTTCCGCTTTGGTTCCCGGACCTTTTTAGTTCACATCCCCCTTTTGATAAGGCCCTTCCTTTGGTGGCAGTTACTTCTTGCTGCTCCCTTTCCCTTTTTTTTCTAGTAGAGGTCGGTGTCGGGGTTACGAGTATGTCGCCCAGTCGGGACTCCCCCGAGTTCCCTCCTTCCACTGGAGTTTTCGGCTTCGCTTGGCCACTTTTCCGTTACCTTCCCCCCCCCCCTTTTAAGGTTTTCCTTTCCCTCACCCCCTTTGTTTCGGTAAGTGAGATTACTTGCCTCCCTTCTTTCGCTCCCCCCGTTCACTTTAGTTTAAGGTTTCCTCTTTCTAGAAGGTTGGCCGTTCACATCCCTTTCTTGTTTTTTTTTTTTACTGCTTGGTCTCCCCGCTTTTGGCCGTTTTCAAGTTTTGCCCATCCTAGCTTTAGCCTGGCATGGCCCTGCCTCCCGTCTTCTTTCCCAGTTGTCCCTTTGTTTCTCGTTTTCTTCTCGATGCTTTTTCTCTTTTTTTTCTTGTCCCCCCCCTGTCCGACTCCCTTCCGTTTCGACTGTATTTCTCTTTGGCGGATATGAGGACTGATCCCGCTTTTTCTTTTTTTCATTTCTACCACCCTACTTTCCCATCCCCTCCTTTGTGTTGGGAATCCTTGGACCATTTCCCTGCCCCCCCCCACATAGGGTGATCAGTTTTACCTTATCACGTCTCTCTCGTTCACCATTCCCCCTCCAGTTCCTCCTGAGCTGTTTTTTTCCCCCCCCGTTTTTCGCTCGCCTCTCTCTCGTTCCCCCGTACCCTTCTCCCGGACCTGCAGCTATCCCCGGACGGCATGTTTCTGGTCCGATGGTGGTTCGATTATCTGAATTTTTCTTCGGTTTCACGGCACTTGACCCGTGAGCCCAACTCTTTCACCAAGAGGAATTTTTTTTGTTTGAGGTGTGCACCCGACGAACCTTGAACCCCGCCCCTCCACCCTTAGCTCCGTGTTTCCCCTTGGATTTCTTCTTGGGTAACCTTGAGTTGCCTTGCTACCTTAACGAGCTGGGTTTGCTCGCGCGCTCTCCTTCTGCCCAGCCTTTGCTTTTCCCGTCTGCCGACGTTGGCGGTTTTGGTGCTCTTCAGGCGGACCATCAATGTTTTCTGACACCCCTTTTGCCCCCCCGCGTTGCGGGCCCTTCTTTCCCCCCTTACGGCCAGGGGCTTTTCGTCCCTTTTCCCCTTGGCCCCCCCTTTAGTAAGCCCGAGCTTGGACCATCGTACGCCTCCTTTTTTCGGGGTTTCGGCCTTCAGGTTCATCCACTTGTCTTTTGGAGACGAAATTTTTACTTTTTTGCTTCCTTGTTTTTTTCAGGACTCTTCCAAAAGGTTACTTCCCTCCTCCGATTTCCCCCCTCCCCAAGGAGTAACCGGGGTTGTCCCGTTGTCGGTTCCGGTGTTGTGTCGTGAGCTTTTTGCTACTGTCTTCTCCCTTTCCCCCCCCCTGCTTGGTTGCGATCCTCCTTTTAGGGCGTTTTCCGACCCCCTACACCAGGCTGCTTGTTTCTGTCCCATCCTTGAGGATATTTTTACCCCCTTGGACCCTTCATCGACCCCTCGTTCTCCTGCCTGGGCGGGGCGGCTGGCGGCAATTTCTGGCTTTTTGTCCTGCCCTGTGAGTAACCCCCCAGAAGTTTTTCCCTGATCACCGACTGACACTCTTCTGGTCGCCACATTCGTTGTCCGCTAATCCCCCCCCAATTTTTAGGAAGCGTATCTAGAAGTCCCTTCCCAAGTAACCAAGATCCCCCGGTTCCTAAAGGATGTCACATTTCTTTGACATCCCACAACTTAGTACCAAGGACCTTATTTCCCTTCTGTGTCTTCTTTGTTTTCCTCCAACACTTAGTGTGTGCGGGTGAAGGGTTGGTCTTTGGACTAGGAGACCCAACCTTTCTCCCCCCCCGTAAACCCACTTTTCCCCTTGCCGACGCCAACTAACCGCCCGTCTATCCGTTTCGGTGCCCCCCGGGTCCTTGTTGTTTTTCCCCGACCACCTTTTCCCCCGGCGGAAACCCGCCGTTGGTTGTCCCAACGTTTTTGCCACTTTGAAGTGCCCCCTTTTTGGGGCGGCTTGCCTTTCCCCCAGTGTGCTGTGTTTTTTTTCAAACAACACTGGCGTCTTTCTTCAGACCCCAACTCCGCCCATCAACCTTGGATAGGTTTTCCCCCCCGACCCCGCCGTAGCTTCACCAGTGTGTCGTTTCTGTGTTCCTGTTAGCCGGTTTCGCCTTTCCCTCCCGGATTAAACTAGCTTTATTGTTTCTTGTAGCTTCCAACCCGACTCCATGCACCCCGGAATTTCGTCGTTCCATCACAGAGTGTTTTCGGGGTCTTTTGGTACGTATAGTTCCCGGTGACTCCCCCCAGCATTTTTATTGCCCACGTAGCCAGTGGGCTATTTTAGTGTTTTCGCGATTTTTCTTCAGGTTCGGCCCCCCAAACCTGCTGTCCTGCCCCATAGTGTCCGTCTTTGTTTCTCGTTTCGTTTTTCTTGGACCCCTGTGTCCCGGTTTCACGCCCGGACGAGTTTTTTTTTCCTGAGTTAGATGCGTTTTCCCCCGAACAATTCTGAGTTCCCCCACCCCTCCTTCCCCCTTTTTCCCCCCCCTAGTCCCCACCGTTCCTTAGTCCCCCTGTTGATTTCCCCTCCCCCCACTTTTGACCAACCTGGTGGCCCTCCCTCCGACCCCCTATCTGGCCCCTGAGCATTTAGGTCTATAGGGGACTTACCCGGCCAAGCTTTTCTCGTTTCTTTTCCCCCTACCAAATTTCGCTCCCCTTCCGTCCCTCCTCACTTAGGTTCCCCTTTGCCCGTTCTGGGCAACTTGTATTTGGTTTACCTATTTTTTTTTCCACTCCTGTTTTCACCGCTCGTCTTCACCTCCCGCCGAACGGGTTTCTCTCCTCCGAGGTCAGTCCTTTATTCCTTGGACGACCTTTAAAGTGGCTTTTCTCAGTGGGGCAAGTTCATCATCAACACGGACCCTCGAGTTTTTTTCCAGTTCAGCTTTGCTTTGCTCCCTGGTTTTCCATCTTCGCAAAAAGGACCCTGTCTCCTCAGTTTAGTCCCATGATGCCTTGCGCGGCGGTTCCTTGTTTTCGCTTTATCCCTTTTCCACTCAGGGCAAGTCTTCGTCCGTCCCCTACCCCACTGCAGCCGCTCCCTTTCCCTCCTGTAACCCTTTTGCTTCTTCTTTTTTTCCTTTTTTTATCCGTTTTTTTTTTTTTTTGAGCTGATCATCCCCCTTGCACCAATGTGTTGTCCCCCTTGCCAGGTTGGTGCTGTGCGGTTTGGACGCCGACCTTGCCCTTTTTGTCGATCCTCCCCATTTAAATCCCCACCCCCTTCCCCCCCGGAGTCTCTTTCCTGAGGTTGAGGTTTTCATTACCATGATTCTCCCGGGTCTTTGGCTCCTGCAGGGTAGGGCCTTCCCGTTTTTTGAGTTGCACCAAGTTGTGTTCCCGACCACACACGCTCGTTTTGCCATGTTGATTGATTACCATTTTCCCCCCCCCCCACTCCTGTAATCACACAGGGCCAAGCGTCACATTTAATTCCGTGACTTATAGGTTTCCTCGCCCGGTCGGTTTGTGTACCCCTGGTCCACCTCGACCCCTTTGTTTTTCTTATAAACGGGTTTTCATAGTCACCTTCTCCATTTTCTTACTCTGTCCCTTCCGATTGGTTAGCGACCGGGTCATCGTCCTTTGTTCTTGACGGGGCAAAACCTAGACCGGTGCTGGCCGGTTTTGTTTTTCTTCAATAGATCGGTCGCGATTTAGTCGATGCTTTCGCGGTGCGGAGGGCCACCCTTTCAGGTTTCCCCGGTTCAGCCCATTCGAACTACTTTCTCTGTGTTTCTCGCTTTATTGATGAGGTGTTTGACATTTCCCCTCCCTTGTCGTTCCGCCCTTTGCCCCTTGACAAAATTCATTTTTGCGCGTCCGGGGGTTCCGTTTTCTTCTTTCAGACGGTAATTTGTTCCCAAGTTTGGGCGTTCTTTTTGGTTCTGCCTTTTCTTTCACAAAAAGCTCGACAACGACCATAGCACACCTTCGGGTCTTACTGTCCCCCTTTTTGCTTGGGCTGGCAAGTCTTTCTCCACGGACCCCGTCCACAGTTTTTCCCACCCCTGAGTCTTTGTTCTCCAGGGGGCTGACGCATGTTCTCTGCCTAATTGCTAGCCTTATTTTTTCCTCGCAGCGTGAGCCATTGTTAGTAGGATATCTAAAAGTCTGCCACTCTTCTGTAGATCCGTGTCTCTTTTTTTTTTGGTCAGAAATATCTTTTTGTGACGATTTTGGGCTTTTGTCTGTCCAGGGTGGGGGTACCAACTCTCTTGGCGTCGTTAATGAAGTGGTTTGTCCCGTTACTTTAAACCATTGGATGCTATTGTTTGGCTGTTTGGTCGTGGGCGGGTTTGGTTGCGTTTCCTTTATTTTTTCTGCTTCCCCCCCCCTTCTTTCAACCTTCCCCCCCCTATTGTGGTTACGACCCCTTTTGCGTTTTTTCGACTTCTAACTCTTGTTTGTCCTTTTAACAAACGTAGGTGAAGTAGGTTTTGCTCTCGGCTGTTTGACTGTGCGGGTGTGTTTTTTGTGCCTTTTTCGTTCCCCGTTTTCTCTTGTTTATGGTAGATCTTTTTCGTTGATAGGAGTCGAGTGGCGACGGCAAAAAGATGTTTGACGGCCCTCTTTTCTTTTCCTTTGTTGCGGTTACTTTTCCTTATTTCGAGTGCGCCCGTCAGCATGATCCCCCCCCTTTCAGTTTTGCTTTGTCGTCTTGAGAGGGCTCGCAGTTAACTTTGACAAGGGTTGTCTCACCTCTTTCCAAGTCCGTGAGTTCCCCGCAAATCCCGGTGGTCTTTAAGCAGAGTCCCTTTTGAAGTTTTTCTTTTTTTTGAAGTCGTGGCCCTCAAATTCCCTACCGGAAATCCCCCCCCCACTTTGCTTTTTTGGTTTCTCGTTTCTGTCCGAGCGGTTTGGATTTAATGAACCCCTGGCAGTTAAACTTTGAGCGAGATTGTATCCTTCGGTGCCGCTTCCATTCGGATTCATGTTTGCTTTTCAGGATTCAGATTATTTGAGGGACCACGTTACTGAACATTTCGTTGGTGAACTGGCCCCCAGTAGGGTTCGTTCCGTTGGTATCTTAGTTTGGATCTACGATGTCTTCCCCTTCTTGTTTTAAAGTCTTTTTAAGAGCCTTCCCCGCACCTGGCAACTGTGCCCCCTTGTCGCTCCCTCAGGCGACGGCCCCTTATTGGTCCCTCACATTCCCTGGTCTGCTACTGTCATCTTTTGGAATTTCCGTCCCCTCCTTTTCACGCGGCAGTTTTTCGAATTTCTTCTAGTGGGTCCTCTTGGAAAGCTCGAGTGCGGCCTTTAGTTTGTACCCCTTTAGGATGCGTTTTTAACTTTGCGCATCGCATATTTCTTGGCCCCCTCTCTTTGTGATTTAGCGTAGTGCGTCCCGTTGCCGCCCCCTCTCCTCGTCCATGAATAGCTTTCCCCCTACAGGACGTTTCCCCATCTTTTAGTCCTGTATTTCTCGTTCCTTATTATCCTTTTTTTTTTAGCTTTTTTTTCCCACTCTTGCCTTTTTCCCTGTTCCCCCCCTCTACTTTCTTTTTATCTCGCCTCAGGTTGTTTTTTTTTCTTTTAGGTGAGACCTTGTCCACATTTACCCCGCACTCTTTTTGATAAGATCCTTCCAGGCTCTGATCCTACCTTTTCTTTTTTTTTTTCTTGCCTTATTGCTGTTTTTGTCCCTGGCTCTGACTGACTCCTGCTACCCACCCTTCCCCTGGCCGGGCAAACCTGCCAGTGAGCTGATGTCTCGAACCCCCGCGTATCGTCCCTGTGCCCCCTGCAATTTGGACTGAGGTTGGTTTGTGTTTTGTGGACCCTGGGTGGCAGCCGATTACCCTCTTTTTTTTCTTTCTATCCTTAATGTTTAATTGGTGATTTTTTTTTGTTCCCCTCGTGGATTTCGACACACAGGCACAGTCTTTCACCCCTTGCCACCCGCTCATTCCATCCCACTCTTTCCACCACTCTTTTTCAGGGATCCCTGGTCCCCCCTCCTGATGCCCCTCTCCAACTACTGAATGTTTAGTTGTTTGTTCCACCCCCCCCTCCTGACACGCCGTTTCGGACCGATCCGTGTTGTAGGTGCACGCAATTGTGTACGTCAGTGCCCCTTCTTTGTGGTACTTTTTTTTATTTTTATTTACCTTTTTGATCCATAGACGCCCCTGTGTTATGTACGTGCGTTGATTGCATTTTGCATTGTTGTTGTACATTGGGTTAGCCAAGCGCGGACCGAGTGCGGTCACCTTTTCATTGTCCTGTTCAACTGCTTTTTTGGGTTTTTGGCTCATCCTCCCTGTTCTTGTTGTTTCAGTTTTACTGATCGTCTGGGGCACGATCAGTTTCCCCCTCCCGCACACCCCTCTGACTTTCCCCCGCACCTTGGACTCCGCAAGCCCACCCGTGACCTAGTTGTGTCTCCACCCCGGCGAATCCCCCTGCCTTTTTTGCCGGCACGAGCCGCCACGGGGCCTTTCCCTGGTCAAACTAACCTTTCCGCCGGCTCGCCAAGCACTATTGGCGTGAGCAATGTTCGACGTTTCTTTGCCCACTTCTGTCGTTTTTGTTCTCATGTCTGTTTTTTCATTGAACGTGGCGTTTTTTTTTTTTGTCTCGCCCGCAGAACTTTTGTGTTTTCCGTCTTATTCGAGTGTTGTGTATGCAGGTATACGTGTGTTTCTTGAGTTTCCATCACTCATTTGGCTTATCTTTCTTGTTCGCTCTTCGCCTGGGGTGACGCACGCCTCTTTGTATATGTCATTCCTCCCTTTCTAGTGCTTTGCAATTTTGACCCTGCATTCTCCCCTTTTCTTTTGGTGACACTGTTTTTTTTTCTTTTGGAAGGACTATTACCCCCCCGGAGTAAGTTGTCCCTCGTTCTCCCCCTCCTCCGTCGTCCCCAAGAAGGCTTACGTGTTTTTTTTTATTTTTTCTTGTTTTTTTTTAATTTTGGGTGTCTGTACTTTTGTTTATGTATAGTGTGCCTCACGTATCAGGTTCTTATGTCTCATTGATTCCTTCTTGCTTTTCTCTTTTTTCGCTTTAGGCCGAGACACCGCTCATGGTCTGTTCGGCGTCGTATATCACACTCTCAGGTCCTCAGGACACGGGTGGTTTTTTTTTGAGCCCTCCCCGTCTTTTCCCGTTTTTTTTTTTTTTCTTTACAGTCTCGACGGCCTTGGAGACTGTTCCTCCAGTCCTTCCCCCTCCATCACTTCTGCCACCCGACCCTTCTTCGTTGGTGGCGGTTCCTTCTCCGTGTCCTGTTTTTTTCAGGTTACGCTTTCCCGAAACCCTGCGGCGCTTTCCAGCCGCCGCAGTCCCATTCATAGGTCTCTCCCTTGCTCCCCCCCACACCGCTTCCGTGCCCACTTACCTCTCGAGAGCGTTTCGGTGCCTCGGTTTTACTACTCCTTCGACCCTGTCTCACTCTTCCGGACCTCCATTTTTGCTTTTCCACTCAACACCTTCCCGTTGTATCACCTTAACGCCCCCCCCCGGTCACCACACCCCACCCCTCCGCCACGAACCGGAATTTACCTCCTTTGCCAAGAGTTACGCTTTGAGTCCTCAACTTTTCTTTTTCGGGGGACGGTTTGTACGTCCTTGTCTTCTAAATTGTACACGGCCCCCATACCACACCCGCCCTCTCTTCGTTTGCCCCGCCTACCCCTGCACCCCATCCCCCCCGTCGACACTGTGTGTTG
>Ga0179593_1278311_pt1 | contig 13213 bp, 19 predicted proteins | sample CZODoug2_1_08_16_FD_185931 | JGI IMG/M metagenome (GOLD analysis project Ga0179593, IMG submission 185931) | Vadose zone soil fungal communities from Angelo Coast Range Reserve, California, USA - CZODoug2_1_08_16fungal (PacBio error correction) | ecosystem: Environmental > Terrestrial > Soil >... | reverse complement strand
TTCGACAAACTTCCTCCAGGACTGCGGGAGGACCCAACTTCTCAATGTTCCACTACCATTGGCGGGATTTGGACCTGATTAGTTCTCTGCAATTTTCTATTTTCTCCTCCGTGCCCTGGCGTCCCCGCGATACGGACTTGTTTTGCCCGTCCTTCATGATGATCTTTGCTGCTGGCTTGTTTTTTTTTCTTCTGGACCTCCCGATTCCTGAGAGCGGCGCTTGGGTTTTTTTCGGTTTTGAGATTGGTGTTTTTTTTCTCGTCTGTTTCTTGCTGGGTGATTTTTTTTTTGCTTCCCTTGTAATCGCCCTTCGTGTTTTTTGGCTATTTTTTCGACGCGTTCCAAGGCCTCGGCTCCTACTTGGCTTATTTTTTTTACTCGGCTGCGTCGGCGGAGGTTTGCTGCTTTTCCCACTCTATGGCCGCTTTTTCCCACCCCCTCGGCTCGCGTCCAGCTGTCTGCCGGGATTGCATTCCACACCCATTTTGGGGTTTCTTTTTTTTCCTTTGCCGAGGTTTGTATCGGCAAGGTTGTTTTTCGCGGCTGTTGCACATTTACCGTCGCCAGAGTTTCCCTGCACTTTTTGCTGGGCGCTTCGATTTTTTGCCTCTGCGTGTTGATCGACGCGTTTCCCGGACCGTTTCTCGAACGTTGTTGCGACGGCGTCCGACACGGCCGAGAGCCGGCTTATCACTGGATTTATCATTCTATATCTGTCCTCTTTGCCAGGCTTTGCGTTTTAGTTGGTGTTTCTCTGCTCCCAGAGGTTTTTCTTCTGGGTCACCATTTTCTGCGGGTGTTTTTTTTGGTTTCTTTTTTTTGATGGCGATCGTTTTGTTTTTCCTTGCCCATTCTGGCCCCTGCGGCTGTTATTTTAGTGATGCCGTGCGGACCCAGTTTCCCGCGGTCCCGTTTCTGCGGTATAGCCCCCCCGCTTGCCGTCGTTAATCCTCTTGGGGCAAGTTGCGCTTCGTTTTTTTCTCGTTGTCTTTTCTGACAGAGTCCGGGTTTTTTGGTTTTTCCTCCCCGCGCGGGCATTGGACGACTGTTCTCTTTGAAGCCCACGAAGTTCCCCCTCCGCCCATGGTCGCTTACTCTCTTTTTTTGCCCGATCGTGTTTTTGGAGTCTGGTCGTTTTTGGGCCTCGTTAAAACCAATTTTTTTTTTTCGTGGCTCGATCCCGGACTTCCGGCGTTTTGCACATTCTGGGTTGTGGTCGACTCCTTTCCCGCCGCGGCCTTTTTTCCAGTCCAGCGCCTGCCTATCTCCTTCAAGGCTCCTTTGAAGTCGTTTTTGGCCTTAAACAATCTTTCACCGCGTTTTCCATGCATTGGGCCCCCTGGTTTTCTCCTGCGTTCTTTTGTGTTCTCCTTCCTTTGCCGATTTTTTTTTTTGGGAGGACTGGGGCTTTTTTCGTCCCCTGGCGCGAGGGCAAGTGGTTGTTCTATAATTACCTCCGCGACTCTTTTTTTTTTTTGACGCTCGTCTTTCAGCAAACCGCTCCCTTCCCTGGCGCTCTGGGAAGGGTCGCTTTCTCCCTTTGCCGTTTGCTGTTTCTTTTTGTTTCTGGGGCGTTTCGGGCATTTCCCGCCGTTTTTTTATATGGCCTATCAAGTTTGGACCCTGGGTTAAAAATTAACCCTCGACCTGCAGGGCGTCTCTACGGCGCCAATGTCCCTTTCTTCTTTTCTGTGCGGCCGACCACCCGTCCCAATTGGCCGGACCTCGGCCCATTTTTCTTGCTGGTTTTCCCTTGGGTTTTTTTGAAGTCTTCGGTCGGCATCCTGTCGTGGCGTTATTTTCACCCCGGCATTCCCCCCCCCCCCTTTTGTTAAGAGTCTTTTGATAAAGGTCTTTGTTTTCGCGGGCCTGTGTCTCACTTTTTTTCTAGTTACTCTTTTTGATGGTGGAACGCGGGAACTGTGTGAGGCTGTCGCCCTTTCGGCGGCCTATTTTTTTAATTTTCACCCCTCTTCTTTTTTGTCCCTGTTTTTTGTTTCGAGCCCACATGCGGGGTTCCCGACTTTTTTTTCCTTTCTGGATTTATCCCCTTTTCTTCATGGACCCCTCCCTTTTACGGTTTTTAGCCCCCCCCTCCCCCCTAAACCACTTTTTCCCCCGTGTCTTGGTGACATCCCCTTTTTTGTTTTTGCCATCCCCTCACTCCTGCCTGGCCATCCCACGCACACGGCGCAGCGAATTTTTGATGTTATTCCATTGAAGGTTTGGGGCCCGCCTCGCATTACACCTCAAAAAATGACCTTTGTCCCCCCCTTTTTTTCTCATCTTGACTATTCTCCCCCGTTCTCCCGATTTTTTTCTTTGGCGGAGCGGCTACTTTTTGGCGCCGTCCGATGTCCGGTTTAGGTTTTGTGTTTTCGAACGCTGGTCTGCCCCCTTTTTCCCATCCTCCGCGCAAGATTTGTTTCAGCTTAGCCTCCCCCCCTCCCTGGCCGCCTGCTGCTTGCCTATTAGGGCTCCCTTCCGGGTTTTGAAATGCCGGTGTTTTTTCCTCATCCACCTTTGTTGAACGTCCCGACCCCCAGCGTCCTTTTTTTTTGTTTGGAAGGGCCCCCGGCGGCTTTTTGTTTTTGCCCATATGTGTTTGCGTCAGGTTGCCACTGGCGTTTTCCCCGGCGTGGGTTCCGACTCTTTTTCCCTCCAGTCCGGCTGGGTTTTGCATTTTCTGATTTCTGGAAGCCTCGTGTCGTGTTTTTTTGCGTGCGGTGTTTCCGTTCTTTTTCATGGCGTTCCTCTCTCTCTTTCCCTCTTTTTTTTTTTCGGTTGGTTTTTTTTTAGATTCATCCAGCGGTTCCATCGCCGGGGCCCCGTTTCCTTGACCCTGTCAACTCCCTTCCGTGCGCTTCCTTGGACGCATTGTTTTTAAACTTTAACTTCTCCGCTCCTTTCTTTCGAAAATGGATTGTTAGTCCCCTTCTTCCGTAACGTTTTCCTCCCTCTTGTCTTCGCCCAATTATGTGGAAAGTGAAACTAACAGCCCCGCGGCCGCCCTCCCCAGTCGGCACTTTTCGGCCGTCAGATGGGGTTTTTTTTCCGCGAACCCCCCTTTTTTTTTCACCGGATTCGCCCTCCTATTTTGTATTGACCTTTTCCAACCCAACTTTTTTTTTTCCTTGATGTTCGCCGCGATGTCGTGGTTACCCATTGTTTTTCCCTTTCGGCAGTATTTTAAGATGCTTGGCACGACCACCCAAACTCTTCTTTTTTTTTCTAAAGATTTTCAACCGTCCCAACCATTGCTCGTGTCGGTTTTAGTTCGCAGAGTTCCTTGTTTTACCCCGTTTTTTTTCCCTCGATCGGCTCGATTTGATCGATCCTTTGCTTTTTCAGCAAGGTTTCTTTTTTTTTATGGGTTACACTTTTTCTGAGGCTTGCGTTCCCCCCCCCCCCCCCTTCTCCAATAATTATTGCTGCTTAGTTTGAAGTGATCGCTGCTTTTTGCTCTTTTTTCTTGCTGAGCCAGTTTTTTTTTTTTTTGCTTGGGCACTTTGCCATGTTTGTTCCTTGGACGGCAGTTTTTTGCTCGGTTCATCGGGTCCAGCCGCTTTGCCGGTTTTTCCTTTTTTGACCTGCCCCATTCGTTCCCTGTTCGTTTAATTTTCCTAGGAGCACTTTCTTTTTCCCTTTATCGGGTCCAACTCCGGGTTGTCATTTCATCTTGGCATATGCCCTGAAGCCGAGTGTTCATCGTCTTTTTTTTCAGCCGTTCTTTTTTGAATTTTTATTAACTCGTCAACGCGTGTTCTTGATCCCCTCCCCTTCGTCGCCAGACCTTTTCCCGTCTCTGCATAGATAACCAATTGGACTTGAAGTTTTTTTTTTTTTTTGGGAACATCCTTTGTTGATTGGTGTTTTTCCCGAACGACTTTTTCCCTCCCTGGTTTTTTCCCTTTTCGTTGTTTTTTTGCTCTTTTCCCCCTTTTTTCTTCCGCCTTCTGGTGGATTTTCCTTTTTCTTTGATCGGCGAAATGGGCCCTTCATATTGATCCGCCTGTCACCCAGTTTTCTGGTTCTGTCGGTTTCCCCCCCCCGGCCTTTTCTGGCCCTTTTAGAACGGACTCCCTGCCGCGGACCGGCCCGGTTGACACAGTCCATGCTTGGCCGCTTGCTCACCCTTGTGCTTGGCCCCCCCCCTTTTTGCCGTGCGTAAGTGTGGTTTTTCCGTCGCTCCCTAGGCCTTCTCTTTCCTCTTTGTCTCCTATTGCTCGTGGAGGGCCCCACTGCGCCTGCTCCCCCCTGCTTTTTGCCACCGTATCCTGCTTTCTTTTTCGTGAACATCCTCTCCGGTTGCAAAGTTTTCCCCTTTTTTTCCTTCCCTCTTTTCTCGCCTTTTTGACCCGTCTTTCTGCTCGCGCCCCACTTGTTATATTCCTGCCCATTCGGGATGTGTTGGTTTTTGGACTTTTTCCTCAGGAGGAACCTGGTATTTCTTTTAGCAGGCGCCGACTCCTTTCCCTGGCAGAGTTTTTTTCACCCCCGTTTGTTGGTGTCCGTTGTGCTGTAGGTTTTGGAGATTTCTGCTTCTTTTATAGATTACGGTTCTTTGCCTTTGTTTGACCTCCTCCGATAGACCCCTTGTTTGGCCCTCTGCCACCCTTTGCCTTTTTCTCTTTTTTTCTAGGGGGATGTAGCTTTTTTTCCTGCTCTCAATGTCCTGCCACGTTTGCTCCTCCCCCTCCTTTCGTGGCAACGTCCCCGAGAATTCCCGAGCGCCCTTCCAGATTATTTCTGGTTTTCCTTCACCCTGCTTATGTTCTCCGACTTCGACATGCGGACTTGTTGCTCGACCGTGCGGCTTCCCCTTCAACTTTCCCAGGGCACGGTTTCTCAGCCCCCCCCCTTGGCTCCTCCAGATCGCCTTTAATAAACGGTTTTTTACCGCCCGGCCAAGAAAGTCCTTTTCCCGGGCTGGGCGGCTTTTGCCGTCCACCCTCGATCCTCACCCGTGGGAAGATAGGCCTACCCCCCCCCTCAAGGGGTTTCTCAGGGCGCGGCGGGCCTTTTTAGCGCGCGATTCTGCCCGGCTTTCGCAGTTCCGCACGCCCGCGTTCCACAGGGTCCGCTGCAACACTCTTTTGGCTCAGGGAGCTTTTCTTGCCGCGTCTCCACCCGTAAGGGGTTTTTTCTTTTCCTCAGCCTTTGCTTTTTTTTTTAATCCCAACTGACCCGGGCCTGACCCTTGGCCTCCCGGGCCTGGTTTTTCTTAATACCCAGTTGTTTTGCTTTTTGCATCCCCGGGCGACTCTTGCTGCCGTTTTTCACCCCACCCTGCCATATTCTTTCTAGAAAGGGAATTCCTCCTCTTTTGCAGCCTATGCTGCCACACTTTTCGGATTTTTTCCCTTCTTGTTGCCTGTTTTTCACCCCCCCAATCCGGTCTCATGGGAGCCCCCACTTCTTAGCCCCGCGGTCCCTTTATTTTCTCTTTTTAGCTGTGCACAACCTCCTCCGGTGGTTTTTGTTTCGCTTCCCCCAGCCCTGCCCGCCCAAAAGGTTTTCCCTTTGCTCGGTTCGGGTCGGGCACCCGATCGGCACTGCCAGCTCCATTTCAGCTTCCGACCGGGCGAAGTCACCAGGTTTTCTTCGTTTCTAATGGCCGGTTTGTTTTTTTCGTTCCCCCCCCCCGCCCCCATGGCTTTTTTGATGGTCCAGACTTCAGGCCGCCCGTCCCTGCGTTGGGTGAAACGCTTTTTCCCCCCCCCCTTATCCTGGCAGTCTTTTTTCTTTTTCTTTTCCTCCTCCTTCGTTGTTGTTTTTTTCCCCCCCTTTTCGATTCAAATGCCGCCTGATTCTTTCGAAAAAGGCCGCCCAATGTTCACGTCCCAGGGGCCTGCGGGACTGGCCATGATCTTTTTTTGCCCACCAATATCCTTTTTCTGGTTCGTCCGGCCCTTTCCCGTTTCCCTTTTTCGCTATTTTTTATGTACTTCGAACATTTCCTTTTTTTTTGTTTCTGCTTTTCCCCCCCGTCTTTTGCCGGTCCTGTTTTATTAGCCGCAAGATCCTGCGTTGGCGGTGCGACCTGTTTTTTGGTCTTTGGATGCTGTGTTTTTTCTTTTTTTTCTTTTTTGTTTTTTCGTCCTTTGACTTCAATTTTTTTCTCAGAATTGGCTGTTTTTTATTTGGAGTGCCAATGATCTGCTGTTTTCCGCAAGGCGAGCGGCCCGTTGGCGTTTCCTTTCTTTTGCCGCAAGTTTTTTTTCCGGTCCCGGATAGTTCGCCAGCCATGCGCTTTTGCCACCTTTTTGGCTCGTGATACGTGGTTTTTTTTAAATGGGGCGAGCACCACCCCAGGTTTTTTCTGGGCTGGTCTACTTTTTCTGATTTTGCTTTTGGTTCTGGCACAAAATGTTTGGCTTGTTTCACTTCCGTTTTTCCGCTCCCCGCCCCCCCGGCAATGTCTGGTTTTTTTTTTTCCCCCCTTTTTTTTCTCGATTTTCAAGAGAGGCCCCCGGAAGTTCGGTGGCCATGACGGCCCGCTTCGTTTTTCCCGGGCGAATCTCCCCCTGGATTTGACAGCGCGAGTCCCCTGCGCTAACCTGATCGGGTTTCGGTCCGTATTTTTGCGCTTGGGATTTAGGTCTGGGTGCTGCCCCTTTTCCGCCGGTTGAGTTGTCTGGCCGGTCTGTTTCGGTTTTCTTTTTTTGCTGCTTCCCTGATTGCGGCCCCGAAAGAGGCGATTCTGTTTTTTATGTGACTCCCCTGTTCGAAGCTTCCTCTTTGCTCTTTTTGAGAACTCGTTGCCCCCTTCGATCCCGGCCCTAATAATCTGTTTTCGCCGCTTTTTTTTACTTTTCTGTTTAGACCTTTTTATTTCGCGGCGGACCTTTCTTGGCGTCTTCCATTGTCGACCTTCGCCGTAATATTATAGGCCTTCTTGCCCAGCCCCCTCTCCCCCCCATAGTCTTTTTGACCCTATGCCCTGGTTTTGGTCTTGGTCGTTTGTGATTTCCTTTCGTCATTTTTCCCAGTAAATCCCGTCTTTAGAGTTCTCTCTTCCCCTTGCAATTCCTCCAGGAGTCGCAACGTCGTGTTCTGTTTTTCACCCCCAGTTTCCTCTTTATACTGCTCGGACCCGGTCCGTCACAGCCAGTTACGGGACCATTTTCATTTTCTCGATGGCAGTAACGCCTTTGCATCCGTTTCCTTGGTTCCTATTGGAACTCACCCTCATTGGCAAAGAGATCCCCCCCCCCAGTTTTACCTCGGCCGGTCTCGAAGCCGGCTTTGAGTCGACCTGTTACGGACTCCCTCTGTCCGCAAGGGGTTTTTTTTTTTTTGCCCTTTCTGATTTGAAAATAGGTCCTGCTTGTCTCGGTCTTTTTCCCTGTTCTCTCCCTCGCGACCGTCAGGCCTCGCCCCTAGGGGCCTGTCCTCCGTCCCTTTTTTTTCTTTTGTGCAGGTTTTCCGGTATCGTTCCCGCCTCTTGTGGGTTTTTTTTCTGCGTTTGCTTTTCTTGGAGGAATCCTTTTTTTCCCTACTTTTTGCTATCCCTTTTAAATGCCCGGAGAATGATGTTTTTTTCTTTTTTTTTCGGTCATTGATCATGTCGGATCTTACATTCGCAACGGTCCCAGGCGAAAATTTAGATTCCTTCGCAGTACGGGTTTAACTGAATTCCTTTTTTTTTTTTTTGACAATTGTAGGAGTTATTCCCCTGTTTTCTCCCCCTGTAATATCGATAACCTGGTTTTGGCCCTTTCCTGTCTCCACATAGTTCCCCCTTCTTTTTTACTTCTATCAATCGGCTTCCCCTTGCTGCCCTCGATACGATCGCTTGGGAGGGTGGCACTATTTTTTATCTCTTCAAACAGAGTCTCGCTCGATCGCCTGGCTGGTTGACCCCGCCGACCATTCCACGTTTGCCCCCCCCCTCCGCCTGCATTGGTAATTTTCTTCAACCTGTTTAATTCTTCCTTTGGACCCCCCTCTTTCAGGCCCGTTTTCTCGCCCCTTACCCTTGCAACCCTTTGGCCAGGCGTGGGGTTGGTGGCCCTTTTCCCGAAAACTCGTTTTTTGCTGTCTTTGCATCGTAACTTTTCTTCTGCCCCCCCTTCATTGATGTTCAAGCCGTTCTTGTCCGCCGCACGGCGAATCCGCCCCCTACAAACCCTTGTATAGGATGAACCCATTCTCTCGTGCTGTCCTCTTCGGTTCATTTCTCCCCTCGATCCCTTCTGTCCGCGCGACCCCCTCTTTTTGCGTTTTTCCCTTGTCGGGGCCCGCTTTTCCTTGGTGATTCCAAATAGATCCCCCTTTTTTCTACTTTCCCGCGTCAACCCACTATTGGGTTTTTCGGCCCTTCCCTTTTCCTCGGGTTCCTGCACCTGGCTTCTCAGGTCTTTCCTTTTTTTCGGGCGCTCCTTTTTTGAAGGAGGTTTTTTTTCCGTATCGACGTTTCCGCTTCTCCGCATTATTATTTTTTTTTGTTCTGTTAGTTTTTTCCCCCAATATTTTTGGGCCTCCTCCCCTTTTCGGTTTGGGAAGGCTGCTTTGCGTTGTTCTCTTCGCCCGTTTTTCTTCTCGGGTACCTTGTCCATTTTGGAAGGCTTGGCCGGGTTTGACTGTTTTGTCGGATTTGGTGGTATCGTTTTTTTTTTCATCCTTCCCCTTTTTTCCTCCTTCCTTTTTTTTTTTTTAGTTGAGAAGCTAACTGGTGCGTTTCTCTTGGGATCTCGGTGACCATCACCCCTCCCCGGCACGCACCGTGCCCATGCGGGTTCTTTCGAATTGACTAAGTACTCGATCCGTCGTAGCAATGCTTTTTTCAGCGTCCTTTCCCCCACTTTGCTTTTCAGCGGCTCCTTGCGCCCTTTTATTTTTTTTCAGGGACCCTCAACCATTTTTCCCCAAGGAAACGTCTGCCCCTCCCCCTTGCTTCCCCCCCTTTCTTCGGCTCTGGTTTTCCTCAGTTTTACTTTTTTTTGCACGCTCCCCCCCCCACCCTCCCGTCGAACCCCGTTGACCCCTTTTGCAAAATTTAGGCGCTTTTTCTTAACTCCCCCCCCCCAACGTGGGTCGCTCTTCCGTCTCGCTTTTGATTTTTTCCGATCTTCCTTTTTTCCCCCCCCCCAATTGTTTTCGCGGACACCTTCTTTTTCCATTGAGCTTATGGGTCCCGTCCCACCACATAGATGCTTTGTTGTTCTTTTCCCCGCTTTACACCTCCCCCCAGCTTAGGTTGTTTTTTCAGTCTCTTCGGATCGTAAATACTTGATACGTGCTCCACTTGGCGATAGTATAGGATTGGGGCAGCCCCGTGGTGGAAGTTTTTTTTTTCTTTTTTAATCAGTCGGCCCTCTTTCCGCCCCCTTTCCCCTCCTAGTCTCCTTTTCCTATTTATCTTTATGTTAAGTTCCCCCCCGATTGTTTCTTTAGGTTTTGTCTCACCCCCCCAGTGATGGTCTGCTTCCCCCTTTTTGTCCCCCACCCGTGAGTTTCCCCTTCGTCCTTCCCAGTTAGTCCGTGGTCCTTTTCGGGTTATCAAGGAATTCCACTGCGCGGTTCTTCCCAGTATTTTTTTCGGGTCACTCTGGCGCTCTCTTCTGCCCCCCCCCTCCTTGTTCCCTGTTGGCGCATAGTGCCCGCCTTGCTTTTTCATCGTTCTCATAGTCCGTTTGTTTTCTCTCTTTATGCTCCTCTTCGACACATCTCCCCCTCGTGTTATACCCGTGGGGCGATCGCCCCTTTCTTTAGGAACTATCATTTTGTTTGTGCCGGTTGAAATCACGGCCTCAATTCTTGCGGCCCCGGAATCTCGCAATGGGACTGCGTCGGTCTCTTCCCTTTGTTTTTGTTCCCTCCCCTTCGTGTGGGTTGCTCCCCCATGAATCTTTTTACCTTGGCTCCGTATGATGCCTTTTTCTCGTGTTTCTTTTGGCCCTTTTTCTTGACCCTGGTCGGATTCTTTTAAACCCCGGCGGACTTTCAGGTGTTTCCTCCCCCCTCCCCACTCCCCCCGACCCCTGCAGCGCCGCCCTTTTTTGTTCCCCGCCGCCCTTACCCAAGTGTGCGGAAAATGAGAGTCCGTTCGTCCCTCTTTTGCGTCGGGATGGCTAGATCTCGGCCGTCGAGATAGTCTCTCTCTTTCAGCCCTCTTAAGTGACTCCCTTCCTTTTGAGATTGGCCCTGGTCGTCCCCCTCTCATCCGGCATCCGAGTTTCAATACTCCAGTTTTGCACCTTAGTCCAACCGAGGTCTCCCGTCCAATTTTTGATGCGAGTTACGTAGATGGTTGCCCATAGGTTTCTTCTCCTCGGACACTTTTTCCCCCCTGTTTTAACTTCGGGAAGGAGCTATCTCCCGACTACGGGAGGCGGATGCTCCGGCGGGAGGGCGGCTTTTATATTCCGCGTTCTTTTCTCCACCCCCCGATTTTTCTCCCTTTCTTGCGCTGCGTTTGTTTATCTGTCGTTTCCTTTGCGTTTTTATCCTTTTCCTTTTTTATTTTTCCCCCCCCCTCCCCGACCCCTTCCCCTTCCTTAAGATTTCCACGTTCCTAGACCCTCATGGGAGTTTTTCCTGTGGCCTTTTCTATTCGCCCTTTTTTTTTGTTCCTCGTATCCCCTTCCAATCGCGATATGGGGCACGCCGCTCCCTTCTGCCCCGGCCTTCGAAACATCCTTATGAGCCTGTCCCCCGATTTTCTTGCCTTCCTGTCGTGTTTATTTGAGGCGCCGCGACAGGTCCCTTCCCTCTTCGCCCCGCTTCTTCTCCCTAAACAAGTCCCCCCGGCGTTTTCGACATTGGGAGAACTCCACCTTCTTTCCAGTCATCCCCACTTGCCGAAACTCATTTGTCCGAGTTTTGTTGCCCGGACGCAAGTCTTCGTTGGGCCTCCCCCCCTTTCCCCTCCAAGAGCGTTTTTTCCCCCCCTGACAAAGCTGATCATGGTGACTAGCTGATTTCCTTTTGTCGCTGTCTCTCCTCCCCTTGGGGTTTTTTCATCCGCGTCGCCAATCCCTTTCCTTTTGGCAAGATTTTTTTCCCCACTTTTCTGCCTCATTTCCCATCCCTCTTTGCGTGGGGCGTTTTTCAGGACCTTGGTTGCAAGGGTCCCAGAGCCTCCCTCTTCCCTCCCACAAAAGACGGCCTTGATTTCCCCCCCCTCCCTCCCGGGCTTTTGGTGGTCCCCCCTTAAGTTTTACATCTACGGATGTTTCTCTCTGGGTGCGCCTTTTTTTTTTCACCCCCACTGCGGTTTGAAACTCTGGGCATTTTATCTGTTCTTCAGGCCCGGCCGCCCGCGTCGTTCCTTTTTTGTGTACCCCCCTTGGAAATTTGATTTTGCTGCTTTTTTTCCGCCCCATTTTATTTTTCCCCCGGTTCCGCCACAATCCTCCCCCCCCCCAGGCAGCCCAACGTACTTCTGTCTGTACGTCCATTTTCACCCACCCACTTCGCCCCCTGTAGACGGGTTCTCCCCACAATCCCTTGCCAGGCGGCCGCGATATGAACTTGGTTGCGGCATCGTCCCCCTTTCTTCAGTCTCCCCCAATCTGATTTTTTCCGTTTGGGGAAGTACAATTCCCGGTCTCGCATGGTATGAAAATTTCCTGATTCTCCCCCTCAGCAAATTGCAGGAGGTTGGCTCCTCTTCCCTGGGCCCGTTTCAGGCGTGTTTCGAAAATTCCTCTTTTTTCCCCCTTCAAGAGATTTGGTCCCCTTTATCCTACTCTTTTAATCATCAGTCGTTTGTGTTGTATATTTCACACTTGCGCAGGATAGCTTGGACTTTCCCCCATGCTCTCCGGCCAGAAGTGGTTCCCCTTCTTTTGATTACTGGGGCCACCCCCCCTTCACTTTGCTTCTTTTTCTCAGGTGGCCCCCATCGTTCGCCGATATGTTTTCCTTGGACTTAGACCCGTTTTCGCAATGCTTGTCTTTCCGTGGATGGCCTGCCTTTTTCGCCGCCCGCATTCCCTTTTTTTTTTTTTTTTTTTTTTTTTTTTTTTTTTTTTTTTTTTTTTTTTTTTTTTTTTTTGTGAGTTCACCGCCGGCTGCATTTTTCCGTTTTTATCTTTGTTGGTTCGGTCCCTTTTGTTTTTTGTCGGGCCGGTGTTGTTGGACGATGACCCGGCATCGCACCTTTTTTTTTGGTGATGTTTTCTTTTCCTTGATTCCTTTCCCTTTTTTTTCCAAGGTCCTAACGGAATTTGGGCGTTTTTTTTCGCCGTTCGGCGGTTCCGGTTGCTTATCCAGATAATCTTTCCGCTTTTTTGCAAGGCTTGCTCTGACGCGAGCTTTCTTCACCTGGGTGATTCAGAAACCACAGGCCCTGTTTTTTCCTGCTTTCTAAGGCAGTGAGGATTCCTCTGAAATGTCTGCTGATGCCCCCCCCGTCGTAATGCTCACTTTTCTTGTGGGAATGATTTGATTTGCCAGTTCGGGCCTTTCTCTCCTCCTTCTTCTAATTTTTGGATCTTAGGGTCAACCCATTTTTTCCTTTGATTCTTTTTTTGTACCCTGGAAGAGGAAGATGTCTATCCCTGTATTCTTTTTCTTTCCTCTCCTCCGCGGGTCCTTTCTTTTCTTGCCCTGGCCCGATTCCTTTGCTTTTGGCACTTCTTCCTTTGCCCTTGGCCTTTTTCTTCAAGACGGTGATTCTTGTGCGATCTTTTTTCTTGGCGCCCGCTTTAGAAGTGTTTGTGTATGGTCTCTCTTAGTCTCCGCTTGTTCCTTGCTCCTTAGTTAGCCCAAGTGCCCCTGCCCCTTTCAATTCATCTGTGGGACCTTCTTTCGTTTTTGTATTCCTTTTTTTTTTTAGAAAGTTCCTTTTTTTTTTTTTTTGTCCATACGAGGCAGTTGCATTTTCGATTCTCCCTTTCATATGACCTATGAGTGGTGTCACCCCCCTTTCCCCTTCTTGCTTTTTTTCTTTCTTCCTGGGGGGCTTGATTTCTTTCGGAATCGTTCGTTTCACCTGTGTGAAAGGTCTCTTTCCCCAGCCGGCTTTTCTTCCGTTGCCCTTCCGCCCCTTCGCCACACTTTTTCTTGTGTTTATAGTTCTTGAACTGATTAGGACTTTCTCTTAGTCAGCATTTTTCCTTGTTCTATTATTCTCTTTTTACCCGCATGTCCTCCCCTTCATGAAGATTCCTTTATCCCCCCCCCCCTTTGGCCCCAAGAGATAATAACTATCGCTTTTTCGCGGATTGCTTTTCTTAATTTTGATAGGGGGTTTGCTGCTGCA
>Ga0179593_1393720_pt1 | contig 13214 bp, 10 predicted proteins | sample CZODoug2_1_08_16_FD_185931 | JGI IMG/M metagenome (GOLD analysis project Ga0179593, IMG submission 185931) | Vadose zone soil fungal communities from Angelo Coast Range Reserve, California, USA - CZODoug2_1_08_16fungal (PacBio error correction) | ecosystem: Environmental > Terrestrial > Soil >... | reverse complement strand
TTTTTCAACTTCGGTGTTTGATATAGCGGAAGCCCTCCAAGACAGGAGGAAAGTTTCCTAGTCTTTTGTTAGTCGAACTCTCTCCCCCCCCTGGTCGCGTATCTTGCTCGACTCTGCCTGCGGGCAGAGTTTCTCTCATTTTCCGCCCAGAATCCGGCCCTTCCCCTTTTTTGCATCGTAGGTTGCGATCTGTTGATCGGGTGGTACATCCCAGCTTCGCTTTTTTCTCGGCTTTGCGCTGTCGGATCCTTTTATTGGAGTTTCCGTGAGGCGCTTGAACCTAGTCTTTCCCGTCCTTATTTTCTTTCTGCCGATCCTCGGGGTTCTTTTCTCCGACTAAAGAAAAATTGTTGTTAGAACCCTTTTTCATCCCATCCCCCGTTTTTTCTCATATCATGGAGTCCCTCATTTTTTTCGCATCGGTAAGTCTCTTCCTTTTTTTATGTCTCCGGCGTCATTCTGTTTATCTTGTGTTCTTCCCCTGCGCCGTATGAGGGGTGCTTAAGATAGCCCCCTGTTTTTTAATTTCTTTTTTTCCTTGAGAACGCGAGGTCTGCGTGCGGCCCCCCTTCTTGCAACGTTGGGTCCCGCTCTCCTTTCCCTGTTTTACAAGCGGGTCGGTAGCCTTCCTTTCCCATTGGTCGATTGATGTGGTCTCTCTAGCCATTATTCTTCTTCCCCCTCTTTTCGGCTTCCCTGCCCCCGTTGGCTGGATGAAAGAGGCGGTTTCTTCCCCGCGCGAACGACGCTTTCTCTGTTTTTTCTGATTGGAGTCCGCGGACCCTTTCCAGTTTTCCCTGCAGGGTTTCTTCTGCCGCATGTCGCGGCGCCGAATACTTCGGGTTTACTTTTCCTTTTTTTTTTTCCTCCTTGGGTTGTTAGTTGAGATGACTTCGCTTTTTGTGAGTGCCGGGAAGGATTCCTTGATTTTTTTTCTGCTCGCGTTTCTTTTTTTTCTCCCCCCTTTTCTCTTTTAAGATGTGCTCAACCGAACATCTTGTCCGTCTACGGTATACTCTAGTTCCTCCAGTCCTCTTCCCTCTATTATTGGCGTCCAGCATGACGCTTAGTTTAGTGAGGTTGATTCTTTTGCACCAGCTTCATTTCTCGGTCGTTGCATCCATTTTTTTTTCGTTAGAGCCCCGTCGATGCTTATTTCTTTGAGCAAGCCCCTATCTTTTCTTTAGAGATACTCTTTTCCCTTTGCACGGTTCTACCTTTCTTGTTGCACGTGGACTTTTTTTCGTATCTGGTGGGTACGCGTCAGAGACGGTGTGGTGTGTCCTTGTGGGTCGGGGAAACTTTACCCTCTTTTTATCCCGCCAATCCTGACCCTATTTTTTTAGAAACTGTCAGGTGTCTTTTGTTTTGTTAGAGGGGGGTGGTGGCATTGTTTGCGGGTGAACAGCTGAGTTTCTTTTCAAGCCTTTCCACAGTTTTTATATGTCGCCCAATAGCGTGCTCTTCTTCTGACTCGTGTTTCACTGATGGCGTGGCGCGCTCGATTCCTGCTCTTCCTCTGAATACGGCTTTTGACAGCTGTTTTTGATTTTCCGGTTTTTTAGCAGCGGTGGTTTTCGTCTGTCCCTTGTTGTTCCTCGCCCGACTCGCGCGGCTTTCCGCGCAGTTCATTCCTCTCCTTTTTTATGCTTTTTTTTTTTGTCTCGCGAGATCTTTCGGTCCCACGCCGACTTGTAAACCCGGCCCTCCTTTATTTTCGGAGCATATCAAGCACCCGCCTCAAGTGCGTTTTTGCTCCAGCCCCTATGTTTCTTTCTCTTTCCTTCTGCAATTGTCGGGAAGTTCTGCCCGTAGTTTTATCTCTCCTTTGGTCTCTTTTTCTTTCGGGCTGGCTTTCTGCTTTTTTTGAGCACACGGCTTTCGCGTCTTTCCCTATCTCTTTTTCTCCTATCGCCTGACTACTATACAGGTGCAAGGAAAGAACCTGGTATCAGATGGGAAGCGAGAGTCTTCCTGTTTTTTGCCACGGACAAAGCTCCCCCTGCGAGCTTCGTGGTTTTTCGCGAAGTGTTGCTCTGCGTTAGAATTTTTGCCTTTCCAAGCTGTGAAGCCGCATTTTTTTGACTTCGTCGGTCTTTTCTTCCCAGCGGGGCGGCTCGATCTTTTCTGTTCGTTACCCCGGTGAAGAGGAGCTGCTTTTTTGCCTCGTGGAAAATTCGCTTAGGGAATATGTTTTCGTTACGTAGGATTCCGTCCGTTTTCTGTTTGGGTCTTAGATACACTGCCACCGGGTTCGGAAAGTTCGCAGCATTACTTTGAGGGTCCTCAATATTTGAAGCAGCGCGTGACTCGAGTTGGCGAGACTTCCTTTCTTTTTGTGGAGGCAGCCCCCCGGTATCTTCCGCTGCTTCCCGTCCCCGGCCGACTTCTGTTTGGCCCCCCTTCCCTTCTTTTTCTCTTTTGATTAACACGCATCACCGTTTAAACCCCGCTTGAGACATTTCTCTGGCGCTGCTCAGGTTTCTTCCCTCTTCCACGCGCGCCTCCTTCTTCCTAGCGAGAAAGTCCCCTCTCTTTTTTTCCCGCTCGCCACCGCGGGCTTACTATCTCGGCTGACATTGGCCCTTTTCTCTTTGCCTCGTCTGACCCCCTACTTGGGATAGTCTCTTTTTTCCGGTGCTGCCGCCCCTTAGCGGTATCGCTTTTCTCTAGAGTACTTCCTCTCTCCCGCACAGCGCACCCTTCTTGCCCCCTGTCCGCTTTCTTATCGTCTCTCCTTTTTTTTTTTTGCGCGTCTTTGCGGTTCTATTCCCCGGAACCTGAACACCGAGCTCCCTCCCTCCCTTTTTTGCGGATCTGCTTCGCCGTGTTTTTCTTTTTGCAGTCCTCTCGCCCTCTCCCAGTGTCCCCAACCATCTCTTCTCTCTCGGTCACCTTTCTCTTTTCCTACTAGTTTACTCCTTCTCTGCTGCAAGTTTTCACGGCTTCCCATCCCAACACCCGCTACCCGTTTATTGCACTCCCTCACAGGATCGCTCCCGGTCCTTCTTTCTCCCCTTCATTCGAGCCCTTTCCCGGGCCCTTTCCTCTCCTAAGCACCTTTTTCCCCTCTCCCTTCGTCTGAAACAGGCAAATTCCGAGGCCCGCGACGGCTTCGTCGCCTTCCCCGAGTTTTTTTTTCATACCTATCGACGCTGCGTCGGGGTTTACGCGATGCGAGCCGCTGTCTCACGCGGCCTATGTGTTGCTCGTCTCATTCCTTCCTATTTGGCTCTCTAAACTATAATCATTTATTATTGGACAGAACTGTCTCTCCTTTTCCTTCCTTTTCCTTTTACAGCACCAAGACTTCGTCCTCCTCACGGCAAGGTTTGTCACCTGCTTGGTGTCTGTCTTACAGTGAACCTCCTGAGCTATCGTCGACGACATCAACCCGCTTCCTAGAGTTCGAGCATCTGGACAATGTTTGGCATTCGGCCCGTCTCTTCTTCGAAGAACATCTGGTTCCGTCTTTTTTTTTTGTTCCTGATACGTTATTTTCACCTTGAAGATCGGCGTGCCGCTGCTTTACGTCATACCTCTTCGCCTCTGACGAGCGCGGTTCCACGCATTGGGTTCCCCCAAGTTACCACAATTCCCCTGACCCCCCGTTTCCCGGCAGTTTCTTTCCCCTCACGACGGCTTTCACTTTTTCTCGGGACGACCCTCTTTGCTGGACGGTCCGAGCCTCCCCCTCTGTTCGACTTTTAGACTCAGAAGATGTCTGCTACTTTTCCTCTAATATGCTTTAGGCGCGTTCCCGTCAGAGCTCCCTCTCCCGGGCCTCGAGTCCCCCTAGCTTTAATTGTCCCCTCTCTTTTTGCGACGATGAGTTCTGATCCTTTTTGTCCGTCTCCTAAGGGTTTTGAGGATGGAGGAAAGTCTCCCTAATTTCGGGCTGGTTTTTCTTCCTTCCCTGATTCCTTTTTAACTTTTTTTTTCCTTCCCGCCCCCTCTTCTGGACCAGTTTTTCCTCCGCACCCTTTCCCCTTCTACCTCCTCGAAAGATTATCCACGATTTGCTCTACGCGAGGGGCTCCCCAAGATACCTTCTCCTCTTTATGCTGCTCGGGGTCAGGGCGGGTTTTTCTCTTTCTTCCTTCTTCTCAACTTTTGCTGCCCGCGGCAGATGGTGAGGTAGTCAACTACTGCTCCCCCCTTCTTCCCTGATTTACTAGTACAGAACCTTCGGCTTGCTGTCTTGGAAGGTTTCTCCCTACAAATACCTCAGAGTTGACCTCCTTTTTCCTCCTCTTTGTTTTGTTTTCTCTACCACCTTAGTTACTAGTTTCACCTTTACCGACCAGTTCTATGATTTTCCTCGTCGTTTTATGTAATGGCCTCCTTCTTTGCCCTCCCTCTGCCTATGCTGTTGGCCGGGTTTCGAAGTAATGTTTAACTCTTTCCCACCTTCTTTCCGCTCTCCAGGAGGTAGTTAGCTCGGGTTTTTTGGGTATATCCCCCTGCTCGTCTTCCTTCTCTGTTCTTTTGGTCGGCTCGCCGGTAGTACATTTTACCGTTTCGTCTGTTTTTAACGTTCTGGCCAGAAGGTTTGGTGCCGTCCGAGTCACCCTTCCTCCTTTTTCCCTTGAGATAGCCGAGCCCCGCCGGTTGCTCCGGACGCCATCCTCCCTCTTAGTCTTCCAGTCGCCCCCTTTGCCCGACCTTCGTAGCACGCATGTATGACGATAGCTGTTGCTCCGGACGCTGTTTTTCCGCGCGTTAAGGCCCGCGACTCGTATGCGGTATTCGACTGATCAGCCCCCATAGTCTGAGACCCCCTTTCAGCCTCGACACGCGCTGGTATCTTGATTCGGCAGTGCAACTTTTCTGCCAGAGGACCAGTCTTTTCAAGACGGTTCTTTCGGGTAAGCCCCCCCCCCCCATTCTTTTCCCTGTTTTCCTCTTAAGATGTTTTCCTCGGCCTCGCATCGTTGTGACGAAATTTCTTTCATCGTCATTAAGTCGGTGCGCGATAAAGATTTCCTCCCCAGACTTTCAGTGCTTGGTGCGGATATCCCTCGATCCCCCCCAAGTAGCAGTTTTGTCTCGTATTTTTCCTCCTGGCTTTCCCTATTCCTGCACCATTTACTTCTTTCTCCATAGCCTTTTGTTCGACCCTTTGTTGCTTTTATTAGATGTTTTTAGTCTTTGTTCGGTTCGCGGGTATCGCTCTCCTATTTTTTCTCCTCACTCCCTTTCGCGTTCTCTGCCTCATTTTTTGTTGGAATTCCTCTCGGCCTGACGAGGTCGGTTACTCTCTCACGAGGAGGTCAGTGCCGGTCTTGGCAGACCTTTACTGTATTCTTCTTAACACCAGTCGTTTGCTGCGTTTCTCCCTTTCGATTCTTCCTTTTGTTTCCCCAGATCCGCGTCGGAGAGATTTTCCATGGATCTCCTGTCACTCGCTCCGCGTCTTCTCTTTATTCTTTTTTTTTTTTTGATCGGTTTTCGACGGTAGGGTGTTCCCTTTTTTCAGTTTTCTTTTTCACATTTTTCAGCGACGGACACTCTCCGCTTTCTGCTCCTTTTTTTCATTCGGAAGGTACCTTCGCGTGGTTGCTTTTTCCTTGTGAACACGCTTTTTCATCCGGACTGTATTCACTTTTAGTAGAACTCTAATGTGTAAGATGCAGCTTCTTTTTTTTCATGGATTGATCGGCTCGCTTTTGACTTCCCTGCGCGCCGTCCATCAGACGAAGTCCTTCTGTTTCCTGGTGATTTGAGTTCGTCCTCCTTTGGCGTTTTGTTATCGCCTATCCCTAGAAGCTTAGTTCTATGTGTTTTGCGCGAAGAGCTCGTCGGACATGTTTTTCTTGTTTCTTTTTCCTCGATCGATACTCTAGTCGAAACCCGTCTTTTCCTTTTTTTTTGTCGCAAGCGAACCTTTCTCTCACCATAGTTCTTTGCAGATTTTGTTCTTTCCGTCCCCTGTCTAGTAGGGTTCGCCGTTGTTTTCAAGCGCGGGATGCTCTCTTTTTTTTATCCTTCTCTCTAGGTTATCGCCCTGTGATCGATTTTTTTTTATGTCTCCTTTTCTTCGAAAACTGGTGCGGAGTTATTGATCTCTTCCCTTTTGCCGACACAACAAAGAGGCGGCCGTCGTCTTGAGTCTCCGTACCTGTTTGCATCCCTACCATCCGGCTGGGAAGGCTTTAACCCTCTGTCTCACTGCTCTTTACATTGACCGGCTACTTTCAATTCAGTTGCACTCTTTTTTTTCTTCTCTATTTAATTTCCCCTTGTTTTGTTCTCTCGCCTCCACACTTTGTTTGCAGCTTTTACATTTTTTCCTCAGATGATGGTACGTGACGCGCGCGTCTCTAGAGTTTTTCTTGCTTCTCTTATTTCTTTATGCCCCCCAAAATTTCCTTCGCTCGACCGTCGCACGTGCCTTAAGGTTTTTGTTCAACAGAGCTTCTATTCCCCGCCCTCCCTTTTTTTCTATCCCTTCCTCACATGGAATCTCCCTTTTTTCACGAATCGAACGTTTCTATTCCCCCGATTTATTATTTCCCCCTTCTGAATTCTCGGGCCCGCCTCACCAATCTGGCGATCCCCCATCCCCGGATGTTATCTTCTCTCTTTTCTTTCTAGAGACCCCTTGGGTGACTGCTCGTCCGGTTTTGTCTTTCTGGTTTTCTCCTTCTTTAGGCCACGCACCTGCATCATCCCACTTTTTCCTCTTACGTTTATTCGTTGCCCCTGTCGCGTTCGTCGTTGATGTCCTCTGCCCTGTTCCTTACAACACCCGCTGTAACATCCAAGCCCCGCCGGCTGATCGCCTCTCCGTTGCACGACGAGCTATATGTCGCTTTCTCGCTCGCCGTTCGCCGGGCCCGGTTAACCCCCTATATTCTTTCTTACAGTTTTCTTTTAGGACGATGTTTTGCTCTTCTTTTCCCCCGAGCTACGCTGTTTAACCTTTCACTGGAACCAACACCACCTTTACTCCTCCCTATTCAAGACAGTTCGCCTCAACGGATCTTCCTCGCAACTGATCCCCTCTAAACCTTCTCTCCGTGTCCTCACGAGCTGACGACCCCTGCCTTATTTTTTTTCCCCCCGTCAAGTCTCAGTTTTCGGGATGTTCTTCCTTTTTGCCTCCCCCTTGATTCCTTTCCTTCGATTGCTGGTAGCACGCTCTCTTCCTCCAGGGCCGTCTCCTATTTCTGGATTCACCGCGGAGAAGCCCCGTTTCTTTCTTTCCCCAGAGCATCATACGGTTTCTCTTTGGTCCCGTACATCTTTTTTAGTGGCCTTTTTTAGGCTTTGTGATCTTCTCCCCTCCATCTTTGTCGAGAAAACCCGTCCCCTGACTTTTTTCAAAATTGAGAAGCGTCTTCCATGCGAACCCGCGCCTCGATCCTCACCATACCTTAACTTTCAGCTTATTCGGCGTTCCCCTTTGCCAGAGGTCCCCCGTCTTTTGTCTTTTTTCCTCTTTTCTCGTCGACGACTTTCCGTGAAGTATAGGTTTTCTCGAGGACTGGCCACCCGTCAACTGGTGACCCGTGGCTCCCAATTCTCGCTTTGATCTTCGCTAAGTTTATGCTAGTCCGACTTTGTTTTTCTACCTAATGTTTTTTTTTCCCTCGACCAAGCCTCGTTTTGACTTCCCAGGCTTTACACTCCAGATGTGAACCGGACTTCTAGCCGGACGACAGTAAGGTTTCTTTTGCTGGCCTCCCCAATCGCCCCCTTTCTTAGTGCGGACTTTATGATTTTTTTTTTTCTTTCGCCAGCTATCTGTTTTTCCGTTTGCTTGACTCGCTAGGGCGAGCGACTTTTCCCCGTTTTTCCCGACGGTTTCCCTTGCTCTGAGTTCCAGGTGCGGACGTGCTCCTCTTAGTAGGCTTTTTTCCCCAAGTTTTTCTAACCAATTCGGGCTCGGTCCCGGCCTCACGAGTTCCGTCAAGTCCTGACGACGGCTCCAAATCCTTATTTTTGCAGCCGTTCTTTTTCCTCCCTTCTCCTAAACCCTTCTCTTATTTTTGACGTAGGGCCCACCGCCTTTTGTTTTCCCCCCGCGCCCCCCTCCTCTTCTTTCTTTTAAGGGGCTGGATTTCGCTTCGTCCCTTTCGCAACCTCTGAACTGCGGCAGAGTCGATTTAGCAACTACTCTCTTTCCCTCCCTAATTTTCCAGCCGAGACGGCGGCCTGCTGTTTTTTTTCCGGGTTTCTCCTCATCTTCGACTCGAATCATGTTTGATCTTCTCTCCTTCCTCCGTTTTTGGTCGAGATCACTCTGCTCGGTTGTGTATTTCCCTTCCCCCACCTTCCCGACAGCATTGGCCGATGTTCGGTTACGTAGTCGTTAGTCTCTTTTCTTCAGTAGTACGACCTGCTCTGCTCTTCGTTCGTTGTTCGTCTAAGGGGCGAACTCGTCTTCCCCGCCCCGGTTTCCGTCTGTGTTGGGGTTTTTTTCGCCCTTCTCGAGCATCGGTCTGCTTCGGGCGCTCTGTTTGTGCGGGTGAGGCGTCGGGCACGGCGTTCCCCCCGAATTGATGGCTGCGCTTTGGTCCTTCGTTTCCTTCCGAGCCTATTCAATTGGTGTCGAACTTGACTTTTCCACTCATCCGTTTCTTTTCTTCCCCTTCCAAGCCTGGAGGCGTTGGAACTCAGAGGTCTGCTCTCGGTCTTGAAGCCTTCGTCCGCTCGGAATTTTCGCGCGCAGTTTCGTTCTAGTATTTGATTTCTTCCTCCTCTAGCACACTTCTGCTTCGCTCTCCCTAGAGGTTTCTGCTTGCGGGCTTCAGCGAACGTTGTCTTCATTAGTCGAAGTCCGTTTTTGTTTTCCTGCCTGACTTTGAATTTCAGGCGATTGTGGTAATTTTTTCCCTCGACCTCTTTTTCTTCGCGCTCGTCTTCCTTCATTCATTGTACGTCGGGTTCTGATCGCCCATCTACGAGTCCTTGATATGCAGTTGACGGGTCAGGTGTATCCACGGACGGCCGTAGACCCCCCCCCCCCCCCCCCCCCCCCCCCCCCCCCCCCCCCCCCCCCCTTCGTCGACGATCTCTCGCTTTTCCTTGAATTGCCTCTACTTCACTTCGTCTGCGTCGATTGTGCTTTTTTCTTCTTTCGCTCTTTTGAGCAGTGTTTCGTGCCGTGTGCGCGCGCAGGCCCATTGTTGACCTAATCTTTTGCGCGTACCTGTTCCCCGACATTGTTAGTGCGGGAGTTGAAGATCAGTCCTCGCAGCTTTCCTCGGGTCGGTCCTTCTACCGACTTCTTTTGCGGTGATGGCCCCCAGTTGGCCTCTGGCCGCCGGGCGCGCGTTGTCTCTGCGTATGCCGTCGATGCGCTCTGTGGCGTTTTTTCCCTTTTTGGTCCGGGAGATCAAGGCTTCACCCTCCTTCCTATTCCTGCGTCTGGGACTGTTGCCTTTTTGGCATAGGGCGGGGGCGTCGAGGGGCGCCTTTTGTACGTGGGCTGGTACCTGGTCTCTTTTTTCCGATCCTTTTTGCTTCTCCTGGTCTGTGTTGGAAGGTACTGGTTAGCGGTTTCTGTCATGCAGTTTTTGTGAACAAGCCTTCCCTGGCCAGCTTGTAAGTCGCCTACCTTTCGCTTCTGTGCCGCCGAGTCCTCGAGTTGCTGTGGTTGGCTTCGGCGGGCGTTTGTTAACTTATTCTTCTCCTGAACCCGCCTCCCGTTTACGAAGCGATCGCTGGTCGGCGGGCTGTGACGGGTCCTGCAGCCTTTGATGTCTTGGGTTTCTTATGACGGTTCGACTTTTCTCCCTCGGCGCCCCGCTCATTTTGCGAATAGACGACGTCCTTATGGTTCTGAGGTCGGTTTTGCCCGGCTTTTCTCTTTTTTTTTTGGAAAACCGTCGCCCCTACCTTCGTTGCCTTTGGCGGGTCGAGCTTTTTAGTCTTCCTCTCTCTCTGTAGTTGTCCATTTAGTCGGGTCGCGCGTGGGCGAGCTTTTTTGCCTTCTTTTTCGATGCGTAGCTGCATGTCCCGTCCGTTCTTCTGTTTGATCGCGCGTTTCCTGGGCTTGCCGTTTTCGCCCCTGTTTTGCGTTTTTTTGAGCAGTTCTCTCGGGTCAGGCCCTCCCCCGTCCTTCTTCGTCTGCCTTGCTCGAGGCGAGCTCCCTTTTGCATCTGCGAACATTTTTTCACGCTTTCCGCCCGTTTTTCTCAAATTTTGTCCTCGAGACGGTCCATTTTCCACACCTCGATTGACCCTGCCCTTTTTGCACTCCCTCGTGGCTTTCTTTTTCCTCTCCCTTTTTTTTTCTTCGATACAATGCCACTCGGGAGTGCCCCCTAGCTCGTTCCTACTCTTGCTGGTCTCGATTTCCGTTTGCTTTTTGCGAGGTCTTTTTCGGAGTTGTGTCGGCATGCAAACGGTAGTTTTGTTACCTCGCCGGTTTACGATGCCGGTGCTGCAAACGCTCCTGCGTCTCTCTCTTCTCTGGTTAGAAGAATTCTCCATGGGACCGGACAGCCTGCGCCCGATCCTTGCGATCCCTTCGTTTAAGCTGCTCCGGCGCTTCTCTCTCCGTTGCACACGGCTTTCCCATTTTTCTAACCCTGACATCCGGATGACTGCCAGACTCTCGATCGTTTCCCCCCCTTGTTTGGCTCGCGCGTTCGCGGTTGTTTCAGTGATGCGGGTGATCGTTTTTTTCCACGTTTCGAGTGAGATTGCCCCGTCACAGCGCATGCTCAACCTTTATGCTTTCGGCTGCCGGCAGTCGTCGCGTTTTAGGTCTTATTTCTCCCTCTCCCCGGATACCTCACCAGCCGCGGTCGCCGGATCGCTTCGTGCCGTTGATTCCTGGCGCACGCTATGTGATCTCTAGCTTCCGCGGGCGTTTTGCCCTGACCCAAAGCTTCTTTGGTTCCCGCAGTCCCCCTGGGCTGGCTCCCGACTGGTTCGCTGATTTTCTTTCCGCTCTTTTTGCCATTCTTTTACTTTCCCCCTTGCCCAAACACCCTGCTAACCGTTCACTTCCTTTGCCTCCCCCGTAGTCAATATCAAGGGATTCTTTTCCTCTTGCAATTTCGATTTTTCCCCCCTAGCCCCGTACTCGAAGGACGGCCACCCCGATCCGGACCGTCCCCGAACAATACTCTCCATGGACCACCTAGTTTTTGACTGCTCTCTTCTCCTCTGCAGGCTGAGGTTTCTTCCTTCTTATTACGAATCCCCCTGTTAGTTGGTGTCGCAACTTCCGCCTTTAAGATACGTCGCTCCTTAATGGGTTGCCGCCGTATACTCTTTACCCGTTTTTGTAGTCCCCTAAGACAAAGGCACTACTTTCTTTTTCTTTCTTCTTTGGGACCTCCGCGGCGACGAGGAGATGCTTTTTTCCCGAACTGAAAAGAGCTTTTCCTTAAGTACCTTTTTTTCCCCCCTTAGAGCGTCTCGCCAGGCAAACGAACCGGCCTGACCGCCGATTCCCGACATTTTCCCACTTTCTCCAGCTTCTCGTTCGATTTGAATTCAAGATTTTGTCCCCCCTTTTTTTTTCCCGCCCCCTTTTTTTCTTTTTTCTTCTATCCCCTGAGAAGGTTCTTTCGTGTGGAGATCCGCGCCGCCTACTTTTTACTCTCAAGGCTTTTTTTTCTCTATCGTCGCACCGACTTTCCTCTTCCTTCAGACTCTTTTTTAACTCATGGGCCTCTCCACCTCAGGCCCCCCATCTCCTAGACACAGTTCAAGGTCTTGGCGCCCGAACCGATGTGCGCGTGTTATCGGCCGACAGCCGGTTGTTTGCTTTCCCCTCCTCCAAGACTCCCTTTTTCGAGCTTACGCGATTCCCCCGCTTTGTCCTATGTAGGCCTCCCTCCATTGAGGCGAGGGCCTGAAGCGCGCTCCCCCGATGGGCTGAGCGCTGATCTCTCCCTTTCCCGATGGCGTGCTCGATGTTTCGGAAAGGCTGTGACTGGAGAGCCTTCCTTCTATTGTGTTTCAGTCTAACAAAAATTTATTTTTCTTCTAGACACTCCGCGGACGCAAGTTTGCGCGGCAGAACAATACGTTTTTCTTCTTTACGTTGTACGGACCTTCCCTACCTTCGTCAGTCGCCCGAGCCGAGTTTGACCGCTAGCTTTTCCAAGAGCACATGACGTTGTGCGGGCGCTCGGGGTCCGGGGCGGTTTTCGTTTCTGGCACCTGATCCTTCAACCGCTGCCAGACTTGAGCGGCGATTTCGTCAATTCTTTCTCATTCGCTCCGACTCCTTACGTCCATCCGCGGGCGCACGTTTTTACGGTTTCTTGGTACAGGGGTTCCACTATCCGTACGAAGATTTTTATATCTCTTTTCGCCTCCCCTTTTTTTTTTTCTCGCTTAAAATTTTGTTTCGTGATAGCGAGTCCCCCTTCGAAAGACGTCCGTTGCCTGCGTTTGTACGTAGTAGGGGCGCTCACAATTTGTTAGTAGATGGACCTAGCCGCTTCTTTGAAGTTTTCCGAAGTGGTTGAACTCGCCCTACCAGCCGGACGAGCGTTTTGCCCACCCTTTTTTTCCCCCTTTTTTTCTTTTTTGTCGGGGTGGTAGACGACTTTGAGCATCCTTTGATCGCCGGTCTTTTTTTTTAGATTGTGGCCTGTCGTTTAGGTTTTCCCCGCTTTCCAAGCCTTCTTTTTTTCCGCGAGAACTTGACGTACTGAGCGTTCCTTGTCCTATCCGCTCCCGTCCCTTTTTTTCTCCTTTAAAATCCTTTTCCGTTTAGTCGTCGTCCTGGCCGCTGAAAATATCGGTGGAATGCATCGGTAGGCGCTATGGCGCCGTCGCTTTTTCTTCTTTGGAGAGTCGGTCGTTGTTCAGGCCCCTCCGCCTCGATATTGCGGAGCGGCTACGATCGCCTAGACATTTTTTTCCTTTTTCAACGTTTTTTTTGTCTAGCTTGCTTTACTTCCGTTTTTTCCCGTTTTGTCGGAGCGAGCGTTCCGTGCCAGGGGTGGTTTTCTCTTGCCCTTGTATCCTTCTCTTTGTTCATTTTTGATCGCCCCTTCGTGAGATCTTTTTTTGCTAGGAATTTGGTGACGACGATGGTTCTTCCTTTTCGTCACTTTGACTTTGCCGTCCTCTTACCGCGGTCTGTGAACGTAGTGGTCTTTTCTGATCCGAGCAGACTTCTTCGAAATTAGCTCGTGCCTTGCCCTCCTCCCTCTGGGCTTCTTTGTTGTTTCTTCGTACTTTTCTCCTTGTTCGTTGACTTTTTACTCGGAGTGTCCATTGTTGAGACAATTTTG